>Ga0210384_10002621_pt1 | contig 21756 bp, 11 predicted proteins | sample IncBWH2MmetaG_FD_160574 | JGI IMG/M metagenome (GOLD analysis project Ga0210384, IMG submission 160574) | Forest soil microbial communities from Barre Woods Harvard Forest LTER site, Petersham, Massachusetts, United States - Inc-BW-H-2-M | ecosystem: Environmental > Terrestrial > Soil >...
GAGATCCCTTACGATCCTCCGAACCAGGCGAGCTATACGAGTGCCCCGGGGGTTAACGGCTGGGCCTCGTACAAAGTGGCGGACGGAGTTACGACGCATGAGGCGTGGGGGCTGGGCGTATACAGCGTCTTCACCTATCCGGATGTCGGACTGACCCGGGCAATCGAGACGCCGAAGAACCCGGAAGTACGGTTCCACGACATGATCACTGTGGCGCTCGGCGATCACGGCGCGATTAATCATGTGATCGACGACGCGGGCGACGCGACCGCGATCCATCCTCGCGTGACGCCGAAGGTGACGGACTTCCCCTGAACAGGTGCGCGCTGCCGCGGCATTCGAGGGGCGGGTAGTGTCCTGGAAACCAAAACCTCATTGAAACAGGCCGCAGGGATTCGGTAACGGGAAGTCGGCGAGGCGCCCGCGAATCCAGAACCACGAGGGCCACCGCGTTTACCAGGGCCTCGACATCAGAGTCGTGTCCCGTAGCGTAGCTATTCAGTGGAGGACCAAAGTGTTGATTCGCTTGGGTACTTCTCCAACGGGAATCTGCGCGACTTCTTTCAGAGCGTTTGTGTCGATGGCCGAAACGGACCGCGCACCAGAGTTCGACACATAAAGAAATTTGCTGTCCGGAGTGAAGGTGATCCATTCCGGGACGCTTCCAGTTGCCGCGCGGCCTATTGCGTGGACTTCCGGCAAAGCCACGTATCCTAGCAACTTGAGAGTGGGTAATTCGTATTTGAACACTGCATTGGCGAAGGTGCTGCCGACCCAAAGCGATTTTCCATCTGGCGTAACCCCAATCCCGTGAGAAGGGGTGGCTGTTCGCCCTTCCGCGTCTCCGAACCCGCCGGGATGCTCTGGCAGCTTGACTCTGGCTACTTCTTCACGCTTCGTGAAATCCACGACCGCAAATCCGTTGAAATTGGAAAGCTGGACGAAAACGCGATTTGTGGAACCGTCCCGGTTCGTATCGAATGCCATGGGGCGCACGCCGCTGTCGAATTTCACCTCCCACGCGACCTGGTCGGTCTGAAGATCGATGACCGTGGCAGACCTGGATTCGATCGAGCCCGCCACGGCGTATTTGCCGTCGGGCGTTATATATATGTTGTGCACGCTGCGGTTCAGGACGATGGTTCTTACGCGGCTGAGTGAGATTGCGTCGATCACATCGACAGCGCCGGGCAAGGCACGGATACCAACCAAGATACGACGGCCATCCTTTGTCACCGCGATATTGTTTGGCCGGGCGCTGAGCGGAACTTTCTTTATAATTTCTCCGTTCTCGCGATCAACCACGTCCAACACACTTTCCGATTCATTGCTGACATAGATGCGTGTGCCATCAGAAGAGAAATTGACTCCGTGCGGCAATTCAATACCACGGATCACCTGCACCATTTTGTTGCTCGCAGGATCGATTACATCGATGGTGTCTCCGGCGCTGTTCGTCACGTAGACAAGCGCCCGGGACTGAAGCGAGTGTGCTTGAGCGCCACGCACCCAATCGGACATCGTGAGCCAATCCGGGTCGTTCTGCGACGGAAACTGCCTGCCGCCCGAATGGAACGGATCTCCTCCGGCCTCCGGCGCAAGCGGATGGATCAAGAGGCTGCTGGTAACAGGATCACCGGAGACAACCAGCTGCACAGCGTTCTGGAAGTTGCGCCGCGACTGCTCTTCCGTCCAGTCACTTGTTCCCGGAGACAATTTCTCGAGCCGGAAGGTTCTGTTTGGTTCGGAATGACAGCCGTAGCAGCGTGCGTGCCCAGGCCGTTCCTTCAAGAAAATGGGTTCCACTCTGGATTGGAAGAAATCGAAGTCCAACGCATCCGTGGCGGAATGGGAAGCTGCGTGCCCTGGCGCCGGTTCCGCAGAGCTGCGGCGAACCCAATCGGCGATCATCTGCCACTCCGGATCCTGCTGCGACGCCCAGAATTTTCCACCCGTGTGCGTTGCATCGCCGCCAGCCTCTTGCGCAAGAGGGTGAAGCAACAGACGGCTTTGCAACGGCTCTCCGGGCGCGATCAGCTGCGAGACGGCTTCGAAGTTTTTACGTGACTGTTCCTCGGTCCACGACGAACTTCCAGGGGCGAGCGGCTCCAGCCGGAGCCGCGTGGAGATGACCGAATGGCAATCGTAGCAGCGCGCGCCGTTTTGCCGTTGTTTGAGAAAAATCGGTTCGACGCGGGCGCGATAAGCCGCAAAATCGAGAGCTGCCTTCGCCTGCGGGACGCCGGCCGTGGAAGGCTCGGGGTTGACTCCGGCGCACAAGCCACAAACGCCGGCGACGAAAAGCAGAAATGGCTTCACTTTCGTTGTACACAGCATTCGCACGATTCCTTGAAGCGGTTTTTTATCGACTCTATTTTTGGGGGCATAAGATTTACCGGCGGCGCGAGAAATTCATTTCCTCTCCCGCTGGTGGAATTGAGGCTCGCCCGAGAGAATTTTCTTCATTTGAGCGTCAGCATATTTCCACGGATCGCGCGCGTATTCTTCATAGCTTCCTGGGGCGTTGATTCCGGGAATGTCAGGTATCCAGTCTTCGGCCAGCAGTTTGTCGGGATCACCGTACTTTGCGGCCAGGGCCCGCACCTCCTGGTCATCCAAGGAAGCCAAATGGCCCCGGTCAACGATGGTTGTCCACTTACCTGAAGTCCGCAAGTGTACCTTGTAGGTGATGAAGTAATTTTGGATGTGAAAGTCGTGACCGTCAGGTAGGTTGAGCTTCTCTGCAAATTCCTTCCACTTCTTCGGTGTGCCCGTGGAACCTGGGTCGTGGCCTAGCTCATTTCCAAGTCCCCAATGAAACGCGCCACTCCGGTAGCGCTCGTAGGTCAGGCAATAGATGCCCGCGGTGCCGCCGCCGTAAAAATCGGCGGGATTCCGAAAGTACTTGGGGTTAGTACCCAGCGCAACTTCCCAGAGATTCCAGTACCCCGGATTGTCATAGTGCGGGAAGGTGGTGTCGTTGATGTGCGGATAGTGCTGGAATTCTCGGATGACATCACCGTAGCGGCCGCCACCCTTCACCTCGGTAATTTTGCCATCTTTGAGATGAATCTCCATACGCGGCCAAAAGCCGCCTGAGCCGTTGGTGCCTGCGATCACGCCATTGGCTTTGGCGTTTGGCGAACGATCGATCCATTCCGGGTAGTTCTTCGGGTAGTTGTCAAAGTCTTGCCCATATTGACCGGTGGCTGAATCGGGATACATCAACAGGTGCCCGCGCCAATAGATTCCGCGCACCCACCTCCTTGCCATCTCTTCGGAGACGTCCCATGTCAGGTTGGTGCCCTCCGGATCCATGACCTCGACTCTGTCGACATCCGTAGTGACCATCGCGATGGCCTTCTTCTCGATCAAGTTCCACAGGTCATCCGGAAAGGACGAAACCTGGCTGACCACTTCCCAACTGTTGGTGAACGAGCAGCGTCCCAAGTACTTGCTCTCCAGCGGGGCCAGGGTGCGTCCATAGAAAGCGCCGCCGGGATGCCCCCAATAGACCCCTTTGATTTTAGGATGTTGCTGCAAATAGTCTCGGATTGCGGCGCCCAGGCTCTCGTTGGTGAGCTTCTTCCATTCGGTCTGGAGTTCCAGAGTCATCTCGTCGCGCTTGGGGTAGAGCGCATTGTACAAGTCAGGATTTTTCTCTTTCAGCCACTGTTTGGGTACTTCCGGATGAGCAAAGACCCGCTCAATCCAGTAGTACTTCGCTTCCATAAAGCCCTCTTGCGCGCTGCGGATTTCCGTTTTCAGCCTGATTTGTTCCGCATCTGCTTTCGGGACGCCAACCAAACTGTAATTCGGCACAACATGGGCTTGCACGCCCCGCTCGGCAAGAACCTTCACGATAGCTTCGACAACGAAGTCCTCCGCCGTCGTATCGGGTACGATCAACACTTCTTCTCCCGGTTGAAGCAGTCCGAGACCTAACCCTGGAGAATTTCCGCCAAAGGCAGCCTTGTTACGTGCGAGGTCACGTGCGTGAGGCAGGATATCCTCCACAGTCTTCGGCTTTTTCAGATAGGAAGGCCAGCGGGGTACCGGGTAAACGGCCGCTTTCCCTGACGGAGCAATCGACTGTGCAAATGAACCAGCAAGACCGGCTGCGATTGCGAGGCACGCCAGAGCTGCGAGCCACAAGTACTTGATGATCAAACCCTTCACGAAGTTCCTTTCTGTCCAGACTGAGGCAAACACTTGAGGCTCCGCCTTTGCAGGTGGTGCGGGAATCTGCGGTTCACACCCTCCCTCTTGAGGTATTACTCAGGGCTGAATGTCGTAGACTTGTAGCGCGAGTTTTGCAGTTGGTTTACCCTTGCCAGACACCGCGATATAAAGCCGGTTTAGTTCAGGGACAAGGATCGACGTCTTGGCACGGAACCCGGTCGGAACATCCCCGACGTGCGTGTAATGGTCAGCATCGTTCTGAACGAACACGGATGTCACTTCACTTCCCGTCACGTAGATTCGCTTGCTTGCGCTATCGAACCACATATCATCGTGCAGGGGCGCGCAAGGAACCGAGACAACGGACTTACCGGTATCCGTATTGAAAACGATGAGTTTTGGCGGCTTGCGTGTGGCGATCAATACCCTGTGATTCGGCTCATCAAGAACCAACGCATTCGCGGTCTGCGCCTCGGGCACGGGCCATCGCGCGATAACTTTCTTGGTTTCCAGGTCGACTACGCCGACCTCATCTGTGCCGGTCAGATTCACGTAGAGTTTTTTGCCCGCTTGGTCGATAGCCATCGCCTCGGAGTGATTACCGGGAAGGGCGATCTCTCCGACTAGTTTAAATGTCTTGGTATCAATGATATTGAGCACGTGTGTTTTCACACCTTCGTCGTCGCTGCCGCTCTCCACGTAATAGTATTGATTTACGGGGTTGAACACGGCGCCATCCACGCCCGGGGGGAGTTTGATGGTGCTGAGAATTTTGTAGTCTTCCCCGCTGACTAGTTCGACCATCCCGAAGTCATCGCCGTCCGTCACGATGAGCTTGTTGACATCAGGAAGGAAAAGAACGGCGTGCGGCTGACCAAAGCCGGTGATGCTATGAAGCCGTTTGCCCTCCAAGTCAAAAACTTCGACGGTCTTGTGGTCCTCGGCCGTCAGGAATACTCGCTTGCTCTTCAGGTCCACGGCCAAATGGTCGAAGTCACCCGAGAAATTGGGCAGCGGCGTGGTGGCGACCAGTTTGAGCAGCTTCTTTTCCTGAGCCCGAGCCAGCGGCGAGAGTCCAAGAAACAGCGACAAGCAGATACCCAAGAGTCTTTTCACCTTCAGTCTCCTTGGAAAGATTGTTCCATCAAATCTAACCCGCACAGAGCGAACGGCCGACACATCTTCAAAAGCTAAAATATGAATTTGATCGCAAATTGGATCTGCCGCTCCGGGATGGTCGTTCTTAGCAGCACGCCCGCGGTTCCGCCGCCGCTTGGGGCCAAAGATGCTCCGGTCGCATCGAAAATGTCAGTATTGCCGTCCCCTGGACCCGGCGGAGCAAAATTGGCGTGATTGAAGATATTGAACATCTCCAACCGGAACTGTACGTTGAAGTTCTCCGAGATTTTCTTGATCTGGTTGTTCTTAAACACTGAGAAATCTAGATTAGTTATGCCGGGGCCGATCAAAATATTGCGGCCTGCATTCCCGCGAAGGTTGAAACATTGCAGGGAATTGGGATCTATGGGACCGCCTACACTGGGTGGCGCGGGGTCACAGTTGGCATTCCAGAAGGCCATGTTGGGTGCGGTAGGAATGGCGAAGCACTGCGTCTTGACGTAGTTGTTGGGGTTGCCAGGGTTTGTCAGAGAGCTGCAACCGGATCCGCCAAGCCGGTTCGGATAGGCAAAATCATCGCTGCTGAGCGTATTCGCAGGATCTCCCCCGGTTCCCCAGGTAGGAGTGAATGGTACGCCGTCGCTGGCCGTGAAGATAAGGCCCAATTCCCAGCCGTCGGTCAGCCACCTTGCTGGCCCAGAGAGCGATTTAGGAGCAGGGATGTCCCACGTGCCATTCAGAACCAGCGTACGTCCGACGTTGAAATCGGAGAGGCCGCGGGTCAATTTCATGTCGAACCAATTGAGACTGGAGATGGAGTTACCGAACGCGTCGCCCGCAAGCGTAGCCGAGCTGGTATCCATGCTCTTGCCCCAAGTGTATGTGCCTTGCAACTGAAAGCCATGGCTCATACGTTTGGCCAACTGCAACTCCAACGCATTGAAGTAAGAACGTCCTTGATAAAACATTCCGCGAACTGAGCCAAAGTTGGGGTTGACGGGATTGGGGGGATTCCCGGCATTGGGGCCGCTCAGGAGGTTTCCGTTACCATCGACTTGCGGCCAGAGATACCCCACAGAGGTCTTCGTCGGAATGACCAGATCGGCTTCGTCCACGCGGAAAGGCTGATGCACGCCGCGCGATCCCACATAAGCAACCATGGCTGCCACGCTTGGCGTGAGCTGGTATTGAACATTCAGGTTCCACTGCGTCACGTAATTGCGCTTGGGATTGGGCTCGACATACGTCGACCGCAGTTTGTTGTTGCTGATATCCGCGGGATTCACGAACGGAAATGTAAGCGGTGCGGAGAGCGAAGGATCGCCGACCTTCAGCGACGTGTATTGAAAGAACGGTGCCGACTGCGTCGTCAGCAGGATGAACTGATACGGCAGCGGGAGAACGTCGAACAATCCGGCTCCGCCCCGTACGGCCATTTTGCCATTGCGAAACGGATCCCAGGCAAAACCTATCCGCGGCTCAAAGTTCTTTGTTGTGGGATTGTTGAAAAATGGATCGCCGATACGCGGTGTAGCGTCGGAAAGGTTCAGGAGGTTCGCGAGCTTGCCGTGAATCTCCGTCGGCACGGTGGACATCTCGTAGCGCAAGCCCAGATTGAGGGTCAGGTTGGGCCGCAATCGCCAGTCGTCCTGCACATAGCCACCAAAGACGTTCTGACGAAGGTCGCGAGGTGTGAGGGAGCTTGCGATGCCTCCTTGGAATTTCGAAGGCTGGTTCTGTAGAAAAGATTGCAAGTTATTGAAAAACCAGATGCCATTGGCATCGGTGAGGGCGGTCACCTGCAGCAACATACGCTCAAAAGCGAAACCGAACTTGAGGGAATGGGTTCCTCGCGTCCAGAAGGCATCGTCGTACCCCTGGAATGAATTCCAGCCATACAAATAAGTCGGGAGTCCGCCCACACCTCCGGTCATGGAAGTAAGCCCGGTGACGTTCACCACCGCCGCATTGCGGCCAGCAAACGCGCCCAAGGAATTGTCGGCGGCCGCCGGGTTAATCGCACTGACGCTGGAATCGTTATTCACATTTTCGTGGTTATAGCCAAATCGAACCGCATTCACGAAACTTGGCGTGAAACTGTGAGTCTCTTCCACAGCTACGATCTGCCTCGAAGACAAGGTATTGAGTTGAACGTTGCCGTAAGGGTCAGGCGAGCTGTACGGGGTCTTGTCGAAAAGATACGTGCCGAACACACTGTCTTTGTCGGAGAACTTGTGGTCGATGCGCGTGGTCACAAAGTTCTCGGTGACGATTTGTTTCGCGGAGAAGGTAAAGATGGAGACATTGGCGCTTCCGTTTAAGGGGCCGCCGTTCGGCTTGGGATAAAGGGCTAGATACTTTTGGACCGCCGGATCCACGCCCCCGGGAAGGGGCACGCCATCCAGGACCCCGTTGCGGGCATCCAGGGAAGGCACAAAATCAAGGTTGGCAATGCCCTTGGACTGCCGGATGCCTTCGTAGTCTGCGAAAAAGAACGTTTTGGCCTTCACGATCGGTCCGCCAATCGCACCGCCGAACTGGTTTCGCTTGAACGGCGATTTCGGGATGCCGCCGGCATTCTCAAAGAAATTTGCTGCGTCCAGCGCACTATTGCGCAAGAACTCGTAGGCACTCCCGTGAAAGCTATTGGTTCCCGAGCGCGTGACCGCGTTGACGACTCCTCCGGAAGTCTTACCGTACTCCGCTGAATAGTTGCTGGTAAGAACCGAGAACTCCTGAATGGCATCCACGCCCAGGTTTCCTCCCAGCACGCTGCCAGGAGCGCCATTGGCGTAATCGTTGAGGCTGACTCCATCCAAACGATAATTGTTCTGCTGCGGACGTGCGCCCGAGATGGTCAACTGTTGTCCGAAGCCCCGATTGCCGCGATCCGAACCGGTCGCGAAGGTCGGCTGCGTTTGGATGGTCTCGACACCCGGCTGCAGTGCTGCCAAGTCCGTCCAACTGCGGCCGTTGAGCGGCAGTTCGCGCACGGTAGTGGCGTTGACCGTGGCGCCGATGTCCGAGGTAGACAGTTCCACGGCGGGGGCCTCGGTGGTCACTTCCACCCTGTGCTCCACCGTTCCGATCTGTAAGGCGAGGTCGAATGTTCGCTGGGCACCCACAGTCATCGTAATTCCCGTTCTTGTTTCCGTATTGAACCCCTTCGCCTCAACGGTGACCCGATATTCTCCGGGCAAAAGGTTTGGAGCCGTGTAGAAACCGTCCGTATTCGTCGTAACGGTTCGTTCCACACCGGTGGCCACATTCTTGATAACAATACGCGCCTGCGGAATACCTGCCCCGGAGGGATCGCTTATGGTCCCGGAAAGCGTTCCGCCGGCTACCTGCGCGCCGACGGGGACTGAAACCAGAATTCCCAACAGCAGCACCCCGAATGCCACTAGGCATTTCGCACACTTCCGCGAAAACGTTCGAGAGGACACAGATCACCTCCATGGTTGGGGGGAGCCTATTCCAGATGTCCGAACGATGCCTTAACTCAGGATTAATTTCTGTTTAGGTTCATTTTTCAGAACAGATTCGGGCGACGAAACGACCGGAAGAATCAGCGTGAAGATGGAACCGGCGCCTATGCTGCTCTCGCACTCGATGCTCCCTCCCTGCGCGCGAGCGATGGCTTGCGCGATGGCTAGACCTAGGCCTCCGCTGTGCGCCTCTCCGTTTGTGGAGGGTGCAGCGCGGTAGAACCGCTCAAATATAAACGGCAGATGTTCTTTTGAGATTCCGATGCCCTGGTCTTGGAAACAGGCTCGAATCACACCGTCTTGGTTTTCCAAAGTTACCCGGACGCGCGTACCAGCAGGAGAATATTTGATGGCGTTGTCCAGAAAAATCAAAAACAATTCATGAAGAAACGCCTCATCCCCGAAGTACGGCGTCTCCTGATTCAGCTCTCGGTCGATGGCAATATTTTTCGCGCGCGCCCGCGAAGACACCAGAGCGCAGGCCTCTTCGAGAACCTCGTTGATGTAAAGTGGTTCGCTCGCCAGATGTAGTTGTCCCGCGTCAGCCATCGAAAGAGTGAACAGTCCTTCCACGATGCGCGTCAGTTTTTTGAACTCGCCATCAAACACACACACGGTCTGCCGGTAATCCTCGGCGCTACGCGGCTTGGACAGTAGCAGCTCGGTTTCGCCGTGGAGAACCGCGAGTGGCGTGCGCAGCTCGTGGGAGGCATCCGTCACGAACTGCCGCAACTGCCGGACGGCTGAGTCGACGCCCAGCAGCAGTTGATTGAAGGTCTCGGCCAAGCGGCCCAACTCGTCGTGAGGAGAGGAGACCGGCAGCGGCGTCCAGAATCCCTGCCGATTGGTGACCCGTTTGGCCATGAGCGCCGCGTGTTGGGTGAGCGCGGTGATGGGCGCTAGGCTCCTACCTACATACAGCGCTGAAATCCCCGCGGTGAGCAAGAGGCTCAGAGGCAAGAGTAGCAGGGCAACGCTTCCAAAGTTTTCGAGCACTCCGTTGGTACCCGCCGTCGGGATGGCCACCACCAAAACACGCGGCTGGCTCCCCTGCTGAAAAGGCATGAGGGCCATCCTCACCGATTCGCCATTCCCGATCGACGCAATCCCGAACGTGGGCCGTGAAACCGCGGGGCCGATCCCCTTCAAGTCGATTGGAGAGGCAAGATTCTTCGAGCGCTGCAGGATTCGGCCCGCTGTATCCAGCACCTCAAAAAACTCGCCGTGAATATCGAGTCGATTGATGTCCTGCGCGTCGGGTTCCGAGATCAGGTCGGCAATGATAGGACGAGCCGTTTCGAACAGCTGGCGGTTGAGTTGGCTTGGGACTTCGTGAGCGAGGAGGCCCCAGAATGCAAGGTAGGACCCGGCGAGAAGTACTCCAACCACCGTGCAGAATAACAGCATCATCCGGAAACGAAGCGTGTTGGCTTTCATCAGTCCGGCGCTCCCAAACGGTAGCCCACACCGCGCACGGTGTGAATCATCTTCGCCGATCGACTCTGGTCAATTTTCTGGCGCAAGCGGTTGACGTACACCTCAACGAGGTTTGTCTCCGTGTCGAAATGGCAATCCCACACATGTTCCACAATTTCACTGCGCGTAACGAGTTCGGGAGCGTGCAGCAGCAAAAGCTCCAGCAGCGCGAATTCCTTGGCCGTCAAGGGAATTATCTCTTGACCGCGGGTGGCTCGGCGCCGATGACGATCCAGCACCAGACCCGCATAGCACAACCTCGCGTTTCCGCTATGGAAGCCCCGGCGAACCAGCGCCCGCACACGCGCGAGGAGCTCCGCCAAAACAAAGGGTTTGGTGAGGTAGTCGTCCGCTCCGGCGTCCAAGCCTTCCACCCGGTGCTCGACCAAACCTCGCGCCGTGAGCATCAGGACCGGCGCTTCAATCCCTTGCTGGCGCAACTCGCGGCACACCTCCACGCCGCTGACTCCAGGCAAACGCACATCGAGAAGGATCGCGTCGTACGTAGTGTCTGTGCCTAGTTCGAGCGCTTTCTCGCCCGTTTCAGCCACATCCACGGCGTAAGAATTCTCCCGCAAGGCTCGCGCGATGAAGTTCGCGACCTTCCGTTCATCCTCTACGAGGAGGATTCGCATAGATTTGCCCGGTATCATACACAGCGCCGGGCGAACTGGCGCTGCCAAAAAATCGCGAGGCATGGCGCTGAACCGGCCAGACTTCGCGCAGCCAGTCGAACGACATGGTCTGACGACCGCCGGAGTCACTTTAGGTCATCGCGAACGACTTGGCCGCCCTTCATTACAAAATTAACGCGTTCGAGCTCGGTAATGTCCTTCAGGGGATCCCCCGCTACCGCGATAATATCTGCAAACTTGCCTTTTTCGATCGACCCGATTTGGTCCTGCCAACCCATCATTTCCGCGGCGACCGTAGTCGCAGATTGGATGGCCTGAGCTGGCGTCATGCCGAATTTGACCAGATAGGCGAACTCTCTGGCCTGGATTCCATGAGGGAACGGACCCACCCCAGTGCCAAACGAGATCTTCAAGCCGCGCGAGATAGCCAGCCGGCCGCTCTTCTCTCGCAAAGCTTCCAAGCTGTACTTGCCACCAGTCGCCTTAGCGTCCCTGACGGCATACTCGGCGAGAGAGTAGTGGTATGCCGTCAATTCCAGGTAAATGCCCTTCTTCTTTATCAAATCAGCCGTGGCCTCATCCAGCTCGATCGCGTGTTCAATCGTGTCGACGCCCGCGTCAATACAATTGCGCAAGCCCTCGCCTCCAAAGGCATGACAGGCAGTCTTCTTGCCGTGCCGGTGTGCTTCATCCACGATCGCGTTGACTTCCTCCTTCGTGAAGGTCGGATCGCTCCGCAGTGCACCGTCGGGCTCAAACTCGTAGTCGGCCGTGGAGTGGAACTTGATCCAGTCGGCTCCATAGTGAATTTGCTCGCGAACCGCCTGCCGAGCGGCCCAAGGGCTATCTACGGTCTGGTAGTTTCGAGGCAGATCCACCTCAGGTGATCCCAGAATACCTTCGCCAGTGGCGACCAGTCCCATCGTCGAAACTTGCATCCGCGGGCCCTGGAAAAATCCACGATCGATAGCCTTCTTTACGTCGACGTCCGCGTAACCACCGCCATGGCTCATCAAGTCGCGCAGGGTTGTGAATCCAGCCCGAAGGTCCTTTTGTGCATTGGCCAGCGCCAAAAGCGTTCGGTATTCCCGAGTGTCGTTGATTGGGCTCGCGAAGGGAGGGCCCCCGGGCTTGATACCGTCGAGCCCAAAGCCAAACACATGCGTGTGACCGTCAACTAATCCCGGCAAAACGGTAGCTTTGCTGAGGTCCATGACTTGGGCACGGGCCGGGATCTGGACATTTTCGGCAGAACCAACGACCGCGATCTTCTCCCCTTCAACCAGTATGATTTGATTCTCCGCGACCCGGCCAGACTTGCTGTCAAACAGGCGACCCGCGCGAATGGCAATGATCGGAGGAGCTTGAGGGTGCAGCGTCGCCACGACCACCAATAAGGCCGAAGTCAGAAACACCAATTTCTGAGAAATCAAAGGAGCCTCCGTTGCTCGTCGAATTGTCCCACCCGCGCATCCCTGATTCCGAGCTGCCCAATGGCGCGGCTCAACACCCAGGAATCGGCGCCAATTTGCTTCCCCGGACCTCGAAGATTAGAACTTCGGCGCTCGTAGTTCCATGCTTTGGCACGGCCACGAAGTACAGGTTTAGTTCGGGAACCAAGCGTGCGGTCCTCCCGAGCGGGCCTGTGGTGACCTTTCCCAGCGGTTTGTAGCTGTCAGGATCGATCTGCCAACCGCTATCGCCATGAAAATCGTCGACCTCTTCTTCATCTTCTCTCCCTAAGCTTTGATCACAAGTACCTGACGAAGACAATCGCCAGCTAACACTTCCTTAGAATCTCCGAGGCCTCCAAGAGTGCAGCGGAATGCTACTCGCCAGCTCGCCGGTCCGGAACCAAACCGCACCAACAAACCGATTCCGAGGGCAAAGCCCCCGAATGAGGATAATTGACCAATCAAAATTCGAGCTTAAACTAGAATTAATTTCCATTTAGCTGGAAAAATGAACATCCGGCCCATCTTCACGATGATTTCGATGACAAATGGCACGGCCCACCGGCGGCTAACGTGTAGGGTGATAAAGAAGCCTCCCAGCGCAGCGAGGAACAGAAGTCCAATCTGGAAGAAGGGGCGTCCCAGCCCTCCCAGATGTGGCCCCTCGGTGTGTCCTTGCGACTGGTACCAATTCTTGCAGACAACTGGTTTTCGCAGTACTGTGCCGCCGGGTCTGTCCGAAGCCGCAAGTACGGAGTCGCACGGAGGTCCATCCCTTGGTTTATAAGCCGGAGCCTTTTGACGCTTCGCGCATCACGCTCAGCCGGGAAATCTCTGACTTACGCGACTTGTTAGCCCGAAATGCCCACGAGAACTGGGCAAAGCTGAGGATGGCGAACGGGTGGCGCCGCGGACCAAATCGGAACGACGCCGGCAAGGAGCATCCTGGCCTAGTCCCTTTTGAGGAGCTTCCCGAATCGGAAAAGGAATACGATCGCCAGACCGCTCTGGAAACTATTAAGACCTTGTTGGCGTTGGGCTACACGATCCAGCCGCCGCCGGCTGGAAGCCCGACCTCACCCGGACGGCTTCCTGGGGCGATGGACATCGAACCGGACAAGCTATTGCAACTGCTCAGGGATCCTGGGCAGCAAGACCGCGCTTCGCTGCAGAGACTCTGGCGCGCGCATGATCCCAATACCTGGGCCGGCAATGCGGATGCCTACAGGGTTCTTGCTGAAAGAACCCTGAAACTTGGCGAGCCATTGCTTGCATACGATGTCGTTGCTGAAGGTATTAAGAATTCTCCAAAGGATGTCCGCCTGCGTCAGCTTCTGGCGCTGGCTCTGGCGCGGAGTGGTGCCGCCGAGTCAGCCAAGTCCGTTCTCACGGGTCTTTACGAAGAGGGCCATCGGGATGAGGAAACCGTCGGTCTGCTTGCTCGCACGCATAAAGACCTTGCGCGCGAAACGATTGACCCTTCTGAGGCAGTTCAACACTTTCGCCAAGCGTACAAATTCTATCTGCAAGCATACAGAGATAGCGGTGGCTATTGGAGTGGAATAAATGCGGCGACGCTTGCCCTCTTATTGAGCGACCGCGAAGAGGCGGTTGCGCTCGCCCGCGATGTTGCTGCGCAGTGCCGACTGCAATTGGCGCAACTCGAAAAAGACTCAGGAGATCGTTACTGGCTTCTTTGCACGCTGGGAGAAGCCGCGCTTTTGCAGGCCCAATGGTTGGAAGCCGAAGAATGGTATGGCCAGGCTGTAGAGTTGGGGCGCGGAAGCTGGGGGAGCCTGCAATCCACGCGTCACAATGCTCTTTTCTTGCTGAAACACCTGCACGGAGACGAAGACTTGGTCGACCGGGTCTTCCGCTTTCCGAGCGTAGTCGTGTTTACCGGACATATGGTTGACCGGCCGGACCGCGAAATTCCACGATTTCCGCCTCAGGTCGAACATGCCGTGAAGCGTGCGATTCGCCAGCGCTTGGAGAAACTAAACGCGGGCTTTGGTTACGCATCTGCCGCGTGCGGCTCGGATATTCTCTTTCATGAGGTGGTTCTTGATCGGAAAGGGGAGAGTCACGTTGTTTTGCCTTATGAGAAAGATTTATTCATTGAAGACAGCGTGGAGATCGCTTCCAATCCGGAGTGGGTGGCGCGATGCAACGCGGTCATGGCCGGGGCGATCGAGGTGCAGGAGGCCTCGAAACGAAGCCAAATGTGCGGCCGGGTGTCCTACGAATTCGCCAACCTGATGCTTCACGGGTTGGCCAGTGTGCATGCCGAGCAACTTGAAACCAAACTCGTGCCTATGGCTGTGTGGGACGGTAAGCCGGGAGATGGGCCGGACGGAACCGCGGGTACCGTGGAGCAGTGGCAGAATTTAGGCCTAGCAGTTGAAATCGTTGATTTGAGAGAAATCCTGCACGAGCAGTGTCCGGAAGTGGCTTCGCATACATCGGTTTCCACTGCGACTGTTTCGCCTCTCTCGAAAGGCACAGCGTCCGAATTTACCTCAGAAATCCGGGCCTTGCTTTTCGCCGATGCCCAGGGATTCAGCGAACTCGCCGATGAACAAGTGCCCCGATTTGTTCAGCATTTTCTTGGTTTGGCGGGTCGATTGGCGTCCGATTCGGGACACAAACCATTGATGAAGAACACGTGGGGAGACGGACTTTATTTCGTGTTTTCCAGCGTTCGGGATGCCGGCTTATTCGCCCTCGATTTGCGCGACGGCGTTGGCCTCACGGACTGGGCCACAAAGGGCCTGCCCAATCTGAATCTTCGCATTGGCCTACACGCCGGACCCGTCTACTCCTGTACTGACCCGGTGACACAGCGCGCCAACTACATCGGAGCCCACGTCAGCCGCGCCGCACGCATCGAGCCGATAACCCCTACTGGCCAGGTCTATTCCAGTCAGGCCTTCGCCGCGCTCGCCGCCGCCGAGGGCGTGAAGGAATTTCGGTGCGACTACGTCGGCCAGACCTCCATGGCCAAGAAGTACGGCACCTTTCCAACGTATGTCGTGCGACGGGCCGCTGCTCGGACCTGAACGGGCCATCCGGCTGAAGGGAAAGACCTTGCCAACACTTTTTGCTTGGGCTATAAGACTGACAGTCCCACTTCCTTGGAGCGCACGGATTTCAAGGGTCCACGGGTTCCAGGGCTTCGGTTCGTATTGATATTCCAAGTCGTCCAACTATATGGGAGTGACCTCCACCGCTGGCGAAGGCGCAAAGGAAGCTATGAATTTTGAAGGCGACGCCTTCATCAGCTACGCTCACCTGGACAATGTTGAGCTGATTGAAGGGCGCAAGGGCTGGGTTTCAAACTTCCACCGTGCTTTGGAGGTGCGGGTGGCCCAGCTGCTCGGCAAAGAGCCGCACATCTGGCGTGATCCCAAGCTGCAAGGTAACGATCTATTTGCTGACACACTTATCGAGCGGTTGCGGCGCGTCGCGGCACTCGTCCCGGTCGTTTCCCCCCGTTATGTGAAGTCCGAATGGACGCGTAAAGAACTCAGCGAATTCTGGCAAGCCGCCCAGAAGCAGGGGGGGATTCGCTTCCACGACAAAGTCCGTATCTTCAAGGTTCTTAAGACGCCTATTCCATTGGACATGCATCCTCCGGAACTCCAGCCCTTCCTGGGTTATGACTTCTTTAAGATCGACCCAGAGACCGGGAGAGTCCGCGAGCTCGACGAGGTTTTTGGCCCTGAGGCCCAGCGCGATTTCTGGTTGAAGCTGGACGACTTGGCACATGACATTTGCTACTTGCTGGAGACCATTGAGCATCCCGAGCGTACGGTATCCTCTGCACCGGCCGGCCAAGGGGTTTTTCTTGCGGAAACCACCAGCGATCTCAGGGAGCAGCGCGAGACTCTTCGCCGCGACCTTCAGCAGCACGGCTACGTCGTTTTTCCTACCCGGCCGCTGCCTTCCGTCGCTTCAGAAGCGAGAGCCGCCGTAAGCGATGACCTGGCCAGGTGTCAACTGTCCGTTCTTCTGATCGGCAAGAATCACAGCTCTGTTCCCGAGGGCGGGACAGAATCCCTGCTCGAGATCCAAAACGAGATGGCCATTGAGAGGGGGAAGAAGGGCAATTTTTCCCGCCTTTTGTGGATTCCTCAAGGTTTACAAGTCAACGACGAACGGCAGCTCAAGGCTATTGAGCAGTTTCGAATGGATCCTCGACTGCTGGAAGGCGCGGACCTGCTGGAAACCTTTTTAGAGGATTTGAGAACAGTAATTCACAGCAAGCTGAAGCGGGCTCAGGCTCCTGCGCCGGCACCGCCAACGACGAGCGCACCTCGCGTCGCGAGCGCGAATCATGCGCAGCTGTACTTAATGTACGATCAACGGGACGCGGATGCCGCCTCCCCCTGTATCGAATATCTGTTTGAGCAAAACTTTGAAGTCATCCGTCCAGTCTTCGAAGGTGACGAGGCGGAAATTCGGGAATACCACGACGACAACCTGCGCAGCTGCGACGGCGTCCTGATCTTTTACGGCTCCACCAACGAATGTTGGCTTCGCCGGAAGCTCCGCGAGGTGCAGAAGAGTCCCGGCTATGGCCGAACCAAACCATTGCCGGTCGTCGGCATCGTTCTCGCACCGCCAAAGGCCACGGACAAAGAACGCTTCAGGACCCACGAAGCCATGGTCATTCCTCAATTGGACGGATTCTCTGCGGACGCCCTGCGGCAATTTGTCTCTAGCTTGCAACGCTGAAAGAAGGGAAGGCGGGGTCGATGGCGTCCAAAGCCCTGTTTAACCCTTTTCCAGGACTTCGTCCTTTCGAGCCTGACGAAGACCACCTTTTTTTCGGCCGCGAACAAGAAATCGACGAGCTGCTCCGCCGGCTCCGTGTTACTCGGTTCTTACAGGTCGTTGGCACGTCCGGCACCGGAAAGTCCTCGCTGGTACGTTCCGGGTTAATCCCCGCCCTGCAAAGCGGTTTCATGGCGCAGGCCGGTTCGAACTGGCGGGTGCTGATATTCCGTCCAGGAGACGATCCAATCGGAAATCTGGCCGCCTCCCTGGATGCCCCGGGCGCGCTCGGAACCGAGGGAGAACTCGCCAGCACCAACCGTGTTTTACTGGAAGCAACGCTTCGACGCAGTACACTTGGGCTAGTCCAGGCGGTGCGCCAGGCTCGCATTCCCTCGCAAGATAATCTTCTGGTGGTCGTCGACCAGTTTGAAGAGCTGTTCCGTTTCCGCCGCAGCGGCCATGGTGGAAACTCCAGGAACGAGGCGGTCGCTTTTTTCAAACTACTCCTGGAAGCAGCAAAGCAGGAAGATATTCCCATTTACGTCGTCCTTACCATGCGCTCCGATTTTCTCGGTGACTGCATGGAATTTCGCGGCTTGCCCGAAGCCGTCAACACAGGTCTTTATCTAGTTCCACGCATGACCCGCGACGAACTGCGTTCCGCGATTACCGGTCCTGTCGCCGTGGCCGGCGGCGAAATCGCCCAGCGTCTCGTTCTGCGGCTGCTCAATGATCTCGGCGACGATCACGACCAACTTCCAGTACTGCAGCATGCGTTGATGCGGACTTGGGATCACTGGGAAGTGCACCACCAACCGGACCAGAATATCGACGTCGCAGATTTCGAGGCAATTGGAGGGTTGCAGCAGGCCTTATCCTTGCATGCCGAAGAGGCCTATCTGGAGGCTGGCTCCGACCGGGGTGACCAGCTCACCGACAAGATTTTCAAGGCGTTGACCGACACGTTTTCCGACCCCCGCGGCGTGCGCCGTCCAACCTCGATTCAGGAACTCGCCGCAATCTGCGAAGCCTCCGAAGCCGAAATTATTCGAATCGTCGAAGTCTTCCGGCGCGGCGGGCGTTCGTTTCTGACTCCGCATGTAGGCGTGCCTCTCGATTCTCGCTCGATTGTTGACCTCTCCCACGAAAGCCTCATGCGCTGCTGGACTCGCTTGATCGCCTGGGCCGAAGAAGAGCGCGAATCCGCCATCACCTACATGCGTATCGCGCAGGCCGCCGCCTGGTGCGAGGAGTGCAGCGGAGGCCTGTGGATTGATCCTCAACTCGAAATCGCTCTGCAATGGCGCCGCAAGAACCAGCCCACCGCCGCGTGGGCGGAACGCTACGACTCCAACTTCGCTCTGGCGATGGATTTCCTCGACCGCGGTGAGAAACAGCGCGAGATCGAACGCCAAAAGGAGCTCCGAAGAAAACGGGAACTTCAAGGCCTGAGTCTCGGGTTGGCAGTCTTTCTGGTGATTGCCTCCGTTTTCGGATACCTTGCTTATAAGGAAGGCAATCGCGCCAAGGAGAATCTCTCCTACGCCAGGAGCGCTGTTGACGAAAGCCTGTCGTCCGCGGGCACCAGGCAAGGACGCGAGGCCCCCGACTCGCCGGAGTTGGAACAGTTCCGGAAGGACCTGCTAGACAAGGCGAAAGCCTTTTACCTCAACTTCACCAAGCAAGCGGGCAAGAACGAATCCGTTGCCAGCGACGCCGCTTTGGGACACAGCAGACTCGGCGATATCAATCGCTTGCTGAATCTTCATCAAGAGGCGATCGAGAACTACAAGCAAGCCATTAGTCAGTTCGGAGCGCTAAGCCGCGAACATCCTGGCAATCCCTACTACCGCCAGAAGTTGGCTTATGCTCATCAGTGGACAGCGGAAACGCTGCGGCTCTGGCTGGAGCAAGAGCAAAAGCCTTCGCAATACTCTGCTGCTGATGCCGAAAAGGAGTACGACGCTGCTCTGAGCCTCCAGCAGGAACTTCATCGAGAGGTGCCCGCGAACCCTGATTACCAGCAGGAACTTGCACGTACCTATTACAACCGGGGCATTCTCCACTATGACGGCAAGGCGTATGACTTGAGCGCAGCGGACGACCGCCAAGCCATCGAGTTGCTTGAGCCCTTGGCCACCAGCAAGACACAATCGTCTGACCAGGAGACCAGGAGCCAACCCAAACCGGCTCAGGACTTGGCTCGCGTCTACAACAATCTCGGCAATCTCTTGTCATCCAAGGAAAGGCGCTACCCGGAAGCCGGAAAACTGATCGAGCAGGCCGTCAGCATTCACGAATCACTGCTGAAGGAAGATCCGGCCAATCTGGAATACAAACAAGAACTCACGCAGTTCTATTACAGTCTAGCCGCGGTTCTTTACAACGAACATCAACTCGAATTGGCGCAGCAAACTAACCATAAGGCCCTCGACCTTCTGCAAGAAGTGGCCGCGCCGAGTCCTTTTCTTTCGGAAGCGCTTGCCAGGGCGAGTTGGCTGCATGACACCATCCTGCGGGACGAATCGCGGATGAAAGAAACCTATGGGGATAGTCTGGGAGCGTCACAGCGGCACCCGGAGTTCCACATTATGTACACCCACTTGGGGCGCAGCTACGCGCAGATTACCAAGGAATATTTGAGGTTTGACGATCTCCCGGAGGCCGCAAGCGCCCTCGAAGCCCTGCATCGGCTTATGCCTAAGCTCACGCCCCCGGAGCGCGCCGAGCTGTCCGCCACCTACGACGAGCTAAGAAAAGAGTTGCATGACAAGCAGTCGAAACCTAGGTAAAGTGCAGGCACACCCGCCAGGGAGGAATCACCATGCGAGCAATTGCACTGCTGCTTTTTGCGGCAACCTTGCCACTTTCAGTTCGGGCTCAAGATGCCGCCCCAGCTGTAGCCGCTCCGGCCAATGACGCGAACCCCGCGGCAGCCTCACAGTCTTTGTGGGACTCCCACGTCACTCGGCCGTCGTCAACACTTTGGAGTGGCGACGCAACTTCTTCGAGCGCTCTTGGGCAACAATCCAGGACCCCTTCGCAGCAGAAACCCAAGCCCGGCAAGCCTAGACCGAGTTCCGAACTAGACCGTCCGCCCATCGATGGCAGCATGGTGGGATACATCGACAACGCCATCATCGGCTCTCAAATACGCGTCCGCTTCGACGCTGGCTTTGACGACAATCGCCCGGACCGCGCCGAGTTTTTCTACGCCCAGTGCGGCTGCGACGGACCGCCCGCGCGCGGCCCGCACCCCGGTTTGGTCTTGCATCTGAATTTTCAGCAACTCTACATGCGTGCCGAGTATGCGCCGGTCAAGCGATTCTCGGTATTCGCGGAAGTCCCCGTCCGCTGGGTCCAACCGCAGCAGTTCGTTCCCGCCACAATAGCTGGCACCGGAGGCTTCGGCAACCAGGCGGGCCTGTCTGATGTCCAGGCTGGCTTCAAGTTCGCAGCGCTGGCCTCCCGCGAGCACTACCTTACATTCCAGTTCCTTGCGGCCTTCCCGTCCGGCGATTCTTCCAAAGGCTTGGGCACCAATCATTACAGCGTTGAGCCCTCGCTGCTTTTTTTCCAGAAAGTCACCGATCGCATGTCGTTTGAAGCTCAAGTAGGAGGCTGGCATGCCTTTGAGGGCGCCTCGCCGGGCTTCCAAGGTGATGTCATTACGTATGGCCTGGGTCCCAGCTACGAGCTGTATAGAGGTGAGCGAGTGCGCTTCGCCCCGGTGGTCGAGCTTGTGGGTTGGAGACTCCTCGGAGGAAAAGAAAACGACGGTGACTTCTTTCCGAACCCGGTGGTGAGCGTAGACGGTACGAATATCGTGAATTTGAAAGTAGGAGCTCGCACCGCAATAGGTGACCACAACTCGTTCTATCTGGGCTATGGCCAGGCCTTGTCTCACGAACTTTGGTACAAGCACATCGTTAGGCTGGAATACCGGTATACATTCTGAGCCTTCCGATTGGAGCAAGGCTCGGCGTTGCTCGCTTGTAGGGGCTAGACGGATTCTTGGCTCGAGGACGGCGGAGTCATGCTCTCATTTTATTGCCGAGCACGAGATAGAATGTGCCGGTGTTCAGCCGATAAAGCCCCAAGATAGCGTCGCTGACTCGCGTCAAGGCAACCAAATTCGCTACCAACTTCCGGGCGCAGCCAACCCGCGATTCGCTGTTCCCATCACCTCTCACGGTCAAAGACATAGCGAAGTGACGGCAGGTCCGAGTTCTGTCTCTTTTGCTATTGCCGTTCACTAAAAAAGTGCCGCGGTACTCGCAATCTGTCGATTGGTACCGGTGCTGAACTAACCCTAACCTCTACCCAACCGTGACGGAAGCCTCAAGCCCTGATATCGTGGATAAGTTGTCGGTAACCGGTTATTTGACCGGGTCTCGCTCGATGAAAATTCTATTCGTGAACCACACAGGCATTGTCAGCGGGGCGGAACGCGTGCTGCTGACTATTCTCGATCACCTTGATCGCGAACGCTTCGAACCCACGGTCAGTTGTCCCCTGGGCAGCGATCTCGCTAATCTCGTCCGAGAAAGAAACGTTCCGGTCGTCGCCACTCCCGATCTGCAAGCCCGATTTACTTGGAATCCTATTCGCATGGTCCAGTAT
>Ga0210384_10002623_pt1 | contig 21752 bp, 25 predicted proteins | sample IncBWH2MmetaG_FD_160574 | JGI IMG/M metagenome (GOLD analysis project Ga0210384, IMG submission 160574) | Forest soil microbial communities from Barre Woods Harvard Forest LTER site, Petersham, Massachusetts, United States - Inc-BW-H-2-M | ecosystem: Environmental > Terrestrial > Soil >...
ATTAACTGCTCCCGCGGAGTTGGTTCGCCACCAGCCCAATTTGCCGGATGCCTGGGAGGACCAGATGATCAAGAGCAAGTTTCAGTCGGCGGGATGGAAGAAAGGCGACTTTGTGGAGCAGGAAGCTCAGCTTAACGGCAAAAAAGCCTACCGCGTCCTGATCCCCGAATATTATGAGCCTTCGTGCCTGCCCTGCCATGGCGAGCCCAGGGGCTCAACCGATATCACCGGTGGCAAAAGAGAGGGTAGAAAACTGGGGGATCTGGGAGGTGCAATCAGCGGTGCCATTTACCTTAAATAAGCCGGAGCTAAAACTTAGCCGCAAATGGACGCGCCACTTCGCCCCTGCCCTTTTGTGGAGCGCCTTCCCCGGTCACGTCTGAGATTTCCCGGCGTGTTAGCATCGTTATAGATGCTTTAAATATGCGAGCCATGGTCCATCTCACGCAAGACATTCATCCCCTGACGACCTTCAAGCGCCACACCTCGGGTTTTGTCAAGCGGATGAAAAGAACCAAGCGCCCGGTCGTGCTGACGGTCAACGGCAAGGCGGAGCTTGTGGTGCAGGACGCCAGCTCCTACCAGTCGCTGCTGGAACGATTGGACCGGCTTGAAACCGTGGAAGCCATCCGGCGCGGTCTCAAGGACGTTGAGCAAGGCCGAGTCCGCGACGCGCGCGAAGCCTTGGAGGAGCTCAGGATCAAGCTTGCCCTACCGCGTTAGGATCACTGACGCGGCGCTCGCCGACGCCAGGGACTACGTCCGGTTTGTTCGCGACGTGAAAAAAGAACCCGGCGCTGCTGAGCGATGGTATCGAGGACTGCTCGAAGCCGTATTTTCGCTGGAGGAACTGCCTTCACGCTGCCCGCTGATCCCGGAAGCGACGCAGTTCACGAACGAACTGCGCCACTTGATTTATCACTCGCACCGGATCATCTTCTTGAGCGATCCGGCCGAGACAACCGTCGACGTACTCCGGATCTACCATGGCTCCCGAAAACGCCTGAGCTCGGCCGACGTCACGCCGGAGCCTCGGGAAGAATGACCCACCTGTGGAAATAAAGGGGAGCTTTCCTGGTGGTGGGACTTGCTTTCCGCCTGCGTGGGACTCTCAGTCCCGCCCTCCGCCATGGCCCTTGCGCTGTTGCATTGAGTCAGCGGCACGTCTTCCATCGCGGCTACATTTGCGGGTTAAAATGTTTGTTGAGCATGATTGACCCGGTTTTGAGCTTGGCAGTCTCGATGCACAGCAATAAGGGCGTATATGCTCTCCTGCTCGGGTCTGGCGTGTCACGTTCGTCGGGCGTCCTGACTGGTTGGGATATCGTACAAGATCTCATGGCGGAGGTGGCAGGAAGCGCCACGGTAGCCGCGACCAGCGCGGCCTTGACAACCAGCGAAGTAATCCGCTTCATGAGAGTCCCGTTCGCCCAGTTTCGCATAAAGTTACTCGCCCAGCTCAGCGCGGATCGCGGCCGCAATGCTCTGCGCGAAGTGCTCGACGCGATCGACCTGGGGGCCCTCCACCATCACGCGCGCCAGGGGCTCGGTGCCCGAAAACCGCACCAGAACGCGCCCCGCATCGCCGAACTCCACCTCGGCAATTCGGATCTCGCGGTTGACGCCGTTGAGCTCCCCGAGCGGCCGCCTTTCCTTGACACGCACGTTCACCAAGCGTTGGGGATAGGTTTCGAGCTCCGCCGTGAGCGCATCCAGATCGCGCCCGGAATCGCGCATGACTTCGAGCACCCGCAAGGCGGTCAGCAGGCCGTCGCCAGTGGTGGCGTAATCGCGAAAGATCACGTGACCGCTCTGTTCCCCACCCAGAGGCGCATTGCGCCGCAACATCTCTTCGAGCACATACTTATCGCCCACCGGCGTGCGCACCAGTCCGATGCCGTGGCGTTTCAATGCCCGTTCGAGTCCCAGGTTGGACATGACCGTCGCGATCACTTCCGTCAGACGTCCTTTCGCATGAAGAGGGAGCGCGGTGAGCAGCATCACTGCATCTCCATCAACGACCTTACCGGAATGCGAGATGAACAGGGCGCGGTCGGCATCGCCATCGAAGGCGACGCCCAGGTCAGCGCCGGTTTCGAGCACGCGATCGCGCAAGCCCTCCATGTGCAGCGATCCACAACTCAGATTGATGTTTTTCCCATCCGGCGCGCATGCGATGCATTCCACTTCGGCGCCCAGCCTCCTGAACAAGGCCGGCGCCAGGTAGCTGGCCGCGCCGTGGGCGGCGTCGACGATCATCCGGACCCCCGCGATACCCGCCGGCAGCGTCTGGGCGAGATGCTCGATGTAAGCCCGGTCCAGACCTTCATCGATCACCAGCTTCTTAGGACAGGCGGTCCCCTTCCAGGCGAAAATGTCCGCCTCGAGAACATGCTCCTGCTCGTCGGGAAGCTTGAATCCGGAATGATCGATGATCTTGATCCCGTTGTCGCGATACGGATTGTGCGAGGCCGAGATCATCACGCCCGCGGCGAATGGCCCGGTGCGCGCGATGTAAGCCAGCCCCGGCGTCGTGATCAGACCGGCAAAGCGCGCGCGAACGCCGTGGCTTTCGAGCCCTCCCGCGACAGATTCGGCGATGCACGGCCCCGACTCGCGAGTGTCCATACCAATTACAACCTCCGGACCAATCACACCCTCGGCATTCTCGTCGCGGGCCAGGACCCACTTGGCCAGCCCCACTCCCACCGCAAACGTCGTGGGCGGGTCAAGCGGATACTCGCCCGCGATCCCGCGCATGCCATCCGTTCCAAAAAGCTGTCGCATTGTTAGTGGGGATTCGCCGTATTCTCGACCGCGAGCTTGATGGTCACGATCGGGGAGGATTCAAAACGCACCTGCGGATTGCTTACGAACGTGTTGACATGATATTCGCCAGATTCGGTTACGGTGCTCAAATCGATGGAATCGGTCTCCACATTCTCAACCGTGAGAACCTGCGTCTCGGACCCCGCGACGCGCAATGTCTCGGGAGTGGAGGTCTTCGAAACAAGCTGACGCCCCGGCGGCAAAGCGCCCGAGAACCGGATCTGGACCGGAACATCCCTGGTCAGCAAGCGAGCAAAACGCAGCCGCAATTGGGACGGCACGGCGCGAAGGAACATGACGTTCCGAGGCAGATTGAGGTTCGCGTCGGAGATGGTGAATGTCCGCTCCCCGGGTCCGCTGACCGAGGCAAGATCAAAGAGCACAACCGTCTCGGCCAGGCTCGCGGCGGTCAACTCGGCGGCCGATCCCCGCAACTCGACGTGGATGTTCTCCGGCGCGTCGCCGGTCACCAGCAAAGATGGCGCGAGATTCCTGTACAGGATGGGCGCGGTATGCGTCGTGACGATGTCCGGCGTCGCGGAGAACGCCAGCCATAGCAGGATGGCAAGCAGCAAGGAACCGAGCTTCCATCCCAGATTCTTGGTTGCCAGGCGGCCCCTCATGGTTCGGCCTGCTTCCAGCGCGGCTCGGGCGATGGCTCCAAACGGCGAATCCGCCCCGAGGCATGCCGCGTAAGCCGCTCTCGCACCCGTTCCAGGGCCACATCGGGTTCGAGATCACCGCGCGAAGCGATGGCAATCTGCCCGGACTCCTCTGACACCACAATCGCCAGGCAGTCGGCCTCCTCAGTGACGCCAATCGCCGCGCGATGACGCGTTCCCAAGCGGCGCAGCATCACCGGATTGGTGGTCAACGGCAGGAAGCAGGCCGCGGCCGTGAGACGATCGCCCTGAATAATCACGGCGCCGTCGTGCAGCGCGCCACGCGGCTCAAAAATAGAACACAACAAGTCACGCGAAACCAGGGCGTCCATGGCCACTCCGCTTTCGATAAACGTCAGCAACCCGATATCGCGCTCGATCACGATCAACGCGCCGATCTTGGCCTCCGCCATTTGCTGCAACGCCAGCAGGATTTCGTCCGCTATTTCCCTGCTCTCCAGTTGCCTTCCCAGCCCCAGCCAGCGGCCTCGCCCGATGCGCGCCAGCAGCCGCCGGATCTCCGACTGGAACATGACGATCACCGCGAAGACCGAGTACGGCGCAAGCCCCGCGAGCACCGATCGCAGCAGCTCCAGATGAGCCCACACCGCGATCAAATACACAACCACCAGCGTGCAGATCCCCGTAAGGATGTGAGCCGAACGCCGCCCGCGAATCATCAGCACAAACTGATAAATGAGAATCGCCACCGCGAGGATATCGATCACCGCGCCGATGGTAAGTTTCGGGAGTGTAGGAAGCGTCAGTTGCGGCATTCGCCAGGTAAGCGGCCAGTACCGCTTAGTACCAGTCTATTAGGAACTCTTAATCTCCGTCCAGAGGCGATCGCGTAATTTTTGCGACGCTGAGGGTTGGGCCCGGAACCACTCGCCGCGCTCCAGAATCGCCGCCGACGGATAAAGTACCGGATTCTCGCGTATTTCGACCGGGAGCAGCTTCTGCGCGGCGCCGTTGGCGGTGGCCGTTCGCGTCGTTGAAACGATGGATGCCGCCACTTCCGGCCGAAGCAGATGGTTGATCCATTTATGGGCCAGCTCCACGCGGCGGCTTTCGCGCAGAATCGCGATGTTGTCGGCGAACCGCGCGAAACCTTCGTCGGGAAACGCGAATGCGAGTTTATCGGGCGCCGCCGCAATCGCTTGCCCGGCGGTCACCGCCCACGCTTCGGCCGCCAGGACATCGCCCGCCACCACCTGGTCGCGCACTTCAGCATTCAGATACGCCCGCAGCAGCGGCTTCTGCGCGATGGCCTGCTGCTTCGCTTCGAGCAGCTCTGCTGGATCGGTCGAATTGATCGAGCGTCCCAATTTCTTGAGGCACGCGCCGAACACCTCGGTCGCATCGTCGAGCATCGTAATCCTTCCGCGCAGCCTCTGGTCCCACAGGGCCGTCCACGCGCTTGGCGCCGGGACGACGCTTTTCTGATACAGGATTCCGGTCGAGCCGTGCATGTAAGGAACGCTCCAGCGAAGCTCCGGATCCCAGGGCGGCTTCTGGAACGCCGGATCGAGCGCGTCCAGGTTCGGGAGCCACTCGTGACGAAGCGGAGTGAGCAACCCGAGTTCGCGCATCGGCTCGATGAAATCCTCCGAAGGAAACACCACGTCCCAACCCGAATTGCCGCTCATCACCTGAGCCAGCATCTCCTGGTTGCTCTCGTAAGTGCCGTAGCGCACCCGCGCTCCGAATTCGCGCTCGAAGTTCGCCACGGTATCGGGCGCGATGTAGTCGGACCAGTTGTAGACGTTGAGCCGCGCGCCTCGGGCGCAAGCCGGCGACGCCGCTACTCCGATCAGAAATGTTCGCCGGTTCACAGGGGTATACCGCTCCCTGACGGTCGCGGCTCAGTATCGAACCGGCGTTGCTGAGCCGCGCACGTTAGTAAGCGGTAGCCTCTCATGACGCGCGCAGCCTTTCCGAGATCAGCACCAGCGCGCCCAGCGCCACCACCACCACCGTCGAAACCGCGTTCAACACCGGGTTCACGCCGCGCCGCGCCATGGCATAGATCACCATCGGCAGTGTCCGCGAATCGACCCCGGCGACCAGACTCGTTATCACGTAATCGTCAATCGAGACCGTGAAGGCGAGCATGGCCGCCGCTGCAATTGCCGGGGCGAGATAGGGGAGCGTGACCCGGCGAAACGCTCCGAGCTCGGTCGCGCCCAAGTCGAGCGCGGCTTCCTCGAGCGCCGGATCGAAGGTTCGCAAACGCGCCAGCACCACCAGGACCACATAGGCCACCGAAAACGACAGATGCGCCAGCACCACGGTGTGCATGCCGAGTTGCAGGTGCAGATAGCGAAACACCCACTGGTAGAAGGCCAGCAGCGAAACACCGGTGACAATTTCCGGGGTTACAAGCGATAAGTAGAGCGATCCGGAAAGCCACGTCGACGAGCGTTTCCAGAGCGCGTAGGCGGCGAGCGTGCCGATCGCCGTCGCAAGCAGGGTCGAGGCCGTGGCGATGATCAGGCTGTTGGCCGTCGATTCGAGCAAATCGTGGTCGGCCAGCATGGCCTGATACCAGCGCGCCGAAAATCCCTGCCACACACTGAATCGCGAAGCGTTCACGCTGAATACGGCGAGAATCAGCAGCGGCAGGTAGAGAAATGCATACGCGGCGGCGGCATAGACCGCGAGGCTCTTCTTCATCCCAACCTTCATCCGAGTGTTCATACCAGATCTGGGCCGTGCCGCCGGGCGGCCAACATCAACGCCATCGCGATGGCGATCAGAAGGATCGAGACCGCAGCGCCGAACGGCCAATCCCGCGATGCCGTGAATTGGTTCTGCACCAGATTACCGATCAGAATGGTCTTGCTTCCTCCCAGCAGATCGGAAGTCAGATACGTTCCCAGGCAGGGCACAAATACCAGCATCGCCGCCGCACGAATTCCTGGCGCGCTTAACGGTATGGTCACGCGCGCGAGCGCGGTTATGGGTCGCGCTCCCAAATCCGCCGCGGCCTCCAGAAGGCTCGGATCGAGCCGCTCGACGGTCGCATACAGCGGCAGCACAGCGAAGGGAAGATATCCGTACACCAAACCGAGAATCACCGCGCCATTGTTATAGAGCATCGGCAGAGGCTGGCGGATCAGCCCCAGGGCTTGCAGCAGCGTGTTGATGAGCCCGGTATCGCGCAGCAGGAACATCCAGGCGTAAGTGCGGATCAGAAAACTGGTCCAGAACGGGAGAATCACCAGGCTCAGATACAGATTTTTTCTCGAACCCGAGCGGGCGATGAAGAGCGCCAGCGGAAACCCCAGCACCAGACACAGCGCGGTCGCCACTGCCGCGATACCGAACGAGCGTGCAAAGATCGCGCCATACAAAGTGTCCAGCAGCCGGCTGTAATTTTCGAAGGTCCACGGCCACTCGACACCGCCGTATGCGCCGCGCGTGAGAACGCTATAAACGCAGATAATGGCGAGCGGGATGGCCAGCGTGGCCGCCATCAGCACGATGGAAGGAGCAATGAACCACGAACGGAGCGGTCTCATGGCAGGCGAAGCTCGTCGTCCGCGCTCCACCAAACGTGGACCGCTTCGCCGCGTTCGAAAGCGCTGTCGCCAGGCGCCGTCTGCGCCACCACCGCTTCCCCGCCCTCGAGCATCACCTCGATGTGTAGGTGTGAGCCCAGAAAAGTTGATCGGCTGACAGCTCCGCGGCGCGACAGCACGGCATTTTGCGGAAGCTGGCGCGAGAGCCTGGTCGCCTCGGGCCGTACCCCGCAGCCATTGATCCAATTCATTGCGCCCAGAAACGACGCCACGAAGCGCGTCGACGGCCGTTGATACAACTCCTGTGGCGCGCCCGTCTGCTCTATCGCGCCGCCGTTCATCACCGCCATTTGGTCGGAGAGCGATAGCGCCTCCTCCTGGTCGTGCGTCACGAACAGAAACGTGACACCGGTTCGCCGTTGCAGCTCCTTGAGCTCGGACCGTACCTGCTTGCGGAGCTGCGGATCCAGCGCCGACAGCGGTTCATCCAACAGCAGAACATCGGGCGCAAGCACCAGCGAGCGGGCCAAAGCGACACGCTGGCGTTCGCCTCCAGAAAGTTCCGAGGGTTTTCGCGATTCCTTCCCCGAAAGCCGCACCTGTTCGATAACCCGGCGGACGCGCGTTTCCATGTCCGCCGCGCCGGTCCGTCGGAGGCCGAATTCGACGTTGCCCTGAACCGTTAGATGCGGAAACAGGGCATAGTTTTGAAAGACCGTGTTGACATTGCGTTGGTAGGGAGGGACTTGGTCGATGCGTTGCCCGTTCAGCCAGATCTCGCCCGCAGTCGGCGTCTCAAAGCCAGCTACCAAACGCAGCGTGGTGGTCTTACCGCACCCCGATGGTCCGAGTAGTGAAAAGAAGGCCCCGCCCGGTATTGCCAGTGAAACATCGTGAACTGCGCGATGCCCCGGAAACTGCTTCGACACTCGTCTTAATTCGAGAATGGCATCCATCTGTGACGGCGATCACTTCTTCGTCACATCATAGATGAAGCGAAGGTGCGTCGGTGCGTCAGGCGGCAACGGGCGCAATCTTCTGGCGCAGCGCCTGCCGGGCGCGAAGCATACGCACTCGGATGCCCGTGGGCGTAATGCCGCTGCTGCGCGCTATCTCCTCAGCCGAATAGCCCTGAAGGCTCTTCTCGAGGAGCGCACGATCGCGGCCGGAGCAGCGGTCGAGGAGTCGCCCTAGCTCGATCGCATCCAGGTCGATGCCGTACGATACGTTCTGCCCCTGCTGAAGCGGCACAGCCAGCGGCGCACGAAAGCGCGCGCGAAATAAATTGCGGGCGATCGAGTTGACCCAAAATCCGACCAGGCCAGGATCGCGTAATTGATCCCGATATTCCCAGCCGCGCGCCCAAGCGGCCTGCGCGATCTCTTCGGCCTCGTCCTTGGGTGCGCCGCGGGAAATAAGAAACCGGCGAGTCGCGCCATACCCGGTCTGAAAAGCCGTCGCGTAATCTTCTCGTTGCATCGGCCTCTGGGACAGCACTTTGGGTGCCAGCAGAAGATGGCGTTCTCTCTCAACCACATAGGGGGACGGCTCGATGCCCCGTCTCGGTAAATAGTTCTTAACCTAATTTTGCACTTTGTTCCATCCGATGAACATACCATGCGGAGTCTGCTTCTGATGCTGGCCACGGCCGAGATCACGGCCGGCCAGTCCCATCCAAGTTGGTGGAATTACGTGTCCCCCGACGCCACGGCGTTGGTCGGAATTCAATGGGAGCAACTGCGAAATTCTATTCTTGCCGACGCGGTCGGCGCCGAGCTATCGAGCGGCGGAAGCCTCGGATTTCCAGACTTGCCCTGTCTCAATGAGGCGCGGCAGATCCTGATTTCCTACCCCGAGTTGCTCGCCATCGCCACCGGTTCCTTCCCTGCCGCGGCCACTCGCGAGCAAGCCGTGCGAATCGGGTTGAAGCCTGTGACCTATCGTGGCGTCGATTTGTGGGTCGCCTCGAACAATTCGCTCAGCGTGGCTCACGTGAGCGACACGCTTCTGCTTATCGGCCAACGAAAAACACTCGAAGCGGCGATTGGCGGCAGTTTGTCCGACTCGATCCGCAGCTATTCGCCTCTGCTGGCTCGTGGCGCCCGCCTGTCGCAAGACTGGGATTTGTGGATCGCCACTTCACGCATGCCCAATCCGCTGGCAAGCGTGTTCGTGCCTCTTGAAATCGCGGCAGATGCATTTGAAGGCGGCGTGACTGCGCGCGACAGCCTACAATTGGGAGCGGCTTATCAAATGGGTTCGGCCCAGCAAGCCACCGCTGCGGCGGAGAAACTGCGACAGGCCATTCCGTCTTTTCCGTGGGTCGCACAAGCGCTTGAGGTGCAGGCTGAGGACGACGCAGTGTTGCTGACGCTGTATGTCGGTCCCGAGCAACTGGCCGCAAGCCTGCGTCCGCCGGATCCCGTCCCCGAAGCCCCACCCCCGGAGTCCGTCGTGAACGGGCCGCGCGTCATCCGCATCTACGGCCTGGATGGGGGACCGCGCGAGACCGTTCTCTCGCCCTGGCCAGGTTCGCGCTAATACGCCCAGCGCCACAAGTTCGCGCCGACTGTGAACCCGGCGCCTACCGCCGCGAAGATCACCACATCGCCCTGGTGGAGCTTGCCGGATTGAACCGCATCGCGCGTGGCCAGCGGAATGGTCGCCGCGGTTGTGTTTCCGTAACGATCGATGTTGATGATCACCTGTTCCGGATTCAGTCCCAGGCGCTCTGCCGCGGAAGTGATGATGCGCCGGTTGGCCTGATGCGGGATCAGGAGCTTCACGTCCTGAGCGGACAGCCCGTGCTGATCGAGCAGGTCCCGGCAAGTCTCATACATTTTCCGCACGGCGTATTTATAGACCTGTTGGCCCTGCTGCTTTACAAAGTGCAGACGGTCGCGGACGGTTTCAGCAGTGGCCGGCTGGCGGCTACCTCCGGCCGGCATCTTGAGGAAGTCGGCCCCGGAGCCGTCGATCTCGTTCAGAAAGCCGATGAACCCCTCGCCTGGCTCGGCCGGCTCGATCAACATGGCGCCGGCGGCGTCGCCGAACAGGATGCAAGTGTTGCGGTCGGTGTAGTCGATGATGCGCGACATGGTATCGGCGCCAATCACAAGGACCTTCTGGTGCGTACCCCCCATCACCAGGTGGGCCCCGGCGGTCAAGCCGTAAATGAACCCGGCGCAGGCGGCGAGCAGGTCGAATCCCCAGGCCCGATTGGCCCCGATCCGGTTCTGCACCAGACATGCCGTCGAAGGAAACAGCATGTCCGGGGTCACCGTGCAGACGATAATCGCGTCGATCTCGGCGGCCGCAATTCCGCGCTGAGCCAACGCCGCGCAAGCCGCTTCAACGGCCATATCGGAGGTGGCGACCTCCGGCGCGGCAATATGGCGCTCCGCGATCCCCACCCGTTCTAGAATCCATTCGTTGCTGGTGTCCACGAGCTTTTCGAGATCGGCATTCGTTAAAACGCCCGGCGGAACGTGACAACCGAGCGCGGTGATCTTGGCTCCTGGCAAAAAAAGCTCCTTCGATTTTGGAAACAAGCGGCGCCGCTCGGAAAGGCGGCACTCCTAGCTATGTTACATTCGGAAAGAAATGCAAGTCGAGGTCGTCGAAACGCCCGCGACGCCCGAGCAAATTTATGCGCGGGCCTTTCGCCAGCTTCGGCCGCGCACTCCCGTGCCCGCTATTCGCGTCGAATTCCGGCGCTACGCCAACGCCAACGCCCAAGTGAAACTGGAAGACGGAACGCTGCTGGTCCGGATGGCTGATACGCTGGCGGGCGCACCGGAGTCGGTCATGGAAGCGCTGGCCGAGATTCTGCTGGCCAAGCTTTTCAGGCGGCCTGTCCCCGCCGCCAGCAACGACCGCTACAGGCGCTATCTCAACCGCCGCGATGTCCGCCGGAGCTTGGACCTGGTGCGGCAGATTCGGGGGCGCAAGCGGCTCGAGTGCCCCGAAGGCGACCACTATAACCTCGAAGAAATGTTCGAGGAGTTGAATTTTCGATATTTCCACGGGCTCATGGCGCGGCCGATTTTGGGTTGGAGCCCGAATGCTTCACGAACCATGCTCGGTCATTATGATCCGCCCCACAATGCCATCGTGCTGAGCCGCCTCCTCGACCGGCCGGAGACGCCGCGCGCGGCCGTCGAATATGTTCTTTTCCACGAGATGCTGCACTTGCGTTATCCCGCCGAGAATCGTGGAGCCCGGCGCTGCGTGCACACCCAAGCCTTCAAGCAGGCCGAACGCCAATTCGAGCGCCTGGCCGAAGCAAAGGCGCTGCTGCGCCGTCTTTGCTAGGCCGTCCGGGGCTCGTTGAAACGAGCCAAATTCAACCGCATCGCCTCGATTAGTTCGATGAGGGGGCGAACGTCGACTCTCCCGATTCCAGCCGTTCGGAGTGCCAATCGCAACTCCAGGCTGATCATCGCGCGCCAAAACATGACTTGTTGGCGCATCAGAATTCCCACCAGTTCCGCCGATTCGGCGTCGGCGTTGGCAGCCATGATCCGAGCTTCAGCGTGCAGCCGCCGAAAATCACGCTTTAGTTCATCCAAATAGAGCCTGAAAAGGCGACGACGCTCCCGCTTCCAGCGCGCCCCAATATTCCGCTCATAACCCGGTTGGGAAGCTAGGAATGCGAAGTCTTCCTCGGAGAGCAAATGCTCCATCGGTTGGTACCGGGATATTGAAAACCCGCTGGATTCCCCGAAGTCATCGGCCTCGCGGTTCCGCCGTCGCCGTAACCAGATCCCCGCAATCGTTGCTGAAACGACCACGATGGAGCCAACCGTCACAACCCAAGCGGCGGCAACCCACCCGGTCATTTAAATTATCTCCATTTTCCCCATTAGAATACTCGACAATCGACATTAATGCAAGTAAATAAGAATCAGTATTTTCAAGTTTATCGGCGACCGAAGCGTACCAATGTGGCATTGATCGCATCCAGTTGATCCGAGAGACGTTCGATCGCAGCTGGATTCCAACGATGGCCCACAACCTCCGCGGTGTCCTCATTTTCCCGTCGCAAACTGGAGAGCCACGCGATCAAGCAGCAAAAGGAAAATGACATCAGGGCGACGTTGATCACATTGAGAAATTGCGGCGAGAGAAGATTGGCCAGCAGCGTCCCGCACGTGCGTGAGAGATAAAACACTATAAAGCCGCTGATGTAAAGCACAATATTCCGCCGTACCTTCAGCGGGAACCAAATCACCAATCCGCTGATCAGGAGCAGGAAAATCAGGATTGCGAAATCCAGGGATCTCTCAACGGTGAGGAAGCGATGCAAAAATCGCGATTGCCCGGGCAATACGGCCGAGTCGAGCATTACTCCGCCAAAGGCGGCAAAACCGGCCAGCCCCATCGTGTATAGCACCGCCTTACGGCCAAATACCGCTAGCGCCGGATGGCCCGCGAGGGTAAGCCCGATCAACTCTCGAACGACGAGAATCGAAAGGATGACGTTTGTGATCTCAGCGAGCATATATATATTCCCGTATAGCCTGGTTCGGACTGGGATCGGAGCGGTAACTAGAAATGCTAGGGCATACGCCAGGAGATAAGCCTTCAGCCACCGGTATACTCGCACCAAATGACAAAGGCCGAGACGAATTAGCAAAGCTAGAGACGCACCGAGATTTAAGTAGAAGACCGCGCGCGCGAAGCCCAACATGGATCATATCTCCCAGGCGGATCGAGGACGCTTGGGGAATTACACTGTTAACTGAGTCTATCACTTACGACCCCGGTCGAAAAAACCCAGATAATTAGAGAGGCAAACTCACGCGGCGTGCCAGAGACGCGGGTCGCCCTCAGCCGCGTGAGTTCCTAGGTCCTAGTTACCGCCGCCGTCGCAGGGGTAGCATGGCGGGATGGGAAGCTGCGGATTCGCAGCGGACACCATCGTCGCTAGAGAGCACGTCAACACAAACAACACCATCATTTTCTTGAACATGTGAACTCCTCGTACCGGGCAAAAATAAACTGCTCGGGTAGCTTAAGGCCTTACTACTCGGCCTTCGAGGAGGTATGCCGACGTTTTCGGGAATCAGAACAACTCGCCTATTTGGACCCAGTGAGCACTGGAGTTAGAATTGAATGTCACTAGGCGGGTGAGAAGAATGCCACGATTCAAAGCCAAGGGAGTGTTGGAGCGCACCGCGCTGGCTGACCTCTGGAAACACACCCTTTCCCAAATTCCAACCCTGTTCGGGCGCTTAACCTACCTGGCGTCGCTGCGCGATCCCAATTCGGGCGCCTACCGCCATCACGGCCTGAGCGCGGCCTTTGGGCGCGAAGAAAGTGCGAAAGCCTTAAAGGAGAGCCACGAAAGGATCTTTTCGGAGTGGTTGAATCTTGCCCTTGCGGACAAGAGCGCGGATTTGAGCGCCTATCTACAAGGTCTGGATGACCCGCAAGGGAGCGTTGTGGCCCACTGGTTGAGCTCGGATCACTACCGTGGTCAGATCCCGGACTCAGCCCGCCCGATGGAAAGCGAGCTTTTTCATACGGATCTGGAAGCGCTTCTCCGGATTCTCAAGAACGTAATCGCCGCCGAGCAGCTTGGTCCAGGCTCAGGGCAATTCTCGTAACCTGACCTACGACTTCGACTTCCTCCGGGTAAAGATAAGATTCCAGATTACAATTGGAGGCTGGGTGCGGTTGGACGACAAGCTGTCCGTCCTTGAGAGAGCACCAGCCACACGCGTAGCCTTCGCGGTGCTCCAGGAAATAAATGGGGCGTTCGAATTCGTTAGACCATCCGCTTGTGACAACGCGCCGCTTGGAATCATCAATCACCACCAGAGAACCGGGCGGGATGATCGGAAACATGGACCAATCTTCCGTTCCGATTAAACCGTAGCGATAATTCCGCAAATCGATGTTATTCAAGAGCATGAGTGGAACAGTGCCCCAGCGCTGGATCAGTCGGCTCAGAAACACGGTACGGCTGAGGTCGAGACCGGGATCAAGCGCGATGGGCACCTGCACGTCGCCTTCTTCCGGTCGAAAGCCTACCAAGCTGGTGCGCTCATGCTCGATGACCGCGCCATCAGCCGGCAACGCGCTCAGCTCGATCCCGTACCACGACAGGACCTCCGCGACTTCCAGCCGATAGATCGCACACAAGGAATAAAGCCGGTAAATGGACGGCATCGTCCCTTTATTTTCAATATCCGCGAGACGACTAAGGGCGACGATAAACTCGTCATTCCCGTGTCGGGCCGCTATTTGGGCGCTAGCTTCCTCCACGTCCCGAAAGCGCAGTTTCAGGCGTTCGCGCGCGCGCTTGAGTTTCCGGCCTGCTTCCTCCATGATAGAAACTTGGGGGGGCGAATCCAGCCGTGAGGGCACAAATGCCATATACACCCAAAAGATCCTAAAGGCTTATAGGAATTATAGCGGTTGGCTGATCTAGAGAGCAAGGCTTTTTGCCCGATCTTGTTCTGAATTCAGAACAAGAAATTCCACAGCCCGAGAATTATTCGGATTGTGAGCCAAGTTGCGACTGCCCACGCGCGGCAGCGGGAGAACAAATTCGATGAGAAAAACTGCCGGCAAGACACCGAAGCGAATCGCCTTCCAAGGTGAGCTCGGCGCCTTCAGCCAGCAAGCGATCCAGCAGCTGCTGGGACCGCGCGCGGAGCCCATCCCGTGCCAGCGCTTCGATCAGGTCTTCGCCGCGCTGAAGACCCGTCAGGTGGATGCAGCCGTGGTACCCATCGAAAACAGTCTGGCCGGTTCGGTTTATGAGAACTACGATTTATTGATGAAATTCCCGTTTGAGATCACGGCGGAAACCAGCGTGCGCGTGATACACAACCTGATTGCGCCGCCGGGGGCCGACCCGCGAAAAATCCGCCGAGTCTTTTCCCACCCGGTGGCCTTAAATCAGTGTCTGGATTTCTTCACTCGGCGCCCTCAAATCGAACGGGTTCCGTTCTATGACACGGCCGGGAGCGTGAAAATGATTATGGAAGAGCGGCCCGTCGGCGCCGCCGCGATCGCCTCGGAGCTGGCGGCCCGCACCTACGGCGCGCGCGTCCTGAAGCGCGGCCTAGAAGACGACCGCCAGAATTTTACGCGATTCTTTCTGCTCGAACAGGCCGGCTCGAAGCCCCGCCCGGCGCGCGGAACCGCCCGCAACCCGTGGAAAACATCCATCGTTTTTTCCACCCGTAATGTACCGGGTGCTCTGTTCCGCTCCTTAAGCGCCCTAGCCTTGCGCGATTTGAATCTGGTGAAGATCGAGTCGCGCCCGCTGCGCGGCAAGCCGTGGGAGTATCTGTTCTATCTGGATTTGCTGGGCCACCGCGAGGAAAAGGTGGTGCGAAACGCCCTGGCGCACCTGGGAGAATTGGCCGACTTCATACGGGTCTTCGGAAGTTACCGCGCGGCATAACCTTGTATCCTGTCAGGTAGAGAATGCATCAAACGCTCATGACCGGCCTTTTGCTTGTGCTGTTTCTTGCCGCCGCGCCTCCCTGGAGCGCCGATCTTCAAAAAGCTCGCGACACGCAGAATCGGGTGGAACTGGGCCGCATCGCGGGTCAGCTATCAGTGTTGGCCGCGAAGCAAACCAACGACGCTGAGGCCCAATATCAAGCGGCTCTCGCCAACTCTGTGCTGGCCGAGATCGCCGCCGAAGTGCGCGATAAGAATCAAGCGCAAGCCGCCGCTGAAGCCGGCATCAAAGCCGCAGAACGCGCGATTTCACTTAAGCCCGCCAACGCCGAGTATCACCGCATTCTAGGCACACTGTTCGGGCAGGAAGCGGCTGCCGCCGGTGGGCTGGGGGCGCTCAGATACGGACGCAGCTCTCTTGAAGAAATCAACAAGGCGCTGGAGCTGGACCCGAAAGCATCCATGAACTACCTCAGTCACGGCATCGGCAACTATTATTTGCCGGCCGCGCTGGGAGGCGGCGTCGAGCCGGCTATCAAAGATTTCGAGAAGGCCATTGCACTTGATGCGCGCTCGGCCGACGCGCATCTCTGGCTGGGACTGGCACTGCGAAAGGCGAGCCGGGATGCCGACGCACGCAAGGAATTTCAGAAGTCGCTCGAGCTGAACCCGGCACGGGTCTGGACCCAGGAGCAGATCGCCAAAACGCCCGCGCAATAAAGGCGTTATTTTTTGACTTTGTCGCCCAGGACCCCGTTCACGAAGTAGTTCTCCACTTTGGCGTCATTGCGCGCCATCTCATAATAGGCGGCCTTGAGCAACTGGTCCTTGCGGTTGATCAGCGTTTCGCGGATGGTCTGCTGAACTTTGGGGTCGGCGAGATCCCTCTGGCCGGCGGGTTCCCGCGTGATCAACTTTAAAATCCGATAGCCCTCGCCAGTGTGCAGAGGCTGAGTGGTTTCTCCAGGGCGCAGCGCCATCAGAGTCTTGCGCAGCTCGATATTGGCTTTATCGAGCGCTGATTCAGGAACGAATCCTAGATCGCCTCCGTTTTGCGAGGAATTGGGATCTTCCGAATAATTCTGCGCGAGCATGGCGAAATCTTCGCCCTGCCGAAGACGCGCGCTCAGGCTGAGAATTTTCTTCCGCGCCTGTTCCTCATCCCGCGCTTTGTCATTCTTGAGGTTGCGCACATTGGGATCCGCGACGGGAGTGACCAGGATCTGCGCCATGTGGATCTGCGGCTCGCCCAAATTGAAGCTGGCTTTGTTGGTGTTGTAAAAGTCGGCGATATCCTTGTCCGTTATGCTGATCTGCGAGGTGATCTCTTTGTTGAACAGCTTTTGCACGCTCAGGTCGCGCCGCAGTTGCACTTTCAGATCGTCGATGGTCATCTTGCGCGAGTCCAACTGCTTCTGAAACTCCTCCTGCGTGTAAGGAGCCTTCAGCTCGTTGAACTTTGCTTCGACATCGGTGTCGCCCGCCATCAGCCCCAGTTTTTCGGCGCGTTGGAGCATAATCTCGTTGTCGACCAGGGTGCGCAGCACCTCCAGCTTCTGGATCATGGCCTGATCGCCGCTGGAAGTTTCACCTTGGCCGCCGAACTGGGATTGAAATTGCTTTTCGAGCTCAGCGTAGGTGATAGCGCGGCCATTGACGGTCGCGGCGACGTTGGGGGGAGCGGAGCGGTTGCAGCCGGTCAAACCAGCCAGCAGCGTCAAGACAGCAAGCGACCTCAAGACAGCAAGCGGCAAGGGCAGTGCTGCAAAAGTGCGATTCATTGGATGGCGGCGATACCTTTATTCTAGCGCGCGGTTTGCCACCTTGAGACTTCGATCGAAGAAATCGAGCATCGTGGCGTCCATCTGGCGTGCGGCTGCGCCACCGACACCGTGAGTCTTTTGAGGATAGATCTGCAACTCGAATTGCTTTCCTGCCAGCTCCAGCGCATTGATCACCTGGAACGTATTTTGGAACAGCACGTTGTCGTCTTCGAGGTTGTGCGCGATCATCAACTTGCCTTTTAAATTCGAGGCGTGAGGCGGAAGCGACGTCCTGGTGTAAGCCTCGGCGTTGTCTTTAGGCAGGCCCATGTAGCGCTCGGTGTAAATGGTGTCGTAGTTGAGCCAGTTGGTCACCGGAGCCCCCGCAAACCCGGCCCGCACCAGATCCGGAGCATTCAGCAACAGGTTGAGCGTCATGAAGCCGCCGTAGCTCCAACCGGTCACGCCAATTCGCCGGGGATCGACGAATCCCATGGAAATCAGGTGTTGCATGCCGGCGCGTTGATCGGCCAATTCCGTCACTCCCAGATTGCGATAGACCGGTGTTTCGAACGCGTGTCCGCGGCCCGCCGACCCTCGGTTGTCCACCTGCCAGACCACGTATCCTTTGTGTGCGAAAACTTGATCTATCGTTACGCCCGGCCAAGCGTTCCGCACGGCGTGAACGCCCGGGCCGCCATACACATTGACGATCGCCGGATACGTCGTCGCCGGATCGAAGCCGGCCGGCTTGATGAGACGCGCGTAAAACTGTGTGCCATCCGGGCCCTTGAACTCGACGATCTCCGTGGGCAGAACCTCGAACTCATCTGAAGCAGTGCGATTCGCCGGGCGATAGACCGCGATCTCCGAGCCGTTGGCCGACCGTAGCGTCGCTTCAGGCGGCGATGTCAGATTTGAAAACGTGTCGAGATAATACGCGCACCCCGGTGCCATGGAAATGCGATGCGTACCCGCCCCGGCAGTGAGACGCCGCCTATCGCCGCCGTCCAAACGAATGCTATAGAGTTGCCGCTCGAGCGGGCTCGGCTCGCTCGACTGGTAATAAATCCGCCCGCCGCTTTCATCGACGCCCGCAATGGCGGTCACCTCCCAGGGGCCCCTCGTGAGTTGCTTCGGCGCCGCGCCGTCCAGTGAATAAAGATAGACGTGCCGGAAGCCATCGCGCTGGCTGGTCCAGAGAAACTGCCGCTCGTTTTTGAGAAAAACTGGATCGCCCTCGATGTTAATCCAGAACCGGTCGGATTCCTCGAACACAACCGAGGACTTGCCGGAGTTCGCGTCGAAGAGCAGGAACTCGAGGCGGTTCTGCACGCGATTCGTGCGCACGGCATAAACTCGCTTCGAATCCGGAGCCCATCCGGCGCGCGCGATCAGAAAGGAGCCGACGGTGTCGCCCACTTCCAGCCATTTCGTCGCACCGCCGCCCGCGGACACAACACCCAGCCGAACCTCGGGATTGTTCTCTCCGGCTTGCGGATAATGCTGCGGCTCATAGACGGCGCGCGCGCCCCGCAGATCCTCGTGCGGATAGAGTGGCTCGCCGCTCGTGTCGAACTGCAGGTACGCGATCGATTTTGAATCCGGCGACCACCAGTACGCCGTGCCCAGATCAAGCTCTTCCGGATAGACCCAATCGAGCGCGCCGTTGCGCACCGTGTCAGACCCGCCGGAAGTGAGCCGCGTCTCTTTACCGGAAGCCACGTCGAGCGTGTACAAATCCCAATCGCGCTGAAAGGCGATACGCCTGCCATCGGGAGAAAACTTCGGATCGCGCTCCACTGCCGCCGTCCTGGTAACCTGCCGCCATTTCCCGCTGGGGATCTCGATCAGAAACAGATCGCCTCCCGAGACATACAGCAGTTCCCTGCCCGCGGAATCCCACTGAAGCGGCGCCTCGCTGACGCGCCGGTTTTCCCAATCGTAACGTTCGGCGCGCGGCGCTTTCACCGCTGCTTCATCGAGCGGATCGAGGTTGATAATTTCGCGGGCCCGCTTCGCGGCCATCTCGTAAAGCATCAGCTTCCGACCCTGGTGATAAGCGAACGTCTTTCCATCGGGCGCCCACACCGGCTCGCCGGGAACCTCCCGCACACGGCCGCGCAATTCGTTCAGCGAGTCGAGCGTGATGGGCTTTCGCTGTCCGTATGCCGCCAGTGCGAAAAAGACAAAAATCAGAAGCTTTCGCATCGTATAGTTGTGATTGTATTCAATCATGAAACTGACCTTCTGGGGGGCCGCCAAAACTGTCACCGGCTCCATGCACCATATCGAAACCGGCGGGAAGCGTTACCTGCTTGACTGCGGGCTCTATCAAGGCCGGCGGCAGGAGGCCTTTGAGCGCAACCGCCAATTCCCATTTTCGCCGTCGCACATCGCGGCCGTCATCCTCTCGCACGCGCACATCGACCACAGCGGCAATCTTCCCAACCTGGTTCGCAACGGCTTTTCCGGCCCGATCTACACGACATCAGCGAGCGTCGACCTGTGTCTGGCGATGCTGGCCGATTCCGCTTACCTGCAGGAGAAAGACGCGGAGTTCGTCAACCGCCGCCGCCAGTTCCGCAAGTCTATTGGACGCGACGACCGCGAAGCTGTGCCGCTGTATACGCATGTCGACGCCGAGCACACCTTTCCGCTGTTCTGCCCAGTGCCGCTCGGCGAAATGAAGCAAGTCGCCCCGGGACTCAGCTACCAGACCTACGACGCTGGACATATTCTCGGCTCGACATCGATGGTCGTCGAGGCAGACGGCCTGCGGTTGGGGTATTCCGGCGACGTGGGCCGCCCGGGCCTTCCCATCATCAGAGATCCCCAGCCGCCGGGGCCTTGCGATTACCTGATCCTCGAAAGCACCTATGGCGACCGCATTCATGCGCCGCTCGGACACGTTGCCGAGACGCTCGCCGCGATTATCAATCGAACTGCCGGGCGCGGTGGAAAGATCATCGTGCCCGCCTTCGCGGTGGGCCGCACACAGCAACTGGTTCTAATCTTGCACCAGTTGATGAACGCCCATCGCATTCCATCGATTCCGGTATTTGCCGACAGTCCTCTAGCGATAAATGTCACGGAAGTGTTTCGCAAACATCCGGAGTGCTTCAACCAAGAAGCAAGCCGCTTCCTGATCGATGGCCAGGATCCGTTCGGATTTCGCCGGCTCACCTATGTGCGCGAGGTGAGCGAATCGAAGAAATTGAACGACCTCCACAGTCCCTGCGTCATTATCTCGGCATCCGGCATGTGCGAGGCGGGGCGCATTCTGCACCATCTCCGTAACAACATCGAAGACCCGAGAAACACCGTCCTTATCACGGGCTTTCAGGCCGAGCACACGCTGGGGCGCAAGATTCTGGAAAAACGGGCGGAGGTTCCGATCTTTGGCGAGCCGGTGCCGCTCCGCGCCGAAGTCTGCTCGCTCGACGAACTAAGCGCCCACGCTGATCAAAAGGAGCTGATCGACTGGCTGCGACCCATCGCCAAGGGCTTGAAGAAAGTATTTCTGGTGCACGGCGAAACTGGGCAAGCAGCGGCACTGGCGCAGGTGATTACACGCGAGTACGGAGTCGAGGCGCTCCAGCCCGCCCGCGGCGATAGCTTCGAGTTGAAGTGAGGCGCGCGCCTAGGGCTGAACGGTCACCTTCACGTCACCGTTGGTCCAGCAGCACTGGAATCCGCCGCCGCCCTCTCCGGAAAAATCGTTGGCGGTCACGTGCAGCACGTATTCGCCGGGATCGGTGAAGGTGGCGGTGGTGGTGGCCTTGCCGCTGAACGCGGCCTTGGTATCCTTGCGGTCTATTTTTTCGACCTCGGGCCGGTCCTTGGCGAAAGTGACGCCAGCGGGTCCGCGGTACCTGATCCACCTTATGCTCACCGGAGGCGTGCCGGCTTTGGGCTTGAGACCCGTAGAACTGGTGTACTTAGCGTCATCGGAGACCCACACCGTCAGTGTCAGCGGCGCTCCCACTTTCGCAGTACGCTCCGTCATCAGCCCCCGCGGTCCCTGCACCGAAGGGCCCTGTTCCTCAAAACTGAGAATAGGCGGCGTATTCATAGTGCCCGCTTCAAAAAAAGGCGAGACCTCATAATCCGGTTTGAGGCTGGCCGGGATGGCGGTGCTCTTACCGTTCGCGACCAGGGTCCAGGTGATCTTGTTGTCCCCGAAATCGGCCGGTACCTTCACCGCGAACATTCCCCATCCACGGCCAGGCAGGAAGTGGGTGGGCTGGCCACGGTCCGGCCCGCCCGGTTCAATCCGGTTATTCGGCCCTATGGGGATGTCTACTTCCTGTTGCCGATTCCGATTGTAATAGCCCAGCAGAAGGCTGAAAGTCCCGTCGGGGTTTGGAAACCAGCCCTCGAAAGCGCCGGTCACGCTGTTGCCGGATTCGCGCGAAGGCTCCAGAGGGAGCGACTGCCCGCAGACCAAAACTCCGCTTATGATCAGAATCGCGCCGATCAACCGATGCACGTTACCTTGCTTCTCCCCTGGTGATCTACAGTCGAGTGTTCTCTACCGTCGAGCCGAA
>Ga0210384_10002624_pt1 | contig 21741 bp, 17 predicted proteins | sample IncBWH2MmetaG_FD_160574 | JGI IMG/M metagenome (GOLD analysis project Ga0210384, IMG submission 160574) | Forest soil microbial communities from Barre Woods Harvard Forest LTER site, Petersham, Massachusetts, United States - Inc-BW-H-2-M | ecosystem: Environmental > Terrestrial > Soil >...
GCTGCAGGACGGGCGCAAGGCCATCGAAATGTTCCGGCAGATGAAGGTCGACCTGATCGGCGTGGTCGAGAACATGAGCTACTTCGTGTGCCCGCACTGCAATCACGAGATCGACATCTTCTCGCGCGGGGGCGCAGAGAAAACCGCGGCGCAGTTCGGGGTGGCATTCCTGGGCGCGATCCAACTCGATCCCGAGCTCCGCAAGGGCGGCGATACCGGGAAGCCGACCGTGCTCGAAGGCGAAGACTCCCCGCATGCCAAGCCGCTCTACGAATTCGCACGTAAGGTGATCGCGCGCGTGGATGAGATCCGCGCCAGCGCGCCAGTGGGTGTGATTCAGATTCAGTAGCCGCGAAAACCTTTTCACCACAGAGGCACAGAGGCACGGAGGAATTGGGTAATTGAGTAATTTGGTGATTGGGTAATTTAAAAACTAAACGTTGCCGCGGGCGGACGGATTTCAATTTCCCGATTACTCAATTCTCCAATTTCCCGATTCCGTCGGTGACTCTGGGGTGAGCTAAGAGTTTTCGGTGTCATGAGCGGAACCTTCCCAGTCTCCAGCAGGCGGGGGCCTCGCCTTCCTTAACCACCAGCTTCGCGACAAGCTCTCCCAGCGCGGGTCCGTGCTTGAAACCGTGGCCCGAGCCGCCTCCGACGAGCCACACCTGCTCGGCTTCCGGATGGCGGTCGACGATGAAGTGATCGTCGGCGGTCTGCTCGTACTGGCAGACGCGCGATTCAACCAGCGGCGCGTCCTTCATTCCGGGAAAGCGGAACGCCATGTATTCGCGGGCAAGCCGCAGGCGTTCGGGGTCGATGGTGCGTTCGCCGGTGGTCGGATCAAAATCGGGGCCGCGGGTATCGTCGGCAATCTTGAAGCCTCGGCCTTGATTGCCCGGAATGCCATACATGAAGCGTCCGCGATGATTGGCCCAGACCGGGAGATGGCGATCGTCGAAGCGCAGGTCGCCCCTCGGCGGGCCGAAGAAAAAGACGTCTTGCCGGGTCGATCGAATCTTCTCACCGATGGTGCGGGGAAACAGCTGCCCCATCCACGGACCGCAGGCGAAGACGTAGCGACCGGCGGCGAGTTCGGAGCCATCCGACAGGCGTAGCGCCTTCCACGAGCCGGACTCCAGGTCCTCGGCTAGCACGGCAGCTTGCCGATACGGTCCTCCTTCCGCCACGAAGCCCTCGACCACGGCCCGGCAGGCGATGCGAGCGGTGAGATATCCGCTCTCGGGCTCGAAGATGCCCCACTCCACATCTTCGAAATTGATTTGCGGCCAGCGCCGCGCCAGCGTACGGGCCGACAGGCGCTCGTAAAGAATGCCGGCATCCTGCAACGCGTCGAGCGAGCCGCGCTCCCAGGCATCATCGTTCGAGGCGGCCATCCAGAGAACCCCGATGCGGTGCAGAAATTGTCGCTTCCACTTGCGCTCATTCGAACGCCATAGCTCAAACGAACGGGCGGCAAGTTCCGTGTAGGGCTGATCCGGCCCGTAGGTGCCGCGGATGACGCGCGTCTCGCCACCCGACGAAGCCCGGGAGTTTCCCGGTCCCCAGGTGTCGACAAGGGTCACCCGCGCTCCGGCGCGCAACAGGTAAAGTGCGATCCAACCGCCGAAGGCTCCGGCACCGACAACGGCGACGTGAAGTTTTCGTCTCATGCGGGTGGTAGCTGGTGGCCGGTGGCTCGTGGCTCCTGACCAAAGACTTCAGCTCGTGACCTTAGATTATTACCAGATCGCTGCTTTCGGCTTTCCTTCCCTTACTCATGGTGAGGTTTTTCGGCGGGGCCTCGGCGGCAATCTTTCGGGCTATTAAGGTCGGCAGACGGTTTCGAGCGTCCCCGCCGGGACGCGCTATACTCACCCACCAACCCGGCGCTGGAAGCGCCGGGCTACTTTCAACCATCGCTCCGCGACTACACGAAACCCTCTTTCGCGAGAATCGCTCAAGGGCATGTTTACTCGCTTGGGCTTATGAGACAGTGCTTCTCAGCACTCGGCGCCTCGAAGTGCCAACGCTTGACAGCATTCCGCTCAGGTTCCTAGAATCAAGGGGTTGGGATCGTTGGTGAATCCTGGCGTAAGTTTCTGCATCTAAAGTGTTTAGTAGGTGAGCCGCAGAACGCCACTCTGGTCACTTCCGGCGTCTGGCTCAAGGTGATACAAGGAAGATATGGCACCCTCTGGGACCGTCGGTCACCGCGAACGCGAAATTCTGACCGCGATCGTGGAAACCTTTATTGCTACAGGAGAACCTGTCGGCTCGCGTGTATTGTCCCGTTCGAATCGCGAAGGGCTCAGTCCGGCGACCATTCGCAACGTGATGGCGGACCTGTCGGACGCGGGGTACCTGGAGCAGCCGCATACATCCTCGGGGCGGGTCCCGACGACGGAAGCCTATCGATATTATGTCGAACAGATTTCCGGCGAGGCGCATCTTTCTCCGGGAGATGAATCGATCATTCGCGATTCGCTGGCGGGCGCAACCGACGTGGCGGAATTCATGGAACGCACGTCGCGGGTGCTGTCGCTGATTTCACGTAACGTTGGCGTAGCCGTGGCGGCTCCCGGTCAGAAAAATGCGCTCGAGCACGTATACTTTTCGCGGCTCGGCGATCAGAAGGTGCTGGCTGTGGTCGTGACCCGATCGGGGCTGGTGCGCGATCGTGTGTTGCGTCTCGACATTTCGCAGGCCGATCTGGACGCGGCAGCCCGGTATATCAACGAGAACTTCCGCGGCTGGACGATGACGGAGATGCGCGCCGAGCTCGAGCGGCGGCTGGAAACCGAGCGCAGCGAATATGACCGCTTGATGCAATCGCTTGAACAGCTCTACAAGCAGGGCGCGCTGGCATCGGATCCGGCAGCGCAGACGGTTTTCGTCGAAGGCGCGTCGAACCTGGTGGCCAACGAACAGGACCGGCAGCGCTTGCAGGAAATGCTCAAGACGCTTGAAGAGAAGGGAAAGATCATCCAGTTACTGCAAGCCTACCTGGATACCAAGCAGGAAGCGGTGCGCGTCGTGATTGGACTGGATGAAGCGTTGCCTTCCATGAGCAACTTCGTGCTGATTGGAGCGCCCGCGCGCGTGGGCAGCGAGGTCATGGGGTCACTGGCCGTGATTGGACCGACCCGCATCGACTATCAGCACACCATGACCGCCGTGTCATACATTGCGCGCCTCTTCGACGAAATTCTCAACGAATCGGAGTAAGTAAGTTTTTATGGGGAAGACGAACGGAAAATCGCAGGCGGATCCGCGGGAGCTCGACGTCGATCACGAGTTGCCGGCATCGGACGAAACCGCGGAGGTAGATACCAGAACAACCGCCGCGCCGGGCGCGACTAGCGCGGAAGCGACGGAACTGCAGAAGCTGCGCAGCGAGCGCGATACGCTGATCGACCGGCTGGCGCGGCTGCAGGCCGAATTTGAGAATGCGCGCAAGCGGGCTGCGCGCGAGCAGCAGGAATTCCGGGACTTCGCCGCCGCCGATACCATCAAGGCGTTGTTACCGGCGCTCGACAGCTTTGAGCGCGCACTGCGCGCGCCGGCCGGCCAGCCCAATGAATTCCGCAACGGCGTCGAATTGATCTACAAGCAACTGCAGGACGCGCTCACCAAGCTGGGGGTGCGGCCGGTTCCCGCCAAAGGCGAGCCGTTCGATCCCCGCGTGCATGAGGCGATCGAGATGGTCGAGACCACGGAAGTTCCCGACCACCAGGTGATCGACGAATTGCAGCGTGGCTACAAACTGAAAGATCGTCTGTTGCGGCCGGCGATGGTACGGGTTGCGCAAAACTCCAGGCACTAACCAAAGACGCTGTCTGCGCAAGGCAGGGGGAAGCCATTCTGACCAGTAACGTGAAACGCGACTACTACGAGGTGTTGGGAGTCGAGCGCAACTGCGCCGAGCAGGAAATCAAGAGCGCCTACCGCAAGCTGGCGATGCAATATCATCCCGACCGCAATCCGAACAACCCTGATGCGGAAGAGAAATTCAAGGAAGTCACCGAGGCCTATGCCGTCCTGATCGATGCCGACAAGCGCTCGGCCTACGACCGCTTCGGCCACGCGGGCGTTTCGGGTTCGGCGGGCGGCGGATTCGATCCCAGCGCCTTCCAGGATCTCAGCGACATCTTCGGCGAGTTTTTCGGCATTGGCGACCTGTTCGGCGGTGCTGGCCGCCGGCGGACGCGATCGCAGCGCGGTCCGGATCTGCGCGAGGATCTTACGCTGGAGTTCGAAGAGGCAGTGTTTGGTACTGAGACCAAGGTTTCTGTGCGGCGCCACGAGGCTTGTGAGGAGTGTTCGGGAGCCGGAACGGCGCCGGGCAAGTCGCCGGTGACCTGCCGCTCCTGCCAGGGCAGGGGACAAGTCCGCTACCAGCAGGGATTCTTTTCGATGGCTCGCACCTGTCCGACGTGCCAGGGCGCGGGCAGCGTGATCACCGACCCATGCCCCAAGTGCAAGGGCGAAGGTCGCGTGCTGCGGCAGCGAACGGTGGAGGCGAAAGTTCCCGCGGGCGTGGAAGACGGAACGCGCATCCGGTTTGCCGGATACGGGGAAGCCGGTGCCTACGGCGGACCGCCCGGAGACCTGTACGTCGTTCTCCACGTGAAGGAGCATCCGTTCTTTACCCGCGAAGCGAATGACCTGCATTGCGTGATTCCGATTTCGTTTACGCAGGCGGCGCTCGGCGACGAGATCAAGGTCCCGACGCTCGAGGGCGAGCAGACCCTGAAGATTCCCGAGGGCACGCAATCGGGCACCACCTTCCGCATCAGGAACAAGGGTGTGCCAGTGCTCCAGGGGCGGGGTAAGGGAGATTTGTTCGTCGAGGTTCGCGCGCAGACTCCCACCAAGCTGACCAAGCGGCAGCGCGAGTTGCTGCAGGAACTCGACGGGCTGACACACATCGAGAACAAGCCGCAGCGCAGTACCCTGGTGGAAAAAATGAAAGACATCTTCGGGTAGTAGCCGCGGGAGCAGCGGAGTTCATCTTTCACGGAATCTGGCCGCTTCGCCTCCACTCTCATGACCCGCCGCCGCTGGATTGCCGACGAAGTCGCAGGAAATCGTGCTGCCCTGGTGGGTCCTCATGCGGAACACCTTGCAGTTGTCCTGCGCGCCCGCGTGGGACAACAATTCGACATTGCTACCGGCAACTCCCTGCGGATGGGCAGCATCACGTCCGTCACACCGGAGCGGGTTGAGTTCGAACTCGGTGAGGAGCTGGCGGCTCCGTCTCTTCCGAAAATTGTTCTGTTGCTCTCCATTTTCAAATTCGATCGCATGGAGTGGGCGATTGAAAAATGCGTGGAGCTGGGAGTCGCGGGAATTGTTCCTGTGATCGCGCGCCGCACCGATAGCCATCTGGCGCGTGCGGCGCAGGCGCGAGCGAAACGCTGGCAAAGGCTTGTGCGCCAAGCCTCAGAGCAGGCGCGTCGCACCGCGTTGCCCGATCTCGAGAACCCGATGCGGTTACGAGACGCGATCTCGCGACCGGCGCCAACCCGAATCGTGCTGGCCGAGACCGAGCGCCAGCTCCTGCTCAAAGACGCGTTGCAATCGCACTCGCCGCAGGATGAGTTGCTGCTGGCCCTCGGGCCGGAAGGCGGTTGGGCCGACGATGAGCTTTCACTCTTCCACGAGGTAGGATGGACGTCCGCTTCGCTTGGGCCGACGATCCTTCGTGCCGAAACCGCGGCGATCGCGGCCACGGCGATTGCGATGGCAGAGCTTTCCTAGCCAGAACAGCAATCACCCTAGCCAAAAACAGTAACCACAGAGGGCACAGAGGGACACGGGGGAATTCTCTCGAGATGCCATGATGCTTGTAGCGCCGGCATCTTGCCGGCTGTCGCGAGGGCGTCTCGCCCTCGCCAACGGCGGGCGGGACGCCCGCCGGACAGCCGCCGGGACGGCGGCGCTACGCTACCAGAAAAGCGCGATCCCGCTTATTGCGAGCGTTTGTTTCCTTCGAGGTGCCCGCATACTTCACGGGTGCTTGCGTTCCTTCGTGAACCTTCGTGTCCTTGGTGGTTAATAGAAAAACCTCAAACCACGAAGGACACAAACGAACACGAAGGTAGTCCCCGGGATTCGCACAGAACTTTCACACCTTCGTCTGCTATGCTCCGAACCATGCCGTCTTCGAAGTCCAGTTCGCGGGTGAATGCTTTTGTCCCCGACGAACGCCAGCGCGAGGCCATCGAACATGTTCGCGGTCCCATGCTGGTGGTGGCCGGCGCGGGCACGGGGAAGACGACGGTCTTGACCCGGCGCATCGCCGCCTTGATTCGCAACGGGCATGCGCGCGCCAGCGAGATTCTTGCCCTCACCTACACCGACAACGCGGCCGACGAGATGCGCGAGCGCGTCCGCGAAGAACTGCGCGGTACTGACGTTTCGGGCCTGCGCGCGCTGACCTTCCACGCCTACTGCAATGAGCTGCTCAAGGCCAATCAGCGCGGCTTCGGCGTTCTCGACGACAAGGATCTGTGGATCTATCTGCGCAAGCGGATTCGCGACCTCGACCTGAACTACTTCGTGCGCGCCGCTAATGTCACCCAGTTTCTTGACGATCTGCTGGAGTTCATACGCAAGTGCCACGATGAACTCATAGGACCACAGAAGTATGCCGAGTATGTGCGCAGGCTCGAGCAAGGCGAGTTGCCGATCCCGCGGGTCACGCGCTCGAAGGATTCCGACCAGCTTTCCGACGACGAAGTGCTGGGCCGTTGCCGCGAAATCGCTGCGGTGTTTGCCAAGGTCGAGCGCATGCTCGGGGAAGAGAACCTCGGCACCTTCAGCCACATGATCACGCGGGCTTACGAGTTGCTGCAGCAAGACCCGAACCTGCTCACGCACGAAAGGCTGCGCGCGCGTTTTCTGCTGGTGGACGAGTTTCAGGACGCAAACTTCGCGCAGGTCAAGATTCTCTCGGCGCTTGCGGGCGAGGAGCGCAACGTTTTCGCGGTGGGCGATCCCGATCAGGCGATCTATCGCTTCCGTGGCGCATCGAGCGCGGCCTTTGGGTTGTTCCAGCGGAATTTCCCCGGCGGCCGCCTGGTCGTGCTGGAAAAAAATCAACGTTCGACCACGCCGATTCTGCGCTGCGCCTTTGCGGTAATCGACAGGAATCCTCCAGTGTTTGCCACGGCGCACACAGGCGTGCCAGCGAACCTCACGTATAAGCGGGCGCCTTTGCAGTCGGCTCGGGAAGAGCGGGCGTTGGCAAAGGAGAAGCCGCTGCCCAGCACTCCGGTGCAAGTCGTGCCTTTGAGCGGTCGCGACTACGAGGCGGCCGACATTGTGCAGACCATGGAAGAGCAGCGGCGCCAGTCGCGCGGCTCGTGGAAGGACTTCGCCGTGCTCTATCGGTCCCACTTCCATCGGGACGAGATCGCACGGGAACTGGGTGAGCGCGGCATCCCCTACGCCATCGAAAACATGGATGTGCAGGACACGCCCGAGGTGCGCGATCTGCTGGGTTGCCTGGGCGCGGTCGATTCGACCGCCGACGCTGCCAGCCTACTGCGTGTCGCCGCGCTGCCGCAGTTCCGCATCGATCCCGAGAAATTCCGTGCCGCTATGCGCGCCGTTCCCCGAAACCCGATCGAGGGCGCGCCGGTGACGCTGGTAGGGCTGCTGCGCGAGGTGGAGGGTGGCACGGCCGTGCTCCAGGCATTGCAGCGGGTGCGCGAGGAAATTGCGAGTGGCGGCCTGAAGACTCTCGCGGCCCTCGAACTCCTGATCCGCCGCTTTGGGTTTGAAAGGGACGCTCCTCCGCTGTGCGCCCTGCTGAAGTTCGTGGAGGCCTGGGAAGAGAAGCCTTTGACCAAGACGGGGCAGGTGGGTGAATTTCTCGAATACCTGGGGTACTTCCGGGAAGCGCGCGGATCGGTGTGCCTGCAGTCGGGCGATCAGGATGCCGTCCGGCTTATGACGGCGCATGCGGCCAAGGGGCTCGAGTTCCCGCATGTGTTCCTCATCCGCGCGACCTCGAATTCCTTTCCCTCGCAGTACAAGGAGCCGCTAGTGGAGTTCCCGCAGGAATTGCGCGACGAAGAATCGATGGGCGAGGGTGACGGCAAGACCCTGCACGAGCAGGAGGAGCGCCGGCTGTTCTACGTGGCCATGACGCGGGCGCGCGACTCGCTGGTGCTCTACGGCAAGCAGGGAATTGGAAAAGATAAGACGCCGCCGGGACTGATCCGGGAGTTGATCCGGCATCCGGGGCTGCGGCAATCCCTGGTGGAGCGTCCGGCACGCGAGTTCCAGACCGACCTGTTCGGACATGCGGCGTCCGCGCCGTCGTTTGTGTCGCGCACGGCCGAGTGGCTCTCGTTGGCGCCGGCATTCCCGCTGACCCGGTTGAGCGCCACCGCCGTCGAGAGTTACGAAGTATGCCCGCTCCAGTTCAAGCTCGAACGCGAGTGGCGGATTCCGCGTGACGTACCGGCGGCCATGCACTATGGCGCTTCCATGCACCGCGTGCTGAAGACCTACTACGAATCGGTGCAGTTGGAGCGAACGCTGTCGGAAGACGAACTCCTTGATCTGTTTCACACCGATTTTGCGCAAGCGGTGATCGACGATCCCTACCAACGCGAGCTTTATGAGCAGCAGGGCATCCAGCAACTGCGGGATTTCCTGGAGGCGGCTCGCCGCGGCGATTCGCCCCGCGTCCTGCACACCGAGGAGCATTTCGAAATGCGCATGGGCGAGGCGACGGTGGCCGGCCGCATCGACCGCATCGACGATCTCGGGGATGGCCGAGTGGCGATTGTCGACTACAAGACCGGCAAGCCCCGCGCGCAGGAAGACGCCGACGACAGCCTACAGCTTTCTATCTATGCCATGGCGGCTCGCGAGAAGTGGGGGTACCAGGCCGAGCGCCTGGTCTTCTACAACCTCGAGGAAAACAGCGCGGTCACGACGGAGCGCGGTCCCCTGCAGATCGAGGAGGCGAAGATGAAGGTGTTGAATGTCGCGGAACGGATCGCCGCCGGACAATTCGACCCCAAGCCCGGCTATCATTGCCGCTTTTGCCCCTACCGCAATCTTTGCCCCGCCACCGAACGGCCCGTGTTCAGTCCCGAGCTGGCTAAAAAAGCGGCGACGAACTGATCGGGTATTCCCCGAGGTTCTTCCTCGCAGGGGTCAGTGTGTTCCCGGGGGTGTTTGAAGCGCAGGAGAGAAGCCGCGAGGCAGCGATCCAGAAAAGTTCGAAGCAAAAAACTTAGGGGACGCTTTTCGCGTCCCCCCTTTGCCTGTTTAAAGCCAACTTCTAGTGTTTCTTTTTCTTCTTAGCTGCCTTCTTCTTGGTTGCCATTGATCTATTCTCCCTTTCCATTGTTCATGGACTATGCAACGGTCTTCAGTTGCAACTATTGGAATGTATAGAGTCAATGAAAAATGATGTCAAGAGAAAAATGGTGTTGCGCACTCGACGGAAGCGTGCACTAAAGTCACCGCGAGGTGATGATGCGATGAAAATTCTTCGAGCATCACTTCACCGCATCGCGCGGAACAGTGATGAATGCTGGCGATGATGTATGTCGCGATGGAGTATGCCGCGGCGCGAAGTATGGTCGCGAATGGTGGAGGCGGACACGAGGTCGTGTATCCAATTTTCAACTTTTCGTCCGCACCCACATCTATAATTGAGAGGGGAACTCGTTAAGGAGCAGGTTTATGGCGGGTGGGAAGGATGTCGTCATCATCTCGGGGTGCCGGACCCCGGTCGGAAAATTCCAGGGGAGCCTTACCGATTTCACGGCACCACAACTGGGCGCGATCGTGGTCCGCGAGGCAGTGAAGCGAGCCAACCTCGATCCCAAGCAGGTCGATGAATGCATCATGGGCAACGTGGTGAGCGCGGGGCTGGGGCAGAATCCCGCGCGGCAGGCTGCCATCTTCGGCGGATTGGCGCCCGAGGTAGGTGCCATGACAATCAACAAGGTCTGCGGTTCGGGATTGAAAGCCGTGGCGCTTGCGGCCCAGGCGATTCAGACCGAAAACAGCTCGATCGTGGTCGCCGGGGGCATGGAGTCGATGACCAACGCTCCCTACCTGCTACCCCAGGCGCGCAAGGGATACCGGCTGGGCAACGCGACCATCGTCGATTCCGTGGTGCACGATGGCCTGTGGGACGTTTACAACGACTACCACATGGGCATCACGGGGGAGAACGTCGCGGAGAAGTACGGCATCACGCGGGAAGAGCAGGACGAGTTTGCGCTGAACTCGCACCGCAAGGCGGTCGCGGCAATCAGGGAATGCCGTTTCAAGGCCCAGGTCGTCCCAGTCGAGATGCCGGCGAAGAAGAAGGGAGCACCCGCGGTGATCTTCGACAAGGATGAGGGTCCCCGTGAGGATACGACGATCGAAATCCTGCGTGCGCTGAAGCCGGCATTCAAGAAGGACGGCACCGTAACGGCAGGCAATGCGCCCGGGGTAAACGATGGCGCAGCGGCGGTGGTGGTGACCAGCGCCGAACGGGCGAAAGATTTGGGAGCCAGGCCCATGGTGCGGATCGTGGCGCAGGCGACCAGCGGCGTCGAGCCGAAGTGGGTGATGATGGCGCCCGTGGGCGCCGTGCGCACAATCTGGGAGAAGACGGGCTGGAAGAAAGACGAGGTCGACCTCTACGAACTGAACGAGGCTTTCTCGGTGCAGGCGCTCGGGGTGATCCGGGAACTCGGCCTCGACATGAACAAGGTCAACGTTAACGGAGGCGCGGTCGCCATCGGCCATCCCATCGGGGCAAGCGGCGCGCGGGTGCTGGTTACGCTGATCTATGAAATGATTCGCCGCGACGTGCATCGCGGCATCGCCGCACTCTGCCTGGGTGGCGGCAACGCCGTGGCCATGGCCGTCGAGCGCTGAGGATCGATTGCCGCCTGCGACACGGGAGATCCCAGGTCTGTTCTGCCGGGGCTCAGCGGCGGTGTGAGGCGATGTCCCAGGCGAATCGTTGAGCCGGCGACACGATTTCTGGAGGACCGCTTGGCCGCGCCGACCAGGCCGAGACCGCCTTTCCTCTTGCCCTGCTTCCCGCATCAAAGCTATAGTTTCAGCACATTTCTGGACCTTCCCCTCAAACTGCGGAGGTCGCGTTGAGAAAATTTGGCAGCTTCCTTTTCGTGCTGCTGGCTACGTGTGTCTGGGGTCAGCAGTTTTCCCATCGGCTTTCGAATCAGGACGTCATCGACATGGTGGCGATGGGTTTGTCGGATGACGTCATCATGGCCAAGATTCACAGCGCAGCGAAGCCCGAGGATCTGGCTTTCGACACCAGCACCGAAGGGTTGAAGGCGCTCAAGGCGGGCAAGGTGTCGGATGCGGTCATCAAGGTGATGATCAACCCGGCGCCGGCTTCGTCCGCACCCACGCCGAGCGCGGTCGCGCCGGCTCCAGTCGCGGTTGCGCCCGCTCCTGCAGCGGTTGCTGCAAGTCCCGGGGCGGCGGTGGCCAGCGACCCGAACCTGCCTCCCGCCGAAGTCGGCGTCTACTGGAAAGACGGGTACAGCTTCATGCGGGTCGAGAGCGAGATTGTGAGTCAGGCGAAAGTGGGCGGCCGCGCGGGCAGCATGTTCACCTACGGCATGCGTTCGGAGCACTGGGACGCTTACGTGAATGGCACGACGTCCAGGAACCGGGTCAAAGAGCGGAGGCCTTCGTTCTACTTCTATGTTCCCGATGGCGGCAGCGCGTCGGATTTCTTCCTGATCAAGCTGGAAAAGAAAGGGAACCGCCGCGAATTTCAGATCGGCTCGTTTGGGGGGCTGACCGCGGGCAAGTCCGGGGTGAAGCGCAGCAAGGAAGTGGTCTTCAAGGCGGAGCACGTTGCCGTGCGCACCTATCGCGTCACGCTGGAAGAGGATCTGAAGCCGGGCGAATACGGCTTCTTCATGGAGACCGGCCAGCAGGCCATGATGTCGAGCAATCGCGGCGGCACTTCGGGCGGCGCGGCGGCGGGAAGGCTTTACGATTTCACGATTCCGGATTGAGCCCTGTTAAGACTGACGCGTCCATCGGCTGGATGAGAGGCCGCGCGTGATGGGTTTCCCTGCCTTGTGGTAAGTTTAGCCATTCTTCCAGACCGCCGTTGACGAGGTCTGTCATTCTTGTTCTCGGAGACGAAACAGCGTGACCTTGGTGGGGTTCTTGTTGGTGCTCTTGACCGCAGCCTGTATGGCGGTGGCCAACGTTCTGATGAAAACTGGGATTGCGCATGCAGGATTCGCGCCTTCGGTGGGGGCCTTGCTGAATTTGCTGCGACAGCCCTCGTTCGTATGCGGATTCCTGTTGACGGGCGTTGCGGCGCTGGTCTGGTTTCGCATTCTCGCTACCCAGAAGCTCTCTACCTGCTATCCCCTTTTCGTGAGCCTTACGTATGCGCTCATCACCGTGGGGGCGTTTTATTTCCTGCACGAGAAAATTTCCACGCAAAAGCTGATCGGGTTGCTGATCATTGTGGCGGGCATCACCACGGTTGCCCGTGGATAGGGCGACGATGAACGCCGATCCGCAGACCACTGGTTTGCCACTGGGGGACGCGCGACGCTTGGCGGGGCTGTCTGTCGTCGTGCCGGTCTATCGCAGCGAAGCGATTCTGCCGGAACTGGTGCGGCAACTGGGCGAGGTGCTGCCTGGCCTCGCGGAAAATCATGAGTTGGTGCTGGTCAACGATTGCAGTCCGGACGGGAGCTGGCAAGTAATCGAACAGCTCACGGCGGAGCATGTATGGATTCGCGGCATCAACCTGATGCGCAACTACGGACAGCACAACGCGCTGCTGTGCGGGATTCGGGCGGCGCAGTTTGGCGTCATCGTCACCATGGATGACGATCTGCAGCATCCCCCGGAGGAAATCCCGAAGCTGCTCGCCGTATTGGAGCAAGGCTACGACGTCGTGTATGGAAGGCCGGCCCAGGAGCAGCATGGCCTGATGCGCGATCTGGCCTCCCTTAGCACCAAGCTCGCGCTCGAAAACGTGATGGGGGCGGAGATTGCGCGCCAGGTGAGCGCATTTCGCGTGTTTCGTCGCGAGGTGGGAAAGGCGTTCGACCAGTACGAAGGACCGTTCGTCTCGATTGACGTCCTGCTGACCTGGGGGACGAACCGGTTTGCGGCAACGCCGGTGCGGCACGAGCCCCGCCGGCAGGGCACGTCCGGCTACACGTTTCGCAAGCTGGTCACGCACACGATGAACATGATGACCGGTTTCAGCACCAAGCCATTACAGGTCGCAAGCCTGATCGGTTTCTGCTTTACATTGTTCGGCTTCGGCGTGTTGCTCTACGTTCTGATTCGATACTTCCTGCAGGGCGCGCCCGTGCCGGGCTTTCCGTTTCTCGCCTCGATCATTGCACTTTTCTCGGGAGCACAACTGTTTGCGCTGGGAATCATCGGCGAGTACCTGGCGCGCATGCACTTCCGCAGCATGCAGAAGCCGCCTTACGTGGTGCGCGCCGAGGTGGGAACCAGCCAAGACCCGCGGCCATGACGATTTCCATCCCTTTCAACCGGCCGTGCCTTGCAGGTAACGAGTACAAGTACATTGCGGAGGCCATTGCAAACGGCCACGCTTCTGGCGATGGTCCGTTCACCCGCCGCTGTCACGAACTTCTCGAGAAGGAACTTGGAGCGGCGAAGGTTCTGCTGACGACCTCCTGCACCCACGCTCTCGAGATGGCGGCAATTCTTCTCGACTGCGGTCCGGGCGACGAGGTGATTTTGCCTTCGTTTACCTTTGTATCGACTGCGAATGCGTTTGTGCTGCGCGGCGCAAGGATCGTTTTCGCCGATATTCGTCCTGACACGTTGAATATCGATGAGGCTCAGTTGGAAAGATTGGTGACCGATCGGACCAAGGCGATCGTGCCGGTGCATTATGCTGGAGTGGCGTGCGACATGGATGCGATTTGCGCGATTGCCCGCCGGCACGGAGTGCGGATTGTGGAGGACAATGCGCACGCGTTGTTCGGGCGGTACCGGGGCAAGTACACGGGCACCTTTGGAACCCTGGCCACACAGAGCTTCCACGAAACGAAGAATGTCACGTGCGGGGAAGGTGGTGCGCTGGTGGTGAACGATCCCGATTTAGTCGAACGGGCATTGATTGTTCGTGAAAAAGGCACCAATCGCAGCCAATTTTTTCGCGGCCAGGTGGATAAGTACACCTGGGTCGATATTGGTTCAAGTTATCTGCCTTCTGATTTGCTGGCGGCATTTCTACTGGCGCAGCTGGAGGCGCGGGAAGAAATCCAGAAAAAGCGCCAGCGCATCTGGTCGTTCTATGAGCAGCATCTGCGGGACTGGGCGATGCATCGGGGCGTGCGGATGCCCGTCGTGCCGGCTCAATGCGAGCAGACCTATCACATGTTCTACCTGATCCTGCCATCGTTCGAATATCGTCAGGCATTGATTGCCCATCTGAAGGCGAGGGGTATTCTTAGCGTGTTTCACTATGTCCCGCTGCATCTTTCGGAGATGGGGCGACAGTGGGCTGCCCGGGAAACGAGTTGCCCGGTGACCGAGGACCTGAGCCAGCGGTTGTTGCGGCTGCCGTTTTATAACGATCTGACGGAAGCAGATCAGACTCGGGTGGTCGACGGGGTGACGTCGTTTGAAGCCTGAGGCGAAAACTTCGCGAGAAACGGGCACTGGCGGGAAGTCCGGCGATCAACCCGAATCGATCTGTACGTACCTTGAATGGGATTCGAGCTTTTTCGGGAGTCGCATCGCGCGCTTGCAGCGCGGGCGATTGGATGTGGCGACCCTGAACGAAACGCTTGCCTGGTGTCGAGACAATCGCATCGACTGCCTGTACTTCCTCGCGGATGCGGACCATGAGGCAACCGTGCGCCTTGCCGAGTCGGATGGTTTCCAGCTGACCGATATTCGAATGACGTTTGAACGGGGGATCGGGGAGGCCGATGCCCTCACCCCCTCCTCCGATGGAATCCGCCTCGCACGCGAACAGGACCTCACGGCGCTACGAGCTATTGCGCGCATGGCGCACCACGATTCTCGTTTTTACTTTGATGAGCATTTCGATCGTGAGAAGTGCGATCTGCTGTACGAGACATGGGTCGAAAATAGCTTCCATGGTTTCGCGCAAGCGGTGCTGGTAGCGGAGGTCGAGGGCAGCGCGGCCGGCTACCTGACAGGCCACCTCAAGGGCATGGAATCACAGATTGGCCTGGTCGGGATCGCCGCGGAATATCAGGGGAGAGGACTTGGGTCGAGGCTGATCCGACATTTTCTTTCCTGGTCCGGTGAACAAGGGGCGACGCGGGCCGTCGTTGTCACCCAGGGGCGCAACCTTGGGGCGCAACGGCTTTACCAGCGGAACGGGTTCATCAGCAGCAGTTTACAGCTCTGGTATCACCTCTGGGTTCGGCGCTGAGACGCTTGATTTTGACCATCCCCTTCTGGCCGGGAGTACAATGAATGTATCCGGGCCTTAACATCCATCTCATAACGCTGCTTCCGGATTCATTCAAGCCACAAGCAATGCCCGCAATTCTGACAAGGTTCATCCCAAGGAGGGGAGCCATGTCGCTTCATCCGCGCGGCGTAATTCTGATGACCGTGCTGGCTTTGCTCTCGATTCCCACCAGCGGGCAGTCGGCCAATCCCAAGTACGACTCAACCACTGAAGCAAAAACGAAGGGCACAGTGGAGGAGCTGAAGCTTCCCACGAAAGAAAACGCCAAAGGGGTTGCGCACTTGCTCGTGAAGAGCGGTACGGACACGCTCGATATCTATCTTTGCCCGAAGGCGTTTCTCGACGACATGGGCGCGACCTTCGCCAAGGGGGACGAGGTTGTCGTCACCGGCTCGAAGGTCAAGCAGGACAATGCCGATCTGATCCTGGCACGCGAAGTCGGCAAGGGTCCCGACACGCTGGTCTTGCGGGATGATAAGGGCAAACCCGTGTGGGACTGGAAGCACTAGAGTCGCTTCCAGCGGCTCTACGATCGCGGTTGAATGGTTTCTGCCTGCCCTCTGCGCACCCGGCGCAAGCGCGGTCCTGGCATCGCTTATACTTGTAAAATTCTGTGGCCCGGGGACGTGCATACTCTTTTTGCTGCCCGCCGTCCAATAGCCGTCGGTCTCAATTCTTCACGGAGAAATGATGAATATCCGGCGCGTTCTAGCGCTTATCCTCATACTTCTGCTCAGAGCGGCTGCACAAACCGAGGCATCCCACGCCGAGCCACCTCGCACCGCACCCAGGCCGGACGATCGCTTCAAAGCGGATCTACTTTTGATCGTGGCGCACCCTGATGATGAAACCGGGGTCTCGGGGTATCTTGCGCAACTGCTCGATCAGGGAAAACGGGTTGCCGCGGTCTACCTGACCCATGGGGAAGCCGGACACAACAACATGGGAGCAGAGCGAGCGGCTTCGCTCGGAGCCGTGCGGGAGATGGAGCTCCGCCACGCCATGGCACAGCTCGGGGTGCAGAACGTATGGTTCCTCGAGGGGAAAGATACGCCCAGCCAGGACGTTCTGCAGTCGCTCGGAAACTGGGGTCACGGGGCGAATCTCGAGGATGTTATACGCATCGTGCGTATCACGCGCCCGCAGGTCATTCTTTCGTGGCTGCCGGCAATTTTCATTGGTGAAAATCATGGCGACCACCAGGCCGCGGGCGTGCTCGCGGTCGAAGCCTTCGATAGCGCCGGCGATCCGGCCATGTTTCCTTCCCAGCTGGCGCAGCCGCGAAAGATCAACGAGACGCTTCTGGAAGGATTGCGCCCTTGGCAACCGCAGAAGATTTACTTCTTCTCCGACGCCACCGACGACAAGATAATCAAGGGCAAAGGCCCGCAGTATCCCACGACCGCGATCTCACCCAGTCACCATTTGCCGTATTGGCGTGTTTCGATGGACGTGTTCCGTTTTCACCTGACGCAATACCGCAGCTACATCGAGAAGCTGCAATCGCTGAATGACGAGCAACTGGAGAAGCTGGCGGGTGCGGACCAGGATGGCTGGTCGACGCCGGTGGAGCTGGTTTTCGGCAAGTCGCTGGTGCAGAGTACGCCCACGGGCGACGTGTTTGAGGGGGTGCAGGCAGCGCCGCTTGCCTTTGACCGGTTGCCCAGCCCGAATCCGAAAGTGCGCACCGGACTTTCTATTGAGATCGGCGGGCCCTGGAGTTTCTACGACGACTTCCGCGCCGCACACGACCTTCCTGATTTGCCGAAGGCCGAGGTGCCTGAGATCGCGGTGGCGGCGGGAACCACTTTGCAGCTTCCGGTGATTCTACGCAATGACGACAAGGATCCGGCGGAGGTCACGCTTTCGACGAGTGTTCCGGAGGGCTGGGCGTTGAAGGACCCTCTGCCGCCGCACTTCAAGCTCTCACCGGGAGATGTTTTCCCCATTGAAGTGGAATTCACGACGCCGGCCAAGAAAACAGATCATGCGGCTGAGTTGAGCTGCCGGGCAGAGGCTGCGGGCAAAGAGATTGGAACGGTGAAGCTGCGGGTCAGCGTGCGCAGTGGAGGCTTGCCGCAGTGATTGTCGACGCCGACATCTCTTAGGTGGTCGATGGGACCGCTAATTCGCCGCGCGTCGGCTGGCTCGTTTCCAGTAAAGATATCCGGGGACACCGAGTAACACGATGATGCCGCTCGCGAAAGCTTCGCGCGGACGCTGCCAGAGAGTATTCACCACCCAACCGCCGGCCAGGATGACGTAGATCGCAGGCAGCCAAGGATAGCCGGTGCAGCGGTAAGGCCGGTCGAGGTCCGGACGCCTCCAGCGCAGCACGAACATGCCAACCACGGTTAGCGTGTAGGAAACCACCATGCCGAAGATCACGTAGGTATAGAGCTGATCGTAGCGGCCGCTTACGGTCAGCAACGCAGCCCAGACGGCCTGTCCGATGAGGCTCAGCGCGGGCGTCCGCCACTTGGGGTGAACTTCGGCCATGCGTTGAAAGAAGACGCCATCACGCGCCATGGCGTAGTACACGCGAGCGCCAGAGAGCGTGCAGCTGGCCATTGCGCCGAAGCAGGAAAGCGCGATGACTGCCGAGAGCCAGTTCGCCGCACGAGGAGAGAACAGCACGCCAGCAGCGGTGGCAGCGATGGTTTCGTGCTGTGCGATTTCCGTGAGCGGCATCGCGTAGACGTAGGTCAGGTTCATGGCCAGGTAGACGACAGCAACGACAATGATGCCCAGCACCATGGCCCGGGGCACATTGCGGCGCGGTTCCTGGACCTCACCGGCAACCCAGGTAATGTAGACCCATCCGTCATAAGCCCAGAAAACGGCGATCAGTCCAACCCCGAGCGCGGAAGCCAGTTGACCGGGGCTCATCCCCATGGTGATACCCGCCGTGGTCCCGCCGTGTTGCGTGAAGTTTGCCCAGTGGCCTTTCCCGATGGCAAATCCCAGGATCGCAAATGCGGCCATGGCCACGAACTTGGCCCAGGTGGCGACATTCTGCAGAATCGCACCCCGTCGCAGGCCCACGACGTTGATCCAGGTCACGACCGTGATCGAAAGCAGTGCGACTACGTGGACGCGGGTGAACGCGATTCCGGCGGCTCGAAAGACTACGTGTTCCTGCGAGATCGCCGGGAAGATTGCACTCAGATAAGCCGCTGAGGCAACCGAGAGAGCGGCGATCGTCCCGCCGTTTGCAACCGCGAAGAGCATCCAGCCATACAGGAAAGCGGTGAGATCGCCGAAGGCCTCGCGCAGATAGACGTATTGGCCACCGGAATCCGGGAACATGGAACCCAGTTCTGCGAATGCGAACGCCGCGCACATTGAGATCAGCGCCCCCAGCACCCACACCAGGAAGAACAAGACGGGATGCGGTAGCGGGCCGGCGATATCCTTTGCGGTCAGGAAAATCGAGGATCCAATAATGCCGCCCGCCAGCAACAGGATGGAGTCGAGCAGCGAAAGGCCTCGCACCAGGCTGACTTTTGACTTGGATTGTTCCGTGGCAGTTTCCGGGGCGACGAGAGGCGTTTCCATCCGTTATCCGATCCCGAGTTCGTCGGGAGATTCCAGCGGCGAGCCGCACTGCCGGCAAATCACAGCGGAGCAGTCACCGCAGGTCAATGGGTCCGTGACTTCCCGGGCGCACTGCGGACAGTAGAGGACTGGGGTGGGCGCGGGTGGGTCCGGCGCCGCCGGCTCGCTTGGTGCCATGAGGAACGCAAATGTAGCATAGGAGGGCGGGTCTGGAACAATGAGCCGTGGTTGAAAGGAAGGGCGAATGGCGGAAAGACAACGTACCCCCGACGAAAATCTACAGCAGGAATTCAATCGCTGGGCGGAGGCGGGTGAAGGTGAGAAGATGCAGAACCATCATCTCAATATCACCGAGAAGACCCTCCGTCGCATGAATCTTCGGCCGGGGGAGCGGGTGCTCGATCTTGGCTGCGGCTCGGGATGGGCCACGAGGTTGCTTGCGAGATTGGTGGCGGACGGTCCAGAAGGTTTTGGCCAGGTCGTTGGCGTGGATATTTCCGACGAAATGATTCGACAGGCACGCGCTGCTTCGAAAGAGTTCGACAACGTGATGTACGTTTGGGGATCGGCTACCCAGATTCCCTGGGAAGAGAACTTCTTCGACAAGATGCTGTCGGTCGAGTCTTTTTATTACTATCCGGATCAAGACCGCGCGCTCTCGGAGCTTTTTCGGGTGATGGCGCCGAGAGGCCGCATGTTCATACTGATCAATCTGTACCGCGATAATCCGTATTCCCTACAGTGGGTCGACAAGCTGAAGGTGCCGGTGCAGGTGCGATCGGCGGCAGAGTATGTCGAGCTGCTGAAGAAACATTCATTTGAGAATGTGGAGTATGCGCAGATTCCCGACGATACGCCCACACCCGACGACTACGTCACAAAGTCGTTCCACAGCCTCGACGATCTGAAGGCATTCAAGAAGACGGGGGCGTTGCTCTTGATGGCAACCAAGCCCGATTTCCGAACACCGGCTCCGGGATACACGGTGTACTAGCTCAGGGCAAGTCTAGCCATCGAGCGGAGTGTGGCGGTTGATGCTTGAGGTTGCGACTACAACACTTCATAAATAGGGACGCGAGGAAGATGGCTGACCCGGGGGCCAAGGCCCCAGCGTATCTGTACCCGTTGGCGGCACGCCTGAAACAGGTTGCCGAAAAACGACTGTAGCGCCGGCGTCCCGCCGGCTGTCGTGAGGGCATCTTGCCCTCACGCACTGTATCAGGGCACGCCTAGGCGTGCCCTTCCCAAAAACTTTTTATGAAACGAGGACGAGTTCTACAGCAAAACCAGTCCCATGCGAATGCCGATGGTGACCGCTTCGGTGCGGCTCGACGCGCCGAGCTTTGCGAGAATCGAGCTGATGTGGAACTTTGCGGTGTGATCCGAGATGCCGAGCCGTGCGGCAATTTCCTTGTTACCCAGGCCTTCCGCGAGTAGTCGCAGCACTTGAATTTCGCGCGCGGTGAGGTCTTCGATCATTTCCGCAGAACTCTCGTTGCGCTCGCCACGCACGGAGCCGGCAAGATTCTGCGCGATCTCAGGGTCCAGAAGAATCAGGCCATTAGTGGCGGCTTGAATCGCCGAGTGAATCTCGCTGGCTGTCGATTCTCGCGGGAGAACCGCACTCACGCCAGCGCGCAGGAGGCGGGCGATCCAAACTAAATCGGGTTCGTCGATCAATACGAGGACGGATGCGCCGGCCTCTTTCAGGGCGGCGGCGGTGGCGGAGAATTGGAGATCGGGCTGGGGCAGATCAATAAGGACGGCATCCGGATGCAGTTCGCGTGCGCGCTCGAGAAGGCCGATCGTGCCGGGCACCGATCCGGCTAGCTTCAGGGAAGGGCTCTCGCGAACGATCGTTTCCAGTCCACTCCGGCGAACCGCAGAGGTGGCGGCCACGAGCACGCCGGTCACGCCACCTCCATGGGGATTGGCCATTCCACACTTACCTGGCGGGTCGGTCGGTAAGGGCGACGGACACTTTTTGTGAAACACCCGCGCGCCAGACCGTAACCTGAACGGTGTCGCCGACCTTGGTACCGGCGAGCAGGTGCTGCAGGTCTCCAGTGTCCTCGACCGCTTTGCCCTGGAAATCGACCACGACGTCTCCCAACAGGATGCCCGCTTTGTCGGCGGGACTGTCTGGTTCGACGTGCACGACGAGTACGGCGCTGGTTACGGGTCGTTCGGTTTTCTTGCGAAGCGATTCCGGCAGCACGACGGGCTGCATGGCGAGGCCAAGGTACGGGCGCGCAATATGTCCTTTCTCTACGAGTTCGTCCACGACCCGATTGACCGTGGTGAGCGGGATGGTGACTGCCCGTCCTCGAGATAGGCCTCTGGTGTTGATGCCCACGACCTTACCCTGTGCATTCACGAGGGGTCCGCCAGAGAACCCGGGATAGAGTTCGAGAGAAAGGCGAATGTGCTGTTCGAGGCGCCCGCCGCGGCGTGGCTCCCACTCTCCACTGACGCCCCCGATAATTCCGGCGCTCGCTACCAGGTTCGCGGACCGGGATCGTCCCAGCGCGAGCACCAGTTGGCCGAGCTTCACGGAGGCTGCCTCGCCAAATTGAGGCAGGGGCAAGGCGGCGTCGTCGGCAAGCTTCAAAACTGCGAGGTCGGTGCTGGGATCGCGCCCAGCAAGCTTCGCTTTCAGAGACTTTCCTCCCTCGGCAACGACAGTGGTCTTCCTCGCGCCGGAT
>Ga0210384_10002626_pt1 | contig 21738 bp, 21 predicted proteins | sample IncBWH2MmetaG_FD_160574 | JGI IMG/M metagenome (GOLD analysis project Ga0210384, IMG submission 160574) | Forest soil microbial communities from Barre Woods Harvard Forest LTER site, Petersham, Massachusetts, United States - Inc-BW-H-2-M | ecosystem: Environmental > Terrestrial > Soil >...
TCAAAAATTTATATTACTGATCTGAACTGGTTGTTCCTACAGCTGGTCCGTCAAGGTCAAATACCAATCCAAAGCGGATTGTGTTTGATAGTGGATTTCTTGTAATTCCGGATCCTGAAGGTATGAGATAGGAGAAATTCAATCCGAGCATATTATATTTTAAACCAATCCCCATAGTAAAATATTGTCTGCCACCCTGATCCTGACTTTCATAAAAATAACCGAGGCGGAAAGAAAACTGATCCATATAAGTATATTCAGCACCGATGGAAGCATTTACTGTATTCCATTGCCCGTTAAAAGACTTGAACCAGCTGCTCACCACGCTTTGATTATAATATGCCTGCAGAGCTTCAGTACTTACTGTATCAACTCCGCTGGCAGGGGTCGGGGGGGCGGGTACCAGGAGTTTATTCAGATCCAGACCAAAACTTATTTTATTCTGTTCGTCAAATACCTTGGTGTAGTTTCCGCCAAGACCCATATTAGCAGGGATGTATTCCTTTTGCGTTGCGTCGTTTGTGTATCCGATTTTTGAACCAAGATTTGATAAAACAAATCCAAATGTCCAGCCTTCTGTATTAGCTTTAACGTTTTTATAAGTCAGCGAAACATCAGCTGCAAAAGCTTCACCTGCTTTATATGCTGAAATACTCCCGGATGCAGCAGCAGCTCCCAATGTAAGATTTGAATTGATATACCGCAGGGCCAATCCTATACCAAGTTTATCGGAAAGTTTACGTGAATAACCCAGATCAAAAGCAAATTCCCGTGGCCTTCCTTCTCCCCAGTTGTTTCCGTTATAATCAGAGAATTGGATACTACCCAGGCTGAAATACCGGAGGTCAGCAGTAATTGCCTCATTGTCATTAATTTTATGATAGCCTGACGCTGCCAGCAGGTAAACATCGTTTAAACCAAGGTCTTTGAGCCAGGGTGTATAAGTCAGTCCGATACCCGTTTTATATTCGGAAAAAGGAGTTTTGGAGAGGTTATAAAAGCCGGAGTTTGCGTCCGGCGAAGTTGCTAAACCCTCTTCACCCAACCCTCCCGCGCGTGCATCGGGGGATATTCTCAAAAACGGCACCGCAGTAGTGACCACATTGATAGGATTCGTTTGAGCATTTACAAGGAAAAAAGAGAACAGGCCGCACAAAATAGCAGTTAGACGGAAAAACAGTCGTTTCATGTAATTTAATTTAGCTTTAAAAGGAACTGACTGTAAAATGAGCAGTGGCTGTGAAAAATCACAAATTCAGACTCATTTCAGCAATTAGAGGGTAGAAATTTTCAATAGCTAATCAAGTGGTTTTTAGTGAGTTCCAATAATGGTTGCCATTCAAAGACTGTCTTTCATTACAATCAATGCATGACCGGACTGTACTTCCGGTAATCCAACGCAAACATAACCAGAATATTGCGCAAGTTAAAGGTTTCAAGGAATTGCAAAGCTAAGCAAAAAGACGGCCAACATTTCATAAGGGTTTAACATTCCCAAAACTGGATTTTTCCCTGTAAACAAACTATTTTCGTGCTCTCTGCGTATTATACGTTCAGAGGGTAATTTTTACAATATTTGTTTCAAAACCACGTTTCTACACTTAACATATCACGGTTAAATTCGTTTTCTATGAATTTCAAAAATCTCGTTATCCTTGCTTCCTGTGCCGCAGCAATGGCTTCGTGTAAAACTAAGACCCAATCTTCTGCTGTAACCGGCTGGAACTATAATGATAAAAATATGGGGGGATACCAGGTATCCAAAGAAAAAGAACAGCGTACTGGTCCAGGACTTGTCTTTGTTCAGGGAGGTACTTTCACCATGGGTGCTACTGAAGAAGACGTGATGAGCGAATGGAACAACATTCCACGTCGTGTAACCGTAAACTCCTTTTATATCGACAGAACCGAAGTTGCCAATGTGCACTACCGCGAATATCTGTACTGGATAAATAATGTTTTTGAAGGGGATGAATACCAGACAGTACGTAATAATGCGCTTCCAGATACCCTGGTATGGAGAAGCGAACTCGCATATAACGAACCACTGGTTGAATATTATTTCCGTCATCCTTCATATAATTATTACCCAGTTGTGGGTGTTAGCTGGAGACAGGCTAAAGATTTTTGTTTATGGAGAACTGATCGTGTAAATGAAAAAGCACTGGTTGACCGCGGATATATCAATAAAAATTCTTTGAAAAACATACAGGGATTAGGGCAGGAAAATTTCAATACCAAATCTTATTTGGTAGGTGAATATCAGGCTACGCCTGGTCCTGCTGCCAAATCAAAAAAGAACGAACTGAAAAATCCAAATGGTACTCCGCGTACCCAGGTAACATTTGAAGATGGAATACTTCTTCCTTCTTACCGTCTGCCAACCGAAGCAGAGTGGGAATATGCGGCCCTCGGATATATTGCACAAAACCCAGCTCCAAGTCATAAGGACAGCCAGAGAGGAGAAGAATTAGTTGCAAACAAACAGGTTTATTCCTGGAGTCAAAATGTAAACGGATTGCGTGATTCACGCCGTGGTACATGGCAGGGAACCTTCCTGGCCAATTTCAAAAGAGGAGCCGGAGATAATATGGGTGTTGCCGGTGGATTGAATGATAATGCCGTATACACTGCAGATGTAACTTCTTTTTATCCTAACGGATTCGGATTATACAATATGTCTGGTAACGTGAGTGAGTGGGTTGAAGATGTATATCGCCCTCTTTCATCTCAGGACGTTAACGGTGTTGCTCCATTCCGTGGTAACAAATTTGAAACGATGGATCTGAATAAAGAAGGTAAACCTGAGAGAGATAGCCTGGGCAGAATTAAATACCGTGATGTAACAGATAAAGAAAGCGAGAACAGAAGAAACTATCAGAAGGGTAATGTAATCAATTACCTGGATGGCGACTCCCTCATCGCTGGAATTAGCTACGGATACGGCAAAACAACACTGATCAGCGATAAGTCAAGGGTTATTAAAGGAGGAAGCTGGGATGATCGTGCATATTGGCTCGGACCTGGAACACGTCGCTTCATGGAAGAAGATCAGGCAAGTTCTACAGTTGGTTTCCGTTGTGCAATGGATCGTGTTGGTAGCGCAGCAGGTAACGGAAGACAAACCGGTATCAGCTATAAAGAAAGAAAGCAAAACGCTCGCAAGCAATAACCGTCTTTAGTTTATAAACTTTATAAAAGCCATTACGCATACTGCGTGATGGCTTTTTTGTTTATTAGATTTGCGTTTTAAAACACAACGCTTAAGCCTGAGGTTTAAGCTAATGTGTAAATTTTTGAAGAGTATTAATATTATCGAATATGGATAAACCTGGTTCCAAAGAAAAGATAAATCTTACATTCCCGATTGAAGATTTATACCAGCTTTATTTAGAATATCCTTCTGTTTGTACGGATACACGCAAGGTTAAAAAGGGAGATCTTTTTTTCGCACTGAAAGGAGAAAATTTTAATGGCAATCTTTTCGCCGGCCAGGCGATTGCTAACGGTGCTGCTTATGCGATTGTTGACGAAGCGCCCGCAGTTTTAAATGATCGTATGATCCTGGTTGAAAATTCCCTGGCGGCACTGCAGGCACTGGGAGCCCTTCACCGCAACAAGTTTTCAATTCCATTTATTGCCATTACAGGAAGTAACGGAAAAACAACCACCAAAGAACTCATTCATGCCGTACTTTCTGAAAAATATAAAACTTATACCACTGAAGGCAATTTGAATAATCATATCGGCATTCCCCTTACTTTACTAAAAATAAAAAATGATGCAGAAATCGCTATTATCGAAATGGGCGCCAATCACCTGGGCGAAATTGCCGGTTATTGCTTATATGCCCGACCGACCCATGGGCTGATTACCAATAGCGGCAAAGCGCATCTGGAAGGATTTGGAAGTATCGAAGGTGTTAAAAAAGGAAAGGGTGAACTCTATGATTATCTCCGTTCGCATGATGGAACCGTCTTCGTTATGTGGGATTATGATTACCTGCGAAAGATGAGCAAGGGCATAAAGAATATTATCACATATGGAACTGAAAATGCCGATATAACCGGTAAAGCAGATACCTCAACACCCTATCTGAGGGTAATCATTACAAAAGGTAAGCCTCCCGGATCCATACAAACCCGGCTGACCGGAGATTATAATCTGCCGAATGTGCTTGCAGCTGTAAGCGTGGGTAATCATTTTAATATGGAACCTGACGCCATAAAAAAGGGAATTGAAAGCTATGAGCCCTCCAACAGCCGCTCGCAATTAATCAGGGCAGGAAGCAATACCATCTTACTGGATGCTTATAATGCCAATCCTTCCAGTATGAAACTGGCTATTGAAAACTTTGTTCAATTCCCTGGCGCCGATAAAATATTGCTGCTGGGCGGCATGGCAGAACTTGGTAAAGACAGCATCGAAGAACATGAACAAATCCTTCGTCAGATCGGATTAAATAAATGGAAGGATGTAGTGCTTGTTGGCGGTGATTTTTTAAAAATTAAACATCCTTACAAAAGTTTTATGAATTCTGAAGAAGCCGGCAAATGGCTAGCATCCCGGAATTTTATTGACACTTCATTCCTCGTAAAAGGATCACGCAGCATGCAAATGGAAAGAGTGGTGGAAAGTTTAAGAGGTTAAGCTTAAATTTTATTCGCAGAAAAATAAACGCCGGGAAAACCTATGGTCTGATCAAATTGTTCTTCACTTTCTCCGATAGTGGAATAGAACATGGGCATGAAAGATTGGAATGGGTCGCATTTTGCTGTTACAATTCACGCAGATGAGTTATAATGAAATCAAAACATAACTATCTCAAACTGATTAACGAGCTCAAAGGTGCGCGCCTATTTCGGAAATCCATCATATCAACCTTCACACTTCCAACACTGATCGGGCTTTCAACACGAACTGGAATATGGTTCGCATCATCACTTACCCATACAGTCATTTTTTCACCACCTTCAAAAATGGTTCCTTTAATAAGGAGAGGTTTGATCTTAATTGCCCGGAACTTCCCATATTTGGTTTTAATGATTTCTTTTCCAACATATCGAATATACAGACTATATACCTGGTCATCGAGAAACATGAAAAACGGAATTTTATCACCTGGTTGCATTTTATCGTAGTCAATATTACGGGCATAATAGAAGGTACTTAAAACGTCCTGTACACATTCAGGTGTTTTAAAAACTCCGGAATTTGTAACTGCTGTATTGGCAGTTTTATTAAAGCTTATATTTTCGTATTTCTTATAGGAGCCTTCGCTTACGTTCCGTATGAATTTTAATGGCTGGAGGTTGGAAGTATCTATAAAACTTTCGTATTTATCCCTCACCTTGAAAAAATTATCTAAAAAAGAATAGTTCTTTCCGGAACCTGTAACATGATAAACAGGTTTGCCATTTAAATCTTCCATTACAACAGTAAAAGTGGCTTCTCCCGCAGAAATATAGACGCCGGCTAATGTATAATACACCTTAAACGTTATACTTTCTCCGGCTTGAAAAGCATGATTTTTAATACCACAAAAATCATCGCCTGCCCTTAAGGGTATTGAAAGGGTTATTAATAAAACGCATACGATAGCGCTGATTGATTTCATCTGCTACTAAATAGTTTTACCCTTAAAATTAATAAACTCCCAATCAACGCAGGGATTATTAAATTGATTAGCCAAATTCCCAGTGATACAGCAAGAATACCTGCAGTATTTAAAGTGAATACCTGAAAAATCTGAATGCCTGCAGCCCAACGAAATCCAAGATCTGTTAAAAACGTTAATGTGGGTACAATGGCCATTAAAACAAACATAACACTAACGCCTGTAAACACCTGCATTCCCATCAACGGAATACCAAAAAGAGAAAATAAGAGAAAATATTGCAATATAAATACCATGTATCGAATCGTTGAAATGAATAGAATGGTTGTTAATGCGGGTATACTAAAATTTTGAGGTATGGAGAAATTTTTTTTGTTCTTCTCCAACCAAATATTTACCCTGGTTACTAACGGATCAAACCTAAAAAAAATCAAGGCCAGACCTATTGCAGCTCCCGCAGTTACAATCATTGCCAATCTCAAGAAAGCAGGCGATGACCAGGCAGTGTGAAATTTAAATGGTAAATTTGAAAACAGATAGACACCAAAAGTTCCTGCGGTCAGTGTTACAAGCATCTGGGACATGCTGCAAAGGATGGTGGGTGTAACTGAAAGGATTTTATTACCGGGTTCAACAAATAACATTCTACCGAGATATTCCCCCACCCGGTTAGGTGTAAATGAAGCAATGCAGGTTCCGGCAAGTATGGCCTTAAAAGCACGGATAAATCCGATTGCCTGTACAGGCCGTAATGCAATCTGCCATTTGAATGTTTCGAGGGTCCAGTTAACACACATCAATCCAAACATTGCATATAATTTCCACTCTTGTTTACCTGTGGCTGCTTCCAGCATCTGGTGAAGAGAATCCTTCCAATGTGGCTGTTTGTGCAGTTCCCGACCAACGGTATAGAAAAGAAACAACATAATGAGCGGCCCTGCCACATAGTTGACTATTAATTTGATATTTTTGTTCAACGCCACAATCAAAAATAGCGTTCCCTCTGCAAAAGAACTCTAAAATAATCCTGGGCATTGATCCCGGCACTCTTATGATGGGTTGGGGATTGATATGTGTTGATGGACATCAGACAAGATTCATAGAAATGGATGTGTTGCATGTGCCCGTGCGCTTGGATACATACCAACGCCTGGAGCTGATTTATTATACAGTTCAGCAACTCATTCTGAAATTCAAGCCTGACGATTTTGCCATTGAAGCTCCTTTTTTTGGAAAGAATGTACAGAGTATGCTTAAACTCGGCCGGGCACAGGGAGTGGCCATCGCAGCTGCAATGCAATCCGGAATTCCAGTTGCAGAATATGCACCGCGGAAAATAAAACAATCAATTACGGGGAATGGAAATGCAGGAAAGGAACAGGTTTGGAAAATGCTTCAACAGATCTTAGAAATCCGGATGAAAATAGACCGCTTTGATGCATCCGATGCGCTTGCCGTAGCGCTATGTCACCATTATCAATTCAATTCTATTGTAAATACCGGAAAAAAATTAAATGGATGGAGAGACTTTGTAGCTAATAATCCGAAGAGAGTGATTTGAGAGTATGGGAGTATGGGAGTATGGGAGTGTGAGAATTTATTCGAAAACATAATGTAATTATTTATTCTCACACTCCCATACTCCCATACTCCCATACTCCCATACTCCCATACTCCCATACTCCCATACTCCTATAATCTTACCTTTGCATCATGACAATATTTACAAAGATTATAAAAGGTGAAATCCCTGCTTACCGGATTGCCGAAGATGATTTTTTTCTTGCATTTCTCGATATTAGTCCATTGCGCAGAGGCCATACCCTGGTAATTCCTAAAGTGGAGACCGATCATTTTTTTGACCTGGATGAAATGTATCTTTCCCGGATTCTGCTGTTTGCGAAACCTATCGCAAAAGCAATTGAAAAATCTTTTACCTGTAACAGATGCGGTATATCTGTAGTCGGACTTGAAGTGCCGCACGCGCATATGCACTTAATTCCCATCGACCACTTGAATGATATGGATTTTAAAAACCCAAAATTGAAATTAAGTCCCGAGGAATTCAGGAATATTCAGGAAAAAATAATTTCAAATTTGGGAATTTGAAAAATAGGAAAGAAAGTAACGGTTTTGAGAAACAGCTAATATTATACTGTAATACTTTCAACTTTAAATTGGAGTTTCCCTGCTGGTACAATTACATCTGCCACTTCACCGACTTGTTTCCCAAGCAGTCCCTTTCCAATGGGTGATGAAACGGAGATTTTACCAAGCTTGAGATCGGCTTCTTTTTCAGAAACCAAGTGATAGGTCGATTGCTTTTTATTTGAAAGGTTCGTTACAGTTACTTTGGTAAGAATCGACACTTTACTAGTGTCAATATTTCCCTCTTCCAGTATGCGTACGTTGGCCAGGTCTGCTTCAAGACGCTGGATCTTTGCTTCCAGTAAACCCTGGGTCTCTTTCGCTGCATCGTATTCAGCATTTTCCTTCAAATCTCCTTTTTCCCGCGCTTCAGCTATCGCTCTTGAAGCCGCCGGTCGGTCGATACTTTTCATCTTTTGCAGTTCACCCCTCAGTTTCTCGAGTGCCTCTTTTGTCAGATATGTGATTCCACTCATAAATCCTCCTCTTGTTTATTATAAAAGAAAAAAAATACAACGCCCTCGGGAGGCGTTGCATTTGTACAAAGATAAGGAATCCAATTGCAATAGGTATTTTTCAAGGCTATTTGGATGCTAAAAAGCCTTACAGGACTGCACCGCCTATAGAATATTGGGTTCGATACCTCCTTTCCCCGGCCTTTTATTCATTAAATTATAAACCAAGTTTGTCCAGCACTACTTTTGCCATCAAGTAGAACGCCTCTTTGCTATAACCGGCAATATGAGGAGTTAGTAATACATTATCATATCCCAGTAATTGATCAAGCTGCTGTTTTTCAATAGATGTATAGCTCTCAAGTTTTTCATTTTCAAGCACATCCAGCGCTGCACCGGCAATTTTTCCGGTTTCCAGTGCCCTGATTAGGGCTCCTGTATCCTGAGTTTTCCCCCTGCTTGTATTGATAAAAAATGGCTTGTTTTTTAAAGAAGTAAAAAAAATGTCCCCTGCAAAATGAAAAGTTTCATCAGTCAGGGGTACATGGAGACTTATCACATCGGCATACCTCCCCAGCTGGTCCAAATTGGCTTCCTTGATTTTTCCGGATCCAAAATTGAATTTGTATTTATCATAAGTCAGTACAGTTACATCAAAGGGTGCCAGTAATTTTGCAAATGCAGAGCCCGTATTTCCATAACCAATGATGCCTACCGTTTTACCGGTCAATTCAATCCCCCGGTTTGTGTCCCGGATCCATTTGCCATGTTTTATTTCCTGGGATGCTCTTGGGATATTGTTCATCAGCGAAAGCAGCATGCCCAGCGCATGTTCAGCAACAGCATTGCGATTCCCCTCCGGACTGCTCACACAACGGATACCTTTTTGATTTGCAAAGTCGACATCTACCAGTTCCATGCCACTGCCCAGTCGACCGATCCATTTCAGGGCATTGGCTTTTTCCAAAATTGGTTTGTCTATTTTTAATCGCGTTGTAATGATTAACCCCACCACATCCCGGATAAGATCTTTTAATTCTTCATAACCAAGCTGCGGGAAATAAAGCACTTCAAATCCCTGCTTTTGCAAGCGGTCAATCAAATACTCATGCACTTTTGACGTTACCAAAACTTTTCGCATGAATTTAGTTTTACTATTTATCTGTTTTTTAGAACACCATAAGAAAAGAAACACCCACACTACCACACTACCACACTACCACACTACCACACTTTCATACTCAATCCCTTACTTCATCTTCCAGGTTAGTTCTGCAAACTGCAGAATTGTCAATTGTTCAGCTCTTTTGTTAAAAATTGAATCCTTCAGAACTTCTTCCGAAAACAGTGATTTCACAGCATTTCGCAAGGTTTTTCTCCTTTGGTTAAATGCAGTTTTTACCAGCAAAAAAAACATTTTTTCAGTTCTGACACTAGCTGGTTCTTTTTTTGGTGTCAACCGTATTACAGCACTTTTTACTTTGGGCGGCGGAATGAAAGCCTGTTCGCTTACTTCAAACAGATACTCAACATTAAAAAAAGCCTGTAGCAGAACGCTGGTAACCCCATAAATTTTATTTCCTTCGGAAGCCGTGATACGCTGGGCCACTTCTTTCTGAAACATTCCAATTAGGCGTTCCACATCCTCACGCCAATCCAGTACTTTAAAAAGTATTTCAGTGGAAATATTATAAGGAAAATTTCCGATGATTGTAAATCGCCCCTCAAATGGTTTTCCCATTTGGAGAAAATCCATTTCGATAATGCGGTTAATTAATGACGGGTACTTTTTTTGCAGATACCCAACTTTTTCCCTGTCTATTTCCACCGCTTTGAAATCCACACCTTCCAGTGAAATAAGATTCCTTGTGAGTGCCCCCGCTCCTGGGCCGATTTCTAACAACTGCTTAAAAGGAAATTGTTTTAGGGAATCTATGATTTGCTTGCAGACCAACTCATCTTTTAGAAAATGCTGACCTAATGATTTCTTCAGATTGAGTGGCCGGGACAAGTACGTCATAAAGCAAAAATAAACCTTCCTTCAGGCTAATAATCGTATTTTTATACATCGAAAAATAATACATGACCACCCCACAGCAAAGACCTGTTATTGGCATTTCCATTGGTGACCTGAATGGTATCGGTACTGAACTGGCAATCAAAACATTTTCTGATAACCGACTATTGGAAATCTGTACCCCCATTTTATTTGCATCAAATAAACTGATAAATTTCTATCGCAAATCGATACCGGATTCAACATTTAATTATCAGCACATTAAAGACCTTTCCCGGCCCTTTCACAAACAGGTTAACCTTTTTTCCTGCTGGGAAGAGGAAGTTGCTATCAACCCGGGACAGCTTACTGATGTAGGTGGCGCATATGCTGTTAAATCCCTGATCGCGGCAACTGAAGCATTGAGGGATAGAAAAATAGACGGATTGATTACTTCACCAATTCATAAAAAAAATATTCAATCCGAAGGTTTTTCTTTCACAGGACATACCCCTTACCTGCAGCATTTTTTTGGTTTGAAGGATGTTCTCATGCTTATGAGCTCCGAGAACTTCCGAGTAGGGCTCGTCACTGAACATGTGCCAGTCAGCGAAATTGTTAAATTTATTACGCGGGAAGCTATTCTTTCTAAACTGAATATTCTGAAAGATTCACTTATACGCGATTTTGGCATCGATAAACCACGTATCGCTGTTCTTGGACTCAATCCGCATGCCGGTGATGAAGGTCTGATCGGCCGCGAAGAGGAAGAAATTATCAAACCCGCAATCAAAGACGCAAAACACAATATGCTCGTATTCGGTCCATATAGTGCAGATGCTTTTTTTGCACGTAACCAACAACAGAAATTTGATGCCGTTCTGGCTATGTATCATGACCAGGGATTAATCCCTTTTAAATCAATGGCTTTTGGTGATGGCTTCAATTATACTGCAGGATTGCCGGTGATCCGGACTTCACCGGACCATGGAACGGCCTTCGATATAGCTGGTAAGAATAAGGCGGATAACGGCTCTTTCCTGTCTGCTCTTTACGGATGTCTGGATATTGTCGAAAAAAGAAGGGAATTCAATGAAAATCACAAAAATCCCCTCAAGAAAATGGGATCTGTTGTACTTGCAGGCGCTGAGGATGAGAAGATAGAGGAAAGCTGAAAATAGTATGGGAGTAATGTATATTCATTCCATACTCCCATACTCCCATACTCCCATACTATTTTCTCCCCCCTCTTGCATATACCAAAACCAAAAACTATCTTTGAAACATCCCCTTACTCTACCCATGATCGTTACTTTCTGACTATCTGCGAAGACTCTCCAATAGCTATGTGAACATTTGCATATCCGATCCCTTTTCTTTTGAATGACCTGCTGTTTTTCCCTTTAAGCTGAGCATCATCAAATTGTTCACTTTCTGAAATATAAAAAATGAAAAGGATCATTCCGTTCAGTCTTTACCTATTGCTGGTAATGCCGGTAGCTTTATTTGCGAATCTGCACTATAATACTCCTAAAGAAAATACCGATACCAGTACTTATAATACGGGCAATTCAAAAAGCCTGATCCTTCATGGTAGCCTTTCTGCATTTAATGCTGCATATGGAAAAAATTATTTTGAACTCAACTGGAATACCATTGCAGGAGATTTCGATCACTTCGAAATTGAACGAAGTCTGGATGGCCTGAAATATGAAACGATCGGTACTGTAAGCAATAAAGAAGTTGTTTCTAATGAAGGTCTCTATGCTTTCCGCGATCATTTTCATTCAGCCGTTGCAAGAAATAATGATTTTTATTACCGTTTAAAAGAATTCGAAAGCAACGGAAATATTATTTATTCCAAAGTGCTTATTGCCAGAATGTTTAATACCAAAAGCCTGGCATCCCTCAGTGTGACGCCTGATCCGCTGGCCAATGATATTCTCGTTAATGTACAACTTAATGAAGATTCTTATGTGATGATGAAAGTCATTGACGAACAGGGTAATCTTCTTCTGAAAGAAGGACAGAAAGCAGCATATGGACCTAACACATTTACACTAGAGGGCACCCATGGGCTACATTCAGGACTTTATACCCTCGAAGTAACTGTGAACAGCAAGGAACGAATGATAATGAAACTTTCTAAAGGATAGAAATGCCAAGGTTATATCCGGTAGCCGAAATGCCGGAAATGTAAAGCCCTCCCGTTGTTCGACGCGGAGGGCTTTTTAATAATTTGGTAAATGTGGAAATGTAGTAATAAGGGATGCGAAAGTTGAATGGGAAAATGATAATGTGATAATTTTATGAATTAAATGGGAAATTTTCATGGCACATTATCATTTTCCCATTCAACTTTCACATCATTCATTTTTTACAATTCCACATTTGTCACATTACGTAGTCAGGATTTTAAGCTTACATAAGATTGCAAACTTTTTACATATTGATCAAAAGCTTTTGAACCTGATATTGTGATTTTACAAATAGTGTGTGGATAATTGTCTTTAAAATCCTTGATCACATCAATATATCCCGCTTCACGTAGTTTATTAATTTGAACACTCAGGTTGCCCGCAGTGGCTTTTGTCCTGTCTTTTAGAAAAGAAAAATCAGATTCTTTTTCCCTCATAAGTAGAGAAATGATTGCCAAACGTAATTGCGAATGCAGTACGGGATCCAGGTCCCTGAATTGATTCATTTCGTTTTTGTTTATTATTGACATTTGGCCAGTTGCTCTTTAGTAGATTCTAATCCCCAGTTTGGCCAAAAAGGTTTTGGTTTGTCAGCTTTAAATAAGACAATAGCCTTTTCAAACAATGGTTTTGCTTTGTCTTTACCGCCGCCAAATGCTGTGGGTGTATTAAATAGACTTTGTCCCTGCAGATAATAAATCCTCGGATTATCCGGATTCAGCTTTGTTGCTATTTGCAAATCTTTAGAGGCCTGTGTGCCATAGGTTTGCCAGCGGGTTTGTGGATCCACCATCATCTGCTGAGTGGCGGACATATTTCTCAGTACATAAATTTCTGAATTCGTATCAAGCGCTTCTGCCTTATCGCAAAGGGTATTAATGCGTGTGCTATTTGCGTCTTTGTCAATATTTGGATCGGCCCAAGCAGGAATAGATAAAGCCAGTCCTGCATAGTAGTAGGGTAACCATTGGGTTTTTTCCGCATCGCCGATGCGTTCGAATGTATTGGCAACGCTTAGGAATTGAGCCGTAGATTTGGCAGAATCAAAAAGGGCCAGGTTATTTTTCATCGCCGCTTCATATTTGTCACTTTGGGCATTTGTTAAAAAAGTTCCCAGAATCAAAAAGGATAAAAGAAGGTATTTCATATCATGTTTATTAAATGAGAAATTATAGATTATTGTTAATGGCATCCTGGGTTCTGTCAACACCCCAGCTTAAAAAGCATCCGACAAAATAAAAACGGTTAGCGGGCGGAGTTATAGGTTGTTTTGTTTGTCCGTTAAATGAGTAATGGTAACCATAAATAGGATTGTATCCCAATACATTACTCATGCTGGCAAATAAAACAATAAATGTTTTTGGTTTCACTTTACCAAGGCTGGGAATATATTCACAACTGAAATTGAGACTTTGGTAATCTTTCGTGTGACCCTGATCCGCTGTATAATATTTACCTTCATTATTGATCATAAAATTGTAATAAGGACGGCCGGTCGCAAATGTGTAAGTGAAATTGAAACCTGCTTTCCAATCCGTAATAAAACGTTTCATAACCAGAGAAGCTGTGTTGGTTGCGACAAAATCGGGTGTAATTTTACTTGGGTAATTCATAAACTGCCTTTTGGTATCTATATATGAATAACTGATCCAGTAATCAAAATCTTTGAAAGTTTTTTTATCCCTCCAGAAAAAATCTATTCCGTCAGCGTACCCACTCCCGCCGTTGGTATAGTTAAAATAATTATAGCCCATTGGAACCGTTTTTACGAGGTTATTATACAATTTATAATAAGCTTCTATTCTGAAAATCTGGTCTTTACTCATTTTCTGATAGTTCAATATATAATGGGTTGCCTGTGTAAACTTCAGATCGGTCGTATAAAAAAGCTGCTGGTTATCCGGCTTTTCATAAAAAATCCCATAAGCTGCCGAAATCTGCGCGTCTTTACCTGTTTTATATGCCAGGGAAATACGGGGACCGATATCAGACTGCTTCAGTAGAGTTGAATATTCATAACGGACACCCAATTGGGCAGCCAGTTCGTTTGTGAGGTAAATATTTACTTCTGTAAAACCTGAAATCAGATGATCATGTAAAACCTTCAGGGTATCATTATAAGTCAAAGGATTATTATTATACCAGTATTCGACCCCGAACCGGAATGAACTCAATCCGGATAATTTCTTTTCAAAAACAGCTTTACCCGTTGTGAGATTTTGTTTGTTAGCCAGGATGAAATTCTTTGACTGCATATAGGCAGTATCAGGATAAAAATGAGGCAGGTTATCCGGTCCCTGAACCTGCTGTTGTATATTATCCAAATTTGTACTGAAACTGGTCATTAGGGTCATTCTCCAGCCATTATTTAAAGGCTGTCTCCAGCTGAGGTTATTATACCAGTTATGGTTGGTCAGGTTGAAAGCATTCTTAAGATTTGAGCTGTCTATATCCGCTGTTCTCAGGCCAAGGTCATTATAAGCGAAGGTTGTATAGTATTTGATCATTCCCCCGTTATTTGTCTTGATCCTGAAATTCGCATCTGCATTGTGGTAAGCTGGCAGACGGAAATAATCGGGTTTTTGGCTGACAAGGCCGAAATAAACAGCTACGTTCACATAACTATAACTCATGCCCCATGAATATTTTTTATTGTTAGCAAGCTGTTGTGTGCCTACCCCTACTACTATTGGTGAAATGGATGCATCAATTTCAGAACGCTCCGGCAAATCAACTGACTCCAGCAATAAAACAGAAGAAAGCGCTTGTCCATAGAGGGCTGAATAACCTCCAGTGCTAAAGACTGTTCCTTTAAAAAGAAATGGAGAAAAGCGCCCACGGGTGGAAATATCCGGAACACTGGAATAATAAGGGTTATTTACCAGGCTACCGTCTATGAATTGCTTGGTTTCCTGCCCGGTACCCCCACGTACAAAAAGACCCTCCTGCTCACCCACCTGCTGGGTTCCCGGCAATGTTTTTAAAGCCGCTGTAATATCGGCATTAGAGCCTGCGGTGGTTGCAATATCCAGAGAGCTCATTACGGCTCCACGTTTTGAATCGCCGGCTGCGAAGGATCCTGCGGAAATAGTGACAGCTTTCAACTCGTTGGGTTCTTCTTTTATCTGAAGATTCAGCTGTATTGATTTACCGGTTATTTGCAGGATTATTTCTATGGATCGATATCCTACAGAACTGACTGTAAGTGTTTGTAACCCTGTATCTGAACTGCTAAATGAATATTTGCCCAAAGAATCGGATGTAGCTCCGTCAAAACTGTTTTTTAAGGTTATACTGGCTCCCGGTATGGGCCGGCCCTTCGTATCTTTTACCATACCGGAAATCAGGGTCTGTGAAAAAACACCGGTATAGATTAATAGAAAAGCCAGAAAGGCAACCAGCTTTTTATTAGACATTGATATGAACATTCCACAAAAAAACATTGATCAAGTATAGCTTCAATAATATATAGAATACAAATGTAAATTAGTTTATAGTATAAACCAAATAAATAAAAAAAGGCCAGACTTAGAAAAGTCCGGCCGTTGTTGATCGTACCCTTTAAAACTAAAACTTCAAGTGTCTTTTATAATATTTTACTCTTTTCCTTTTAGCTGGCTGCTATTATTTAAGGCAACCAGATTAACATTTGTTTTTCTTGTGACTGGGACATCATATACTAATGACTTGAACAAAAGCCCATACATCCTGTTCGCCGATATTGTTCCGGAAGATCCGGTTTCAGCCCCAAGCCGTACAATCATGGAACTGGAACCCTTATAAAAATTAGTTACCATGGCATCTTTTGCACTTATCGAGATGCCTGGATAATCTTTTGTGGGACCGTCGAATCTTTTACCCCTTAGCAGAGGGTTAGTTTCTGAACCCTGGACTGTGGAAGTAAAAATGGCTGTCTCGTGTACAAGGTAAAATGAATGCATTTTGAAATATGACTGGAACTCATGTAATTGATTCCCGTCACCATCAATATCCAATCCCGAAACAACGAACTGATTCACCGGCATAAACCTTTTATGATCGGCATGTTTTACAAATGAAATCCTGAATTCCATCCACCAGCTAGTATGTGCCGGCGCAGATCCATCTCCATATTTAACCCGAGGCTGCCATGCATTGTCGTATCCTGTACCGCTTATGACATTTTGCTCAGGGCCCTGTATATCTGTCTCAGACAAAGTCACGACATCACTACTCCGGCCCAGAATGGTGACAAGTGCATCCATTCCCCATCCCACATTCTCAAAAATATAAACAGCTCCATCCAGACCATCCCCCATGCATCCCTTCCCAGTTTTAAGCACAGGATTTTTAAAAGAGAGCTCAGGAATCAGCGATTGTGCCTGAGTAGTAGCTGCTATAAAAAATATGAAAAGAACTGAAGTTACTCTCAATAAAAAGTGAGGTTCCCCATTATCAAAAACTGAAGGGCTCAACTGCTTCATAACTTGTTTTAACCAGGATTATACCGATAACCCATAGTGATTGGAACAAGGCGTAATTCTTCTGAAGGATTGGAAACCCCTATATTAAATGATCAAAAATTGTAATCAGGAAAATTGGAAGAAAGTTAATCTGGAGATTGGTACGGCTTAACTGCAAGACAAAGATTGCAAGCGTTTTTGAATAATGCAAGTGTTTGGAGAAATATTCCTTACATAATTCTTGTTCGGATTAAAAAGTAGATGGTGGATAGTTGATGGTTGATGGATCCTAATTCGAAATTGCATTTAGAGTCCATCCGCCATTTACCATCCACCATCAATCAAAAAATACCTTATTATTTGTACTGAGGTATGAGTTCATTGGCCAGCTGCACAGTCTTTCGGATAGATTCGTCAGATATGATTCCCTTCTTGAATTCTGTAAGTATCTCCGGTAATTTGTTGTCCATTTCCATAAGGAAATGTTCTTCGAACGCTTTTATCTTGTTTACGCGTACTTCACGGAGTAAACCCTGCGTTCCCAGATAAATAATGGCAACCTGTTTTTCCACTGCAACCGGTGCATATTGTGGCTGTTTAAGAATTTCGACATTACGTGCACCCTTATCCAGCACGAGTTTGGTAGTTGCATCGAGGTCCCCGCCGAATTTGGAAAAGGCTTCCATTTCCCTGTAAAGCGCCTGGTCCAGTTTTAAAGTACCAGCTACTTTTTTCATGGATTTAATTTGCGCGTTACCTCCAACCCTGCTTACAGATATGCCTACATTAATCGCCGGACGAATACCCGAGTTAAACAGGTTTCCTTCCAGGAAGATTTGTCCGTCAGTAATGGAAATCACATTAGTTGGAATATACGCTGATACGTCACCAGCCTGGGTTTCAATGATTGGCAATGCTGTCAGAGAACCGCCTCCCTTAACCCTGCTCTTAAGTGACTCAGGCAGGTCATTCATATTTTTAGCGACACCATCATCCTGGATAATTTTTGCTGCACGTTCGAGCAAGCGGCTATGCAGGTAAAATACATCCCCCGGATAAGCTTCACGTCCTGGCGGACGACGAAGCAGAAGGGAAACTTCTCTATAAGCAACCGCCTGTTTGGAAAGATCATCATAAATGATCAGAGCAGGCCGGCCTGTATCACGGAAATATTCTCCAATAGCCGCGCCGGCAAAAGGTGCATAGAACTGAAGAGGCGCAGGATCTGATGCGGATGCCGCTACAATAACTGTATATTCCATCGCCCCATTTTCTTTAAGGGTCTGCATGATCCCTGCAATAGTAGATGCTTTCTGTCCGATCGCAACATATATGCAATAAACAGGTTTGCCTGCTTTATAGAATTCTTTCTGATTGATAATCGTATCTACAGCAATCGCTGTTTTACCCGTCTGACGGTCACCAATAATCAATTCGCGTTGTCCGCGACCTATAGGGATCATTGCGTCGATCGCCTTAATACCCGTTTGTAAAGGTTCTTTTACTGGCTCGCGGAAAATTACACCAGGCGCTTTTCGTTCCAGCGGCATGTCATATTTTTCACCGGTCAGCGGCCCCTTGCCATCAATGGGTTGCCCCAAAGTATTAACGACTCTTCCAAGCATACTTTCATATACCTGGATAGACGCGATTTTTCCAGTACGGCGAACTTTTGCTCCTTCTTTAATTTCACCGGAATCTCCCATGAGTACAACACCCACATTATCTTCTTCCAGGTTTAATGCAATTGCACGGACACCATTTTCAAATTCCACTAGTTCCCCGCTGCTGACATTATTCAAACCATATACACGTGCAATTCCATCTCCTACCTGAAGTACTGTTCCTACTTCTTCCATATCTGCCGCCACATTAAAGTTGCCAAGCTGCTGGCGGAGTATCGCTGAAATTTCGTCTGGTTTTATATCTGCCATATTATCTTTTTAGAAAATTGATAGTTATTAACGGATCCGGTATATGAAATCGTTATTTGAAAATTGTTTTTTAATATTTGCCAGGTCGTATGCAACACTTGCATCAACCCTTCTCCCATCTGCTTCCAGGATAAATCCGCCAATAATATTTTCATGTACAAGACTTTCAAGTTCCACTTCTTTCATGTTACCAACTTCCTTTATTTTCTTTATAATGGATTTCTTGACATCATCACTGACCGGTATCGCCGTCGTTAATGTGACCGTATGAATACCTTTGTAATCCTTATATTGTTCAATAAATGCATATACGATATCGGGAAGAAAGCTTTCACGTCCCTTATTGACCAACAGGCTGTTAAAGGAAACTGTTATCTTGCCGATTTTATCAGTCGTAAGCGCTTCCAGTACTTTTTGTTTTTTGTCGCCTGCAATAACCGGGCTCTTCAATATGGTAACGAATTCCGAACTTAACCTCATCAGGTCATTCATATACAGAATGTCTTTATATACTGCTTCCAACTGACCCTTTTCGATAGAAAGATCAATAAGGGATTTGGCATATCTGCCCGCTAACCTGGGATTAAGCATATTGCGGTTAATTTAGTTTTACTTCTTCAGCAAGCTGTTTAATATATTTTTCCTGTTCTGGTTTATTTTCAAGCTCCCTGCGAAGTATTTTTTCCGAAACCTCCACCACAAGATTACCTATCTGATTTTTTACTTCAGTAATAGCTGCCATTTTCTGTTGTTCGATAGCCACCCTTGCATCGACAATGATTTTTCCTGCTTCGGCTTTTGCCTGTTCCTTTGCCTCATTAATAATTTTATCCTTTGTATCGCGGGCTTCCCTTAGCATCTGGGCTCTTTCTTCACGTGCTTTTGCAAGCAGGGCCTCATTTTCACTTTTCAACTGCGCCATTTCTGCTTTAACGCGCTCAGCGGTTGCCAGAGAATCTGTAATACTTGCTTCTCTTTCTTTTAAACCTTTAATAATCGCAGGCCAGGCAAATTTGCCAAGAATAAAAAGAACGATGAGAAATGCCAGCAACGTCCATATCAATAATCCAAATTCAGGGAGAAGTAATTTCATAACCTATATATTTTGAAAACTTCTTATTTTTATTTTCAGCCTTTTTGTAAAAAACTGCATCCTCCGCCCTTTGCTTTGGATGCAGTTATGCGCTCTGCAATGGTTTACAAAACCATTGCCAAAAAACCGACGATGATCGCGAACAATGCAGCACCTTCCACAAGCGCAGCAGTCAAAATCATGTTGGCCCTGATGTCGTTTGCTACTTCCGGTTGTCGGGCAATAGCTTCTACAGCGCCCTTTCCAATTTGGCCAATGCCAATACCTGCTCCGACAGCAGCGAGTCCGGCGCCCACTGCACCACCTGCATTACCAAGCGGTGTGCTGAGCATAATAGTCAATAAATCCATAATCCTGGCTTTATATTAAGTGAATAAAAACGTTTATGCAAGCATGGAATCCTCATGCTTATCTTTATGCTGATGTTGTTTTCCTTCAATAGCCTGACCTATAAAAACCGCGGTAAGCATAGCAAATATGAATGCCTGGATAAATGCCACCAACACTTCAATAAAATAAATGAATATCGTAAAGGCAACTGAAAATGGTGCCGTTCCCCAACCTGCAAATTTATTCATGTTTCCAAAAATAAATATCAGCGAAATTAAGCAGATGATAATAATGTGACCCGCTACCATGTTTGCAAACAAACGTATAATGAGAGCGAAAGGCTTAATAAATACACTAATGAATTCAACCGGTACAAGTATAAATTTTACACCCAGTGGTACGTCGGGAGGATTGAAAATATGGCCCCAGTAATGTTTGTCAGAACTGAAAAGAATGACCACAAAGGATATTACACCCAGGACTGCCGTAAATGCAATATTTCCAGTAACATTGGCCGAGCCGGGGATCAACCCAATTATATTATTAATTAAAATGAAGAAGAATATGGTTAAAAGGAAGGGCAGATACTTATCAGAACTCGAACCCAAGTTAGGTTTTGCCACTTCATCCCGCACAAATGTTATAACAGGTTCCAACAGGCTTTGAGATCCCTTTGGTGCAGAAGAAACTCCCTGTCCGAATTTATATTTTTTTGCGATAATCAGCATCACCCATGTAAATAAGGCAAGTCCTAAAAACATCTGTACCACATTTCGAGTAAGAGAAATATCGTAAATCCTGATTGATGGGACTATGACTCCATTATGATCTATAGCAACAATATCCTGCGCACTATATTTGGTTGGATCGAGTTTTAATTCATCGATTTTTTCAGAAGTAAGCATCATATAATTATCATAGTTCTCCTCCCCATGATGAAATCTGGAGGACATGAAGGCAGTCAGCCCCCTTTGTTTTGAATATAAAATGACTGGAAGGGGTATTGAAATGGGGTGTTTAATTCCGTTCTTACCAACAAAATCAATGATATGAAAATCATGATTATTCAATACGTGACCGAAAATAATTTCCTTTGCATCAAAGCCCGGTTTTGTTGCCTTTTTCAGGCTGTCTTTCTGGGCTAAGACGCTTGTCGAAAATAATATCAAAAAAACGCTGAAACCCGCTACCAATAAAGATTTGAACCTTCCAAAGACCATGTGGTATCTGATTTTGCCGCAAAGATATGGGAGCGAGGTTGAATTTCAAGTCCTTTTTTAAGCCTAAAGCCCAAAGCTTAAAGCTTAAATCCTTTGGTATTTTACTATTGTTTTTTAGTTTGCCAGCATACAACAAATACATCAACCAGTTCAAAATGAACATCTTCCTGGTATTAGTCTATGAGCTTTGAGCGTTAAGCTTTTCAAATTGCATTTGATGAAGTTTGAAATAAAACCCTTCCTTTTCCATAAGTTGTTCATGGGTTCCAATTTCTCTGATTTCACCCTTGTCAAGAACAAGTATT
>Ga0210384_10002628_pt1 | contig 21733 bp, 19 predicted proteins | sample IncBWH2MmetaG_FD_160574 | JGI IMG/M metagenome (GOLD analysis project Ga0210384, IMG submission 160574) | Forest soil microbial communities from Barre Woods Harvard Forest LTER site, Petersham, Massachusetts, United States - Inc-BW-H-2-M | ecosystem: Environmental > Terrestrial > Soil >...
GTTGTACTGAGAAAGAGCAAAGCAGGCCTCGGTGAGAGGCCTCAAGCCAAAGTATAGAAACAGTGCGTTCGACAAAGAGTCGAACTTGTAATGCCAGCCAAATTCTGTTGTCGCACTCGCGACCCTTGCTCGGGAGAGCATGGGGAAATTTCGCGAGTAAAAGTTTCCTGGTGGTCATACCGCGAGGGTCACACCCGTTCCCATCCCGAACACGGAAGTTAAGCCTCGCCGGGCCGATGATACTGCACGGGTAACTGTGTGGGAACGTAGGTCGCCGCCGGGATTAAAACTGAAAAGGCCGGTCCGGTTTCTACCGCGACCGGCCTTTTTGTTTTCGCTACTTCCTTTCCGAGTGGTTTCTCAAGCTAAAAGTTTGGCGCCGGAGAGGAAGACGGATTTGTATCTACGGGCATCTTTGGATCCGAGATTTTTTCTTTTTCGTCGACGGCAAACAACAGATAGTCGCTGAACTGGTGGCGCCGGTGCATGCGGCGGCCCTTAAAATCAAAATACAATTCCGCGGTCTGGGGAAGCCATAATTTCGCGTTGTATTTGCGGAAGGCAACGGGTCCGTAGTCCACCGACACATGCTCTGCTTTCAGCTGGATTTCCGGAAGGGGGGAAACAATGTCCGTCTCGAGCCGAACAACTTGAAATGTGTCCGCCGCAACCCACGCACGTCCTCGCAGGGGAACCGGGGTCAACCGGCCTCCGAGGCGGTACCCGCGCAGGCGTGAGGGTTTATCCTGCTTTTGCCGGAAATGGACTTGCCAGGCGAGACCTCCATTCCACCGGCTCAAGCCTTCGCAGCTGAGCTGGAAATCTTCTATGTAGTTGGGATGAAAAACCAAGACGAGGGAAGGCAATCCGATGGTGGCGATTTGCTGTGGAAATAATGAGGGATCCACGCTGCCATTGCGATACTCTTCCACGTCCAGCATCCCCTTTCGCACCTCCTGAATGCCCACCACGTAGCTGAAAGAACGCGATTCGCGGACGGAAGGAAAACCGGAGTGGTCCAAAAGTTCATTTTCCACTTTCTCCGTGGCGGTGATTTTGTTTACGGATTCGATGAAATCGCGGACTCGCTTTGCTGCTTCGTCCTGGACCTGTTGAAGGGGGCAGGCGACACCGGGTTCGACGACAGGCATGCTTTCATCGACGTCCGGTGGCATCCACTTCGGCGGGGGAGCGAGATCGGCGGCAATCGAGGCCGCCTTTGTTGAGGACGGTGGTGCCAGCATAAGCACAGGTGTCACCATCGGCGGGGCCGTCGATGCGGAAGTGTCTGTTTTCTGCAAGGAATCCATCAGTTGCCGAGCGGCAGCAGCGTGCGAGTCGTTGGGTTGCGCTTCCAGAAACGCCTGTAGGATTTTGATCGCGCGTGGCCTCTCGCCCCGATGTGCCAGTGCAAGCGCAAGGAAGACCTGGGCGCCCGCGGCTCGATCCTTGCCTAGTTCAATGGCGTGCTCGGCATGAGTCTGTGCTCTCTCGTACTCTGCCTGCCGCACATAAGCGCTTGCGAGTTGCTCCTCGTAGCGCCAAGAAGAAGGTTCTGCTTCCGCGGCTTTCGAGAGGTAGCTGATTGCCGAGGGCAGATCGGCGTCGCGAAGGGCGATCTGAGCCAGAGCCGAGAACGACAAAGCATGTCGTGGATAAATCTGAATGGCCTTGTCCCAAAAGGACTTTGCCTGCGTCCAGTCGTTTTTGGTCGACCAATAGACACCCCAGAGATAGTTAACATCGGGGTTTCCCGGAGCGGAACCGGAGAGTTTTTCCAAGTACTTCCGAGCTTCCTCAGGCTTGTCCGCACGAATGGCTTCGAGAGCTTTGTTTAGGTCTTTTTGGGCATTGGGTGCCAGCAGAGGTGCCGTTGAAGAAGGCTGGGCCGTTGCATCCGAGGACTCGGGTACCAGGGTCAAATAAGCGTACTGGTTTTGTCCGGCGATAGAGAGTTCGACCGTCTCCGACACCTTCTTGTACCCTGGCGCGACAACTTCCGCCGTATATCGCCCGACCGCCAGGTTTGGGAACTGCACCTCGCCGGATCGGAGTGTCCCGAAGCCTGCCGAACTGCCGCCAAAATTGATTAGGTTGACCGCAGCCATCCCCAGAAAGGGTGTTCCGTCAGGAGATAGGATCTTAATAGTAATCGTGCTGGACGCCAGTGGTGTTTCCCCCGTCTGCGGGTTTTGCGGTGCAGGTCGCTGGGCCGTGGCCACAGCGCTAGCTGATAAACACAGGATCAGAAGTCGCGCGGTATGCCGGGACGGGAATTGGCACTGGGTAACCACGGGAAAAAACTCCTTGTCGGGACAGGATACGACCGAACCGTTCGCGTTCTTTTTCCCTTACGTTCGTGATTGCGTCCGTCGAGAAGTGCTGAGCATTTTGACACGCTGGAAGCGCTTTAGGTAGCCGAAATTCTACTTTTGGTCTTGAGTTACCGGTAGGGGCGGAGATACGACGCTGGGGAGTGGCTCCGAGCAAGCGCTAGGGTAAGTACTATTGACTGGAAACATTGGGCGGGCTACGTTGGACATTCCCCTCCCCGGCCGGGTGGCAAAGCATTCTATCGGAGGTCAGGCATGCCCACGAATTCCTCCTCAAACACCGTTCACCACAAGACCAAAACTGCCTTGGACGAACGCTGGGCCAAGCTGCGCAATCATCCGCGGGTCGTGTCGCGGGTGAAGTTTCAAGTGGAGTGGGAGGAAGGAGCTTCGCCGCAGCGCGCCAACGGCGTCACTGTGGACGTAAGCAAATCGGGCTGTCTGGCCGTGGTGGGAGCGGGCCTGCCGCTGCGCCAGCGCGTGCGTCTGATCAATCCCGAGAGCGGCCGGGTGGCCGAAGCCCAGGTTGTGTGGCGCGATCACGAAGCCTGGGATGTCGGGCTGGAGCTCGTCGATCCGGATGCCTCGTTCTGGGGCGTGAAATTCTAGAATAACTCGGACTCGCTTCTCATCGAGAACGAACAACTGCAGTGCCTAGGTTTGTTTCTCACAAGAAGAATTGCCAACCCTTTCTGGGAAGAAAGGGTTGCGCACCCTCGTTTCATTCCGCCCCGATTAACTAAACAAGTGGTATCCTCTCGTGGTGGGAAAACGTCAAGATAAAATGCGAGCGAATTCAATTGGCCACCCGCCAGCCGGTTCATTAGCTTACGACGGATATTCTGCCTAGAAGCAAGGTCAGGCATGTGCGGTTCCATACTAATGAACAAGCAGGCTAACCCTAAGGATCTGTTCTGGTACGCTGTAATAGCGATTGCCGTATCCACTACGCTCCCGCTAGTTGACTATCTAGGGAGGCCCGAACTCGAACGTCCGGTTATGTTCTCTTTAGGAATGATATTGCTCACAATCAAGGTGTGCCGGGACATACGCAGGCGCTGGTGGTTTTGGGTGACGATGGCCGTAGTTGCCGCCCTCCATGTTCCGCTCATTTTGCACATTCCTTGGACAACGAAGTGGGTTCCCGCGGTCGCGATTCTTCCCATTTGCATTGCCGATCTTTTAGCGATTCTCGGCATCGTCAGCCTTGTCGAACGTCTGTTTGGTAAAAAGGATCCAGGGGCTGACCTAGGCTGACTGGATGAAGGCGTCGGGGCCACGAAACGCGGACCGGAGGGCGTATGCGCGCAGTGGTGACAGGCGGAGCCGGCTTTCTCGGGTCGCATCTGTGCGACCGCTTGATTGGCGAGGGCTGGGAGGTTTTGGCCGTCGATAATCTCGTCACGGGCGCCGAATCCAACATCGCTCAACTGCGGAAGCTTCCGAAATTCCGGTTCGTCCACGCTGACGTTACGAAATACATCGATGTACAGGGCCCCGTGGACTACGTTTTGCATTTTGCGTCCCCAGCGAGCCCCGTGGATTACCTGAAATTGCCGATTCAGACGCTGAAGGTCGGGTCGTTAGGCACGCACAACGCCCTGGGCCTGGCGCTCGCAAAGAAGGCCAAGTTTTTTCTTGCCTCCACCAGCGAATGCTATGGCGACCCGGAGATTTCGCCGCAGAACGAAGAATATTGGGGGCACGTAAATCCCATCGGGCCGCGTGGCGTTTACGACGAAGCCAAGCGGTTTGCCGAAGCGATGACCATGGCCTATCACCGTTATCACGGCGTGGACACGCGCATCGTAAGAATCTTCAACACCTATGGTCCGCGTATGCGCCTGAACGACGGCCGCGCGCTCCCGAATTTTGTCTATCAGGCGCTGACGGGACAGCAGCTGACGGTCTACGGCGACGGAATGCAGACGCGAAGCTTCTGCTATGTGTCCGATTTAATTGACGGGATTTACCGGCTGATGCAATCCAACGAGCACCTGCCGGTCAATATCGGCAATCCGCAAGAGATCACCATCCTGGAGTTTGCCGAGCGCATCCGCACGCACTTCGCGAAAGCTCCAGAGATAGTTTTCAAACCGCTTCCGCAGGACGATCCAAAACGCCGCTGCCCCGACATATCCAAGGCGAAAAGTCTTCTGGGGTGGGAGCCGCGCGTCGATTTAGAGGAAGGTTTGCGCCTGACGCTCGCGTATTTTCGCGAGCAGTTTGTAAAAGAAAAAGCGGGTAGCGCTCAACGGTAGCAATTGCAACACGCGATCTCGGGGAACTAGACGCTTACTCTCTTCCGAAGGAATAATACTCGAACCCGAGTTCCCGCATGCGCTGCGGCCGGTACAAATTCCGTCCATCGATCACCAATTTTCGCGCCATCACTTTTCCCGCGCGCTCCCAGTCGAGTTTCCGGAAGCACTCCCACTCCGTGCAAACCAGGGCAGCGTCCGCGTCCTGAAGGGCCTCGTAAGGATCTTCGTGATATTTCACCTGCGGAAACACGGTCTTGGTCTTGGCGATGGCTTCGGGGTCGCTCGCGTGAACGTGTGCGCCTTCGTCCACCAGCCTCTTCACGACCTCCAGCGCCGGCGCGAAACGTATATCGTCGGTGTTGGCCTTGAACGCCAGCCCCAGGACCGCAAGGCGTTTCCCTTTCACAACCCACAGCGCCTTGCGCACTTTTTCCAGGAACCGGTCGATTCGTTGTTTGTTCACCCTTTCAGCGGCCTTCAGAATGTCGAAGTCCACCCCCACCGCGGCCGCCAAATGCACGAACGCCTGAAGATCCTTGGGAAAACAGAAGCCGCCAAACCCCAGGCCTGCCCGCAGAAATTGCGAGCCGATTCGTGGGTCGAGACCCATGGCGTGCGTTACTTCTTCCACGTCGGCGCCGATCTTCTCGCAGAGATCCGCGATCACGTTGGCGTAGCTGATCTTCAGCGCCAGGAACGAATTCGAAGCATGCTTGATCAACTCCGCGCTGTTGATCGTCGTCACCAGAAATTCTGCCTGGTGTCCGGGCGGGCATGTTCCCTTGTGAACAGGGCAATGAAAACGGCGCTCAAGAATGGGCCGGTATATCTCTCTCATCTCGGCAGCGGTGGACTCTTCTTCCACGCCAACGACGATGCGGTCCGGATGGAAGAAATCATCGACCGCAGTGCCCTCACGAAGAAACTCGGGATTCGAAGCGACTCGAAAACGCAGGTCGCCGTTACGGGTGTATGCCATTAATGCGCGGCGCAATTCGACACCGGTGCGCGCAGGGACAGTGCTTTTCTCGATCACCAGTTTCGGCGAACGCGCTTCAGTGGCGATCTGCCGCGCGACGTGGTCGATGGCGGAGAGGTCCGCCTCTCCGCTCTCCCGCGGCGGCGTTCCCACACAAATGAAAATCGCGTCGCTGCCGCGAATGGCTTCACCCGCATCTCTGGTAAACGAAATCCGTCCAGCCTTGCGGGCGGACGTCAGGATCTCCTCCAGGTGAAGCTCGAAGATAGGCACGTGGCCAGCCTGAAGCTGCGCGATTCGGGCGTCGTCTATATCCGTGCAAATCACAGCGTGTCCCGCCTCCGCAAGACACGCACCCGTTACCAGGCCGACGTAGCCGCATCCGATCACCGTTATTCGCAAGCAGATTCCCCCTGAGAGAGCGCCGGTAGCTAACTCGCAGCTATCCCAAGCGCTATATGGGCTCAATATTGTGACTGAATCGCGCAGGAGAACAAAATCGCAAGAAAGCGTCGGGCGGTCACAAGGAATCGAGCCGAGCCTTAATTAAATTTTGCACCGCTTCCCATAAGCAACCCGCGAAGACCTAGGAGGACAAGCCTTGGCTGGCGGCGAATCACATTCCACAACAGCCTTGTCGATTCGTCCCTGCTAATTTCGCCGAGCGAGTCACGCGTTGAAGTGTTCAGCAAATCGACGAGCTGCGAGTAATCCTTTTGTTGGAAATGATGCAGCGCCCGTCGGATGAGCCAGTGGGTACCCAGTTCGCGGCGCAGGACCCGCAACTCCGTCCCACGGTCTTTCCTCAAAATGGTCTCAGCGACGCCTTGCGCTCCCCGAAAGCCAGTAACGATTCCGCCCACCGTTGTGACTTTCACCTGCGCCGCCGCGTCGCCCACCAGGAACACCTCACCGTTTCCCACGCGGCGCCGCACCGGCACCCACTTCCGGTAAACCGGAATCCGCGCTCCTTGCCACTGAAGTGGTTCCATCCTCTTTTTTTCCAGGAACCGGGCGATACATCGTGATGTGTCCCGGCCGTCCTCGCCGATGATCCCCACAGCGGCGCGCTCCGTCGATTCAGGAATCAACCAATAGAAATAGGGCGTGTCATCGGGAACGAACCATACCCGAGTTGTATCCGCGGGACAATCTTTCGGCAGTTTCACGATCGCCTGGACCAAAGGCACAGTCTCGACGGGAGGCCAGCCGGCCGTGCGCGCAACCCTGCTTGCTGCTCCATCCGCGCCCACAACACAATCGGCATGCACTTCTTCGCGGTGGCCCGCTGCTTCCACCTCCAGAAGCAACCCCGCAGAGTTCGGACCTAGTCCAAGAAAGCGCGTCTCAAACGATAGACGCGCACCTGCTTGTTGTGCCTCCTCCCCAAGCGCGGGGATTAACCGGGACCTCTCGATGACAAGGTCAGGCCGCGAAAGTGCCACCTGTGCGGATCGTCCGTCCGTGAAGAGTTCGAAGCGCCGAATTTCATTGACCGCGCTTGCGGCGACCGAAGCCCCCAATTGGTTCCGCAGGTGATCCGTGACAATCAGCGTGCGCGGTGCCGGGTCAAACCCCTGCTTGGACTCGAGCACGCGCACTTTGCACCCTCCGCGCGCCAGAGCGGCAGCGGTATAGAGACCCGCAGCCGATCCGCCCACGACTACTGCTTCGCCGTTGTCCCCGCCGCTGCAGGGCTGTTCTTTAGTTCTCACGTTTGCTGCTTGTCCTTGTCGCGCAAGCTGCCGGGCAACCTGGGGTTCCGGAGTTCCGCGCTTTATGAAATCAACGGTGCATCCCAGCCGGCCAGTGCGGAGTTACTTTTACTAAGGAATAGGGAGCGAGCCGTAAGTATAACGAATTCATTCGTAAGGACAAGCAAGAACACGCAGGTGTCGCGTGCGCGGACGTTGTGGCAAGGCCAAGATTGGCGATTTGCCGCTCGCGCTATGCATTTCCCTCGGGTTCTCGAATCTGGTGCTCGTAGGGTGCACGTTCGAGCAAGGCGACCCCGCTGAAAACAACGGCGGCTGCCGCGACGCCGGCCAGCAACGCACCCATAGACGAGAGGTAGCTGACGACAATGGCAGCGCCGCCGCTAAGCGCGCCCACGCCGTAGAGTGCGAGGACGGCGCCGCGCTGGCCGAGGCCGAGACTGGCGAGGCGGTGCGCGGTGTGATCCTTGCCGGGAGACGCGAATGGCAATAGCCCGCGGCGCGAGCGTGAGATGATGACCAGTGTTGTGTCGAAAATGGTTACGCCGAGCACGAAGAGCGGCACAAGCAATCCTGCGAGAAAACTTGCGTTTTTCAGGCGTAATTTCAGCCCCAGCGCGGCCATTAAGAAGCCGAGAAACATCGCGCCGCCATCGCCCATGAAAATTTTCGCAGGCTTGAAATTCCAGCGCAAAAATCCCGTCGCTGCGCCTAAGATGGCCGCAGCCAGTGTCGTCACCCAGGTTTGGCTGTTCAGATATGCCAGTGTTGCAAAGAAAATGGAAGCCATCGCGACGACGCCCGCGCAAAGGCCGTCCATGTGATCGAGGATGCTGAACGATGCCGTGATGCCGACGACCCAGACGATTGTCAGCCCTGCGTCGAGCCAGTTGCCGAGGCGTCCCGGCATGAGAACACCAAATACTTGTGCATGTATTCCGCTGAACAAAAGGATGGCCGCCGCAACCGGCATGGCAATGAAGAGCTTGATCTGGTGATGCAACCATCCGCGATCATCCAGAAAGCCGACTGCAGCAACAAGGGTGGCACCCGATACGATGCCGGCACTTTGCGCGCGCGCAGGGCCATCGAAAACCAGCAGGATCGCAAGCACCACGCCCGCGTAGATCGCCAGCCCGCCGAGGAGAGGGATTGGCTGCAGATGAACCTTGCGCGGACCCGGAGCATCGACCATGCGCGCGCGCAAAGCGAGCGCGCGCACTGGCACGGTCAGTACCAGCGAGGAGACCAAAGCAATGAAAAAAGCAAGCAGGCTCGCTGTCATGCGACTTCTTTAGTCATTCTTATGTTTCCGGCCGAGGGACGTGACGTAGGAAATTGCGACATCCTCTGGCCGCGCACTTTTACCTCTCCGTGAGAATGCGGGTGAAAATGCGCTTAACCTCTTCGCGGTCCTTGGTGGCGTAATACCAGTCGATCGTGCGCTTGAGGCCGTCGCGGAAAAGTGTTTTTGGTTCCCAACCGAGAATTTTCCTGGCGAGCGAATTATCGGCAACCCGGTTCAACGGTCCCGTGGGCATGTCCGGACGCAATTTGATTTCTGCTTTGTGCCCGGTAAACTCGCACACCATTTTTACCGCGTCCAGCACGCTGATTCGTTCCATGGTCCCTAGGTTGATAGCCGTACCGTCGCTGATTTTCTCGCCCGCAAGGATCGTGCCGGCGACGATGTCATCAATGTACGTCCAGTTGCGGATCTGTTTTCCGTCTCCCCAAACCTCAAAGGGATTCTGACCCGTGAACGCGCGCGCGATCATGGCGATTACGGCGTGATTCTCCACTCCGCGGGGCCCATAGACGGTGAAGTAGCGGCAGGAGGCTGCGCCCATGCCGTGTTCTTTGGCGTAGGCCTGCAGCGTGAACTCCGCCATGAGTTTCGCCCAGCCGTAGGTGTTATCCGCGTCGTTCGGGCCCTTGGTAAGATCCTCGGTCAGGTAGATTTCCTTGTTTATGTCGGACTGGAGAAAATTCGGATACACGCAGCCCGAGGATGCGAAGACGACTTTTTTCACTTTTGCGCGCAGCGCTTCCGCGAAGACCAGCCCGTCCAGGAAAAAATTGGATGCCGGCCCGGCCTGGTGCAAGTCCACGTAGCCCCGTCCGCCATGGTCGGCCGCAAGATGGAACACCGTGTCCACGCCCTGCATTGCGGCACGGGCCACTCCGGGTTCGCGGAGATCGGCCTCGAGAAAATCGATCCTGCCGCCGGCAAGATGTTCTCGAATGTTTCCCAGGTGGCCGCTGGACAAATCATCGACGATGCGAACTCTCGCGCCGCGCGCGAGCAACTGGTCCGTAAGCGTCGAGCCAATGAAGGAAGCTCCTCCCGTGACCAGCAGAAGCTTCCCGCTCCAAAAAGTGTCTGCCGGCGTCAAGCTTGGCAAACCTCCTCGACAAACCTTACAAATTTTAAGTGTTCCGAAACTCTATCATAGTCCGCCGCGGCCGCTCGCGCGGCTTCCGCCATCCGCTGAATCTTGGCGGGATCGGCCGCAAGCGCGCGAACAACCGCGACTAGCTCTTCTGGCTTGTCTGGGTCGGCGGAAACCCCGAATCCCTGCCGCGCTCCGAGAGACGCCGGGTCCGATTCGCTGGCCGCGAGCGCCACGATGGGGCGCCCGGCCGCAAGAATGCCGTACATTTTGCTGGGCACCACTACTCCCTCCAGGCCTCGCCGAATCGTAATCACATGCGCATCGGGCGCGGCCAGTACGGAGGGAATTTTATTCGCCGGAAAGAAAGGAAGGAACCTCACATTTTTTATTTCCGCCGCCGCATTTTCCAGCCGGGCGCGTTCCGCGCCTTCACCCACGAACACAAGACCCACACCGGCGTCTTGCAACTGGCGCGCCGCAGCGAGCAGCGTGTCCCACGCCCCGTAGAAGCCGAGATTCCCCGCGTGCAGCAGCACGACGCGGAATTCTCCGCGAATCGCGCGAATCACTCCCGGATCGAGCGGCGCTTGCGGACTCTCCCCGCGCGGCATCTCCGCCCCGTCACGCACAATCGCAATGCGCTTGGGATCGACGCCCCTGGCGGTCAAGCGCGCTTGCATGTCCTCGCCGAGCGCAATGACGAGCGTCGTGCACCCGAGCGCCCATTGATGCAGGACCGTCCAAAGGCGCGTGAGCAATCCGGGGCGTACGATTTTTCCCGCGATCGCCATGTCCGGGTATAAGTCTCGAATGTTGTACACGTACGGCTTGCCTTTGACTCTGGCCACGAACGCCCCGACGATTCCCATAAATGGCGGGTCGGTCATGCTCAATACCACGTCGCACGGAGTGAAGATGGCGCGAAGGCCCGCGAGCGCCGCGTACGTGAGATAGTTCACCACGCGCCACTTCATTTGGTAGCGCTCATAGTCGGTCGAGCCCACGCGGATTATCCGCAGGCGTCCTGCTTGCTCCGTTTGCCACAGCCGCCACGGGAACCGCTGCGGAGAGTCGTACGACGGCCTGCCACATAGCACGGTCACATCGTGACGCGCGCAAAGCGCCCCGGCGACGACCGCCGCCATCCTAGCCGTGGCGGAAGTGTCGGGCGGAAAATAATGGTTCAGCAGCAAAATCCTCATGCGATCGAAACTCGCAGCGCGCCGCTCATATTCTTGTGATGAGAAAATCGCCAAGCACCAACGCGTCCATCTGCGTGCGCAGAAAACAATCCAGCGCTTCCTCCGGACGGCACACGATCGGTTCGTTGTCGTTGAACGAAGTATTCAAAACCACGGGCACGCCGGTGGCATCGCGGAACGCCCGAATCAGCTCCCAGTAGCGCGGATTCGCCTCGCGCGTGACCGTTTGCAGGCGTCCCGTGCCGTCTATGTGCGTCGGCGCGGGAATCTTGTCGCGTTTTTCGGGACGCACCGGATACGCCATGTTCATGAATGGCGACGGATCCGATCTCGTGAACCACTCACCAGTACTCTCCGCGAGAATGGACGGCGCAAACGGACGGAAAATTTCTCGGTGCTTGATGCGCCGGTTCAAAATATCTTTCATTTCGGGACGGCGGGGATCGGCCACGATGCTCCGGTTGCCGAGTGCGCGGGGGCCCCACTCCGCGCGTCCTTGAAACCATCCCAGAATTTTTCCTTCGGCGATCATCGCAGAAGCGCGGCGAACTAACTCCTTTTCAGGCAATTCCGCCACGGCATAGCCTCCTTGTCTCACGCTGCTCCCGTCAATCGCTTTCCGAATCTCAGAGTTTGCAAAATCCGGGCCCCAATAGGCATGCTTCATCACAAACGACCGAGGCTTGCCGAGAATCTGGTGCCAAACGTAAAACGCCGCGCCGACGGCTAATCCCGCATCACCCGCGGCGGGCTGCACGTACACTCGTTCGAACGCCGTGGCCTCAAATATTTTTCCGTTGGCCACGCAATTGAACGCCACTCCGCCGGCCAGACACACGGCTTTTTGCTGGGTGCTTTCGGCAAGCTTTTTCAACATGCCGAGATACACCTCCTCGAGCCGCGCTTGAAGCGATGCTGCCAGGTTGCGATGCCGTTGTTCGACCGGCTCCTCCGGCGCGCGCGTTTGGCCGAGCCGCCGTGGCATTTCTTCCGAATACAGTTTGCCGAGGGTCGGAGTTTTGTCGGCTTCCGCCCAGCTCATTTCTGGACCGGTGCGATGGTGCGAAAAATACTCAAGGCCCAGACGAAACCCATTTTTCTTTGAGTGCTTGTCGAAACGCACGATCTTTCGGAATTCGTCGAGCTGTTCAGGTTGACCGTAAGCTCCCAGCCCCATCACTTTGTATTCGTCGCCGAATTTCAGAAAGCCCAGATATTGCGTCACCGCCGTGTAGTACAGGCCTAGCGAATGCGGGAAAGAGATCGAACCATGCACGCGCAATTCGCCGCCCTCGCCGGTTCCCCACATCGTGCTGGCAAAATCGCCCAGGCCGTCCGCCGAAAGCACCGCGGCGCGTTCGAACGGGGAAACGAAATAGGCGCTCACGAGATGCGCCTGATGATGTTCGACGCGGTGAAATGCCGCCGTGAGTTTTGCGGGATCGACGTCAAACGCCTGCGCCAGCGCCTCGCGCACGCCGGTGAATTTCCTCAGCACCTTCAGCCGGCCGCGCGCAAACGAAGGCATGCGGATCGCGTAAAAGAGTTTCGTACCCAACCGCGCGTAGGGATTTCGCGGCACTGCCACGTGGTCGATGTTCGCAAGCGTGAGGCCCGCTTCCCGAAGGCAATATCGGATCGCTTGTGCAGGGAAGCCCGCGGCATACTTCACGCGGTTGAAGCGCTCTTCCTCGACGGCCGCCACCAGCCGCCCGTCGCAAACAATCGCCGCCGATGCGCTCCCGTGGTACGCATTAATCCCAAGAATATTCATTGCGCGAACCGCCAGTGTACCGCACGCCTTCCATTCAAGGCGCCAGATGGCGCCGGCACCATTCATTCAGTACATACAGCGACCACGGCCGCGACCAGGAAGTCTTGCCAACCAGGAATGCCCTCCACACGCCGAGGATTCCTTCTTTGTGCAGATGCGGCGCTAGCGCAGGAGTCGGTTCGGCGAAACTGGCTTCCAATTTTCCCCGCAAAGGTCCACGCAACCATTCTTCCCACGGCAGCGTAAACGTCCGCTTAGGTTGCGCAACGATTTCCTTCGGCAGAAGCTCTCCCAGCGCTTCGACAAGCAAAGCCTTCTGCACGCCCGGCCGGTGACGCGCGACATCGGGCAGAGCGGTCACAAATTCCACCAGCGGCGTATCGAGCAGCGGCACGCGGACTTCGAGCGAGCGCGACATGCTCACCGAATCCGTGTCGCGCAGCAGCGTGCTGGCCATGTAGTTGCGCAATTCGAGCCAGGCGGTGGCCGACGTAGGCTCGAGCTTGTCCGCTTCCGCCGCCGTTCTCTCGAGCCACCCGAGCCAGGTTGGCTCGAGCGTCACACCATCCGCGGCCACCGTGCTCGGGCGGAACCTTGGCTCCGTCAATTTCGCCAGTTCGCCCGGAGGAAAGAGTGTTCGAGCGAAGAAGTAGGGCGAAGGCAACGCATCCGGTCGGGTCCAAGCTGCCGCCGCTTTTCTTCCGGCGTCGGGCGAGCTTGGCCGCGCAATCAGACGGCTCAGCAGCCCGGCGGCGGCACGGCGCAGCGGCGCAGGCACAAACCGAGCAGTTCGAATCAGCCGGGACACTCGACGTGAATTGGAAAAAGTGTCATAACCCGCGAAGAGCTCATCTCCCCCGATTCCCGAAAGGGCGACCTTCAACCCTGCTTCCCGGGCAGCCCACGAAACAAAGTACGTGTTGACTCCATCCATCGTCGGCTGATCGAGCGCCGCCACCGCTTCGTCCAGCCGCGCCAGCATCACCTCGCTTCGCAACGGAATTTCGGTATGTTGCGTTCCGCAGCACTTGGCTATTGCTCGAGCCATCTCTGCTTCGTCATACGAGGTTCCCGGAAAAGTCAGCGTGAAGCTTCGGATTCCGGTCTGAGCGCGCGCCGCCAGCGTCGCAATGGCTCCGGAGTCCAATCCGCCTGAAAGAAAAAGTCCCACGGGCACGTCGGCAATCAAGTGCGCACGCACAGCGTCCTCGAGCATCGGCCGTAAACGTTTCGCTGTCGTCGCGAGATCGCGCGGTCTCTTCCGGTCGCGGGCCGCGGGACTTTGCGCCGCATCCCACCAGGGCCGTGCGCGCGGCGTGCGCCGCCTTTCCGGAATGTGCAGCAGCATGCGGTGGCCGGGAGGCAGGGAAAACACGCCTTCCAGGAGCGTGACCGGTTCGGAGACGCTTCCGAACAACAGAAACGATGTCAGGGCATCTTGCGAAAGCCTTCGTGCGGCAGCTCCCGATGACACCAGCGCGCGGACTTCGGAAGCAAATGCAAATTCCTCCGCTGTCTGTGTGTAATAGAGCGGCTTGATCCCCAACGGATCGCGCGCCAGAAAGAGCAGCGGCGTGGTTGCGTATCGTTCGCGCAGGTCCAGCAGTGCGATTGCAAACATCCCGCGCAGCTCGGGGAGGAAATCTTCGCCCCATTCCTCCCAAGCATGCACAAGTACTTCGGTGTCCGACTGCGTGGTGAAGCGATGCCCGCAGAGTATCAGGCGCTCGCGAAGTTCGCGATAGTTGTAAATCTCGCCGTTCGAAATGACGGCGACATCGCGCGATTCATTCCAAATCGGCTGGCTGCCGCTCTTCAGATCGATAATGCTGAGCCGCCGCATGCCCAGCGCCAATCCCGTCGCGCGCGCTTCTCCAATGAGATATGCCTCGTCGTCGGGACCACGATGGCTCAGCGCCCGGGTCATCGCGCGAACTCGCGCTTCCGCGTTCGCCGAACGGGTTGCAAAGGCGACGCCACAAATGCCGCACACGCTTTACTTTATCTCCGGTGTGGAAAAAAACGCTGCGCCCGCGCGCCAGGCATGCTCGAGAAAGTGGAACCTGGGGATTCGCAATCGATGATCCGCGTACCAGCCCAGGATTGCACGAAGGATTAGGAGGCAAACCACCGCCGCTGCGGAGGCCGTCAAGACAAGAAAAGATTTTCGCTCCAGGAGCAGATTCCAATCGAGCGATTCTTCCCAGCCTGGATAAATCGCGTCAAACACACGCCGCAATCCAAATCCGATCAGCGGCAAGTGTGGCATCCGCACGTGCGCAATTCTTTCGTAGGTATATCCTGAAGGATAGTTCGCGACCCCGTTCGTCGCCTCCGCGAACACTTGCGGATCCTGAAGCTCCTGTCTCGTGACGAAGCGGCCCTTTGCGTCCCGCATGGCGAGGCGATATGCCGGGTCCACGACAATCCACTTGTCCTCCAACTGCACTTCGGCCACCACGTGTTTGGCGAGCCGATCGGGGCCGAGCAGCAGCAGCCGGCGCGCTTTCAAGCCGGCGCTCTCCGAAAGATTTAAGAACGCATTCGTCGCTGAGCCGCAAACGGTGAGCAGCTGCTGGAAATTCAGCGTCATCTCCGGATCTCGCGACGACAGAGCCGAAGGGTCCACCGCCACCGGGCGCGGCGGCCCGCTGCGCATCCAGCCGAGGATGGCTTCGGTTTTTTGTGCCGGAGTCGCCGCCACCGGAACGATCGCATCGGAAAATCCTCTCAAGTAGCGCCGCACCGAAAATTCCCAGGCCCCCGCGTACACAAAAGTTAACAACGCCGCAATCAGAAGTAGATTGCAGCTCCACCAAACGGCGCGAAAACCTTTTGACCCGAGGATTGCCAATGCGCGACTCCGCTCGTTATAAATTTGTCGCGACGGACTGCGAGGCCCCAAGTTTACCGTACAACTCTTCCATTTGCCGGACAGGGTCTTCCCAACCAAGCCCGGCTGTAATGTCCTTGCAACCCGCGGCCAATCGATCGTGAAGCTCACCGTCGCCCAGGATCCTAGCGAGTGCTTGCGAAACCTCCACCGCGTCATGCGCCACGACGAGGCCCGCCACATCCGCGAGAAGGGGTGCAATCCCGCATCCATGTGTCACCATCACCGGTGTGCCTGCCGCCGCCGCTTCTGCGGCGGTGTTGCCAAAGTTTTCGTTCACCGATGGCAGCACAAAAACATCCGCATCCCTATAGGCGGCCCATTTTTCTTCTCCGAAAAGGGGGCCGCAGATCTGGACTCGATTCCCCAAACCCGCTTGTTCCGCCATCTGCTTGAGTCGCTTCCTCATTCTGCCTTCATCCGGCCCAGCGATGACTAAGTGCAGGCTCCTTCCATTGATCTGAGCGGGAAGCATCGCAAACGCCTTCAACAAAAGGTCCGGACTCTTCTTTTCCGAAAGTCGCCCGAGAAATAGAACGATCTTTGCGTCGAGCGGGATTTTGCGCGATGCGCGGAACGCTCCGCGTGCCGGAAATCGCGCAGGTGCCTCGACTCCGTTTCGCCGCAGTACGATCTTCCCGTGTGGAATGCCGCCTCTCGACAACTCCGCGGCTTCCTGTTCCGAAGTCGCAATCACGGCGTTCGCACCGGCGAACAGCCGCCGCCCGAAAACAGTATGGTACATCCGTTTCAGCGGAAGGCTTCGTACGATCGGCACAAACATGCCTATCGGTTCAACAATGTAGGGTAGTTTTCGTACTCTGCAGGCTGCCGCAACTATTGGGCCCAGCAAATCGTACAAGCCGTAAATGTGCGCCACATCGAAGTCCTGCAGCTGAGCACGGCAATACTTCTTCACCGCGGGATTCCAGCTCGTGGCGCGATAGCGCAGCCAGGTCGGCAGGTAGATCGCCTCGACGTCGTTTTCCTCGCGGTGTTTTCCAAAGGGAGACTCGCCCGCGTCGCTGCGCTTTTCCAGACCCCAGTCGGCTGTCAAGACTGTCACCCGATGGCCACGTCGCGCAAGCCCCTCCGATAAAGCCTGCACCTTGATCGGAGGCCCGCCGAATTCGTAAAAGGGCGCGTAGGTCTGCGTGACGTTCAGGATTCGCATTGCTCGCGGAGAATTCTTTTCAACGTCTTGGCAAAAACATTAAAGCGGAAATCGCGCTCCACCCGCTGGCGTCCTCGAGCGCCCATTTCCCGGGCATGCGCAGGATCCGTCAGCAGCGTTTCGATGCAGATCGCCAATTGCACCGCGTCGCCGTGTTGCACCAGGTAGCCGGTAACGCCATCCTCGATCACTTCCGGTGCGCCGCCATGCGAGCCTCCGATCACCGGCTTGCCGCACGCCATCGCCTCCAGGTATACCAGGCCAAATCCCTCGCCTTGGCTGGGCAGCGCAAATATCTCGCACGCCGCATAACAGGCGGCCAATTCCGCATAATTCAACCCGCTGAAAAAGTGCACGTGGCGGCGGATGCCGCGCTCTTCGGCAAGAGTTTCGAGCCACTCCTGGTCGTCTCCCTCTCCGACTGCGGCGATCTGCAAGTCCGGCCAGCGCGTCAGCAAGCGCGGTAGCGCCGTGATCAGGGTGTCCATTCCTTTGTAGCGTTCTTGCTGTTCCCATCTCCCCACGGTGAGCACGACGTGGCCTTGCGGAAAATTCGCTGGGAGCGCGATCTGTGGCGATCCCGCCACAAGTTTCTCGAACTGTGGGTCAAGCGCCCATGGCAAAACCCGGATCCGGTTTTCCGGGACATTCTGATTCATCGCTACGTGCGCAGCCGTATCGTGGCTCGGCGCCAGAACCAGATTGGCGCTCCGCAACGCCTGTCGCCGTAAGCCCGGCAGCGGCGTCCAAACTTCCAGCCCGTGCGTGCAGACAATCGTCTTCATTTTTGGTGCAAACAGGCGCATCGCCCGCGCCACCGGCGCAAGGTTCGGATGCCCAACCACCACCAGCTTCGCCCGCCGCCTGGCCATACGCACCGCCGTTGTCAGCAGCCGCACCTTGCCGCGTTCGCATCCCGTGAAAACAAATTCGCGTTCTCCTACCGACATTCGGTGCAGGGCGGGTGTGTCATTCAAGCTGAGTATCCGGCTTTCCATCGCGCGGGTGGACGCGAATTCGGAAAGCACCGCGGCCACATGCCGGCTGGCGCGCTGCACTCCGCCGGGGGCATCGAGCTCGGGGAAGAGGCCGATTATCACGCGCCGAGTCTGCCAACTGTCGCCCCGGAACGCAAGACGGCAAATTTGAATGGTGATGAGTCTGTCAGCCGCGTTGCGGCTCGACTAATTCAATCAGGTCGGTGAAGTTGTCGAGATAAATATCCGCTGGATGCGCGGCGCGGTCGTGCACCCCGAACCCGTAGTTGACCGCGGCTGCCAGCGTGCCCGCGTTTCGAGCGGTCTGTACGTCCACTTCGGAATCGCCGACCAACATCGCTTCCCCTGGTGAAGCGCCCAACTCCCGTAGAATCGTCATGGCCCCCAGTGGGTCGGGCTTTTTTGTTTCAAAACTGTTTCCGCCGTAAATCGCCATGAAATACTTCGCCAGCCCCATTTCGTTTAAGATTCGCACGCTGATGCGCGCCGGCTTATTCGTGAGCACGGCCATCGGCAGCCCCGCCAGTTCTTCGAGCGTTTTCGACACGCCGGGATACGCGCGCGTCGTGTCCATCTTGTGTTCTTCGTAATAGCCGAGGAAAAATTTCAACGCCTGGTTTTGCTCTTCCTCCGGAGTTCCGTTCCCGAGAGCCTGCGCCACAAGCTGCGGCGCGCCCCGCCCTATATACCCGGAGATTGTCTCGTCCGCCAGTTGCGCGCGGCCCATCTGCCGCAGCATCGCGTTCACCGAGTGAATCAGATCACGTTTGGAGTCGATCAGCGTGCCATCCAAATCGAAAATCAGCGCGCGAACCGAAGGAAGTTTTTGCGTCGACATGGATCTCATATTCTAATACGGTGCCGATCGCTCTTCCGATTGCAATTCTCGCCTCAAATCCGCGTGCCATCCCTTTTTCGGATTCGTCCCGACTTCGCGTAAAATGGTCTGCCGCGCACGCGCTGCAAGACGCTTCGGGGGACTTCATGGCTCAGGTTTATCCGTTTCGCGCTTTTCGTTACAACCCCGCCCGCGTCTCCTTCGATCGCGTGCTTACCCAGCCCTACGACAAAATTTCCCCTGCCATGCAGGAGAAATACTATGCTGCCGATCCGCACAATCTGATCGCTATCGAAAAGGGCCGTGTTTATCCGAGCGATTCTCTGCAGGACAACGTCTATACGCGCGCCGCCGCGGCCCTGGAAAATTGGATCCGTGACGCCATCGTCATCCAGGATCCAGCCCCTTCGTTTTACGCGTACTCCCAGGAATTCACAATTCCCGGCACGAGCGACCGTCTTACGCGCCGCGGCTTCATCGGCGCGGGAAAGCTCGAGGATTACTCCGCGGGAATCGTCTTTCGCCACGAGCACACGCTCTCTGGACCGAAAGCCGACCGCCTCGAACTTTTGCGCCACGCCCGCGCGCTCACCGGCCAGCTTTTTATGCTGTACTCCGATCCGCAGAAGCAAGTGGATGCGATCCTCGCGGAAGCTGAAGCCGCCTCCCCACCTGCGACCGAAGTCCGTGACGAGTATGGCGTTACTCACCGACTGTGGCCTGTCTCCGCGCCCGAACGAGTCGCGGCCATCCAGCAAGCCATGGCCGGGCAGAAACTCGTGATCGCCGACGGCCATCACCGTTACGAAACTTCGCTGACCTATCGCAACGAATGCCGCGCCCGCGCCGGCAGCCACGATCCCGACGCGTCCTACGAACGCGCCATGATGACTTTCGTGAACACGTGCAGCGAAGGTCTGGTCATTCTTCCCACGCACCGCGACGCCGCAAACGTCCACGATTTTTCGTGGACTGCCGTGCGACGTTACCTCGAGCCCTGGTTTGCGAGCGAGACCTTTTCATTTGCGGACGAATCTGGCAAGAATATCGCCCGCGAAAAATTCCTCAAACACCTTGTGGAGGCGCGGGCCCAGCGCGCCATTGGGGTTTATCCCGCCAGCGCCGCGAAGAAGCGCGCCTACTACGTGCTCACCCTTCGGCCCGGCGTCGACCTCCTTCGGTTCCTACCTCATGTTTCCGTGCTTCAGCGCGAGTTGGACGTGGTGCTTCTCCATGAAGGAATTCTCGAACCAGCGCTTGGCGTGACTCCCCAGGCTGTTACGGCCGAAGCCAATTTGACCTACGAGAGAGAAGCAGCCGCGGCCCTCGATGCCGTGGACACGGGCAAGGCGCAGATCGCTTTCTTGCTCAATCCTTGCGGCGTCGAGCAGGTCATGAAGATCGCCACTGCCGGACAAGTCATGCCCCAAAAATCCACTGACTTCTATCCCAAACTCCTCAGCGGCATCACCATGTACCGCGTCGGAATCTGAGAGCGTCGATGGCCAAGGGCCATTGGAATGTCAAGCGGCCTTCTGGATTTTGATTTTGGCGGTATAGCCGAGCGCGTAGAGCACGCGGAGCAAGAGATCGGTTGAAATGTCTTTAGTGTTGCGGTTCATTATTGCCGTCACGCGCGTCCGCGAAGTACATGCAAGGCGCGCGACCTGAGCATGCGTCAGGCCCTTTCGCTGGACGACTTCGATGATTTTTGTGTTCAGATCGCTGCGCAAAGCGATTTCGGCCCCGTCCGCAGGAGTTAGCCCCAGCGCCTTAGCAAGCTCCGCAGCGGTGCGCGTCACCGTGATTTTAGCCTTCTTCATGTAGTAGCTCCTTCAACCTATTTTGTCCCAGATCGATATCACGCTTCGGCGTCGCCCGGCTCTTTTTCACAAATGCGTGAAAGACGAAAATACCCTTCGGTGACCGGGTGTAATAGAAAGCGCGGTAGATTCCGGAGCGATCGCGAATCCTCAACTCGGCAACGCCAGTCCCTACGGAAGGCATTGGTCGCGAAGTCGGCATGGCCAGAATTTCGCCTTTCTGCAAATCTAGAATCGCTTTGCCGAACTCCCGCCGCACCTCTTTGGGGAAATTACGGATGGCAGCTTTGGCCGCGGGATGGAAGATCGCCGCCTTCACCAAGCTAATGTCTCATATATGAGACATAGTGTCAAGGCGCTACGGCGTGGAATAGCTGGAGACACAACGCGTGATTCAATTGTTGGCGCGGCGCTCGGCAAAGGCGATGGCTTCTTCCATGGTCTTGGCGATCCTGCGGTCGCGGGCTTCTGGCGAGCGGTAATAGAAGATGCCGAACAAATGGCCTCGTCGTCCCGAAGGCGACATCCGCTGCCATCCCGTGACAGCCCGCGGATCACGCGCGAATGCGATCTTCAGTATCGGTGGGAGTTCGCGTTCAGCTTCCATGACGGCGAACAAACGCTCAGCGAGCTGTCCTGCTCGGCGCAAGCGGGCTCCCGCACTTTTCACCTGCAAAATCCACTCCCCAATTTCCCGGCGAGTCGAATAGTTGAGCTGTTCGAACCAGTGGCGCAGCCCGCGGTCTTCGTCGAGGTAGCGTTTGAGCTCGCGGGGCACAATGGCGGTGCGTTCTTCCGTGTCTGGTTCGAGTCGAAAGTGAGCGATCTCGCCCGGACTGGCGTTCGCGCCGGCCTGCATCCGCTTGTTGACGAGCAGAGTGTGACCCCCTTTGCCCGTCGGGAAGAGCGAAGTGCGAAAAGCAAATCCGTTAATTTCGCCCTTCACCCGCAACTGTCCGCGCTTCCCCCAGATTTTCGCCACGTCGAAGGGAATGCGGATGATCACCCACCCGAGGCGCGAGGGAGGGCGCTCGAGCATGGCTCGGAAAGATTTCGCAATTTGTTTGCGGGATGCCTTCATCGTGGATTGCCGAGCAGAACATACCATGCGCACGTTCTAACGGCCGGCGATGGTAAGTAACCCACTCCCAGCCGCGCGCGCTCTCAAGAAAAGGCGCCCGAGTAGCAGGCGCCCTTTTCGCTAATCTTTACCTGTGCTTGAATCCGAGCTTACTTCGAAAAACTCGCAACTGCCGCCGCTTCCGTGTCGTACACATCGAACACCGTCAGCAGTTTGGTGATCTGCAGCACTTCCTTGAACTTCGAGCCGAGATGGCACAGCCG
>Ga0210384_10002630_pt1 | contig 21727 bp, 34 predicted proteins | sample IncBWH2MmetaG_FD_160574 | JGI IMG/M metagenome (GOLD analysis project Ga0210384, IMG submission 160574) | Forest soil microbial communities from Barre Woods Harvard Forest LTER site, Petersham, Massachusetts, United States - Inc-BW-H-2-M | ecosystem: Environmental > Terrestrial > Soil >...
CGGAACCAACCCGCAGTTTCTTTAGATTTCATGGGATCGACTAGCGCGACCACTCGCTGATGCACGTCATCACAAGCGGGGCACTCGAATGTTCGGATGTCAAAGCCAGAGGCGCCGGGGGTGATCCGTGCCAGCATCCATTCAGGCTTTGAAATCAGGCCAGTGAGCGGAATTGAACAGCCGCGGCGAACCAGATGTGATCGGTTGGGGGCCGAGCGTCGCGAGCCGTCACCGCGCCGTTTCCCCTAGATGGATTGTTGAGCCATGCGTTGTGTATTCGCGCTGCTATTCTTTTCCGCGGTCAGTCAACCGGGTTTTGCACAAACTGTCCTCAAGTCTGAACCTCTATACCTCGCGCCCAACCAAGTAGCCTATGTCAGCCACGTTTCCTGTGAAGGCGAACTGGTGCTTCGGGTCACAGGATCGATGCGCCATTTGCCTCGGAAGAAGGTTTGTGTGGCTATCGGACATGATCAGGTTGCATTGTCTCGAGGCGCACTTGATGAGCAATAAAATCACTGTGTTGTTGCCTTATCGCGGTCGTTGAAGATAGCGCAACAATCTATAGGCCCATCGTGAAAATCTAAGCAAATATTTCCGAACCAAACTCGGTTTTCGTCCATTGTCCGTCTATGCACCTTGTAATCACCGCGCAATGTGGCCCATAAAACTAAGACACGAAAGTAGCTAATCAAAATGAGGCGGACCGGCCGTCACAGTGGCAGCAGTTCGAACTGCCATTTTTCTTTTATCGGAACGGCGCGGACTCTGAGCCGTTGTTATGATGTTCCCATGAAGGGAAAAAACATGACGAACCAAGACCAACCCGGCCAACAGAATCAAGCGCCGGGTCAGCAGCAGGCCGGCGGGCAGAAACCAGGCCAGCAGAGTCAGGCTCCTGGCAAGAGCGACAAAAATCCCAAAGAGCCGTTCGACCAAACGAGCAATACCGACATTGCTTCGGCGGACCGCTTTCAATGATCAAATAAGGAGTAAAAAAATGTCGCGCCACAATGAAATGTCGTCTGTGCCGCCTGCTAACCGCAGTCATAAAGGAATCGGCGACAACGTGAGCAAAGACTCGGCGAAGACGAAAGCCGAAGTGAATACCGCCGAGCAAGGCGGCACAGCCAACATCAAACAGAACACGACCAATGCTGGATTCTTTTAAAGGACGGCGGGCGAAGTAGATCGGGGCATAACGTCATCCTTTAAGCGGTGGATTTTGTATCCGGTTCGAGCGCCGCTGTCGAAATTATCGATGTATGGGTGCGCGAGTGGATTTTCTCTCAGTCTGTCGAGCGCGATCTTATCAACACTTCGACCGTGGCGTCGATTTCCTTGCAGGGGTTTTTCTGCGGTATATCTGATTGATCAGGGTCGCCATCGCGCCGCGCGTGTTCGCGGCTTGCTCGTGTCTGATAATTTTCTTGAGTGCCCGTGTTGTACCCGGAATGTGGCGCTCACGCCATGGTGCGATCAAAGATAGATCGCCACGTGACTGGCTGACGCCGTCCAATCGCTCGCTTGCCGCGCCACCCGCCACAGTCGGTCGAACTCATATCTGGCCGGTAGCCCTTGCGCACGCTGTATCGCGGCGGCAGGGCTCGTGCAGTCAATGGGCTCAACAGCAGCAATGCCGCCGCCATCATCGAAATCAAAAGGCAATGCCACGAAAAGAGTGATTTCGGCCATGCGTTCGTACTTTGTAAGTTTCTCTCTTGTGCATTCGGGCAGGCATCGCCTTAACGGGCGAGAAGCACCAAGGTTCCTTGTCTATTGCGGCTGATCGGATTCTGGATGCGAAAGCGGCTCCTCGTGGTCGAGCACCGCGCCGAGACGGACGCAAGGTGAGTCTCAGCCGTGCGCGATCGCAAGGCCACGCGGTCGCCCGCCTCTCGGTGGCCTCACGGCGACAACCGTCGGCTGGAGCGGCGGCGCGGCTTGGCCGGTTTCTCTCGTGCTAACAATCCTCGGAATCACTACGCTGATCGCGGTTCTACAGACGCGCGCGACCGCCGGCCGTACCATGCGGGCTGCGATCCGGCCTCGAGAGACCTTCTCGCGCAAAACAATCGCTCCATTGTCATCCAAACCGATCAAATGCAGCGTGTTCTTGCCTGTGTCGATACCAATGGTGCGCGCAACTACAGCATCTGTTTTCCGGGACATGGCGACCCTCAGCGGACATGGAGCGGCTAACCGGGGGTTAGATTTTGCTTGTTGAATTATCCCGCTCTATCTCGGGCTTTTCATGCAAAACGGCGTTTAACAGCGAATTATGAATCTCTATCTTTCCATTGTAGCTGATGAGTCCAAGTTTGCGGAATTTGTTCATGAAGTGGCTGACGCGGGATCGGGTCGTTCCAATCATCTCTGCCAATGTCTCTTGGCTGATATCCACTGGAATGGGCTGAGGTACGCCTTCGCTTCCGAAATGCGCGAGCAGCAGAAGAAGGCGGGCGAGCCGCTTCTCGCTTGAATTAAAAAGCTGGTCGATCAAGTCCTCTTCAACCCGGCTGTTCCGTGTCAAGAGATACGCCATGAACAGCTCGGAAAATTTCGGCTCGGCATGCAGGGTAGCGATCATCGCTTCTTTGGTGATCGAGGTGATCACGCATTCTTCCATCGCCGTCGTGGTCGCGATGCGCAATCGATGGCCATTGAGGCAGCCCTCGCCGAAGAACTGGCCCGCTTCCAAAATCCCGACGACCGCTTCCTTGCCCTGCTCGGATATGACAGTGAGCTTGACCCGGCCCTTTTGAATGTAAAAAACCGAATCTGCCACGTCTCCCTGCTCGAAGATGTGCCGATTCCTTTTAATTTTCAAAATCGTTTTGCCCGCCCCCACCTTGGCGAGAAAAGCTTGAGGATCGAACCCGGTTTTGGCTGGCTTTCTTCCCACAGGAGCCTCCCTTAGCTCCGATGATCGAGCGCGCCTCGCATTATAGCGGTTCCAGCGCCGAAATGAAGCAGTCTGCATAGCTAATGAGTGGAATTTGACCGGCTAGAGGGAGTCCCGCAGGGGTTCGCCTGTCGCAATGTCGATGATCGACTTAGCGAGCTAGTTGGCGTCCCTGCGTTTGGGGTGACTTGTCATTCGTATTTTCCTGCCACGCCTCAGAGTGCTCAGCAATCCACTTGACCGCGTCATGTTCCGTAATAAAGCCCTTGATGACTTCCGTTTCGCCATCTGGCCATAGAATATCGACCCCCCAGCCAGACCCGGGATTTTTCCGCGCCACGAAAGCTGGTCGCTGCTCGGACATCCAACGAATATGCGCCTGTGGCGGCCCGGTTCAAGCCAGCTATCCTGCCACAATCAAACTGACCCACTACCAAGTTATGGATCGGCTTAGATCGACTACTTCTTGCCGTGCTCTTCCATATGCGCCATGGCGGCTTGGTCTGAGTGGTGTCTAGCGTGAAGCGCGTGTCCTCTGGCGGTGTGAGCATGATGGGCTGCTTTTTCGTGCTGTCCGCTCGTATGGTGCTTAGCTGCTTCACCGTGGTGGCGCGCGGCATGCGTATGGTGCTCTTGTGACTGCTTATGGTGCTCCGCTGCTTTCTTAGACATCGCTATGTTTCCTCTTCGGGGTTTCTAGTTAGCGCGACACTCTCAGTCACCGGTAGGTGCCGTGGTGGGGCGGTGACGGAAGTCACCTTGGGATCACTGGCTCCCCGCCGCTGTCCCGTTTTGCTCACTTCAAAAACAATTCACAAAGAATTCACGAATTAGGACACTCGCGGATTCAACTTAGGACACAAGGACTTACATACGGACAGTACCCAGCAAGAATTTGAATTGGTGATGCCACCCACGCTCGAAATGAAAGAGGCCGCCAACTGAGGCGGCCTCTAGAGCGAATTGGCTAGATCTGTTCGTTACCTCGGCGGCTGTAGGCCGGGCGAAGATAGCCACTGACTGATCTGGGAAGCAGTATGTAGCTGACGGGCCTTTTGCAGCAGTTGGTTCTTCAGTTTCCCGTAGGGCAATTTGGCCGCTTCCACATCGACGGTGGCGCGATAGGTCAGCGCCACCACGGGGCCGACGCCAGGGGTCGTCATCAGGCGCCGGCACACCTCATCGTCTCGCACGATGGCCAGCAAGCGGCGATGCAGGATAACGATCTGTTCGCGTAGCGCCCGCCGGACGATCAGCAGCGGTTCGACTAACTCAGCCAGATTCGAGAAGTTTTCGACAGGCTCTTGGATGCGGGCCTCCTCAAACCTCAGCTTTCCGACCATTCCGACCATTCCGACCTTGAGGCCGAAGTTGCGCAAAGTACCGCGCAGATCGTTCTCAATGGCGATGGCCTTCGACTGCAATAGCTTGCGATGGGTCAGCAGCATCCGTAGTTTCTGACTGCGGAGCGTCTTCACATGCACCGGACGGTAAAGTCCCGCCCGCATCATCTGCGCGATGCAACGCGCATCGTTGCGGTCGGTCTTGTTGATCTGCGCCTTCAGTACCGCCTGCATGTACCGCGTCTCGACACAGATCACCGGCAACTCGGCTCCCGCAAGTGCGCTGAACAGCCATTGCGATAGCGGTCCGGCTTCTAGTCCAATTCGCTTGAAGCGGTAGGCCGGGTTCCCAAGAACCTTCAGCAGGGCCTCAGGTTCGCTTGCCACTTTCACTTCCCGCACGATCCTGCCCGTGTCATCCACAATGCAGATGCTGGTCTCCTTGACCGATACGTCCAATCCAGCAAAATGGTCCATACTACTGCGCTTCTCCTTCTGATGCTTGAGGCCATAACCACGGACCTCGTTTCACCATCAGCCTGAAGCGCAGCACCCAAAATCTTCAGCTTTCCACAAGCTGGGTCGGCCGATTACCCCATCTGTTGAGGGAAGAGCGGACTCGTAGGGAATGCGCTGGGTGAAACGGAGCGTGAATTCCCTGTTATTTATTGAGAATTCCCTGTTACCTCGAAATAATTCCCTGTTAGTTTGACTAGGGAATTTCCTCAGAAGCGGCTGGGGCGCAGCGGTCTTTGGTCACGAAATGGAGACGGGAAGCCCCAAAATCGCAAATTTCCCTGTAAAATTCCTTGTTAGCAGGGAATTTTGCCTGGAGACGGGTGCGATCTGCACTGCGTCGCCAGCCAACCAGTCCGGCGCCTGGAAACTTTACCCTCAGTGATCCAAGAAAGGCCCGCCTACAGCGGGCTTTTGCGAATTGGCAGTTGGTCTCCGGGCTCCGAATTTGGCCATTTCCGGCTCGGAATTGCCGATAGTCTCCGGCCAATATTTGAAATATTCCAGTTTTGAGGAGACTGCGGCCGGAGACCGGGTTCGATCTGCACTGCGTAGCCGGTCAAACCACAGTTTCCTTTGGTTTGAATCCCTTTCGCTCTGCCTTGAATTTTATCGAAAGCTCAGCCGTTCAAGAAGCGTGCTGGCGGAGGTTTGCCACCGCGCCGGCTTGTCCCGATTGCCAGATGTATATTGCCTCCCGGCGCCTTTAGAAATGAACGCCTACGCGCTGGGTAGTCCGGAAAACGCGGCGATCGTTTTGACCGAGGGGTTGTTGCGCGGCATGACGCGCGAGGAGATCGCAGGCATCCTCGCCCATGAGGTCGCCCATATCCGCAACGATGATATCTGGACGATGAGCTGGGCGGCGGCGCTGCATCGTTCGATCGAATGGACGTCACTCGCCGGTCTCGCATTGTTGCGGGCACAGCATGGGGGCAGGGCTGTCAGTCGCCCGCTCGCCGCCCCGCTGCGCGCCGCGCTTTCGATCGCCGAGTTGCTTCGCCTGGCGCTGTCGCGCACCCGCGAGCTAGACGCGGACGCCACCGCGCTCGAATTGACCGGAGACTGGCAGGCGCTGATCGCTGCGCTCGACAAGCTGGAACGCCACCATGCCGGTTTTCCGATCCCGTTCGCGGCTGCGCGCGAAGAAGGTCCCATGCGTCTGCTTCGCAGCCATCCTGCGACTTCGGAACGGGTCGGCGCACTGCTCCGCCTTGCCTAGATTCTAGTCCGACCAGATTGAATCGGATGATGAGTGCGCCGCTGGCACGCGGTCGAATTAGGTCAATGCGTTTGCCGAATGCGCGACGAAGAACGCCGCGATTGGAACCGTGCACAATGTTTCCACAAAAATATCTTCAGACCTCCGCGAAACCAACGCGGGCACTGTGAATTGTCGAACGAGAATTAATAGAGGTTAAAACCCAAAATAACGGGAGTTAAAGCCCAAGGGAGAGAGCACCACACGAAGGTTAGCTCGCAGCCGGGATGTACGCAGAAAGCGACAGCAGTTCCGGATTGAAATTGTTCTTTCTACGTTGTCCCGCCATCACTCTATTCGCCCGATAAAGCATCGATCGCCGGCAAATGACAAGACGATGATGATATGGGGCGAGTTGGTTTTGCATAAAACTGGTTCCGATTGATTGATCTCGATTGAGTGATCGAGCGGGCGAGCGGGTCGCAGTCCTGTGACGTTTGCTCTCGCCGAAAGCGTTCGGTTGCCAGGATGAGTTCGAGTGCGAAGACGAGAACGCATCGTCTTCGTTCGTTGTGGGCTGAGGGCACCACCATCGCTAAGGGAGAGCAAGCGATGACATACTTCGATACCCAGCAACAAAACCCCGCGCACAATTGGCAGTCCAATCCGCAAGGTTCGTCAGCGTTCAACGCGCCATGGATGCAGGCGATGGCCGGCTACGGACCGGCCGGCCATGGTTCAGGCGGTTATGGACTGGGACAGCCGGCATATGGCCAACAACAACAATACGGCCAATATGGCGGTCAGCCCGCATTCGGTGCCTCTGGACCCGGCGCAGGAGGGGGCGCGCAGCCTCATCAGGGCTGGGGCCAGCAGCAACCGCAGTGGGGGCAGCAGTGGGGCGGTCAGCAACGCCAGCTTTCGCCGCAGGATGTGAATGAGGTGGTACGGCAATTGGTGCCGGCGCTGCCTCAAATTCTGGCCCAGGCACAGCAGTCGCACGGGGCGATCGGCTACGCGGCCTTTGGCCAGGCGCCGCGACAGTTGAGTCAGCAGGATGTCAACGAAGTGGTCCGGCAGCTCCTGCCTATCGTACCGCAAATCGTCGGAATGCTGCAGAACCAGCCGCAGCTGCAATACGCCGCTATGCAAGGCGGGCAAGGCTTCGGTCAGCAAGGGTTCGGCCAACAAGGCCAACAAGGGGTCGGCCAACATGGCCTCGGTCAATATGGCTTAGGACAACAAGGCCTTGGTCAATTCGGACAAGGCTTCGGGACGCCGTTTGGTATGCCGCAATTCCAGTCGGCATACGGCGCTCAGCAAGGCCGGCAACTGACGCAGCAGGACGTCGCTGAAGTCACCCGCCAGCTGATCGGCGTGATTCCCCAGGTCATCGGCAACCTTCAGGCTTTTGGTCAGCAGCAGCGGATGATCTGACAGCTGTCGGCTTCACCGGTAATCTGCGGCCGCCGCCCGGTTCGGCGCGGCGGTCGCCGTCGAGCATTATTCGAACGCGTCGATTTCAACGCGCCTGATGAAGGAGAACCACTATGCCCGCCTCCAATCCTTCGGCCTCCAACGCTTCGCAGCCGCCGACGCAAGACCTCCAGCAACTCGTCGGCCTGCTCGGCAATTTGATGCCGCTTCTGCTGCGCCTGCAGTCGCAAGCCTTCCCGCAGGAAGCCTTCCCAACGCAAGCCTTCGATCCCTCGCTCCAGGGCGGAGCCGGCAATTTCACCACTCCGAATCCGGCGCTTGACCGTCAGGCGTCGGAGAATTTCATCAGTGACATCATCGCCGAACAGCTGCGCACGTTCTCCGCCTATCTCGAAGCCAATGCCGGGCAATATGTCGGCCTCCAGAACTGCATTCCGATCGTCACGCAGGCCGCGCACAGGTTCGTGGCGCGCGACTACGCTCAAGCCTTCAACCTGATTTGGCTGGCCTATCGCGCGATCGAAACGATCCGGGCCGCCGATCCCCGCCTTCCGCCACCGCGGGCGGCTTCGGCCGACCAGACGCTGTCATCCGTTCATTGAATTTTGGAGACCACGTCATGAGCGAAAATTCAGATGGTAAGGGCTCCCCCTCGCGCAGCCGTCGGCGCCAACCGGCGAGCGCGCCTACCAGCCAATACATGATCGCGCCGGCGGGACCGGGCGTCACCAGGAAGACCCTGGTCGATCGGCTCGAGCAGATCGGCAATATCGAGATCTTACGAACCTACGCGGAGCGTGAAAATATCTGCCCGCCGATTGCGGTGGTGCGCGCGTCCGACGAAACCGCAGCCGCGCTGCGCCGCTCTGGCGCCGGCGCGTTCGTCATCGAGCCGGACCGCCCCCTGCGAGCCGCCTCGTTCCCTGGCGCCTTGCCGCAAACGCCCGTGATCGCTGCGACGACCGCGTTCGGCGGGACCTTTAGGGTGACGGCCCAAACGTTTGGCGAGAGCGGTGAGCCCGTCGAGTTCGCCGCTGTACAACTGGTCGGGGAACGTGGCACGGTTCAAGGGCGGACCGACAGGGACGGCAAAGTCGATCTCATTCTTTATGGCGAACCGGCCGAAACCGTCACCGACCTGTTCATCAAGCCGCGCTCCGGCTATTGGGGCCTTTGGCGGCATCGGCCGGAGCTTCGGGCCGACACCGTGAATGCCTTCACCCTAAAGTCACTGTCGCTGCCCGAGACGCTGGATTGGGGCGGTCAAGCGATGCGTTTCGATCAACTTCCCGCTCAATGCCGCGGCGCCGGAATCAAGGTCGCCCTGATCGACAGCGGCGTTGCCACCGGCCACAAGCAATTGGCCGGGATCGGACACGGCATCGATATCAGGGGAGGCGAACAACGGACCTGGTTGCAGGACGACGTCGGCCATGGCACGCCGTGCGCGGGCATCATCAGCGCCGTCGAGGCCAATATCCACGGCATCCGCGGCTATGCGCCGGACACGGAACCGCATGTGTGCAGGCTTCCTCTCGACGCGCGTTGCAGCGATCTCGTCGCCGCGCTCGATTATTGCCTGCAGCGAGGGATCGACGTCGCCTGCCTTGGGTTCGGCTGCGAGCGGGGCTCGGCCATCGTCGAGCAGCGCATCGTCGCGGCGAAACAGCAGGCCGTCGCCATCATCGCCGCGGCCGGCAATTCCGCTGGAGCGGTGCTGTTCCCCGCCAGTTCCCCACATGTGGTGGCGGTTGGCGCGATCGGACAACTCGGAAGCTACCCGGACGACAGCCCGCAGGCGGCTCAAGCGGCGGCGGCGGGTCCGATCGCACGCGGGCTGTTTGTGCCGCCGTTCGCCTGTCGCGGACCCGAGCTCGATATATGCGCGCCCGGGGTAGCGGTCATCGCCTGCCAATCGCCGGACGGCTACGCCGTTTACGACGGTACCTCGCTGGCGGCCGCGCATGTGACAGCGCTGGCGGCGCTGATCCTCGCGCACCATAGCGATTTCAAAGGCGGCTTCACGAGAAGGGACTTTCACCGGGTCGAACGACTGTTCCAGATTCTCAAAGGCACCGCACAGTCGATCGGTCATCCCTGGCTGACCGGCGCCGGCCTCGCCGACGCGGCGCGTGCGCTCGGGGTCTGGTCGGCACCGCGGCCGTTCGGAGCGACGCTCAACGCCGAGCTGGCGGAAATGCGCAGCGCCATGCGGCAGCTGAAGCAGCCTCATTTGGGCGCGACCGCGACGAACTTATTCGAACCGCCGCGCGGTCCCGCCAATGTCACGCAGTTGCCGCTGAATCCGGCTCCATGGCCGTTCGTGGCTGAAAGAGGTGCAGAGGCCAGCGTGCGCGATCTTAGGGCGGCGATGATGCTGGCGGGCCTTTCGGACGGCCGCTGATTTTTCGCTCGGCTGTGAGCCCGTAACGGCGCAATACAGGCCGTCCGCCTCAGAGGCCCGGCGCCAAATGCCCACACCTTCTTTCCGTCGACATCGACGCAAGGATCGTCACAATCGGCCCAGCGCTAAAACGGCGTAAGCAAAAAACCCCGCGGCAGGTTGCTGCCTGGCATATCGTTGTGATCTGCCCGAGAACCGGTCCCAGACGCGGCGCTAGATGATTGGCCTTTTCCTAGGCGGAGTGGGAAGAGGACGTTCGACCTTTGGCGACAGGGTGTCTCAATAAGGAAAGCACCGGGTACTGTTTCCGTATTTAAGCCCCTGGTTCTAATTAGACTCCGCGAGTTGGTCCTAATTCGTGAATTCTTCGTGAATTGCTTTCGAAGTGAGCAAAATAGAACAGCGCCGAGATAGCTGTAGTTTCAGGATGGCTTCAAAATCACCGCCCCATCAGAGGGACCAATCATGCGCCAAGCCTGCCGAAAGCCCGGCACGGATCGGTGTCCGACAGCCAAACCAAGTTCCAGTCTGAACGTCATTGCCGCCGTTTATCTCGGCATCGCGATTGCTGGCGCAAACACGCTGATCGTCATGGCAGTGGCTATCGCTTTCGTTATCATATGAAAGGCCGCCTCGTGTGGGCGACCTTTGTGGTCGACCCAATCATCCCTTGGAGGGTCAGATGAGCAAACGTAACCCGGCAACGGCGTCAAAGCACACCCACAGCCCGAAAATAGCCGCGAAGGCCCAACGAGCCGCTCAGGCTATTGTTAGAAGCCCGAAAGACAGCCGTCTGCGCTCGGTTGAGACAGGCTCGACTGAATCGCTCCCGAAGCGTGATAACGACTCAAAACAAGAGGCTCCTCTTGTTGAGAATCCGGTGACAACCTTACAACAAGAGGCTCCTCTCGTTGAAAATCCGGCGACAGCCTTACAAGATGACTGCAAACAGACGATGACGGATAACGATACAAAGAAAGGGTTTGATTTTTTTTCAACCACGGCAAACGTGCGGGCTTATCAAGCAAAGCTGCTGGAAATGGCACAAGCCAACATGCAATTTGCTTTTGAATTCGCTCAGAGGCTTGCGACGATTAGGTCGCCCGTTGAATTTCTCGGTGTCAATGCAGAATTCACAAGCAAGCGGATCGCCATGTTCCGGAAGCATTCGAAAGAAATGGCTGAATTAAGTACCAAGCGGTGAACGGCCTAAGACCAAGGCCGCCTACTTGCCGATACACAGACTTTGATGATTTTCGTTCCACTCTCGGCTTCCGCTTGAGTCCTGTGTACGTTGCGTCGCCGACGATCCCCAAGGTCTTAGTCTTCGGCTTTTTTGTCGGTAGCGGTGCATGTTTTTGTTTTCGTTTTCGTGTCTGAGCAGAAGTGGCGCGAGCAATCTGAGGCTGCGAAAGACGAAGCGGCCAAGCTGCCCCACGGGAAACTGAAGAACCCACCGCTGCGAGAGGCCAGTCAGTCAAGGACCGTTTCCAGATCAATCTGTGGCTATCATCGCCGGGGTTACAGTGCCGACGTAATGAACAAATCTGGCCATCCCGGTTTTCTGTACCAACTATCTTCTTGGAGCCGCCTGGGTTCGTTGTTTAAGAAGCGCGAAAGCGGCAATGGAACCGCCAGCCCAGAGCGCGATCGTTTCTCCAATAAATATTGGAGGAGGCAGCCATGTCCCGTGATTGGAGACCTGCGATTGGTAAACGAGATGCCTACGCGGGTGGCCATGATGTTGAATACTTTGGCGGATGGGCGGTCAGTGGATTGATGGCATTAGCAACGATCCTTCTCGTTTAGCATTTCCAGATCTGACAATACGTCCCGTAAGTCCCTTTCGCTTAGCTGGCCCATCGAGATCGCATCGACCCGAAGCCGATCTCAGAAGAGAGCGGCAGGCAGAGGGGAATCGCAAAGGCAAAGTTGCCGTGGTTTATAAGGAGCGTCCGGCTCGATGGATATTGCGAAGGTCCGCAGTCGAAAGAACAGGGCTTGGGTGCATCGGAAATTGCGAAGGCGATCAAGATCGGACGGTGTTGTGCTCTACAATCCACACCCTCAGACAGCAGGAGGGAAATTGTGTTTGGTTGGTTTAGTTCGCAGAAACGTCACGACCGCAGGAAAGTCAGGCTTGATCGTAAACACCTAGAGGCAAGGACGCGGCGGTTTCTGAGCGGTTATCTAACCGCAAATGAAACGCGAAAGCCTCAATTCTATCGGGCAGTTGAAGATGCTTCGAAAGAATGCCAGCCGGCGGAATCAGCTCTGCAGTCCTCTGACCTAGGAGATGCTCAAATCGCCGAAGCCACGTACGATGCGGCGATGAAAATTGTCTTGGCTCGCGAAAGGCAAAGTGTCCAGAATGGAGATGATCGAATTGCCACCTTCGTTACTGATGCATATGCGACCGTAGCTGTCGCCTACCATCGTGCAGCAGGGGCCTATACGAGGGATAGGGAGATGCAGCAATTAGGAACTGCGGCAGTTCATCTTCTCACGATGGCAACGTCATACATGAAAACTCAAGAACGCTCACCGAAGATGTGAACCCAGGACGAAACTTGGCCTCCAAAAGGAGGCCTAAAGTTCCACGTCTGGACGACGAGGTCAGAGCTTCATGCGAACCCAAAAGCCGCGGTGCGCGGCAACAGCGGCACAACATGATCAAATCTCTCGCGTCTTTTGCGATATTCGCCGTCCTGGGAGCCTCGGTGGTCGCCTTACCGGGATTCGAGCAAAGTGGGAGCCGGTGAAACCGTTGCGTTGGCACGGGCGCATGGTTTCCGCAAAGCAGGACTTCCGGAATGACGTTCCGTCTCCAGCCGTTCGCCTTTGGGCTATTCCCGTCTCGCCTCATTGGGGCGCGGGGGTCGCGTTCACTTGATCCTGCATGGTCATACTCCTCGGTTAGAGAGGGCGAGAAGCATGAGCCGAGGCGTTGGAATCAGGTCAGCTTTCGGGCTACTACGGGCTTCGCGCCCGGCCCGGCGACGAGCGGCCGGTAGCGATTGACCCGTCTCGGACATTTGGCTCTACTCGGTTGGAGGCTGAGTTCGCTAACTCGCCGGGCTACTGGTCGACAGAGTCGCAGAGAGTGTTCGCTCACTTTTGAATGCAAAAGAAGAAGGCCGCAGATTTCTCTACGGCCTCTATCTAATCGTCAGCGGTTGCAGGCTTACCAGCGCGGACCGGCTCCGAAGCCAATCCCTACGCCACCCGGCCCGACGCCGATCCCGACGCTCGGCCCGTTATTATAGTACCCGCCATCGTACCCGCCATCATAATATCCGCGCTGTTCGATGTAACGTTCGCGCGGCGCGTAGTTGTACGAGTCCTGAATGATAACGCGGCGCGAACCCCGATCCCGCCAGCAGCGTCCGTATTGATCACAGACCATGCGGACGTTTTCGATGCCGCTGTCTGGCATAACCGCGATGCCATTTGCGAGCGGAGCCGCTGACGCGGCAGTAGCGAACAGTGCGGAAGCACCGAGCGCAAGTGAGATAATAGTTTTATTCATACTGAACTCCTGTGAGCTGAACTCCTGCGAGCCAATGGTTGAAACGACCAATTGTTCCTCAATTCAGCCCTCAATTGGTTCCCTGGCGGATGGAACTGACTCTTTCGGCGCCTCAATCAATCAGGACAACCTTTTAGTCCGCCCGACGTTTGGGTTGGCAACCCAGACTGGAGACGAGAGACATGAAGACAATGGAGACGAGAGACATGAAGAAAACTTTGATTATTGCCGCCGCTGCGATGCTGATTGGATCATCGGGCTTCAGCTTTGCTGGTTCATCGGGCACGAAGGGTGACGTGGCAGCAATCAATGAGCACAGGCAAAGGAAATAGTAACATTGTGCATGTCAGCCTTTGGCACGTTTGCGACATGCCAACTGCATCCCTGCGTTTCGCAGTGGCAATCTTGTTCGGCTGCGGTCAGGAGGGCCATTGATGACCGTCAAAGGTATCAAGGGCGACCAGGTGGATTGCTTTTGGACCGACGTGAATGGCCAGATTAACGCCGATAGTTTCCCGGTGGACGTGCTCCAGAGGGGATAAGAATGCTTCCCGCCGCGCGATGTCGCCTGTTGGGCACTTTTCGGACCTGCCGCGACGGCTGCCTTGAGTCCGTAATGCGGTCCAAAGCTGACACCGCCAAGGTGTTGCTCACTTACAGCTGCTATGCCGGCAGGGGGCTGATCGCCCTTCAGTTCGGTACTATCCGGCCCTATCCCATTTCGGCGGAACAAATACCTTCCCCGCGGTGTTCTTTCAATCAACTGCCGATCGCGTGACCTCGCCCGAACAGGTTGTCCTCGCGAGTGACGACGTTGGCAGTTGCCTTTCATGAAACTGGTTGTTTCGAGGCGCAGCCATGCTGAACGCCACGGTCAAATCGCGTGGTTTGCCTCATGTCATCGTGGTCGGAAACGAGAAGGGGGGCTCCGGAAAAACCACGATCGCAATGCATATTGCCGTGGCGTTGATGAAAAGCGGCCAACGCCTGGCTACCATCGATCTCGACAGCCGCCAGCGGACCCTCACCCACTACATCGAGAACCGGCGCGCCTGGGCCCGCAGGTGCCATGTCGATCTCGAGTTGCCAACGCATCTCACCATTGCGTACGCCGAGGGCGCCAGGGTCGACGAGAACGAGGCCGCCGAGTTCGCCGACTTCGGCAAGGCCGTCGCGGCCATCGAGCATCGCCATGACTTCGTCGTGATCGATACGCCCCCGCACGACAGCTATTTGATGCGGCTCGCGCATTCGGTCACGGATACCCTGGTAACGCCGCTCAACGACAGTTTCCTCGATCTTGACGTACTCGCGAAGATCGATCCCGTGACGTTTGCTGTGACCGGGGTCAGCCACTATGCTGAGTTGGTGCGCGAGATGCGCCGCCACCGCCGATCGGTCGACGGCGACCTCTCCGATTGGGTGGTGGTGCGCAACCGAATTTCGTCGCCGACCGGATCATCCACCAAGCCGGTTCTCTGCGACAGCTTGCAAGAACTGGCGCGCGAGGTGGGCTTTCGGGTCGCGACCGGCTTCCATGAACGCCCGGTCTATCGCGATCTTTTCCCGCGCGGGCTCACCGCGCTGGATGCCCTTTGCGACCTCGTGCCCGCCATCGATCCAGATCCGTCCCATTCGATGGCGCGGCGCGAGATTCATGCATTGCTGGAGGTTTTGAAGCTGCCGATCGACGATCGCGGCCGGCGCCGTGCGGCCGCCCGCGCTGAGTGGTTCGCTGCGCGAACCCAGCCGTTGGATACGGGCGATATCCTGGCCGAACAGCCTCGTTGACGCCGCAGGTACGCGCCGGTCGCAGTTCAGACGCTCACGTTGTTGTGTTGGGGGCTGCAACATGCTCGACACACATAACCAAGGTCCACTATGCACCGCTTGCGGTTCTCCAATGAAGTTGACGGTGATTGAGCCGGACGCGTTGGTGGGCCAGGACTTGCGAACATTTACTTGCCCACGCTGCAACATGGTTCAGCGGCACGTTATTGAGAGTGCGGTGACCGAGGCTTGGATAGCGCCCAAGCAGACTTCGCCACGCAAGTTTCGACTAAAAGGGCTATTTGGTTCCGCGCCCCCGTGGAACCAGTGAGCCATAGGGAGGAAAAATCAGGAGGATTCTCATGGATCAAACAAGCTGCCCGAAATGTGGAAAACGATTGGTCTCGGTTGTTACCATCTCCGGTCGCACCGACCTCCAATGCATAAGTTGCGACGACCCCGCGGTTAAATTAGCTGAAAGTCCGCTTACAGCCCCTGACGAGCCAATCGTACTAGAACGCGCTTAAACCACTCCGCCCGCCCGGCTTAGGCAGACACGGCCGCGTCTTTAAAAGCTGGCGCAGTGTGCGCGCATTTCACAGATCGCCCGAGCTGCCCCACTCCAACTGAAACGACAAAAGATTTGAGCGGCGAACAGCCGCAGCAGCGAGTCAAGATTTCTGTTTGGCCGACCTACTTTTGCGTTTGAGCAGGGGCAGTTGTACTCGGCGTTGTCGTCACTGACATCGACACGCTGCCGTAACCGAAATAGACAAGCGTTCCGAATACGAGGGCAAACACGATTGCGCTCATTAGGGCGCTGAGGAAGCGGTTGCCGAAACCGATCGAGTTGCCGACTAAATCAATGATGAATACCACGATGGTTGCAATAAGCACGGGCTCAAACCACGCGTATTGTGAAGGTAAAAGCATTGATTTTGGCCTCACCGGAAAGGCATCGCAGATGTTCACGGGACGCGAAAGCGTTGCTGACTATCGCTATGCGGCGGCTTTGGTCGCAATCGCCTTATGCATGTCGGCGACCAATTCGCGATAGTGCAAAGCGAGCCGCAAATATAGCTCACGTTTCGCCCCATCCGTCGCCAGCTTGGCAATCAGTTCGCACTCGGCAGCGAGGGTCTCAAATCGATCCAATCTACATTCAAGGTCGGTCATGGCATGTCCCCCGACAAAACCGGCCCCAGTTCGCCGCTGGGCGACCTTGGAGCCGTCCGAACGTCGCGAGGGCGGCTCGTGCGTTCGGTTACAGCCGATCACATCAAGCTCACCGCCGCTGTTCAATTTTGCTCACTGTCCTAATTCACGATTGCGGGCCAGTGATCCCAAGGTGGCTCCCATCACCGCCCCATCACGGCATCTCCCGGTGACTGAGAGTGTCGCGCCGCACATCCTCTTGGCCGCAAACTTTGGGAAGATATTCGGAACGTAAACGTTCAAGCGCGAATGTTTTGAGGCAGGACCATGGCTGACACCTCAATCGAATGGACGGACGCAACTTGGAATCCGGTCGCTGGCTGCACGGTGGTCTCTCCCGGCTGCACCAATTGCTATGCCATGCGGATGGCCGCCCGGCTCGATGCCATGGGAATGAGAAAATATCGCGGGCTCACGCGCAAGAGCGGCGGTCGCGCGGTGTGGACAGGAAAGGTCAGGCTGGACCGCGCCAGCTTGGCGACTCCTGCGACTTGGAAAAAGCCAAAGCGAATCTTCGTAAATTCGATGTCCGACCTCTTTCATGATGCCGTACCAGCAGAGTTCGTTGCCGCCGTTTGGGCGGCGATGCAGGCAACTCCGCAACACACTTATCAAATCCTGACAAAGCGACCGGATCGGATGGCAGAGATTACCGCATCGCTGCCGGTGCTTGAGAACGTTTGGCTCGGAACGATGCCGACTATCTCGCGCGCATTGACGATCTGCGCCGGGTCAATGCTGCCGTCAGATTTATTTCGTTCGAACCGCTGCTGGGTTCTGTTGCCGGAGCTGATCTGACGGGAATCCACTGGGCCATTGTCGGCGGCGAGAGTGGTCCGCGCGCGCGACCGATGTCGGAAGATTGGGTCGGCGGGATCGAAGCGGCATGCCGCAAGGCGGCTACGGCATTCTTTTTCAAGCAATGGGGGGGTGTTCGCAAAAAGAGCACCGGTCGGCACTATCGCGGTCGGACATTCGATGAGATGCCGCGTGGCGCTTCCCGTCCCTGTCATGTTCTCTAGCGCGAGCGCGCTTCCTTCTCACGCCGTCTCCGCTTTGCCAACTCTTGCAACGATTGAGGCTCTTGTTCGCCGTCTATCTCTTGTGGCGGCGGAAGGAAGCGGCCGCCACGAGCTTTTCGAACAGCGCCAGCGGCGACGCAGATAACCAAGAGACCTAACAAGCCAATGATGAGTTTAAGCATCTCAGTCGTCCAGCGGAAACTGCGCGGCCTTAGCCGGATAAATTCTTCGCCATTTATCGTCAGCGGCTTTGAGTTCGTCGGCGCGGTCAATCGTGAGTTGCAAGCCCGCCATGGTGAGTCGGGTCTGATATTCGTCGACGACGTGGACTATATATCTGTCGAGTAAATCGCGCGAGCCAATCGTCTCCCCTAGGTCTATCCATTCACGCGTGGCGACGTTTATTTCGTCCAACATCTTGGTACGAAGTCCACTGACGTTTTCTCGGAAGTCTTTGAATTCGACGCGCGCAATGATTATCGGCGGCGCGTGATCCCCATAGACTCTATCGAGACAGTCGCTGAAAACGCCAAGATAATTTTTGAAGACGGGCTCGAAGCGCGCGGTCATATAGTCGGGAACGGCGGCAGTCATGGCTTGCGAAGCCTGCTGCCCCATTTGGTAAGCTTCAGTTTCTCCCGGCTTAGGTTGCTCGGGTTGCTTCTTGAACCATCCAAACATTGCGCGCCTCCTGCCCGCGCAAAGCGTATGGCTAAAGCGCTTCAATTAAAAGACTAAAAGCCCACGTCGGCGGGTGGTGCGCCAGCCCGAGCCTCGAAACGCGCACAGGCGGGGGCTGCTACAGCGCGGCATTTGGCGCGTCGGCGGGGGTCGCTGCGTGAGGAGGTCAAGCGTTTGATCGCCGGCGATGACGAGGTCATCCGCGCCGCCAACACGGCAATTACCTGGTAGCCTCATGCGGCAATCCGCATGGTCTGGAAAGTCACCTTGTCAAAGTCTTCTTATGAGCTTTTCGGCTGCAAAGTTGGCTTCTGACTCGGACGCATGGTCATCTGGTGTCACGATACTGTGCACCGTATCGCCCCCGACGACCATCCCAGGGCGGACCTTCCGAATAATGGCCGCGCGCCAGTGCCCAGGTTTTCGTTCATAGGTGACTATCGAAAACTCGGAAATATCGGCCATTGAATCGCCTCGGTGCGTCTCGCTGGCGGGACGCCACCCGGTCGGTTAGATCATAGCTTATTCAGCCCGACCCTGGGGTGAACCTTACCGATCGTCGTTGGCTGGCAGGTGTCCCGCAAAAGCAAAAACCCAGTCGGTGGACACAAGCCGACTGGGTTTTTTGCAGAAAGGTCGAAGGACGGCGAGACCCGAGAGCCTCGGTGGCCCCATCGAAGGACTGCGCCAATACTGAAGACCCTGACCCGCATCTAAGCAAGACGATAATATAGGCATCATCATCCGAAAGACTCGGCGCTACGGCGCGGCAGCGCGGGCCTCTCGGGAAGCAAAAATCGCACGCCTCACTCATTCCGTTGAGATGGGCGCGGCGTCCGAAATTGCGAATCGGGCCAGCTTTGGCGCGGCCGTTCAACCATCGCGGATTGCTCATCCGAGTTGGTCAGCAAGCGGTCGACCGCAATGATCACGCCCCCTAGCATGAGGCAGCTCGTGACCAATAACGCAGCCAAAAACACGGCGACGTTTCGCCAACTAAAGTCTTCGAGCATTTCGGGTGTCCCCCCGAGTTGCCGCTGAGCAACGTATCCATCTTGTCCCTAGTTAGAGATTCTGTCGATAATTTTTGACGGCGACATTACGTCGCTCAGATCAGCCGCAGCTTGAGCTGGCGCGGCGCGGCAACTTCATACCGCTCGGCTCCCCCAAGGCAGAAGTGCCGAGCAAGGATTACTCATGGCCTGCAAACCGATTGAAACCCGTCACCCGTTGCTATCGCCCGCGTTGATGGCTGCGCTGCAATGGCTGCGGCCTTGCGATGGTCCGCGCCTGATCGACCGCCTGATCCGCATGGGCCGCGTCGCAGATGGCGCCGCAAAAGCCTAATATCAATCTTCGCTACGTTCATGCTTTGGAAGGCAACAGCTACGGCGTCATGATTGTGAAACTGATCGTCGCGCAGCTGACATGCTGTCGCTGAGGCTCGCCACTACGACAAGGTGCTTGATCTCACCGCTGTTAAAGGCTTTCAAAAATATTTCATAGTTCTTGATCGACACGCAACCGTTAGAATCGCCGTTGGCCCCGAGCATATAGCTGTGCGCAAGCAGCCCAGACCGCCCGAGCGTACCGTTGCCACCAACGGGAACCATACGGAGCGCTTGGACGCCGTGAAACAGTCGCTCCCTCGGTTTCAAGTCATAGACATTTGGTGGCGTCGCTCCAGCATTTCGCTCGCCCACGTGTGCCGGATCGTCCATTAAAATGCCAAGTCCTGAATGTGCCTCGAGTTTCAACCCATTTGGCATGTAAACGGTGCGCGCCGAGATATCATAAACAGCGGTGAGATTGTCGTAGCCAAGAGACGTGAGATCTGACCCGTCGCTAAGGAGCCCACCATCAGGAGATAAGGACGCAAGCGTGACACGGGCCGGTAGCAGATCGGAAAGCTTCTGCAGGAGCGTGCGATTGTCAGGTTGAGGAGTAAGAGGGCTATCTCGTAATTCGAGGCTCGCCTCAACCGGACGAGGCTTGGGAAGTGGCACTGCAGCGACGCTTGATTGCCTGGGTTCCTCCATAGAGGCTACCCGCCGGTCTTGAAACTGCAGTTTCTGCGCGAGACGATCTTTCGCTTGTTGAAATTTGATCTCGAGTTCTGAAGTCAAAGATTGAACAAGGAGTCGCGAGAGATCCATCGAATGAAAATTGAACGCCGCACCTGAGACGAATCGGGCATCAAACGATGACGCGTCGAAATCTTTCGAGGAAGCGGCATCAGTGACCAAAGTAACCGGATAGGTAGCCCAGGCGCCCACTGCGGTTGTCAATGCAACAATGACCAATGTAATCGGGCCGGAAAATGAAATGCCGTAACCCGACCGTATCTTGTCCAACAATCGCGCAACCAAGGAGCGAAGTCGCCCTTGAAAACGAAAGTAATTGCAAGCCAGCGCGCGATCATGAGCGACGCAGTAGCCGCGTCCCGGCTGTAAGTTCGCGCTAGCGCTTCCCTAGGAAGTTAGATCGCAACCTGTCGGCAAACCAAAACACAAAAATCGTGGCGAACGAGAACAATACACCGGTCAACAGAAAAGCTTGCTCCGCAGGTGTCATGGCTCCCTCCCTTCTTCCAATCGTGGATGCCGAAAATCGTAACCCGTTCTGTTAGCCTGATCTGAGCAAAATTGACCAGCGGCGGCGAACCGGATGTGATCGGCTGGTAGCCGAACGTCGCGAGCCGCTACCGTTACAAATGATTTGGCGCATCCCGGAATGACAAACATGAGCGGCGCGTCTCGCGCCTGCGAGACGCCTGCATCCTTTGGCTAACGCGACCACTCCTTAGGGAACGCCTGCTTCGCTACGGCGTTACAACTCATGAGGAGGAACTCGCCATGAAACTGAGAAAATTGTTTATCGCAGCAGTCGTGCTGCTGATGCCGACCGCCGCACTGGCGGCGCCGGGCATCGTCACCACCACGGTCAGCCTGAGGGCCGGGCCCGGTGAAGGCTTTCCGACGGTCGACCGCATTCCCGGCGGCGCCCGTGTCAACATCCATGGGTGTCTCAGAGGCACCGCCTGGTGCGATGTGAGCTGGTCGGATGATCGTGGCTGGGTGTCGTCGCAATATCTCGAATATCTCTACCGCAACCACTACGTCTATCTGCCCGACTATGTCGACGAGATCGACGTTCCCGTCCTGCCGTTCGTGCTGACCTCGTACTGGTCGAGCTACTATGCGGGACGTCCCTGGTATCACCGCCGCGCCTACTGGAGCGGCTACTGGCAATCGCATGAGCGTTTCGCGACGCGGTTGACGATCGACCGCTCGGCGGCCCGGATCGGCCGCGCGGCGGCAGCGCGCGACGCTGCGCTCCCCGAGGCAAAGGCGCGTGTCGGTGTCGAGGAGAGGTCGCCTGCCCGTGTCGAGGAACGGACGCGCGCCGGTGCGACGGAACGCGTGACGCGGGAGAAAGACAAAGACATTGCTACGCGCAGCGCGCGCGAAGGGCACGAACGCGCGGGGGTGCAGACCCGCATGACGCGCGAGAACGCGCGGATGACGCGTGAGAACGCAAGAGCGGCCGTGCGTGAGCAGCCGATGGCCCGCGCCCGCACGCAGACGCCGCCGATCATGGCCCGCGGTCATGACGAACCGCGTGCGGCTGCGCCGCGGATCGAGCGTGCCACGCCCCACATGACGCAGCCCAATGCGGCGCGCGGCGGCGGTGGCCCGCCGATG
>Ga0210384_10002631_pt1 | contig 21721 bp, 15 predicted proteins | sample IncBWH2MmetaG_FD_160574 | JGI IMG/M metagenome (GOLD analysis project Ga0210384, IMG submission 160574) | Forest soil microbial communities from Barre Woods Harvard Forest LTER site, Petersham, Massachusetts, United States - Inc-BW-H-2-M | ecosystem: Environmental > Terrestrial > Soil >...
ATGTCGCGACTCATAAAGTTGCCTCCTTGGGGGAAAGAACATCGCGCTCAACGGAGTCTTTCCCTCAAGGTACAGTGTCATCCTTTACCCAATTTGCCCACCTTCAAGTAGGGCCGCTCTCTCATAATGCATTGACCCATTTTGAATGGCTGAGAAGCCGGGAAAAACTTGAATCGAATTTGGGTCAACTAGCTGCCGAACATCGTGCAAAACCCTGGTCCGTGACGTAGGGCCATGCTAAGGGAATCGATGAGATTCTATGCTTGCTTCGCATCAGGAGGTCAGCGGTTCTCTGGTCATTTCTCCATCCACCATTCGCCAGATGCTCAGAGGATTGCTGTTGCGCAGCTCGTCGGGCAGAGTGGAGTCGGGAAATCCCTGGTAACACACCGGCCGTGAAAAGCGGAAGATTGCCTCGCTGCCCACGGAAGTCGAGCGTCCATCGGAGGTCGCGGGATAGGGGCCACCGTGCACCATGGCGTGCGAAACTTCGACTCCAGTGGGAAAGCCGTTAAACACCAGCCTGCCGACCTTATTCTTTAAAATCGCAATCAAGTCGCTGAACTCGTGAAGGTCATCTTCCGTGCCATGAACGGTTGCCGTCAAATGACCGTCGAGGCTGCGCGCAAGTTCCAATAGCTGGGCGCGGCAGGAGTGGCGGACGATCAGGGCGGCAGGGCCGAAGACCTCCGCCGCCAATTCCGGATTTCGCAGGAATGATTCCGTATCGGCCTCGAAAATCGCAGCGCCCACGCCCAGTTCCTGATCGTTGGCCGAGGCTGGTCTCTCGGCCAGAAGCTTCACTCCTGTTTCTGTCTTGCGACGGCCCGTGGCGGATTGATAAGCAGATCTGATTCCGGACGTCAGCATGTTGAACTGGCCCGACTCGAGGACCGAGCTCTTCAGTTTGTCGACGAAGGTTGAAGCGTCGTTGTTTTCTGGCAGAAACACGAGTCCAGGCTTCGTGCAGAACTGGCCCGCTCCCAGAGTAAAAGATTTGTACATTCCGCTTGAGATGCTCTCGCCATTTTCTCGCAGCGCACACGGCAGAATAAAAACGGGATTGGTGCTGCCCATCTCGGCAAAGACCGGTATGGGTTCGCGACGGGCGGCGGCCGCATCCATGATCGCCCTCCCGGCCTTGTGCGATCCCGTAAAACCTACAGCTTTCACCAGTGGATGCTTGACCAGGGCCACGCCCACTTCGGTGCCGGAGTCCAGCAGGAGAGAGAAAACTCCTTCCGGCAAGCCACATTCCTGAACGCTTTCCCGCACCAACTGGCCCACAAGTTCACTGGTGCCCGGGTGGGCAGGATGCGCTTTTACGATGACCGGATTTCCCGCCGCCAACGCGGAGGCAGTGTCCCCGCCGGCCACTGAGAAGGCCAAAGGGAAATTGCTGGCGCCGAAAACTACCACGGGGCCCAGCGGATGCAGCATTGAACGTAGATCGGGTTTGGGAGGCTTACTGCTGGCATCAGCCCGGTCGATCCGCGCCATGACCCACGAACCCTCCTCCACAACTTGCGCGAAAAGGCGAAGCTGGCTGCTGGTGCGCGCAGTTTCACTTTGCAAACGGGGTTTCGATAGGGCCGTCTCCTGCTCGGCGCGTTCGACCAGTTCATCCACCGCGCCTTCGATTCTGGCTGCGATGGAGCGCAGAAACTTTCCTTTTTCACGACCCGAGATCTGGCCGTAGGTGGCGAACGCTTCCTGGGTCAGGCTTGCAGCCCGATTCACTTCCTCGGTCCCGGCGGAGAGGAAGTCCGGCGGCAGGTTCTCGCCAGTGCGCGGATTGGTGGCACGAAAGGGTTGTCCCGCGTTGAGCGCCGAATGCGACCCGATGATCGATTGTCCTGATATCTTCAAATTGCTCCCTCTGCAGAATGCTGGAGTTCTGGCGGTCGCCTAACAGTATATCGATTGCGGCCTTCGCAGGTTTTCGATCGCGATGAAGGATTGGATCGCCATCAACTGGTTGCTGCTGTATAGAATGTCCAGTTGCGAAGGGAAGTCTTGCCGGCCAGATCTATCGACTCGGGAAAGTCGAGGAGACTTTAATGAATGTAGGCAAAGCACGCACCTGCGCTATTGCGGTACTGATTTCCGTCGCGGTCTGTCGGTTTCCGGCTGCGGTGACTGCCCAGAAAACGCCAGCCTCCGGACAGGTTGTGGATATCGAGAGCCGCCGAACCCAGCTGCTTTCGCTGTTCGACGAAGAGTGGCAGTACGAACTGCGTACCAGCCCTGAAATGGCTACATCCCTCGGGGACAACCGCTACAACGATCGTCTAAAGGACCGTTCGCCTGGGTCTTATCAATCCGATCTGGAAACGAGACGCAAGTTCCTCGACCGCTTCGAGGCGGTAAATCCCGCGGGCCTGTCTGCGCAGGACGCCCTCAGCCGGGAGTTGATGATCCGAAACTTGCGCCAGGATATCGAAGAAGCTCGTTTCAAACCGTGGGAAATGCCGGTGAATCAAATGGAAGGGCCGCATCTCGGATGGCTCGAGATGCTGGGTTTGACGCCTTTCAAAACTGTGAAGGACTACGACCGCTATCTGTCGCGATTGCATCAGGTCCCCGGGGCGCTCGATCAGGTGACCGGCAACATGCGGCAAGGCATGAAAGACGGGCTCATGCAGCCTCGGTACCTGCTGGAAAAGGTCGCGGCGCAAACGCAGGAGATTTCAGACACGAGCGCCGAGGCCAGCCCATTCGCCAAACCGTTAAGCAACTTTCCGGCTGGAATTTCTGACGCCGACCAGAAGCGGCTGCGATCGGCTGTGCTGGCCGCAATCCAGGGCGAGGTTCTTCCCGCGTACAAGCGCTTTGCCGCATTTGTGCGTGACGACTACGCTCCTCACGGCCGCACCGAGCCCGGGGTCTGGACGCTGCCCGATGGCGCGGAACGTTATCGCTTTCAAATCCGGCGCATGACTACGACCGACCTGACTCCGGAGGAAATACATCAGATCGGGTTGAAGCAGTTGGCCGACACCGAAGCAGAAATGCTGGCGCTGGCACACAAGCTGGGCTTCAATGACCTAGCCAGTCTGAATGAACACATCAAAAACGATCGCAAGTTCTATGCTACTTCGGGCCAGCAGGTGCTCGACCTGTACGCCAAATACACCCGGCAGATGGAGGCGCAACTGCCGAAACTGTTTGGACGGTTGCCGCAGAACAAGCTCGAGGTCATTCCCATGGACCCGTTTCGCGCCAAGAATGCGGTTCCCGCTGACTACAATGCCGGGGCGCAGGATGGGTCGCGTCCCGGGCATATCAACGTGAATGAGTGGGACCCGGAGCACCGGCTGACGCTGAACATTGAGGCCATCGCCTACCATGAAGGTGTGCCCGGGCATCACCTGCAAATATCCATTGGTCAGGAATTGAAGGAATTGCCTCCGTTTCGCAAGAATGGTGAATACACCGCTTTCATCGAGGGTTGGGCGCTCTACTCGGAGCGGTTGGGCAAAGAGATTGGTTTCTACGAGGACCCTTACAGCGATTACGGGAGGCTGGAAAACGAAATGTGGCGGGCCATCCGTCTGGTCATCGATACCGGGGTGCATGAGAAACACTGGTCGCGGGAACAGATGGTGGAATACTTCCACCGCTACACCGCGATGGACGAGCCGAACGTGCAGAGTGAAGTGGACCGCTACATCGCCTGGCCGGGACAAGCCCTGGCCTACAAGCTGGGACAGTTGGAGATCTTAAGACTACGCGAAGAGGCGCGACAAAAGCTGGGCGCCAAATTCGATCTGCGCACATTTCACGACGAGGTGGTTGGCAGCGGCCCGCTGCCGTTGGGCGTCCTGCATTCCCAGGTTGAAAGCTGGATCAGCGCGCAGGCAGCGCGACCGTGAGCCTGCACATCTCAAGCGATATTTCGCTTGAGCCGGGCAGCGCGAGGCGTGGATGAGAACTCCACCCGATTGCGCCCGGACTGCTTGGCCCGGTACAGGGCTTGATCGGCGGCCTGAAGTACCTGTTCGACCGAGCGGTACCTGCCACTCGGTTCGGCCGCGCCTATGCTGACCGTGACCGAGATTTGCTGATTGCCCGCTTCGGAGGTAACAGGGCGGGCCCTTTTTCGCGGCGAAGGAGGCCGGCGAGACCGGGCCCGGCGTTCGGAGTTTCGCCGTTCGTGACTGCGAAAATCCTGGCCTTGGGCATCCTGAATACGCGTTTCCTGATTAGCGGGGTCCTGATTTTGAGAATCCCCAACGCTCCAATCCGAAGGCCGTGACTTCTGGGTGCGAGCCGCGCCCCGGCGCTCCTCACCGCCACGAACGCGGAAGGTAGAGACTTCGACTACGGTACGCAGCAGTTCCAAATGGGGCATGACGTCTTTAGCTGATTTCCCGGGAAACAAAATGGAAAATTCCTCGCCGCCTACGCGATAGGCGCGGCCGCCGCCGGTTACGCCGGCGAGTTTGCCCGCCACCAGGCGCAAGACCTGATCGCCGGTCTCGTGGCCGTAAGTGTCATTGAAGTTCTTGAAGTGATCGATATCCACGACAGCCACCGCGTACGGTTCTTCGAGACGCAATAGAGCGTCATTGAAAGCACGGCGCGCGGGCAGGGAAGTCAGTTCGTCGTGGTAAGCCAGAAAATACGAATTTTCAATAATGGAGCTGATCAGGATCAGGCCCGCCGTCGCCAGATAAGCGGTAGCGGCCGGGCCCACCGTGCCGACCTGGAAGGCCAGAAATGTCGCCAGCAGGGCCCACAGCAGTCCGCTTTCCGTGGGCTTGCGATAGAGCACCAGGCGCACAAACAGTACAACCAGAGCCGCCATGAAGGCCAGCAGGGCGAGGGACGGCAAGGGCGTCCAGGGCATGCGGCCAAGAAAGCGGGAGTGGAGAAACGCAGGCCCAACGATTTCTCCGGGCCGGCATATCACGGCGACAAACACCGATTCGAAAAATAAGAGCGCCATTCTGGGAAGGATGGCGGGGAAACCCAATCCTCGTTCGCGAAACACCGAGAAGGCAATAAAGTTCAGCGGAAGAAGAAACGCCACAGCTTCAAGGGCAATCCGGCCGGGCCCCGCTGTCGTGGGCCGCCCCGAAGAAAAGAATTCCAGGGCACGCTGGGCAAGAAACACCGTGCCGAGTGCGAACAGGATGCGGCTGGAGTGGAAGCGCCAGGCCAGCAGGATGCCGGCGGCGAAGATGGAATAAAAGTAGAAGTGGACCACGGAGGAAGGAATGGAACCAAACGCACCCTGGAAAACAATGCAGGCGGCCACCAGGAACAGCGCGCCCGGCAGGACCAGGGATTTAAACGTTCTTGGGCTCCAGAAATTCACTTCCGGGTGAATCCTTTCGGCGAACTCCTGATTGGGTAGCTCGCTCCATTATCTCTGATGCCTGATATGCACGTCAGTGACCGTACAGATTCCAGGAACAGTCAATACCACAGCCCGCCTGATTCCCCTAATCCTCTTTCTGCAGCGAGTTCCGTTCAGGGAAGGCGAGACCTTTGATTAGTACTGATTCTCTTGTCCCAAGCCGCGTCCTGACTAACAATCAGAATAGTCCAAATTAGATTGATCTTATGCGAATTCTAGTCGCGGAAGACGATGCTGCGCTGGCCAGCTTCGTGAAAAAGGGCCTGGAGTCCGCGCACTACGCGGTGGACGTGTCGACCGATGGGGAAGAGGCCCGCGCCATGGCAGGGGAACTGGATTTCGACCTGGTGGTGCTCGACCTCAACCTGCCGCAGCTGGATGGCGTGGCCATCCTGCGCTTTGCTGCGCACCCGGAAGCCCAGTATGCCGATTCTGGTGCTGATCGGGCGCACCCGGGTGAAGGACCTTGTTTTGTGCCTGGACCTGGGCGCGGACGACTATCTGGGGAAGCCGTTCTCCTTCACCGAACTGTCGGCTCGGATCCGGGCCCTGATGCGGCGCAGCCACACGAACAAAAGCTTCGTCTTCTACCAGCAGGATGGCTGGAACACGAGGAGTGGATGCCGGCGCGGAAGAAACGAAAGCAGGACCCGTGGGATCTTCGTGGTGTGGATTTGCCAGATGCAAGAGTTTCACCCCGCAGGAGCATATGCGTCTGTGCTTCCAACGGTCTGCTGAGCTCGCATTGTCAGCGCGGATTGACGGGCCTCGAGTTACGCGATGGGAGGTGTATCTGGCAGATGTGTGTCGATCACAAATTGAAAATTGCGAGTTTGCTTCGGGATAGTTTGAGCGTTTTCGGGAAACAACTTTCGATGCGGCTCCCCGCACGCGCGTGGACGCTCGCGCCTACATTCCACTGCTACGGTCGAGCCAGTAGAGTCTGATAGGGATCGAGTACGACCTTTCGTGTTCCTGGCGGCGCTGAGAAGTGGAAGTTGGTTTCCGGACCGTCGGCGAAAACCTGGCCTAAGAGCACATTTTTTCCGGCAAACACGGCGTAGACCGGAACGACGGTCACCAGTTCCTGGGGAGCGTCCTTTTGAACAATCGTGCCGCTGACCGCCGAGCCTCCGGGTTTTGCTACGTATTTCACGGACCGCAATTCCACATGGGGAATGGCGGTGCCGCTTACCCATCCTTCATAGAACCAGTCCAGCGATTTTCGTCCCTCGTAGCGGAGAGACGGGGGCAATTCTTCTTCGAAGACCTGAAGAAACTCGCGGGTATTGATGGCTCTCTCTTGAAAGCGTTCCCGGGCCTTACTGAGCGCTCGGAGAAAAGGAGCGTCGAGCTGAGCATCTGACAGGTTTGCGGCACGCCCGCTGCCACTCCGTTCGGCATCGCGCAGCATGGTCCGCAGCATGTGGAAGAGCCAGGTGCCGCGACCGTAACTGATGGCGTTGTATCCGTCGGAGAAATGAGAACAATTAAGCCTGGTGCCGAAGGTGACAGGACCGGCGTCCGCCAGCGGCGAGCCCTCCTTGTTCTTCGCCAGCAGGTCCTGGCGATATTTGTCCATGACTGCGCGGAACTGTGGCGGATTTTCAGACTCCAGCAGCAGCAAGGCGCTGTAGTTTGCCAGAGCTTCGAAAAGCCACTGATCGCGGTAGCTTTTCCAGGACAACAGATCGCCCCACCATTGGTGTGCCGTCTCGTGGGCAATGACGTTTTCGCTCAGAACTGTCGCCAGCACACTCATGTGCAGCTGCGATTTTTCAGTGGAAGTGAGAAAGGAAAAGCTGGAGAGGAAAATGAGCGATGGCCAACCCTGGCTCACCAGGCCGGGCATCTGGGTGAGTGCCAGGCTGGTGTAAGGATACGGCCCAAAGCGGTGGGCGAAGAATTCGACCGCGTGCGCGGACGAATTGGCCACTGCCTGTGCATTGCGCGCCGGCGAAGGTGGAGGCGTGGCCACCGTGATCTGCTCTGGTCGCTGGTGCATCGGAAAGGGAAGAGGTGATGGCGCCAAAGCCTGCGACGAGCCCTGCGGAAAGGAGCGTTCCACGCCCGGAGTGGCATACGCTTCCACCGAAACATCTCCGGCCCGGGCGGCTACCCGCACGTACTTGCCCAGGTTGAAGCCGGCAATCGGCATGGGACGATCGGAAACCCAATGGCTGGACTGTTCACCCGGCGGCGAGTCGGAGGGCGTGCCGTCGATTCGCTTGCCGGTCGCTAGCAGGATCCAATCAGGAGGATAACGAAACTGCAACTCGAAACGCGCCATCTCCAGCCCACGATTGGGATACCAGGTCCCGCGGGCCCCGACGTAGAGCAACCCAGCCCCGGCTTCAGAGAGCACGTCGCCTCCGTAAACGAAGTGCAAATTGATGTGCTGGCCGGCGCGCAACGGTTGCGGGAAGACGACAGCGATCAGATCGTTCCCCCGCCGTGCCAGTTGCGTGCCTTCGAGCGATTGGTTGTGAATGAATTCCACCGGAACGCCGTCGGATTCTACTTTGCTGACCTGCAGGAAGCGCGATAACTCGAAGAGCACAGCTCTCTGGCCCGCCTGCCGGACTTCAAGTTGCAGGCTGGCTTCGGCATCGAGCCGGGTGGGCGGCGCCACTTTTGCCTGGATTTTGTACTGCGAAACACTTACCGCTTCGGGCTTCGCCTCTTCACCCATGACTCCGGCGGCGTCGCCAGAGCGGCCGCCGGGCTTGCCCAGGGAGAAGGCGCTCCATACGTCGTAGTAAGTCTCCCCTTCGACGATCTTCTGCTGACCCGCCCAGATTTGTTCCGCCGCGAGTGAGTCGAAATAAAGATCGAAGGTCCCGAGCGTCCGCCCCTGCAGCCGCGCATGCAACATGCGATCGTCGTCTGCTCGACCCTTGGATACGGGACTCGCGCTTTCTTGCTGGCCTGACGTTGGCAGAGAGTTGCTGAAGCTGAGAAGCAGCCGCAAGGCATCGAACTGGGCCAGGTTGTGGGCGGTCGAGTCCCACTGGGAAACAAACTCCTGGGAGTTTGCCGCTGCCCGTAACGCAGGCTGCAATTCGCGAAAGGTATCGTCGTTAAAGCGAAAATATGCAGTAACGAATTTTTCCTCCAGAATGGCGGCGCCGGTGAACAGCATCATCGAGGCCCGCTCCGCCTGGTCGTTGGGTATCAGCAGCACCTCGCCCTCTCCCTCAAAGAAAGCTCCAGTGACGTGGCCGGCGACATCTTCGGTGAACGCGATGGTGCCATCGTCGAAGGTGATATGAAAGGCGGCGCGCTCGAGAGTCACTTCGCGGATGTTATAGACCCGCGATTTGTCGAGCCCCACATTTTGCAACTGCAAATACAAAGCCTCCGCGGAATGATCCCGCTGAGTTGAGGTCGTGACGGCGGGAGCCCATGCTGGCGCCGCCGCCGCAGCCTGCGCCCTGCTCGTGGGCGCCGCAAACAGTACGAATACCCACAGGAACAGCGCCGTATCGGAAATAATTCTGATTACCTTGGTCACGTAGGCTCGCCTTCACCCCTGTTGCTAGAATGCGCCATAGTGCGGGTATCTGTCATCTTCCTCTTACTATCGGGTCTATTCGCGGCCGCCGACTGCGCCTCTGCGGAGGTGATCCATCTGAAAAATGGTCGGACCATCTATGCCGACCAGGTCCACGAGAATGGTTCGCACCTCGAATATGAAGTCGGGGAAGATTCCTACGCCATTCCGAAATCAGCGGTTGATCGAGTCGAGGCCGGCGGAGTTCGTCCCGAGCGGAGTTCGAGTACGGGCGGCAAGGACTCCAGGGACGTACCTTCATTTACTCCCGCCGATGAGCTGAAGGGCGAGCCGGAAGTCAGCGACAAAATTATCCGCGAAGGCAAAGTGGATGCTGATGCGCTGGCGGCGATTGAACAGCAAGGCAACGCGCGCATGTCGGCTGCAGCGTACTTCATCGCCGGCAAGCACGAGATGGAGCAGACGAATTTCGGCAAGGCCCGAACCTATTTTGAGGCCGCGCTGCGCTTCGAGGGCCAGAACGCTACGATTCTGAACTACTACGTTGCCCTGCTCCTGCGGACGGGGAACGCGATTGACGCCCTGCCCTTTGCGGAACGTGCGGTAAGAATCGCGCCCGATTCACCCGACACCCTGGCTGTCCTGGGTTACGCCCAGTATGCCAGCGATCGAAACAGAGATGCGATCCGCAGCTGGAAACGATCTTTGCAACTTCGTCCTGATGCCCAGGTGCAGAAATATCTGGAGAAGGCGGAACGGGATGCAAGTGCCGAATCCGACTACACGCAAAACGAGAGCAGCCACTTCACCCTGAAATATGAGGGTCGGCAAACGCCGGAGTCACTGCGCCGCGATTTGGTCTCGACCCTGGAGTCGCACTACAACGACTTGGTGCGCGATCTCGGCGTAGCGCCACGCGGCAGCATTGCTGTAGTCCTCTACACTGATCAGACATTCTTTGATGTTACCCAGTCGCCATCCTGGGCAGGCGCGGTCAATGATGGCAAACTGCGCATTCCGGTAAATGGCATGAGTTCGGTTACATCGGAGCTGTCGCGCGTACTGAAACATGAACTCGCGCACTCGTTCATCAACCAACTCGCCGGCGGACGCTGTCCCCAGTGGCTGAATGAGGGTATCGCGCAGGCCATGGAACCGAAGTCGTTGTCGTCACGCGGACGCCGCCTGGCTGAACTGTTCAAAGCGCAACAGGAAATTCCGTTCAATGCCCTCGAAGGGAGCTTCATGCGCTTCTCGCCGATGGAAGCCATTCTGGCCTACGACGAGTCTCTGGCCGCCGTGCAATTCATTATTGACACCCAGGGGGCAAGCGATCTGCACCGCATCCTGCAACGACTGGCCGAAGGAAATTCCACCGAGACGGCATTGCGGGCGACCATCCACGACGACTATGGTCAGCTGCAGGGTGAAGTGGGCAAGTACCTGAACAGCAAATACGGCAACTAGCAAGGCCGCTGAGGGTGCCCTCGCTTCTGTAAATCTTCATCCCCCGAGGAGATTAGTATTCAGAAACTCATTGCGGAATTTGCCCTGCGGATCATAGTGTTTCAGGAGTTCCTGATAGTCCGGCAATCTGACATAAAGCGACTTCAACCGCGCAGGTTGCATCGTGAAAAGCTTGGCCCAGTGCGGCCGGGCGTCAAAGGGCGCCAATTGTTCTTCGATCATGGGCAACAACTGCTTGACCGCGGGCCATTCCGGCTTCCACGTAAAGTGGATCGCCAGAGATGGTCGTTGATAGCAAGTACTCATCCAGAGATTGTCCGCGTCAATCGTGCGCAATTCAGAGATAAAAAGATGAGGCCCGACCTTGTCCCGAAGCTTTTCTACCGCGAGGATGGCTTCATACCCCCGGTTGCGCGGGACAAAATATTCTGCCTGCAATTCGGCGCCGCTGCTGGGCGTGAAGTTCATGCGGAAATGCGGCAGCCGTTCATACCAGGGGCCGGGGATGCCCATTTGTTCGGTGCAATTTTCCGCCGAATGCCCGGCCAGCGGGTGAAGCTTCTGGGTTGCGAGCTTCGCCCCGTAAAACTCCGGCGCGAATTCGAACGCGGCTCCAGGCTCGACGCGGCGCTTTATCCATACTTGCGTGGCTCGATGGTTTTGCCAATCGGTGAATAAACTTACGCTATAACCACTCGAGAAAATATCGTCGAGATGGTTTTCCAATTGCGCCAGTGACAGATTTTCGTAGACGACTTGCCTCACCTGGAAGGTCGGCTGTACGTCCAGCGTGACCTTGGTGACCACACCTAGTCCGCCAAGAGCAACCCCGGCACCGGGGAACCGTTGCGCATCTTTTTCCCGTGACAAAGTTACGACTTCACCGTCAGCTGTGACGATTTCGAGGGCGGAAACCGCCGTCGACAGGTTGCCATTCTTGCTGCCTGAGCCATGCGTGGCGGTGGCGCATGCACCTGCGACCGAAACATGAGGCAACGAGGCCAGATTGTGCACTGCAAATCCCTGTTCGTCGATATACGGGGCCAGTCGGCCATAGGTGACACCCGCTCCCACGGTGACGCTGCGCGACTTCGGGTCCAGAACCATCTGGTCGAGCAGCTTCAGCGAGATCTGGGTGTCTTTGCTGTCGGCGATCCCGTTGAAAGAGTGGCGCACGCCGAGCGCCCTCATCTTGCCGCCGCTCTTCACAGCTTGTTGCACTTCTTCGATGGATTTAGGAAGCAGCAGACGGTCGGTGCTGTATCGGTAGTTGCCGGCCCAATTGGTCCGCGGCGCGGATTGTTGGTCTGCTGAAACGAAACGCGACAGGATGCCCCCGGTGATAAGAGCGCTAGAAGTCTTCAGGAACTGCCTCTTGTTCATATTGTCCAATCAGATCTCAACAATATATAGAGACTTGGAGACCGCAAAGCAAGCGATTCTGGCAGAGGTACGGCCGAGTGCAGAGCCTGCCTGACCGGGACTACCTGATCTGTATCAGGTCGTTAGCCCCGGGCGCGACCGCGGCCGGCGGAAACTGCGGCGCACGCCATGAATCAAAGACGGAGACCTGGTGCACGCAGGAGACGGTGCAGTTGGGAGCGCAGCCCTTTTCCGATAAATATTCGCGGCGAATGTCTTCAGTCGTGTACTTTTCTAGCGGGATGGCAGGATAGCCACGCTGCTGGGAGCAATAGTGCACCAGGCCGTCTTCGCAAATGTAAAGATAGCGCGCGCCGGCGCGACAGCGCCATTGATTGGGACGCCCTTGCGCAATGTTGTCCTGGAAGCCGTTGATGCGAGTGAAGCTGCTCTTCTCCATCGACTTCATCTCATTGTAGATGCGGCGCTCTTCGTCATTCAGCGGCTGTAACTGGCCGGAGCCGTCGTGAATGATGCCGATGGTGGAGCTGAAGCCCAGGCCCAAAGCACGCTTGCCGATGGAGAGCGCGTCTTGCGGATTTTTCACGCCGCCGCCCACCACGGAGTTGATGTTCACGTGAAAGTCGGCATGCTCCGCCAGCAACTCCAGCTTCTTGTCTAACACCTTCAGGCTTTTTTTCGAGACCTCGTCCGGCGTAACGTTGTCGATCGAAATCTGCAGCCACTCCAGCCCGGCGCGGTTAAGGAGTTGAATGCGTTCCGCCACCAGAAGATAACCATTCGTGATTAGCCCCGCGATCATGCCCCGTTTGCGAATGCGGTGGATGATCTCGTCGAGCTCGGGGTGAAGCAGCGGCTCGCCACCACTGATGGTAATGACCGATGTCCCCAGCGCAGCCAGCTTGTCCACCCGCTGGAACATGGCTTCGGTCGGAACAGGTTTGGAAAAATCGTCGTATTCGTTGCAGTATTCGCAGGCCAGATTGCAGCGCCGCGTCGGGATGATGTGAGCCAACAGCGGATGGTCGGTCGAGGCGAACGCGCCCGCGATCATGCGCACCCCGCGCAAATTGCGGTGGAACGCCTTCAAACGACGCCGTACTGTCGTTCCAACGGATGGCATGGTTACTACTTATTAAAGCACAGGGATGGTTGAAGCGCACGGATTCGGCAGCGTGTGGGGCGATTTCCGGAGTGAATGGAGAATGTTGGAAGGGAAACAGTGACGCAAGTTCACTGAGAACCGAGAACTCCCAACTTGAAAGTGGTATTCCCATCCCGCGGGGAGTCCAGCATTTGATCTTTGAACAGTTCCCCAAGGCCGTTCGCCGGCCAGTCAGGAAACCAAGTTGTGGCCGGCAGCCTGCAGAGTCTCAAGTGCGGTGGCCGCATCCTCTTCTTTGACCAATACGTAGTCGGTATCGAACGTAGAGATGGCGAATATGGGAATACCCCGCTCGGACAGAGGACTGAGGAAAGAGGCTAGCACTCCGGTCAGTGAGAATGGGAATGGACCTGCCAGCTTGAAGCAGGTCCACGGCGATTCGCATTTTGCATTGCGCGGAGCCTGGTCGACGGGGCAGACAATTGAGAGTTCTTCGGCTGTCCGCGTGATCGAGAAGAAGACTGCGGTTGAGGACAATGTGGGCATTGGAGCATCCGCGGGCAAGCGGCAGACTGCGAAAGTGGCTGGGAGGTGTCTAAATTTTAGCTGCATAAGATCGGAATCTGGCTGTAAACGCTAGCCGAAGTCTGCTCGGCTGGACAGGTACGGAGCCCGCCCCTCCACAGTCTCAGGTAGTGCCTATGGCTTTTCTGACTGCTGCTTTGGCCAGCAGCCGGGTTGAATCCAGGGTTGGCAGCGGCGAGGAATCAGGTGTCACCAGAAGCGGGATTTCGGTGCAGCCCAGAACGACCGAGTCGCATCCCTGATCAGCCAATGTCCGGATTATTTCCTGAAAATATGACAGTGAGCGCGGGGTGAACTCGGCGTTTACCAGTTCGTCAAAAATGATCTGGTTGATTCTTTCGCGGGCGGGCTGGTCCGGCGTGCGGTATTCAAGGCCAGCGGCTTCCAACTTTTCCGGATAGACCGGGCCTTCCATAAGGTATCGAGTGCCGAGCACGCCCAGGCGCTTGAAGTGGCTTCGACGGGCCTCGTTCGCGACCTCTTGCGCGATATGCAACCAGGGACGCGGAGACTTTTGCTCGACTAGGTCGAAGGCTTGATGGATTGTGTTGTCCGGGCAAATAAGAAAATCGGCCCCCGCCTTGGCCAGCTTGTCGGCCGACGAGAGCATTAGACCCGCAACCCCCGGCCAATCTCCGGCGTAAATGCAATTCATATAAAGAGCCAAGGAATGAGTGTGCATCGAGACTTCAGGATGATCGTGGGTTCCGAGCAGATGGGCGCCTTCGAGAGCGATAGTGCGATAGCAAAGCGCCGCACCCTCCGCGCTGCAAGCGACAATGCCGATGTGGCGGGTCATGGATCTCTTTTTAATCTACTCCTGAGCGGCCAGCTTCTCGACCTGTTGCAGCATCGTGTCCAGGTCCTTGCGTGAATAGTACTTTCCGCGTGCGACGACGCCGAAAATCTTGCGCGTGTTGCGGATGTCATCGAGCGGGTTCGCGTCCAGCAGCACCAGATCGGCCCTGCGCTTCTGCTCGACCACGCCCTGCGCGTCTATTGTGCCCAGAAACAGCGCCGGATTGAAAGTGGCGGACCGCAAGGCTTGCAAAGGAGTGAACCCGCTTTTTACCAGCCACTCCAATTCATCGTGCAAACTGAAACCTGGAAAAACATAAGGGTCGGGACCGTCACTGCCAGCCATGAACTGCACTCCGGCCTCGTGCATTGCCTTGACCATCTCCACGTCGCGTGCGGCTTCAGCCTTCAACAGTGCCAGTTCTTCGGGGGATGTATCCTTGCGAAGCTTGGCCGGTTCCCATTGGGCGCGCACCGACGCAGGAACATACTTTAGCCGGGGATCAGTTTCCAGCTCAGGATCGTCGATGTGGCTGTTGGTTTGTGTCCACACCAGCGTCGGCACCTGCCAGGTATTGTTTTGCGCCAGTTGCAGGAACAATGCGCTGGCCTTGGCCTGGTCGTACGTCGCAATCACCTGCGGGCCGAGCTTCTCGTAAGCTCCGTGGTCACGCTTCGCCAGTGCGGCAAGTTCCTGGGCACGAATCTCGTCCTCCCGCGAGGAACAGGCGAGCAGGACCCCAGTCAGATGCTCAATGCTCTTCTGCCTTGCCGTCGAAGCTTCGCGGACGCTCACAGAATACGGAACGTGGCCAACGAACGAAATATCCTGCTTTGAGGATTCATCGGCAATTGCAAAGTAGGAATCGCGCGGGACATTGGAAAGTATCTTGACGAAATCCAGGCCCTGCTTCTTGACCACGTCCACCGCCTGACGCGCTTGTGCTGCAGTGTTGACGGCGATGGTCTGCCGGTCGCTCTTGCCTCCCGCCAGAAACGGACCCGCCAGAACCAGGCGCGGGCCGAGCAGCTCTCCACTCTGTATCCGTTTGCGCCGGCCCTCGAGTATTTCCGGATCGCCACCCATGTCGCGCACGCCAGTTACGCCGTTCGCGATGTAGAGCGGGTAGATCACTTTCTCGTCCCATGCCGGAGAGACGAAAGCGCTGTGTACATGCATGTCCCACAGGCCGGGAACCATGTACTTTCCGTTGGCGTTGATGATCTGAATGCCGCGTCCCTGGTCGACCATGCCCACTTTCGCCACGGCACTGATCTCCCCTTTCTTGATCACCACGGTCATGTCCCGGGAGATTGTGCCGTCCCGCACGCTGACGACATTGACATTGGTGAATATGAGAATCTCGGTGGAGGTCTTTGGCTTGGGTCCCGCCCATAGGAAAGTGGTGAAACACACCCAGACGGTAAGAGATGCTTTCATGCCCCAGAGCTCCGAGAGAGAACCAGTCAGGAAAGGCTAAGTGTGGGCCGCTGCGGCGTCAAACAAATTCAGGAAGGTCAGCTTCTTTTCTGCAGGAAGGAACGAGGCTTCGAAGGAATTCCGCGCCAGCTCGCGTAAATGTTCTTCCGTGAAGCCGAACGACTGCTGGGCCAGCTGATATTCCCGCGCTAGTGATGTACGAAACATCGCAGGATCGTCAGTGTTAAGCGTAATCATAATTCCCTGATCAAAATATTGGCGGACAGGGTGGACGCTCAACCCTGAGCACGCGCCGGTGCGCAAATTGCTGGTAATGCAGACCTCTACCGGGATCTGGCGAGTGGCCAGCTCTTCGACCAGTTCCGGGTCCTGCGCGGCGGTAAGTCCGTGTCCGATACGTTCCGCGCGCAGATTGAGCGCGCCCCAGATGGATTCGGGCCCGGCATTCTCACCGGCATGGGCGGTCAGATGCAGTCCGTTGTCGGCGGCAAAGGCGTAGGCCTCGCGAAACAACTCAGGAGGCCCCTTTTGCTCGTCGCCGCCCATGCCGATGGCCACGACTTTTCGCTCCCGGTGGCGCACCGCGACTTCGAACACCTCACGAGCTGCGACCGGGCCGAACTGGCGCACCGCGTCGAAGATCCATAGCAGGGACACGCCGAAGTCTCGCTCTCCCCTCTCACGTCCCCGTTCCAGTCCTTCGAACAGAGCGTCAAACTTCTGCTTGCGCCACAGACAAACCCCCACCGACACATACACCTCGGCGTGCAGCACGTTCTGTGCTCTAAGCCTTTCCATCAACCGGTAAGTGATCAGCTCGTAGTCGTCGGCAGTCTGCAGGTCTTCGGTCACAGCCTTGAAAGCCATCAGGAAACCGTTGAAATCCTGGTAGCTGTAAAGCTGTTCGATCTCCGCCATGGTGCTGGTTCGGCCGTGCCGCTGCCGCAGCTCAAGCAGGGTTGTGGGGTCAATCGCTCCTTCAAGATGAAGATGCAGCTCAGCCTTCGGCAAAGTCACGATGAACGAACTGGGCTGCGACGCCATAGCGTAATTGTAGATTGAAGACCCGGAATTTGCAGAGGAATAGATTAATAGATTACAGATTACTGATTGCAGATTGCAGAATTCAAATCAAATCCCGGCATTGACCCGAGCCGCTAAGCGGCGCAGAGAATGTAGCGCGGGGCGTAAGCCCCGGGTAAAAAAGAGAAGCGAGTAAGCTCCAAAGGACGAAAGAAACTTTGCCCCTAAATCTACAATCTCAAATCTGCAATCCGAATCTTATTTCTGAGCTCTGCAAAACTCGCTGTGACGCCGGCTGTAAAAAATGTAGATAGCCAGACCGAGCGCTAGCCAGATAAAGAAGCGCAACCACGTAATCACGGTAAGCCCGGTCATCAGTCCGCCACACAGCACGACTGAGATCAATGGGAACCACGGAACAAAAGGCACGCGAAAGGCGCGCGGACGATCAGGCTGCCTGCGGCGGAGAAAAATGACGCCCAGTGACACGAGAACAAACGCAAACAGCGTACCAATATTGGAAAGATCGGCAGCGTCCCCAATATCCACCAAGCCGGCAGGAATTCCAACGGCGAAACAAGCAATCCACGTAGACCAGTAAGGAGTCTTGTACTTGGGATGCACCACGGAGAAGAGTTTAGGCAAGAGGCCGTCGCGGGACATGGCGTACCAGATGCGTGCCTGCCCATATTGAAATACCAGCAGCGACGAAATCATTCCGGTGAGGGCGCCCACTACGATCACGGAACGAAAAAACGGGTGTGCGCCCAGATATTTCAGCGCGTAAGCGACAGGCGCCTCGGCAGCTTCGCCGGAAACGAAAGTCGTGTATTTCATCATGCCCAGCAGAACAATGGCAACGCCGACGTACAGGATGGTGCAGATGATCAGCGACGCAATGATGCCGAAAGGCAGGTCGCGCTGCGGTGTCTTACACTCCTCCGCCGCGGTGGAGACGGAATCGAAGCCAATGTAAGTGAAGAACACGATAGCGCCGCCGGTGACAATTCCAGCAAATCCTGATGGGGCAAATGGCGTCCAGTTTGCCTTATTGACCAGCATGCCCCCTACAACCAGGAAGGTGAGAATCGCGCCGATCTTGATCATGACCATGACATTGTTGGCGCCGGCCGACTCCTTCACACCGCGCACCAGCAACAACGTCAGAATGAAAACGATCAGGAACCCGGGCACGTTGAAATACGCGCCGGTCCAATGTCCCGAGGCCCAGACCGGGCTGGCCCACTGGTTGGGCAGGTTTACTCCGAAAGCTGCCAGTTGCGCCTTGGCATATCCGCTGAAACCAACGGCGACCGCAACGTTGCTCACCACATATTCCAGGATCAAGTCCCAGCCGATGATCCAGGCGAAAATTTCCCCCAGCGTCGCATAGGAATAGGTATAGGCACTGCCCGCGATCGGGATCATCGAGGCCAGCTCAGCGTAGCACAGGCCGGCAAAGCTGCAGGCTACCGCAACCAGCAGAAACGAGATGGCTATCGACGGGCCGGCCGGCGGGCGTCCGTGCATCAGCGCGCCCGCAGTGCTTCCCGTGCGCAGGAAGTTGGAAATCAGGTCCAACACTTGCGCATGCAAAATCGAGGGAGCGGAGAAGTGTTCTCCCGCGGCGGCCGTACCAGTAAGGACGAATATTCCCGATCCGATGATCGCGCCAATGCCCAGCGCGGTCAGCGACCACGGGCCCAGGGATTTCTTGAGACGATGGCCCGGCTCGTCGGCTTCCGCAATCAGTTTGTCGATGGACTTGCAGCAGAGCAGTTGGTGGTCAGAGGTGTAAGCCGTTGGTGGTTGTGCCAAAGGTTTCTGTCTCCTGGGGAAGCGTTTGGCGATGGCACTTGGCATTCAGCCTGTTCAATGGCCAAATACCAAGTGCTGGATGCCAATTGTCCTTTACCGCTTCGCCGTACCGCGTGCCATCTTCTTGACTTTTCGCTTAGCCGAACCGCGGGCATACTCCCGGGGCTTCAGCGGATTGTCCGTCTTGCGCTTCTTGCGCGACGCGCGTTTGGTTTTCTTGCGTTCTTCCTTGGTCAGTGTGCTTGTGTTTGCCATGAGTGCTGTCTGGTTCTCCTTAGGATGTGCTGAAAAGCGAGCTTTTAGCTCTTAGCTTCTAGCCTTTAGCCAAAACGTTTCGACCCCGGATCTGGCTAAAAGCTAAGAGCTAATGGCTAAGAGCTGACTCCCTCCAGCTGCGCATACTTCTCCACCAGCTTCTTCAAACCGAAGCGAGGGAATTGTACCGTAATCTTGGCATCTTCACCTTCTCCTTCGCGCTGGTAGACAGTGCCTTCGCCATATTTCGGATGTCGAACCTTTTGCCCGGGACGGAAGCCCTTCTTACCTTTCGGCTCCTCAACCGGCAGCTTGGGGACGCTGAATTTCTTGCCTCGCGAGGCAAAAAAGTCGGCAATATTTTCAATCGAGTTGTAGGACTTTCCAGAGTACGACGCTGCCGGAGTGCGTGCCTTCTGCGGGCCGCTCCAGACCGCACTCTGGTCTTCATCTTCGTAGGCGTAGTGGGTCGATTCCTGCTCCTGTGGCTGCCCGCGTGGCCGCGGGCGACTCGCCCGCGCATAGTCGTCCGCGGCGGAGTCTCTGGCAGCTCTCCGACCTTTTCTCGATGACCCGAGGTCTTCCACCAGTTCCATCGGGATCTCTTCCAGGAACCGCGAAGGGATGCTGGCCTCGGGCAGATCGGTACCGTAACGGCGCCGGTAGACTGCGCGCGTCAGAATCAGCGTATCCATGGCGCGCGTCATGCCGACATAGCAAAGCCGGCGCTCCTCTTCGACGTCGTCCGGTTGCAGGAAAGTACGCGAGTGGGGAAATAGCCCTTCTTCCAGGCCTCCAAGAAAGATCAGCGGAAACTCCAGACCCTTGGCTGCATGCAGGCTCATGAGAGTGATCTGGGCCCGCTCGTCGTAGGCGTCGGCGTCGCTGACCAGGGCCGCATGATCCAGAAACTGATGAAGCGTTTCGCCGCGGTCGCGCGAATCCATGGCAGCGTTAACCAGTTCGCGCAGGTTCTCGACACGGGAAAAGGCTTCAGGCGTGTCTTCTTCCTCAAGCTGCTTGATGTAACCAGTGCGGTCAATAAGAAATTTCAATATGTCGGCGGTGCTGGCAGCCAAGGCATTTGTAGCGCCGGCATCCTGCCGGCTGTCGTGGAGGTGTCCCGCCTCCACTTCTTCGCCAGGCACGCCATTCGTCTTCTCTCCTATCGACGGCGCTCCCGTACTATTTTCATCTGGAGACCCTAAGTCGCCGCCAAAGTCGAAAGAAAAATTGTCTGGGCTGAAATCTGTATCGTCGTCGGCGGGGGGAACCTCGAGTTCTTCGTCGTCCGGACTGCGCGGGCGAGTCGCCCGCGGCCGCACGGGCTTGTCCTCAACCTCTGCGCTTGCCGTCTCTTCGAGCCGTTCGGCGTACGTTCCACTCAGAATGGCGCGTCCGTCTTCGATGATGTCAGCAAATATCTTGAGAGCAGCCAGCGCGCGCTGCGGCAGAAGCTGGCGTTTCATCACCTCCGCAATCGCGCCCCACAGGGAAAGCCCGGTTTCGAGTGCTACCCGCTCGAGAGTCTCGATGCTGGTCTTGCCGATTCCACGGACCGGGGTGTTGATCACGCGCAACAGGGAAATCGAGTCATCCGGGTTATGGATGGCTTTGAGGTAGGAGATCATGTCCTTGATCTCGGCGCGCTCGTAAAACGAGAACCCCCCGACGACGTGATACTTCAGCCCGTAGCGCCGCATGGCCTCTTCATAAAGCCGTGACTGTGAGTTGGTGCGATAGAGTACAGCAGCCCGCGCGTTCTCCCCCTGCTCGACGGCTTCGCGCAGGTATTTCGAAATGTAGTCGGCGGCAAAGAGAGCTTCGTTTTCGCCGTCTGGAGCTTCGTAGTAGCCGACTCTGGCGCCGCCCTGCCGCGAGGTCCACAGGTTCTTACCCTTACGCTTAATGTTGTTCGCCACTACCGCCGACGCGGCCTGCAGGATGTTCTGAGTCGAACGGTAGTTTTGCTCCAGGCGGATGACCTTGGCCTCGGGAAAGTCCTTTTCGAATTCCAGAATGTTGCGAATGTCTGCGCCGCGCCAGGAATAAATCGACTGGTCTTCGTCGCCCACGGCGCAGATGTTGTGATGGCTGCCGGCCAGCAGTCGCATCAGTTCATACTGGGGCCTGTTGGTGTCCTGATATTCGTCAATCATGACGTATTGGTAGCGGCGGTTGTAATAGTCGCGAACCGCCGGGACGGTTTTGAGCAGACGCACGGTTTCGAGCAGCAAATCGTCGAAATCAAGAGCGTTGGCTTTGCGCAGCTCCTTGCGATACTCCTCGTAAATGTGGGCCACGCGCTCCGTCTTGGGATCACCCGATTGCAGGTACACTTCCTGCGGATCAAGCATATGGTTCTTGGCCCACGAAATATGCGAGAGTACGGAGCGCGGCGTGGTCTGCTTGTCGTCGATGCCTGACCGGCGCATCGCCGCCTTCACCAACTGTTGTTGATCGGACTCGTCGTAAATGACAAAGCTTTTCGTCAGTCCAATTGGCGGCTGTCCGGGAACGGATGAAGGGATACGCAGCTTCTCAATATCCCGCCGCAATACCCGCACACAGAAAGAGTGAAAGGTTGCAATGGTCGGCTTGGCGATGGAAAGGCCGCCGACCAGCTTGTCCACGCGCTCGACCATCTCCTGCGCAGCCTTGTTGGTGAAGGTCATGGCCAGGATGGCCTCGGGCATCACGCCCATGTTCTCGATCAGGTACGCGATACGGAAGGTGATGACCCGGGTCTTGCCGCTGCCCGCGCCCGCGAGAATGAGAACCGGCCCTTCCGTGGTTTCAACGGCGGCGCGTTGTTGCGGGTTGAGTTGGTCGAGAAAAGACAAACCGGGGACGGCTCCATGACGCACTTACAATTTTACATGGAAGATTGAAGCGCGATTGCCCGGAGAGCGCCACTACTTCTGCATGTCGGCCACTGCCTTCACGAAGCCGTCGTCGTTGACGAAG
>Ga0210384_10002632_pt1 | contig 21720 bp, 14 predicted proteins | sample IncBWH2MmetaG_FD_160574 | JGI IMG/M metagenome (GOLD analysis project Ga0210384, IMG submission 160574) | Forest soil microbial communities from Barre Woods Harvard Forest LTER site, Petersham, Massachusetts, United States - Inc-BW-H-2-M | ecosystem: Environmental > Terrestrial > Soil >...
GAGGCCTGGCAATGTCCAGCGAAAATTCCAGTCGGCGATCTTTCTTTAAGATGTTGGCGGCTGCGCCGCTGCTAAGCCAGATTGCAGCGCGCAACCTTTATGCACACGCGGCCACGGCCATCGGTGTGGATCAGGGGCAGAACGTGTACGCGCGCCTTGGTGTGAAAACGGTTATCAACTGCCGCGGGACATGGACCTTTCTGAGCGGTTCCCTGGAGTTTCCGGAGGTTCGCCAGGCGCAGGAGGAGGCCTCCAAGTATTTCGTCAACATGATCGAATTGCAGCGGGGCGTGGGGCGGCGGTTGTCGGAATTAACCGGCGCCGAATCCGGCATCGTTACCTCCGGTTCAGCGGGGGCCATGGCCGCCGCGACGGCGGGATGCATGGCTGGCACGGACGACCGGAAAATCTGGCAACTTCCGGACACGACAGGCATGAAGCATGAAGTAATCATGATGGGAGGCCGTAGCGCGTTTGACAGCGCCATCCGCCTGACCGGGGCAAAACTGGTGCTTGTTTATTCGCCGGAAGAACTCTCCAAGGCCATCGGCGAAAACACCGCCATGATTTACACGACGGACCTGGGTGAGAAACTCCAACAGCAACTGAAAGTAGCGAAGGACCGCAAAATCCCCATGCTACTGGACGATGCAGCGGGAATTCCCCCCGTGGATAACGCCAAGCTCTACGCAAAAATGGGAATCGATCTGTACTGTTTCTCGGGCGGAAAGGGGCTGCGTGGTCCGCAGTGCAGTGGATTGCTGCTGGGCCGGAAGGATCTGATTGAGGCAGCCTTGCTGAATAGCAGTCCACGTGAGGGCGCAGTGTGCCGCCCGATGAAAGTCGGGAAAGAAGAGGTAATCGGGTGCGTCGCCGCGCTGGAGACCTGGTTGAAGATTGACGAAAAGAAACTGTACGAAGAATGGAATGCCCGAGTGGATCGCATCCGCAAACTCGTGGAGACGGTGCCGCAGGTAAAAACCAGTACTTACGTCCCCGACGATGGAAACCGGTATCCGACGTTGAAAGTATCCTGGGATCAGCAAGCCTGGGGCTACACGATCGCCGATCTCGTCCGTGAGTTGCGCGCGGGCGACCCGGTTATCGAGATCCTTGGCACCGACAACCCCAGCCTGGTTACGGCAGTTCGGGAGGGGAATCCCGTTCCGACGCGAAAAGAACGCAAAGCTCCCGATCACATTGAACTGGTATCCATGACCATACAGCCCGGTGAAGAAATGATCGTAGGGGAAAGACTGCGATCCGTTCTTGGTGCGGCGCAGAAAAAACGGGCCTGAAGATAGTTGGGCGACACGGGGGGTGCGGCTTGTGCTAATGAAGCGAACATTGCAGTCAGCAGGAGTTTTGTTTCTGATGGCCGGGTCAGTGCATTGTGCGGGACTCTCCGCGCAAGAACGCGTTCGCGCCGTTGTTCCTCCGCAAACGGCGAGCCCGAGCCAATTCGTCTCGCCAGCCGTTGATGCCGGAGATTACGTTTACATCTCCGGTCAGGGGCCACGCGGCGCCGACGGTAGCTTGCCGTCAACCACTGGTGCGCAAGTACGGCAAGCCCTGGAGAACATCAAAGCAATTGTTGTGGCTGCTGGTCTGACGATGGACAACGTGGTGTACACGCAAGTCTATCTGACGGATATAAGCAAAGCGCGGGACCTAGATAGCGCCTTTGCGAAGTACTTTCCTAAGGCTCCGCCAGCCCGAGCCGTGCTTGGAGTCGCCAACCTGCCTGATCCTCCCGTTCAGATCAGTGCAGTCGCGGTCCGCGATCTGGAAGGCCGACGCGCAGTTTCCCCCGCAAATTATCCACACAGCGATTCCTGTTCTCCTGGAATTCTGACGCACGACCGGCTCTTCATCTCCAGCGTGGCCGGCATGGATCCAGCGAGCGGCAAAATTCCCGCCGACCCGGCGACGCAGGTCGATCTGGCGCTCGATGGAATGAAGGCGGTCGTAAATGCCGCGGGGCTGGAATTGAGCAATGTGGTCTTCGTCAACCCATATCTGACAAAAGAGATTCCGATGCGGGTTATGAATCAGCACTACGCTCGCCGCTTTGAATTTGGCAACACCCCGGCACGCGCAACCATCGAAGTGTCCAGCCTGCCGGGCGGGGCTCACATCGAATATACGGGTGTGGCTGTGCGGGATCTCCAAGCTCGAAAAGCCGTGCGTCCGAAGAATATGCCGCCGAGTCCGACCGCGAGTCCCTGCGTGTTTGCCGGCGAGACATTATATTGTTCGGCCAAGAGCGGTTTTATCCCCGGACCTCATGACGGAGTGTATGCCTCGACCACACCGACCCAGCTTCGCCAAACCATGCGCAACCTTCTTGATAATTTGGAGGAAGCCGGAATGGATTTCAGCCAGGTCGTGTCTACGAATGTCTATTTGGATGATCTTGCCGACTCGAAGGACTTCGACAAGGTATACGGAGAGTATCTGGGGCCCATCATGCCTGCGCGGACGACCATTGAGCAGATCAGCCCGGGAGAACGCAATCCCGATAGCGAAGGACGCTATCCCGATTTTGAGCAGGTTTCCCTCATCGCCGTACAAAGGCGGTCCACTCACTGAGCGGCAGTGCGACTCCAGCAGTTGTAGAGAAGGATGGGCCCGTGCTTCTAGCGGGATGGACCGTTTCGTAGCTCCGGCATGATTTCATAGGCCTTCTCGAATTCGGCGCCTGCTTCGGCTTCTTTCCCCGCCTTCTGAAGAGCCAGGGCAAGATTGTAATGAGCTTCCGCGTAACGCGGCTTCAGACGCACAGCCTCAAGAAACTCAGCCTGCGCGCCTTTCGCATCGCCAGCCTCTAGGAGCAGCAATCCTAAATTGTTGTGAATCTCCGCAAATTTCGGATCGCGCCGCAGAAGTTCTTTATACACATTCGCCGCGCCGACAAAATCGTTTTTTTCGCTGAGAACGAGCCCCAGTTGCACACGTGCATCCACGTATTGAGGATCAAGGCTGATTGCGAGGTTCAATTCCTGGACGGCTTCGTCCAGGCGCTGCAATTGAGCCAGTGCGAGCCCAAGATTGTAATGCGCCTCCCGCAAATCGGGGTCGCACATCACGGCCCGCTGAAACTCTTCGAGTCCACGTTCGCGATTGCTCATCCGCCAAAGAAGCGAGCCATAACTGGTGTGGGCCTGCGCATAATCCGGTTGCAGGGAGATGGCTTTTTCGTAAGAGGAGGACGCTGATGCCGGATCATTTTTGCGTTCCCAAACGAGTCCCAGGTAGTAGTAGCTGGTGGGTAATTCCGGGCTTCGTTCGGCCGACTCCTGAAACAGTCGCAGGGCATCGTCCACTTTTTGCTGTTTCAGCGCTTCCACGCCTTGCAGGATCAAGAGTTTGGATTGAGCCAGTCGCGTGCGGAATTCATGCAGGCCCTTCAGTTCGCCAAGTTCCTTCTTGGCTTCGGCATCCTCCCCCTGCGACCGCAAGGTAATCCCCAGGTTGTAGTGCGCCTGTTCAAAATCGGGCTTGAGTTCGATGGCGCGCCGGAACGCCGCGATCGCGCCCGCTTTATCGTCCTTCGCCTTCAGCTCTTTGCCAAGGTTGAATTGCGCATCGGGATCCTCAGGAGCGAGATCTGCCGCCTTCTGGAACTGCGCGAGCGCACCAGCATGATCCCCCTGCCTTCGCAGAATTACACCCAGCATCAGGTGCGCGCTTGCGTAACGCGGATTGTACTGCAGGGCACGACGGAATTCGCTCGCAGCGGTTTCGGAATTGCCAAGCCGCGCTTCGACCAGCCCCAACTCGAAATAGACCTCCGCCGAAGGTTTTGCCGCAAGCGCACGCCGCAACTCGCGTTCCGCTCCCTGGGGATCATTCTGCTGCAAGTAGATTCCCGCGAGAAGCCGGCGCGCCTGCACGTTTGCGGGATCCACACCCACCGCAGCTTTTAGTTCCTTGGCTGCCGCGGACGCATCGTGCAAATCGTAATAGGCTGCACCCAATCCGTAGTGAGCCTCCGCCCATTTGGGTTTGAGCTGTATGGCAGCCTGGAACTCCGCCACGGCCTGCGCCGAACGCCCGCTGTATTTCAGCGCCAGCGCCAGGTCGTAGTGAGTGACGGCATCGTTGGGTTCAAGCGCGAGAGCCTCGCGGTAATTGGCGATGGCCTGATCCCAGGATTTTGCCTTCGAATATTCAAGGGCCTGCTTTCGGTATGTTTCCGCAGTCTGGGCCCGGCACGGTCCCGGGAAAAGTACGGCCAAAGCCAGTACGGCAGCAGTCAGAAAAGCTTCGCGAGGCTGGCATTTGTGACTCGACTTGAGTTTGCGCGTGACCAATTTGCGGCTGCTTCCAGTTATTGGAATTGGCGCTCGTCCAGAGTCGCGCCGTCCGCCAGGCGACTCGTCCGCGTGTGGCGAAGTAGAGCCACGGGGCGCTGGAGAGCGCCCCTGCCTGCACTGGCATTCTACCAGTAGAATTTCGCGCTGACCTGTCCGATGCGGGGGTCGCGCGCGCTAGTCACAACTCCGAAGCCCCCTGTATCGCTGATGTTTCCATCAGGATTCTTAAATTGCGCGTGGTTGAAGATGTTGAAAAATTCGAATCGGAGGTCGAAAGCGAAATTCTCTTTAATTTGCGTTCGCTTCGTTATTCCGAAATCGGTGTTGTTGAAGCCGGGGCCGTGGAAGAAGCGGCGGTTGGCGGTGCCAAACGTTCCCAGGGTTGTGTTGGGGGCAAATGCACCGGTCAGGAAGTAGCATCCATAACCAGTTTGACTGGGATCCGGAGCGGTGGGATCGTAGGAGTCGCAAGAGGTACTCCGTTTTCGCGGGTCCCATTTGACAACCGGCCCCACGCGATCAGGCATATCGGTGGCTGAGCTGCCGCTCAGCGAGAAATCTCCTGTGCCCTGGTTAAGCTGAACGGGGAAGCCGGTGGAGAACCGCGTGATTCCCTGAATCTGCCAACCTTGGGTTAAGCGCTTGGGCGCATTGGCGAAAGCCCGGTCGAATGGGACGGCCCAAATGTAACTGACGACAAAATTATGAGTGATGTCGCTTGAGGACAGCCCTCGGCTCAACTTGGGATTTTGGAAATTTACCAAGTCGTTGAAGGCCGAAGAATCGTCCAGGCCTTTCGCAAAGGTATACGCGGCCAGGAATGTGAAATCGTTGGCCTTGCGCTCTACAGTGATTTGCGCGGCGTTGTAGATTGAATTGGCGCTCGTAAGCGTATTGGTATTGTTGGAGCCAAAGCACACCTGGGCTCCGCCGGGGCAGAAGTTCGGATTTAGGATCGTCTGCCGGGTGCTGTAGACGCATCCCGGGAGGGCCGTCGGACTAAGCGTCGTACACGGAACCGTGGCCGACCGAAGCTGGAAAACGTCGTTCTCATTTCCAGGTCCGCAACCGTTGGTTCCTGCAGTAACGTCTATAACCCCTGACCCTGGCGCATTAAGTTGCTGGCACAGAGCGGCGGAGCCAGGGTTCGCGTCCTTCTGTGTGATCAGCCGGTGACCCTCGGTCCCGACGTAAGCCACCGTGAGCACGGTTGATTTTGTCAACTCGCGCTGGATCGAGAGATTGAAGTGCTCCGCGTAAGGCAGCTTGTTGTGAATGTCGTAGCCCGGGAAAAAGTTGAAGGGTTCGTAAACCGAAAAGTCCAGTGTCTTGTTCGATGGAGCGCCCGGGACGGGCGCAGTGAAGGGAAAACGCTGGTTCAAGGAGGCACCGGTGGCCCTAACTCGGAAAGGTTCGTCAAACATGACCGAGACAGGCGAGGTCCAATAGAGGCCGAACGGCGCATCCGCCACTTCGTAAAACAGGTTCAGGTCCTCGACCGAGGTGTAGTACAGACCGTAGGAGGCCCGGATGCTCGCTTTGCCGGGGCCGCCAAATATTTTGCCCAACACGCCGTCCGAAAATCCCGGCGAATACGCCAAACCGAGCCGCGGACCGAAATTGTTGTATTTCGTCTGGGCGAGGGTCTTTGGAATTCCGGGGTCGCCCGGGAAAACCAAGCCTGTGGGAGAAAGCGGGAAAGTGGTTGACTGCAGCCCTGGAACGAAGGTTTGAATCTTTCCCTGCGTGTCGTACCACGGCATGCTGACTTCCCAGCGCAACCCCAGGTTCAGCGTTAGATTAGATTTCACTTTCCAGGAGTCCTGGAAAAAGGCGCCACCATAGCGTGTGCGCGAATCCAGGAACTGTTCCGCGGCTTGGGTGTAGGGTGCGCTGGTAGTTGACGTCGCGCCGAGCAGGTAGTCCGCAAAAGGGGCTCCCGTTACCGTGCCATCAAATGTGAAGCCCCCATTCGGGTTGGCAAAGTTACGTTCGTTCACTTGCAGGTAGCGAAATTCCCCGCCAAACTTCCACGTATGCTTGCCCTGGCTCTTCGAAAATACGTCACTAATCGCGTAGGTGGTATTGGGTTGAAACGTGTTCAGCGTGGGCACGCCAATGTTTAAGCCGTTGTTGCCGATGTTGGGAAAGCTGATCTGCGGCACATACTGCGGATATCCAGCCAGCGGGACAATGCCGAGAGTGTTGGCGCCGGTAATAAACCCGAGGTCAGAAAGGTTGGCGAAACTCCCAGCCGGGTTATTTAAGTGGAGCGAAGTGCGAAATAGGCTGAACCGCGCCTCGTTGACCGCCGTCGCTCCCAAAGTCTTGGTGTTACTCATCACGAACTCTTGCGCCCGCGAAGGCGAAACCGTGGGAAAGCCTGGCACAGAGGCGAAACCGCCCTGTGAGGATGGTAACAGTGCGGCCTGTAGGCTGGAGCGATCAAAATGGTAATACCATGACCAGTTTCCCGTCTTCTGGTTGTTGAAATCGATGCGCTCGCCGATTTTGTCGTCGTTGGTGACGTTCCTCCCGCTGTTATTCGAGTAGTTGTTGGTGGTTGCTCCTGGAACCGTCGGCGCCGGAATATACGGGAGGATATTGAGGGCGGGTTTTGACCAGGCCGCCTGTGGAATCGAGCCGCCAGGAAAAACACACCCTGTCGCTGGATTCGTGCTGGCGCAACCGGGAAAACTGTAAGCCTCGTCCGGGCCGCCCTGCGGCGCCACGGCATAACCCAAGCGCGTCGAAAGCACCTGCGCCCAGTACGATCCGGCAGGAACACAATTCGTTGTAGTTGGGTCCTGACAAGTGCCGGTACCGGTGCCGTTCGGGGCCATGCTCGCGGGATCAAAGTTGCCTTGACGCTGGTCTGTCGTGGGTACCGTAACCTGGCTGGCTTCCGCGCCTTTCACCTCGCGCGTGCCCTGGTAATCCGAGAACCAGAAAATCTTGTTCTTCCAGACCGGCCCGCCCGCCGCGTAGCCGAACTGATTGCGTCGCAACTCGGATTTGGACCCGAAAAAGTAATTCTTGGCGTCCAGTTTGTCATTGCGCAGGAACTCGAAGGCATCTCCGTGAAAACTGTTGGTGCCGGATTTGGTGATGGCGTTGACGACGGCGCCGCTGAATTTTCCATATTCGGCGTCAAAGCTGTTCGTGATGAGGCGAAATTCCTCGATCGAGTCCAGATTCGGAACCAATCCTGCCCCCAGGTTGCGCCCCTCGCTGACGTCTCCGCCATTCACCAGGAATGCGTTCGACGTCTCGCGCTGGCCATTCACGGAGATATTGCCGGCGCTTAGGCCGCCCGATACCGGACGGTCCTGCTGGATCGTTTCGGCGGTGGCGGGCGCCACGCCCGCCTGCAGGCCCAGAAGATCGATGAAACTGCGGCCATTGAGGGGAAGCGCCAGCATCTTCTTCGAGTCGATGACGTCGCCGAGTTGCGTGTTTTCGGTCTGCACTTGCACGGCATTGGCTTCAACGCTGACGGTTTCCGTAGCCGAACCTACGCTCAGGGCCACATCGACTTGCAGTTGGTCATTCACTTTCACTTCGATGTCTGTCGTATTGTAGGTCTTGAATCCAGGGGCCACGACGCTCAGCTTGTAAGTTCCCGCCGGCAAAGACAAGAAGTGGTAGGAACCATCGGCCCCCGAAACCGCTTCATGTTTGAGGTTGGTCTGCACATTGGTGATGGTGATGTGCGCGCCGGCGACTATCGCTTGCGAACTGTCGCGCACCGTGCCGAGAACCGAACCGGTCACGTCCGCGCGCACGATCCCCGCGTTAAAAAGCATTGCGGCGGTCAAAAACAAACACAGAGCGAAGAAAAAGTTACACTTTCGCATTAACCCTCCCCGGTGCGGGTAATCGATAGCTTCGAACTCACGTTGAGAAAACCCTGGACTAAGATTCGCGACCCCAACGGCGCCGGCAGGTTTCTTGCCCTTCGAGGAGGCATTTCACCTGTCGAACGCTACTCCCATAGCGCGAAAACATATTCCACTCAATGAAACCTGTCAAGCACGGAATAATTTCTCTGGGGCGGCGGCGCTGCCCGGGCACGGCCAGTTCACTTGCCGTTACTGTAAGCTTTGTCTACTAAGTAGGGCACGAAACCCTGGGTGTTTGTCTTCAGGCGATACACGGATGTGGTGGCCGTGATGTAGAGCGTGCGCAGGTCCGCATCGCCCCACGCGAGATTCGCGGGCTGCTCTGGCAAGAGAATCGTGCCCAAGTGGCGCCCGCTGGCGTCCCAAACCCAAATTCCTCCGGGGCCAGTGACGAAGAGATTTCCAGCCAGATCCACTTTCATCCCGTCCGGCACGCCTTCGCCCTTACTTCCCGGCTCTTCGCCAAATATGCGGCCGTTCTCAAGCCTGCCGCCGGGCCGGAAATCGTAGACACGAATGTTTCTCTTTTCACTGTCGTCCACGTAAAACCTGGTTCCGTCCGGAGAAAAGGCAAGTCCATTGGGCTGCAAAAGCTCTGATGTTAGCAACGTTATCCGGCCCTTCGAGTCCACCCGGTAGACGCCTTGGTATGGGAGTTCCTTTTTCTGGCCCGCGGGCAAATCCAGGGTTGGGTCCGTAAAATAAATCGCGCCGTCCGGCCCCATCACCACGTCGTTGGGACTGTTGAAGCGCTTGCCTGCAAACCTGTCCGCAAGCACCTCAATCTTTCCCGCGGGGCTAACGCGAATAATCGCTCGAAGGTAACTCGCGCAATCCAGAAGCCGATGCTGGCTGTCGTAGGTATTTCCATCCGGATCGCCAAGAGAGATCAACTCTTCCCTGCGGCCGTCCACATAAATCCGAAAAATCTTGTTGAGTTCTTCGTCGCTCACATACAGAAAACCATGTGGATCCCAAACCGGCCCCTCGGTAAAACGTAATCCAGTGGCAAGCGTTGCCAGCGCGGCGTCGGGGGGGACCAGTTTCCAGAACGCCGTCGATTCAGCCTTCAATTCGAACTTGCGTTGATCGGAATGTGTCTTTGCGGCCCACAGCGCGGCCACGACCATGGTGAGGGAGGCAAGCGCCAGGCCACGCATTGCCGAAGGCACCCACTTTTTCCCTCCGTGCAGAACCCGCTGTATTTGCGGCTTTTCGCACGTTCGCGCCAGCATCCAATTCGCCATTAACGCCTCTTAGGTTCAGAACTCATCTCCATGCTTCTGCTTCGTGCGCGCAATGCCTGCTAGATACGCCGCCAGTGCGTCCAACTCCGCGGCGCTCAGCTTGGAGCCGTAGTCCGCGGGCATCAGAGATTCCTGGCGAAAGTTGATCGCGGCCAAATCTGACTTTGAGAGGAGATGGAAGGTTCCGTCCAAAGCCAGCAATTGCAGGGAAAAATTGTCTTCGTTTCGCACCACGCCGGAATACAATTTGCCGTCTTTGGCGGTAACTTCGGCAACATGCCCGCGCGTCCCTGTCGTCTTCTCGGGCTTCACGATCGCGGATTGAATTTCGGTGACGGAATGGTTTTCGCCGTACTTTGAAAGGTCACGTCCCAGAAATCCACCAGCGCCGTTGACCATGTGGCACTCCGAGCAACCGGCTTTGCCCCAATAGAGTTCCTTGCCCTTTTCCGTGTTGCCCGCAACGGGCAATGAGGTCCCCTTTCCCTGCAAGGATCGTATGTAGCTCAATAGAGCGGAAAGCTTGGCGGACCCGAGCGCGGCGAAGGAAGGCATGCCTTTTTCGGGAATACCTGCGCGCAGAACTTTCAAGAGATCCTGGTCCGACAGACGTGTGATCTCAGGCCGGGTAGCGATGTCTGGCGCGCGTTCACCCCCTCTGCCATCCAAGCCATGACAGGACGCGCACGTGGAATCGAAGGTTTGTTGACCGCCGGATAGTGAAGTGGCCGCTGGCGGACGTTTCGTCCCCAACTTCTGCGCTTCCTGTGCCGAAGCAGCATGAAGGGCAAGGACTACGAACGAAGCAACGGTGGCAAAGCGGGTCAGCTGGCATCTTGTTCTGGACAAAGTCACACCTGTCATTTGAAAACTGTGCCTGGCGACTGACATTCGGAATTCCTCAAATGAGGCCCATAACTTCGAAAAAAAGGAAGAGGCTCATCCTGAAATATCGACTGAAGCCCGGTATCAATGAGAGGAAATCACAATTTTTCAACTGGTGAAACCTGCGCTCTAATGATAAAAACTCTCCGGGTGCGTAAGCAAATAGCCCAGCCGCAAGGCATGTGTCAACCATTTTCTATGGAACGCCGCTCGATTGAGATTTTTGCGGCGCGCAAATTCAGTCGAACACGGCGGAGGATTTTGTTTCATTGCGGGGCGGTGCTGCATTGAAAGACGAATTACAAAGGAAGGAACCATGAAACCGTTCGTTGACCCCCGGCGATCTGCCAGCCGCGTATTGTTAATTCTTTCACTCGCCATCTTTCTCGCAACCGGCGCAACTTTCTTGAGCAAGCGGGTACGCGCCGAGGCCACGCAGGACGCGTCCAAGAAGGATGACGCCGCCTTGATCGAATCGTTTCGGCACGTCGAAGTCGCTTCCGTCTCCGACGCGATGGAACAACTCCTCGGCAAGAAGCTCTACATGACGCATCGAATGCGCCCCATCTTCCCAAGCAAGTTCGCGGGGTTCGCCCTGACGGTCCATCTCAAGAAAGAGGAGAATGAGGATCCGACGGCGCTGAATGGCATGCTTTCCGCCATTGACGAAGGACCCAGGAATTCCGTGTACGTAATGCAGGTCGACGAGGGCGCCGACATCGCCGGTATGGGGGGACTAATGGGAACGGCTATGTCTGCTCGCAATTTCTCCGGTGCGGTAATCGACGGGGGCGTGCGAGACGTGGCCTATCTAGGAAAAATTGGCTTCCCGGTGTTCGCCACGGGCATTGTCCCGTCCACGTCGGTGCATCACTATCGCTTTGCCGGCGCCAACATACCCATTCAGTGCGACGGAGTTACGGTGAGACCCGGCGACATTGTGGTTGCTGACGCCGATGGCGTGGCGGTTGTCCCCCGGGAAGCTGCGGAGAAGGTTCTTGCGCTGGCCCAGCAGTTAGACTTCAAGGAGCACTCCATGTACCCGATCATCGAGAAGGCGCGGTCGATCGTGGAGGGCGTAAAGCAGTTGGGCCGCCTGTAGGCAACTGCTTGATCCCAAAGGGCCGGAATTGAGACTGGATTCTCTACGGCGGCTGTAGTATATCTTTTCATGCAGTGAATTTGATTTTCATTTTATTCGGATAGGCGTTTTTTCATGAGCGTCCAAAAGCGGGAATACAACATCACCTCTCTCCAACGCGGCCTGCGTATGCTGCAACTCATTGGCCAGGCCGGGCGAGGGCTCCCCGCCTCAGAAATCGCGAAGCTTTCCGCTCTGCCTGTGAGTACGGTCCACCGCTTCCTCGTCAATCTGGAAGCGGGAGGGTTCCTTGCCAAGGACGAGTTGGGCAATTATCACCTGGGCGTGGCTTGTGTTTCTCTTGGTCAGGCGGCTCGCGAACAACTGGATGTTCGAAAAGTGAGCTTTGCTCACCTGGAACAGTTGAACCGCAGCACGCGGGAAACCGTTCACCTTACCGTCAGGCACAAACTCACGGCCGTGTATATCGAAAAGATGGAATCTCCCGAACCCCTGCGCATTCACTCCCGGATTGGAGCCAGCGTACCACTCTACTGCACGGCGGTGGGCAAGGTGATGCTGGCGTATCTGGACAAGGAGGAGCAGGAACGAGTTGTGAATGAACTGGAGCTGCGCCGCTTCACGGAGAATACCGTCGGTAGTATTCAGGAATTGCATGCGCAACTCACTAGAGTAAGAAAAGACGGCTTTGCCTGCGACATGGAGGAGCACGAACCCCATATCCGCTGCATTGCGGCGCCGATCTGGGACCACACTGGCGCGGTAAACGCCAGCCTGAGCGTGACCGGTCCGGCCGTGCGCATGTCCACGAATCGTCTCCGCGAAATTGCGCCGCTCGTCCGCGATGCTGGATTGAAAATATCCCACGATTTGGGGTTTCAGGGGACTAAAACTCGTCCAGTTGCCGCTGACCGGGCGATCGTACAGCGCGGACCCAAAGTGCGGAGAGTCCGTCCCGTTTTGCGCGCAAAGATCGCCGCAAAGTAACCGTTTTTTCTTGATCGATTGCAAGACACCCGAGTTACGCATCAGGAGGCGTGAAGGCTTCATGAGTCGGAGAGGGTTCTTCCTTGCAGAGGCGGTCCTGGTTGGGTGCCTGGCGTTGCCGGGAAGCCTGTCTCCGTCCGAACAAACTTCTGCTTCCGTGCATATCGATGTCCAGCCGGGAACATTGCTTTCCCAACCGATTGGCGCGAATTGGCCTTCCTACAACGGAGATTACACCGGCAGGCGCTTCAGTTCCTTGGATCAGATCAACAAGAGTAATGTGGGCCAATTGCGGCTGAGCTGGGTGTTTCATGCGTCCAATTCAAACGCACTGGAAGTCACTCCCGTCGCATACGAAGGCCTGATGTTCGTTACGTCGGCAAACGACGCTTATGCGCTGGATGCCCAGACGGGACGCATCGTTTGGCACTATGCACGTCCCGTCACGCAAGGCTTGATAGACGACGCGTCGGAACACCACAACCGCGGCGTTGCCATCTGGCATTCGCGCGTGTACCTGGAGACCGATAATGCCCATTTGCTTTGCCTCGATGCGCGTTCCGGCAATTTAATTTGGGATGTTGCCTACACGGACGGCAACAGGAACTACGGCGCCACAAGCGCCCCGCTGCTCGTGAACGACAAGGTGATCGTGGGGACGTCCGGTGGCGATGACGGCGTTCGGGGATTCGTTTCGGCTTACGATGCCCAATCGGGAAAGTTAGCCTGGCGCTTCTGGACCATACCAGGTCCCGGCGAGCCGGGATCGGAGAGTTGGCCTGGCACAGCCTACCTCCACGGCGGCGGCACCACTTGGATGCCCGGTACATTCGACCCGGAATCGAACACTCTTTTTTGGGGAACCAGCAATCCCGCGCCAGACTTCAGCGGCGACACCCGCCCGGGCGATGATCTTTACACGGATTGCATCCTGGCATTGGATCCGGACACGGGAAAGCTGAAGTGGCATTTCCAATTCACCCCCCACGACCTCTACGACTACGACGCCACGGAGACTCCCATTCTCATCGATGCGGAATACCAGGGGCAGCCGCGCAAACTCCTGGTCGAAGCAAACCGCAATGGTTTTTTCTATGTCCTGGATCGCGTCGATGGGAAATTTCTCTCCGCCGTTCCCTTTGTGGAGAAATTGAATTGGGCGAAGGGAATCGATGGGAACGGTCGGCCGATCCTTACTGGAGTTGTGCCGACGGAGAAGGGCGTTCGCGTTTGCCCGGGTTTTTCCGGCGCGACGAACTGGTATGCGCCCTCCTACAATCCGTCCACCCGCCTTTTCTATTTTCTGGCGTCGGAAAACTGCAGCACTTATCTTAGCGGCGCCGAAAAATTCGTTCCCGGACAAATGTACTATGCCACCGGCGCGAAACGGAGTCCGGGTGATACGGGCAAAAAGATCCTTCTGGCGTATGACCTCTCCACTTCCAAGCCGGCCTGGAAATATCCGCAGGTGGGTTCCGGGCGGTCGAGTGCGGGCACGATGACCACGGCTGGCGGCCTGGTCTTTTTCGGAGACGACGCCGAGTCCTTCGAAGCGGTTGACGCAAGCACGGGCGCTCCCCTCTGGCATTTCCATACCGGCCAGAGCATCACTGCCTCGCCCATGAGTTTCTCGGTGAATGGGAACCAGCACGTCGCCATCGCCGCGGGAAGCGATGTTTTCTGTTTTCGCCTGTGAATCGAAGTCGCGGTTAATTGAGGAGGCTACTTTGTCTTCAACACTCAGCACTCGCAGAGGATTTGCGTCGAAGTTCGCATCTCTACTGGCCGGCACCGGCTTTGCCAGTTTATTTTCCGGCTCCACTCCGGCCGCCGCGCAGGCTCCAAGCGGCGTACAGAAGTTGAACTATGAAGGCAAACCTGCCGGCACAGGGTTCATCACGCCTTTGATCATTCACAACGGCGTGATCTACATCGCGGGTCAGGGCGCGCATTCGCATGATCCCGAAGGTAAATTCCCTTTTGACATTGAGACACACACCCAAAAGGTGATGGAGAACGTCAAGACCCTTGTGGAAACCGGCGGCGGCGCGATGGACAGCATCCTGCAGCTAACCGTTTACCTGACCAAGATCGAGGACTACGACGGCATGAACAAGGTCTTCAAAACGTATTTCCCGAACGGAGGGCCGGCCAGAACAACGGTCGCCGTCGCCGCGTTGCCCGGTCAATCCTTGGTAGAAATCAATTGCACGGCCGCAGTCGTTCGCAAATAACTGGACCAGGAGAAACTATGAATATCAGCGCGAAATGGACTCGCCGCGGCTTCATGACCGGGATCAGTTCGTTGACGGCAATGATCCTGGGCTCGAGAAAACTGCCGGCCGCGAACATACCGGATTCAGTCAACGACAGCTCCGTCCGGGGTTTTGGTCAGACGGGAAACGTGTATGACGAACTTGGCGTTACTACCGTGATCAACGGTCAGGGGACCATGACGGTGCTCGGCGGGTCCCTGATGCGTCCGGAGGTGGAATCGGTGATGGCCCTGGCCGGGCGCCGTTTCGTCAACATTCCGGAGCTCGAGGTTGCGGCCGGAAAGCGGATCGCGGAAATGTTGAAGCTGCCGCCGGATTATTCCGCGCTGGTTACTTCCGGAGCCGCGGCAGCGATGCTCTCCGGGCTGGCGGGAATTCTCACGCGCGACAATCCCCAGTTCATCAGGCAGATCCCCGATCTGACGGGAATGAAGTCCGAAGTCATCATCCAAAAATCGCACCGCAATCCGTTCGACCATCAGCTGCGTGCCACCGGTATCCGGCTCGTTGAAGTTGTTGACCGCGACGATTTGCGAAAGGCCGTCAACGAAAAAACAGCGATGATGCATTTTTCCAATTTCGCGAATGCGGCGGGGCAGATCAAGGTGGAGGAGTGGGCAAAGTTCGGCAAGGAATACAAAGTTCCCACCTTTATTGATGCCGCGGCGGACACTCCTCCCGTTTCGCACCTTTGGGACTATGCCTACATGGGGTACGACCTCATCGCGTTTAGCGGAGGCAAGGCCATTCGTGGCCCGCAATGCGCCGGATTGCTGGTTGGACGCAAAGACCTGGTCAGCTACGCGCTCCTGAACAACAGCCCGCACGAGGACACGATCGGCCGCAGCCAAAAGGTCGGGAAAGAGGAAATCGTTGGCATGGTCAAGGCGCTGGAGTGCTACCTCCAGGAAGATCACGACGCGCTCAGCAAGGAATGGCAGCATCGCCTGGAACTGATTTCGTCAGAGGTTTCAAAAGTCCCGGGCGTCACCACGAAGTTCTCTGTTCCGGACATCGCCAACCATGTTCCCCACATGGAAATAAGGTGGGATAAAAGGATCTCCGCAACTCCCAAAGAGATCGGCGCGGCGCTGCGCAAGGGCAAACCCGCGATTGTCCTGAGCACGGGAGAAGAGGGCGAAGTCCTCTCGCTGAACTCCTTCATGTTGCAACCCGGAGAAGACAAGATCATCGCCGACGCGGTCGTGGCGGTTCTGAAAGCCCACGCCTCTTGACGAATGGACGCCTTCACGCAAACGAGGACTACTTGATGCCTTACGGACGTAGCAAGCTCCGGGTATTTCTTCAGGGGAATTCATGAACGGAGCCGGAGCAAGCCGCATTCGGTGGCTGTTGGTGTTCTGGCTGTTCGTGCTGAGCGCTATTTCCTACCTGGATCGGGTGAATATTTCGATTGCGGGGAGTTCTCTGGCGGAGGAGTACCACCTGAGCCAGGTGCGGCTGGGGTGGGTCTTCAGCGCCTTTCTGCTGGGTTACGCCTTGTTTCAAACGCCCGGCGGATGGCTGGTGGATCGGTTCGGTCCGCGGAGAGTGCTTACTGTCGGTGTTGTCTGGTGGGGGATCTTCACGGCGCTGACGGCCTCGTTGCCGACCAAAGTCTGGGGCGCCGTGCTTTTCTTTATCCTGGTGCGCTTTTTCCTCGGAGCCGGAGAGGCTATCATCTATCCCTCTTCGAACCAGTTCGTGTCTCAATGGATCCCCTCGCAGGAACGCGGCATAGCTAACGGAATGATCTTCGCGGGTGTTGGGGCCGGAGCCGGAATAGCCCCAATTTTTGTCAGTTATGTAATGGTCCATTACAGTTGGCGCTCGTCTTTTTGGCTTAGCGCACTCGTGGGGTTGTTCGCGGGAATCATTTGGTATCTCATCGCGCGGGACAAACCGGAACAACATCCTTTCGTGAACTCGTCGGAACTTTCTATTATCCAGAAATACCGCGCGCCTGCTGCATCGACGGACTCGAGCGTGGAAACTTCTACGGAGAAGGACAAGACTTACCCTCCCCTCAGAGTCAGCTGGCGAAGCATTCTCACCAGCAAGAGCATTCTGGCTGTCACGGCAAGCTACTTTTGTTTCGGCTATGTAGCCTGGATTTTCTTCAGCTGGTTCTACATCTATCTGGCCAAGGTGCGCGGAATGGACCTGAAGGCCAGCGCTCTCTATAGCACCCTCCCTCCCCTTGCCATAGTTGCTTGCAGCTTGTCCGGTGGCGCGATCAACGATGCGCTTTCGCGTTCTTACGGCAAACGGGTCGGCCGCTGCGGAGTCGCCTTTCTGGCGTTGCTTCTCGCCGCGGTGTTTCTGGTGTTAGGTTCGCGCGCGGCAAGCCCTGCTGTCGCCAGCATCGTGCTTTCCGGCGGAGCCGGTGCGCTCTATCTGTCGCAAAGCTCGTATTGGTCAGTCACGGCAGATATCGCCGGGGATAGCGCCGGGTCGGCATCTGGATTTATGAACATGGGCGGACAATTCGGCGGTGCCTTGACCGCATCGCTCACACCGGCGATTGCTCAACAATACGGTTGGAATTCCTCTTTTCTCGTCGCGGCTATACTGAGCATTGCGGGTGGGATTGCCTGGCTCCTTGTTGAACCTGACCGCCGATTGGCTTCAATCGCAAAAGTGGTGTCCTGAGGGGAGTTCGGAACGAAGAATGAAGATCAAAGCAAAGGAACATTGCCGTTGGGACCTGGTCAGCCTTGGCGAAGTCATGCTGCGACTGGATCCCGGAGACACGCGAATCTCCACGGCGCGCGAGTTTCGGGCATGGGAAGGCGGCGGCGAATACAACGTGGCCCGCGGAGTGCGGCGGTGCTTCGGTATGGAAACCGCAATCGTCACCGCGCTGGCCGACAACCCTGTCGGCCGTTTAATCGAAGACCTCATGTTGCAGGGAGGGGTAAATCTGGAGCACTTGCACTGGGTGAAGTACGACGGCGTGGGACGCACGGTCCGGAATGGGTTGAACTTCACCGAGCGCGGGTTCGGGATGCGGTCGGCACTGGGTTGCTCCGACCGTGGACACACCGCTGCTGCGCAAATGAAGCCCGGAGAAATAAACTGGGAGAAGATTTTTTCGGAGCAGGGAGCGCGCTGGTTTCATACGGGAGGGATCTTTTGCGCCCTCTCGGAAACCACGCCAAAGGTCGCTCGGGAAGCAATGGAAGCGGCAAAACGCGCCGGAACCATCATCTCCTATGATCTGAACTATCGCGCGTCCTTGTGGTCGTCCAATGGGGGCAAGGAAAAAGCGCAAGCCGTCAACCGGGCGCTGGTGCCGTTTGTGGATGTCTTGTTCGGGAACGAAGAGGATTTTACGGCGGCTCTCGGCTACGAAGTGGAAGGAGTTGATGAAGCTCATTCCAATCTCGACCCCAGATTTTTCCAGAAGATGATCGGGAAGGTGAAGCGCGATTTTCCCGGCCTCTCCGTGGTGGCCACAACGCTTCGCAACGCGAAAACAGCGACCCGCAACGATTGGGGTGCCGTCGCCTATTCCGATGGGAAATTTTACGAAGCGGTCCATCGGGAGAATCTGGAGATATTCGATCGCGTGGGGGGTGGCGACTCTTTTGCCTCCGGCCTGATCTATGGGTTGCTGTCGGGAAAAGACATCGCATGGGCGCTGGAGTGCGGCGCGGTTCATGGCGCGCTCGCAATGACGACACCCGGTGATACCTCCATGGTCAGTTTGCAGGAGATTTTGCAGGTAATGAGGGGCGGAACGGCGCGCATTTCGCGCTGATATAGCGAACGTAAATTTTCCCCGCGGAGCAATCGATGAACGTGGAAGAAATGATTCGGCGAATCGGTGAGATCGGCATTGTGCCGGTGATCCGCGCGGCAAACTCTGACGAGGCATCGCGAGCGGTCGAAGCGGTCTGCGCGGGCGGAATCTCCATTGTGGAAATTACGATGACCGTGCCGGATGCACCTCGAGTGCTGCGCGAGGTGGCCCGCGCGAACAGCGATTTCTTGATCGGAGCGGGAACGGTCTTGAATGCGAAGCAAGCGGAGATTTGTATAGATGCAGGTGCACGGTTCCTGGTCAGCCCCGGCCTGGCTTCCGACGTCATTCACATCGCGTCGAAGCGCGGCGTGCTGGCCATCCCCGGCGCATTCACTCCAACCGAAGTGATGGCGGCAAAGGAATGGGGTGTGGACGTCATCAAAATTTTCCCGTGTGGGAGTGGCGGAGGCCCAAGCCACATCAGGGCGCTAAGGGCGCCGTTCCCCGATTGCCGATTTATCCCCACGGGTGGCGTAACGCTGAAGAATGCCGATGAATATTTTGCTGCCGGCGCCTTTGCGTTGGGAATTGGCGCGGAACTTGCCGATCTTGCCGCTCTCCGAAGGAACGAACCGCACAAGCTCACGGAGGCCGCCAAATTACTCGCCGCAATAGTTAACAAACACAGGGCCCACATAAAGTCACAGGCGTAGATGGCCATAAGGGACTGCATAGTAATTGGCATGGAGGATTGGGATTGATCCCGCGAGATCGCCAGACTTTTTCTCTCGTGGTACTGCTTTTGTTCGGTTTGACGGTAAGTCTCTCCGTAGCCGGGTGCCGGAAGACGGGGGAGACGAAGCTAGTATCCCCAGCCGCCGCAAAGTCCACGGTGTTAGTTAACGTTTCGAGCGAAAGTATCACCGCGATCACGCCTTCCGCAGAGTTTCGTCTGACTCCTACCGGGGTCTTGACGGCGACGCTTGTAGGAGCGAGCGGGCAGAGATCGCTGGAAGATACACCTCTCGATTTCTCTCCGATAATTTCGTCATCGAAGAAGGAGCACGCAGGGGCGCACTTCGACCTAGCCGGGGCGAACGTGCGTGCCACCTCTGGAAAACTGGGAGCATTGGGAAAGCATGTCGAGATAACCGGCACAATTCCGGAAACGAATCTGGCGGAAACGCTCGAGCTGGACATTTATGATGATTTTCCAAATATTGCGCTCCTTTGTCTAAGCATCCGCAATACGGGGCCGACGGATGTTCCGCTGGATTGGGTGAACCTACAGCGTCATCAATTTGCCGCCGCATCCGGCTCCAAGCCTCGCGTGGATCCACTGTGGACGTTTCAAGGCGCAAGCTTGAAGTGGGGCAAGGACGAAATTTTCCCGATGCCCGCAAAGTTTTCCCAGGAAAATCCGTTCGGCGCACCTGTGCCAACACACGATGACCTCGGATATGTCGGCGGAGGTATTCCCGTTGTGGCGTTCTGGAGTCGTGAGGTCGGCGAGGCGATTGGCCACGTCGAAACACTTCCCCTCACCTTGTCCATTCCCGTGCAGACCATGGCGGCAGAAAAAGTCGAAGCCGGAGTACGCGTGCCGGCCGATACGATTCTAAAGCCAGGGGAGGTTTTTTCCACCCCGAGAACGTTTCTTGCCGTTTATCATGGCGATTTCTATCAGCCACTGAGCCTGTGGTCGAGAGTGTTAGCGAAGGAAGGCCTGGAAAAGCCGCGCAATAATGATGAGAACTACGCCGTGAGTTGGTGCGGATGGGGCTACGAATTCGGTGTGACGCCGAAGCAGATGCTCGACACCATTCCCAAGTTGAAGGAATTGGGCATTCATTGGGCCACGCTCGATGATGGGTGGTTTAACAATTACGGGGATTGGCAGCCAAATTCGGCTGCATTTATGGGAGGCGCGATTCCCGATATGGTCAAGAAGTTCCATGATCAGGGAATGAAGATGCAGGTGTGGTGGCTGCCGCTTGGGGTCGAGGACGGACACTTTGGTTACGGCGGCCGAAAATATGTCGTTTCCGACGTGGTCAAGCAGCATCCCGATTGGCTGATTCTCGACAAGAATGGAAAACCGGCTCGAATGGCGCGAAATTTGGCAACGCTCTGCCCCGCGGTTCCGGAAGTGAAGGAATACTACAAAGGGGTAACGGAACGATTCATTCGCGATTGGGGATTCGACGGCCACAAACTGGACAATATCTGGTCGACGCCGATGTGCTACAACCCAAAGCACCATCACAAATCGCCGTACGACTCGGTGTACGCGATGGGTGACGTCTATAAGATCATTTTCGAAACTACGCGGGCATTGAAACCGGATAGCGTGACGCAAAGTTGCCCCTGTGGCACGCCACCCAATCTCGCGTGGCTTCGTTACATGGATCAAGCCGTGACTGCCGATCCCGTGGGGTCGATTCAGGTTCGACGCCGCGTGAAGATGTACAAAGCGCTGCTTGGCCCGGAAGCGGCAGTCTATGGCGATCATGTCGAACTTACTCGAGTTACCAACGCCTCCAGCGATCAGGAGCAGGACCTGGGAGAAGATTTCGCCTCGACTCTAGGAACCGGCGGTGTGCTGGGAACTAAGTTCACCTGGCCCGACTATGGCGCAAAATTCAAGACCGTATATTTGAATCAAGCAAAGGAAGCTCATTGGAAAGAATGGATCACTTTGTATAACGACAAAATGCTCTCCAAGGGCCAATTTCTGGACTTGTATGTCTACGGATTCGATTTCCCGGAAAGCTATGCCATCGAAAAGGATCATCACTTTTACTATGCCTTCTTTAGTCCCGAAAAAAGTGGCGGCGCGAAGCCGAATCCTGCAAATCCAGGAGTGTGGAAAGGTGAGGTAGAGCTGAGGGGACTGCCTGATGGAACCTTTCGAATCACCGACTACGTTCACCACAAGGAACTCGGGACGGTGACCGGCCCTGTCGGCAAGCTAAATGTAGATTTCACGGGCAGCTTGTTATTGGAAGCCTCGCCTGCGCCCTGAACGAATTTTCCATCCTAGCCCACTGATTTGGGAGCCGTGGTGCCTGATTGGCCAGGGCCCGCAGCATGCCTGCGCAAGAATGCTTCCCGGTGCGCGGCGTCCCGGAATGCTTCCGTGCCCCCCGCACGGGTGACGGAGAGCGCGCCGGCACAATTGGCAAATTTCAGGCAGTCTTCAATCTTTGCGCCGCGAATGAACTGGTGGACAAATCCCGCGTCAAATGTATCTC
>Ga0210384_10002633_pt1 | contig 21714 bp, 19 predicted proteins | sample IncBWH2MmetaG_FD_160574 | JGI IMG/M metagenome (GOLD analysis project Ga0210384, IMG submission 160574) | Forest soil microbial communities from Barre Woods Harvard Forest LTER site, Petersham, Massachusetts, United States - Inc-BW-H-2-M | ecosystem: Environmental > Terrestrial > Soil >...
ACGCAGTCAAATGGCCGAGGAACGCCAGGAGCTTGAGAACGAACGCCAGAAACTCCGCGCTGAGTGGGTCGACCGCCAAAAACATCGCATCGCCGAGCTGGAACGGAAATTCGCGGAAATGCAGAAGCGCTTCGAAGAAAATGTCTCTCGAGTCGTGGATTCGGTAAAAGATCGCGAACTTCGCGCGCAACTCGAAAAATCAACCCGACACAAAATGCAAGACGTCCGCGGCGAAGCCAAGGATGAGCTGAACTCCGCGCTGCTGCAAACCATCTCGGATTCGCAGAAAGACCTCGGCATAAAGTCGGAATCTTCAGACCGAGTCAGCCCAGACAAGCTCCAGCCGGGCGCAAAAATTCGCGTGCGCGGCTTCAGCAAGCCGGTAATTCTGCGGCGCATCCAAGGTTCCTCCGCGGAAATCGAAGCGGGTCCGCTGCGCATGAAAGTAGCTTGGGATGAGATCACCGGCATCGAAGCTGTAGCGCGGGGCGAAACTCCGGTCTCTCCCTGGGCCCGCGAAAATATCACGGTAACCTCCTCCAGCCCGCCGAGCGAGGGGACTGGCAGCGGAATCGAAATCAACGTCATTGGTATGACCGTCGAACAAGCCAGCGAACGCGTCGACAAATTCCTGGACGAAGCCGCCCTGGCGCAACGCCCAACAGTCCGGATCATTCACGGCCACGGAACCGGCGCGCTGCGAAAAGGCCTCGCTGAATTTCTGAAATCACACCCGCTCGTCCGGCGCGCCGAGTTCGAATCCGAGGAGCATGGTGGCAAAGCAATCACCGTCGTAGAATTGCGCAATTAACCAAAATGGCCGAAGCAGGATCATTCGCGGATAAAGTAAAACAGCAGGCGGACATCGTTCGCGTAATCGGCGAATATGTGCGCTTGAAGAAGAGCGGCCAAAGTTTCCAGGGCCTCTGCCCGTTTCACCAGGAAAAATCTCCGTCCTTCAACGTGAATCCAACCCGCCAGATGTTCTATTGCTTCGGCTGCAACAAGGGTGGAGACATTTTCACCTTCATCCAGGAAATGGAAAAATGCGAATTTCCCGAAGCCGTGCGCCTGGTCGCGGAAAAATCCGGCATCAGCATTCCTCAACCCAAACCGCGTTCTCCGGAAGAGCGACGTGAAAATCAAGCCCGCGCGACTCTGCAGGAAATGCATCGCGAAGCGCAAAGTTTCTTCGCCCAACAACTCACTAACACCGCGGAAGGAAAAGCCGCCTCAGCCTATCTACAGGATCGCGGCCTGAACGCGGAAACCATCACGCGCTTCGGCATTGGCTACGCGCCCGCTGGCGGCGACCTGCTCCTTCGCCACTTCAAGCAAAAATATCCAGAAAAGTTGCTCGTCGAATCCGGCCTGGTCTCCCGCGATCAAACCGGCCGCCTCTTCGATCGCTTCCGCCGCCGCATCACGTTCCCCATCTCCAACGAATCCTCCAAAATCGTGGCTTTCGGTTGCCGCGCGCTCGGCGACGATCAACCCAAATATCTCAACTCACCCGAAACCCCCATCTATTCGAAAAGCAACATCCTCTACCACCTGGACCGCGCTAAAGAAGGGATCCGCCGCGAAGATTTCGCTATCCTCGTCGAAGGCTATATGGACGCCATCGCCGTCGCGCGCGCCGGACTCTCCAACGTAGTCGCCAGTTGCGGCACCAGCCTCGCCGAACAACAAATCAAACTTCTCGCGCGCTTCACCAAACGCGTCATCGTCAACTACGATCCGGACACCGCTGGTCAAGCCGCCACCGAACGCTCGCTCACTGCACTCCTCGAACACGACTTCGAAGTGCGCGTGCTCGCGCTTCCTCCCATCGGCGACAAAAAAGCCGATCCGGATCTCTACATCCGCGAAAAGGGAGCGAAGGCCTACATCCAGGCGCTCAAAGAATCGCAACCCTACGTCGATTACCTTATCGCCCGGGCCCGCAAAATGGACCTCACCTCCGGTGAGGGCAAGCTACGCGCCCTGAACTTCCTGATGCCCTATCTCCAGCGTATCCCTAACGCACTGCTGCGTTCCGAATGGGCCACGCGCATTTCGCAGCAGTTGCGCATCGATGAACCCGTCCTTCGCGCCGCCCTTGGCAAAGCCGCCAGCGAACGCCGCAGCGAAGTAAAAGCTCAGCCCCAGCTCGTAGGCAACGCTGCCAAGCCGCTCGAGCGCCGACTGATTCGCATGCTCGCCGAAGCCGAAGGCTTCCGCCGCGAACTCGCTCAGCGCCTCCAGCAAGGTGGCTTTTATCAGGGCATGGAAACCGAAAAGATCATCGCCGCCCTCATTGTCGCCAGCCTGTCCGACCAGCCCATGCAAGCCACCGAAATCGGCGCCCACCTGGAAGAGCGCGATCGCCGCCTGTTCTTCGAAATCCTCTTCGAACCCGCCCAGCAGCCCAGTTGGGAGGAAGCCGAAAGCTGCCTGGAAGCCCTGGAGCGCAAACAAATCGAACGTGAGCTGACGCGTATCCAACTGGAAATCGAAGCCAAGCCAGCGCCTGCAGCGCTACGCGAATTGCTAAGTCAGAAGCAGGAACTGATGCGCCGCCTGCCAACCATTCACTAGCCCCGTACGCGCAAAGCCCAGGGTTCCGGATTCGCAACAAATGTTTGACTTCACTGGACTTAAGCAGGTAGCGTAGAAGGGTTACGCGGATAACGAATCGGTCCGCTCGCGCATCTATTTGTTAGGATTCGTGGGCATCGTTCCGCTAGCGCGGCAGGGCGGGCACAGCGTGGGGCAGCGGGATATTAACGGCGCGGCGCACAAAGCTTCAATAAAAAACTGGATAGCTTCCGTGAGGACTATCGTCCTCCATTTCACCGGATTGCGCCATCATTCCGCTTTTAACCTGCCGCGAAGCAGCGCCGAGTGAGCTTTTATGCGGATCGCGATCGCTCCGCAGTGACACAAAGATTTTGGGAGGGAAGTTGTGGCGGCAACCGGTTTAGAAGAAAAATATGATGCAGTACGCCAGCTCATTGCCATCGGCAAAGAGCGCGGCTACCTGCTCTACGATGAAGTAAATGATTCGCTTCCCGCGGAGGTCCATTCTTCCGAGGAATTGACGATCTCCTGACGACGTTCGAGCGGAATGGCATCGAGATTTACGAAGATCAGGCTTCGGCCAAAGCGGCGCGCGCCGTGGAAGTCTCCAGCGATCGCGGCGAGCGTGATGGAGCCGTAAAAGACGATTTGCACGCGGAAGAAGGCGGCGGCAGCGACCTCGACCTGACACCAGGTTCGCTCGAAAAGACAAACGACCCTGTGCGCATGTACTTGCGCGAAATGGGCACCGTTCCCTTGCTCACCCGCGAAGGCGAAGTCACTATCGCCAAGCGCATCGAGCGTGGTCAGTTGGTGGTCATGAAGGCCATCACCCGCTCTCCGATTGTCATCAAGGAATTAATCGCCGTAGGCGACGATCTGCGCAAGGGTGCGCGTTCCATCAAGGAAATCGTTCAGTTTGACGATGAAGAGCTCACCGAAGAAAAAATCGCCAACAAGACCAAGCAGACCCTGAAGTACATCGAGAAGATTGCCAAGCTCTACGAACTGGCTCTGAAGCAAGCGGAAAAGCTCGATAACACGCTGAAATCCAAGAAGCGGCCGTACGTTAAGGCCAAGTGGGCGGTAGCCCGCACGCGTATCGAAATTTCCTTGGAAATTCGCGGTATCGATTTCAACCCGTTTGAGAAGAAGCGTTTGATCGACAAAATGCGCGGCACCGTCGAGCGCTTGCAGTCGCTGGAGCGCGAAGCCGGCCGGCTGGAACGCCGTGCGGACGCCTCCAAGGGCGACAACGCTGCCGATGCACGCCGTGAACTGCGCACCCGCCGTTCCGAACTGAAAGATATCGAAGAGGCCAGCGAAGTCGGTCTTACCGAGCTCAAGCGCACGCTCACGATTATTCACCGCGGTGAAGCGGAAGCCGAGCAGGCCAAGAAAGAGCTGATCGAAGCCAACTTGCGCTTGGTGGTTTCCATCGCCAAAAAATATACTAATCGCGGCTTGCAATTCCTGGATCTGATTCAGGAAGGCAACATCGGCTTGATGAAAGCCGTCGACAAGTTTGAATGGCGCCGCGGTTACAAATTTTCCACCTATGCGACCTGGTGGATTCGTCAGGCCATTACCCGCGCCATCGCCGATCAGGCGCGCACCATCCGAATCCCCGTGCACATGATCGAAACCATCAACAAACTGGTGCGCACCAGCCGCCAGTTGGTGCAGGAACTTGGCCGCGAGCCGACCAGCGAAGAAATCGCCAAGCGCATGGATATCCCGGTCTCCAAGGTCCGCAAGATACTAAAGATTGCGCAGGAGCCCATCTCGCTGGAAACGCCCATTGGCGAAGAAGAAGATTCGCATCTCGGGGACTTCATCGAAGACAAGGCGGTAGTTTCGCCGTCCGATGCGGTCATCAACCTGAACCTGAAGGAACAAACTTCTTCGGTGTTGAAGACCCTCACGCCGCGCGAAGAAAAAGTCATTAAGATGCGCTTCGGTCTCGACGATGGCAGCGAGCACACCCTAGAAGAAGTAGGCCAGTCGTTCGCCGTAACCCGCGAACGCATTCGCCAGATCGAAGCCAAAGCCCTACGTAAGTTGCGCCACCCATCGCGCTCGCGGAAACTCCGCGCCTTCCTCGAAGGCCCTTCACGCGACTATCTATAGCAAGAACGAAAACCTAAAATTCGCACCGCAGAAACGCCCCGACTATCGGGGCGTTTTTTTTGCAGTGCGGGCGGCTAGCCACCGCTTTACGGTGGTAGGCGCGGTTCGGTGAAGAACCCAGTCCACTTACAGAAAAAGTACTTGGCAACGGGGGGCGGAGTTTTAGCTCCGACCTTACACGTTTGGATTTAAATGGTTTTTAGCCTGCCAGGAACTGTTTTTGCTATCCAACTCATCGCGATATAGTTTCGCCATCGTCCTACTCCGTCCGCGAAAAATGCCGCACAAACCCAATCAACCACCCCAGGACAAACACCACAAATCCCACCATCACAACCAACATCGTCTGCGAGTCGAACCTCACTACGCTGCGCAGATTCGCCTGGATCGCCTGGTACCCACCAAAAAGAATCACAAACAAAACAGCGCAAGCAAACCATCGCATTTGCCCAGCGATGAATTCCATGGTGGCCCCCCTGCGCCCCGGCGCCAGCCAATATTCCTTGTTGGGCAAATTGATTTGCGACGCTGGCCGTCTCACAATCAGCACGGGTGCCAGGAAACCGATGATTGCCGTCGAGGCGGCAACCAACCCCATCAATAGAAAAAACATTTCCTTCAACTGCCAGCCATTCGGCGTTCCATCCGAAGCAAAGTGTGACGCCATGCGTTCCGGCACCAACGCGTAGTAATGCGCCGCGCCGATCGCCCCGCAAACCAGCAACAAGGCATAGACCGATTGAGGAAGCCGGGAAGTATTCATTGAGATTGGCGATTCACCATAGCTTAAGCTGCCCGGCAAGCCCGAACAATCCCCTCCCGCTCTGCTGTTTCCAGGAAATCCTTGCGTTTCTCGCCGCATTCCGCGAAATTCAAAGTAACCCCAGCCGCATTCAAAAGTATTATGCAGAGTGACGGATCCCTTATGAAAAAACTTCAGCAAATTGGCTTGCTGGCCATCTTTGTTCTGCTGGCTGTGACTGGGTACGGCCTTTGGAAAACCCGCGAGTCCGCAGCTCCCAGTTCGGCTGCTCTCAACAAAGCGCAAAAGCAGGCGGCTGCATCGCAAATCCTCACCGTGGATCAGAGCCCGCTGAAAACCGCGCAGCAATTGGCCCAACTTGCCACCTTGCCCGACGAGCGCGATTTCGCCAAGGAGGCCCTGCGTCTTGGCGATTACGAAGTCGATCTGGCTTTCGACACCGCTTTACACGAAGCCCGCCTACACCCGCCGCCACTCAGCGCCGAAGCTAAGGAAATTCAGACACGCCTGCAAAAAGCCGAAAAACTTCTGAACGCCGACCAGGAGCGCACCAAGCAGCTCACCGCGCAGATCGCCAAGATTCCGGATGCCAAACGGGAATTGCCGCAAATCGATCTGGCCCAGGCGCAGGCCGATCTCGATCTTGACCAGGATGAAGTGGATGACGCCAAGCAGGATTTGATCGGCGCGGGTGGAGACTTAACCGATCGCATCGAAGCCCTGAAGAAAGAGCACGAAGAGACCGCACACAACGGAGCAACTGCCATCCCTACCGGCGCCCCTCCGCCAGAACAATTGGGCTTGGTTCATCAGATTCAGCAATGGCTGATTCTGCGTCAAAAGAAAATTCAGTTGCAACAGGCCAAAACAAACGCAGATTCGGCCAGCGCCGCCCTCACGCAGGCGCACAATGTGCTCGACGCCAAAGTCGAAGCGGCCAAGGAAAAAGCGCCCGAACTGGCGCATCACTCCAAAAAAACCAAGGACCTCTCGTCTGTAGTCCACGTTGCCGCGGCGGACAAAAGCCGCGATGACTCGGAGGCACTCCTAAAAAAGACCCTGGAAATCAGTGGCGACCAGAAAACTCTGGCAGCCCTGGACAAAAGATCTGAAACGCAAAGAGAACTTGCGGGAATTTACGGCCAGTGGATCGATCTCGTCTCCAACACTCAGCGTCACTTCCTCAATCGTGTTCTGCTGGGCATCCTGATCATTCTATCGATCGCGGTAGTGGGTCTTCTGTTCAGCACTTGGATGGATAAATTGGTCCAGCGGCTCAACATGGACCGTCGCCAGGTGCAATCGCTTCGCACCGTCACCCGCGTGTCCCTGCAATTCCTCGCGCTATTTTTGATTCTCCTGGTTATTTTTGGTCCTCCGAATCAGTTGGGCACCTTCCTCGGTCTCGCCGGCGCGGGCTTAACCGTCGCGTTGAAAGATTTCATCGTCGGTTTCATCGGCTGGTTCGTGCTCATGGGCAAGAACGGCATGCGCCTGGGAGACTGGGTGGAAATCAATGGCGTCACCGGCGAAGTCGTGCAGATCGGCCCATTCCACACCGTCTTGCTCGAAACAGGCAACTGGACCGACTCCGGCCATCCCACCGGACGCCGGGTCACCTTTATGAACAGCTTCGCCATCGAGGGCCATTACTTCAATTTCTCCACCACCGGCCAATGGCTCTGGGACGAATTGCAGATTGTCCTGCCTACCGGGCAAGATCCGTATCCTCTGTTGGACGCCATCCACAAAAAAGTAATCGAAGCAACCGACGCGAATTCCAAGAAAGCCGAGGGAGAGTGGCGCCTGGGCTCCAGTTCTCGCGAGATGAGCAATTTTTCCGCGGCTCCGGCCATGAGCGTAAAACCCGTCGCGGGCGGCGTGGAAGTCGGCGTCCGTTACATCACCCGTGCCAATGAGCGCTACCAGCTTCGCGCAAAACTGTACCAGGATGCCGTCGAACTCCTCGGAAGCAAACGCCTTCCGGATTCACCGCCGGCGGTCGTCACCGCGCCGGCCGCTGCCCCAAGTCCGGTGCAGCCCTAAGCTTGGCCATAGCTCGACCCTGGTTAGGGCACCGGGGCGGAGCTTTAACTCCGACATTGAATACTTGGCGTTGAACGCGCTGAGGAACTGTTCTGACGATTGTCAAACAGGCACGCCGCTACCGTGCCTCCAACAACTTCCGCGCGCGCGAAGCCGTCATTGTCGCCCCCGCATACATCAGCGCCAACAGAAAAAATCCCACACGAATACTGAATTGCTGCGCGATCCAGCCCAAGGCAAAGCTCATCGCCAATTGCAATACCGTCGCGATGATCGCGAACGCAGATTGCGTCCGTCCCATAAAATGCCGCGGTACAATTCCCATCAACGCGGATTGCGCCACAATTCCGCCCAGCGCACGGCAAAATCCGAACAACCCTTGCAAAATCGCGGCGCCAAGCAAAAACGCCACAAACGGCGTCAAGACGTGCCCCACCACCAGCACCGCCATCACCGCCACATACAGCGGCAAGCGAATCCGTTGCGGCAACTGACTCGTCACCAGCCCGCCGCTGATCGCACCAACCGCCCAGCCCGCCTCAATAAATCCAAATCCGCGCGCACCGGAATGCAAAATCCCTTCCGCCAGCGCCACCACCACCACGTTCGAACTCACAATGCTAGCCATCAAAATCGCGTGCGTCACGCCCAAGGCCAGCACCACCGGCTGTTCTCGCAAATACGCGAATCCTTCCTTCATGTCCGCGTAAATCGAAAGCGAAAGCCCTGCTTCGGCCACTTCCGGATTCTCACCGCTTTCCAGCGCCAGCGCCGTCGCCCCGGTTTGCTCCGAATATTCTTTGGGATATTGCTTGTGATCGCGCGGCGAAATATAGCCGCTGCGCAGGGCGTACAGACACGCCGCGGAAACAAAATACGTCAAGCCATCAATGCACAAAATTCCACCGATGCCCACATGGTCGTAGATGAATCCAACCAGCGTACCCGCCGCCAGCATTCCGCTCTGCACGCCCACCAGGGTTGCGGCGTTCGCGCCGGTGAACTGGCTGGGCGGCACCACCTCTTGCACTAGCGCGTTCACGTTCGCCCAGTACATCGCCGAACCCGTGCCGGTGATCAGCGTCATGAAATACAAATGCCAAAGCTGCAATTGCCCGTGCCACGCGATAAACGAAATCGCCAGCACCGCCACACCGCGTGCCAGGTCCAGCAACACTCCCAGATAGCGCCGGTCAAACCGGTCGATCAGCACGCCGCCAAGAAACGGCACCACCAGCCCCGGCAGCGTCACCACAATCACTTGCCAGCTCACCGCCACCGTCGAATGCGTGGCGGACATGATGTACCAGCTCACGCCGATAAAGTTCATCCCGCTGCCGAACAGCGAAACGAACATCGCCAAGAAGAAATAACGGAACCCGCGCTGCTGCCAGAGCAGTCCCCAGTCCACACGAGCTGTCGCCGCGGTAGCCATGAATCCTCTAGGATACTATTGGCCGCGAAAAACAAATTCCCCGAGCCGTTTTCACGTTTCCAACGGTACCGGGCTTCCAGCCGGCAAGCTCTCTTGCGCGAGTCTTATTTTCCATTTAGGGGTCACAGCTTTAACGTCGGAGTGTTCTTTGCGAGGGCACGACTTCAGTCATGCCGTAGGTGCTTCCGATTTGATAGCGCTTCCGTCCCTGAGGACTCCGAATTCTCCCAACGCCGTTACAAAATGAGTCGCAGCTTCCATTAGTTCGCTCAGCGTTCGCGTCCAAACCCGTATGATAGAAACCATGAGCCGTTTACTCGCGGTCCAATCGCTCACCGTCGAATTGCGCACCGCCGCCGGTAGGCTCAAACCCGTCAACGAAGTTTCTCTTCGCATCGAGCCGGGCCAGGCACTTGGTATTGTCGGCGAATCCGGCAGCGGCAAGACCATGCTCTCCATGGCTCTGATGGGCTTGCTTCCTCCCGGCGCGCACGTCAGCGGCGAAATGCTTTTCCATCCTTCCAACGATGCGCAGAAAAATCTTTGCGAACTCGACGAAGCCTCCTGGCGCTCCGTACGCGGCCGCGAAATCGCCATGATCTTTCAGGAGCCCATGACTTCGCTCAATCCGGTCCTGCGCGTCGGCGCGCAAATCGAAGAAGCCATCCTTGCGCATGAGCCGCAAATCGAGAGACATCTCCTGCATCGCCGTGTGATTGCCGCGCTGGAACAAGCCGCCGTCCCGGAGCCCGAATATCGCGCCCGACAATATCCGCATCAACTCTCCGGAGGCTTGCGTCAACGCGCCATGATCGCTATGGCCCTCGCGGCTCGCCCAAAACTCCTTATCGCCGACGAGCCCACCACCGCCCTGGATGTAACCGTGCAAAAACAAATCCTGGAACTACTCGATCGCCTCCGCCGCGAAATGGATCTGGGCCTGCTCTTTATCACCCACGACCTAGGAGTCGTCGCCACCGTCGCGGACCGCGTCGCGGTCATGTACGCCGGGCGTATCATCGAAGAAGGCGCCTGCAGCGAAGTGCTGCTCCGTCCCCAGCATCCCTATACGCAAGGATTGCTTGCCGCGTCACCGCGACTCGAGCGCGCCAAACTCCAGCCCATCCCCGGCAGCGTCCCGCAACTCACGCAGCTTCCACCCGGCTGTTCCTTTGGCCCTCGTTGCGCATTTCATCGCGACGATTGCGACCAAGCCGTCCCATCCTTCCGCCCGCCGCAAAGCGATCACGCCGCCCGGTGCGTCTTGCTATGACCGCCGCAATGCCACCACTGCTCGAAGTTCGAAACCTGCGCAAGAGCTACCCGCGCGCCGCCGGCGTGTTCGCGGCCAGTGGCATAGGCGAACGGTTCTCTGCCGTAGATAAGGTCAGCTTCCAAGTACAAACCGGCGAAACCTTGGCCATCGTCGGCGAAAGCGGCTGTGGCAAAACCACACTCGCGCGCATGATCCTGCGTCTGATCGAACCCGACGAAGGCAAGATCATTTTCGACGGCCAGCAGCTCCTGCGTCTTTCCCCCAGCGAACTCACTCGCCAGCGTCGCGCTATGCAAATGATTTACCAGGATCCTTTCGCTTCCCTGAATCCTCGCATGCGCGTCGGCGAAATTGTCGCGGAGCCGCTGGCCATCCATCAGCCGGAGCTGAACAAACAGCAGCGCCTCGATCGTGCCGCCGAAATTCTGAACCGCGTCGGCATGAAACAAGACGCTCTCCCTCGCTACCCTCACGAATTTTCCGGGGGCCAGCGCCAGCGCATCGGCATCGCCCGTGCTCTAATTCTTCGTCCCAAACTGATCGTCGCTGACGAGCCCGTCTCCGCGCTCGACGTCTCGGTCGGCGCACAAGTCCTTCTGCTTTTGCAAGAGCTTCAGCGCGAATTTTCTCTCACCTATCTTTTCATCTCGCATAGCTTGCCGGTCGTCGCGCAACTCGCCACCCACATCGCGGTCATGCGCGCGGGCCAATTCGTCGAGTTCGGCTCGGCAGAACTTATCCTCCGCAGCCCGACGGCCGATTACACGCGCACCCTCCTTGCCGCCGTACCGGAAGTACCGCGCGCCGCCAACCTGTGATATTTTCGCTGCGTCAGGCACGTAGCAGTTCCAGCGCCCGCGCATAGCCCGACGTCAATAAGGAGATTCCATGGCCACCACACCCATGCCCGCTCCTGAGCCCCAGGCCTCCGCCGCCCAACCACAAGCCTCCATCTCGCCTTTCGGCCGCATCATCGGAGTATTCTTTTCTCCAAAGGCCACGTTCGAAGATATCGCCCGCAAGCCAAGCTGGATTCTGCCGGCCAGCATCATCCTCATCTTGAGCCTCATCGGTGTCACAGCGCTGAACCAGCATTTCAACTGGCGGCAGTACATCGCTCAACAAATGGAAAAGAATCCTCGCACCGCGCAGCTTTCCGACGAACAAAAACAGCAGCAAATCGAAGGCGGCGCAAAATATGCTCCCATCGCGGCAACCGTCTCCGCAGTGCTTCTTCCCATCGTCGCTTTATCGCTGATCGCGCTTATTCTGATGGGGGCCTATAACCTTATGGCTGGTGTCGGCGTCAGTTTCAGTACCTCTTTTGCCATCGTTTCCCACGCACTGGTGCCTCCAACCATCGTCAGTACCCTTCTATTCCTTCTTATCTTGTTCCTCAAACCCCCGGGGACCTTCGATCTCGATAACCCAATCGCCACCAATCTCGCTGCGTTTCTTCCGGAGGACTCCGCCAAATGGCTCGTGGCGCTGGCAAAAAATATCGACCTGCTTGAATTCTGGAAACTCATGCTCCTGGCCATCGGTTTTGCAGTGGTCAATCCGCGAAAACTGAAAGGCGGCAAAGCCTTCACCATAGTCGCTTCTGTTTTCCTGGCCTACGTGGTAATCCGCACGGGCCTCGCCTTCATTTTTTCTTGACCCCTATCTTTTCTTGAGTTGCCAAGCATCTTGATACACTGAACGCGTGAGTTTTTCTTTTGAAGTTTTACAATCCGATCCGACCGGCGCCCGCCTTGGTCGCCTGTTTACGCCGCATGGCGTTATCGAAACGCCAGTATTCATGCCGGTCGGCACCGCCGCCACTGTAAAAGCCCTCAGGCAGGAAACACTCGAATCTCTCGGCGCGCGTATCATTCTCGCCAACACGTATCACCTTTTCCTGCGTCCAGGCCATGAGCTCATCCGCAGACTTGGCGGCCTTCACAAATTCATGTCTTGGAACGGTGCGCTCCTTACCGACTCCGGTGGCTATCAGGTTTTCAGTCTTGCCGATCTGCGAAAGATCACCGACGAGGGGGTGCGCTTTCGTTCCCATCTTGACGGCTCGGAGCATCTGCTCACCCCGGAAAAAGCCGCGGAAATTCAACTGGCGCTCGGCTCCGACGTCGCCATGGTACTCGATGAATGCATCGAAACTCCCGCGCCACGCGAAATCGCACAAGCAGCCGTAAATCGCACCACCGCGTGGGCCAAACGCGCCCGCAAGTTTTTCCTGGAAACCGCCGGCAAAAATGGCGACTTACCGCAATGGCAATTCGGCATCGTACAGGGCGCAACTTTCAAAGACCTTCGTCGCGAAAGTGCGAATCAGCTTTTAGAAATAAATTTCCCCGGTTACGCGGTCGGTGGCCTGGCCGTCGGCGAACCGCACGAAATCACCTGCGAAATGACCGCCGAAGTCACCGCGCTGGTTCCGAAAGATCGCCCGCGCTACCTGATGGGCGTCGGCCGCCCCGAACAACTGGCAGATTACGCCGCCCGCGGCATTGACATGATGGATTGCGTTCTGCCAACACGTGCCGCTCGCCACGCTTGCCTGTACACCAGCGCAGGCCGCGTGCTCATCAAGAACGCGCGCTATGCTGAAGATCAGCGTCCCATCGATCCGAACTGTTCCTGTTCGGTATGCCAGCGTTACACGCGGGCTTATCTTCGGCATCTTTTCGCCGCCGGAGAAATCACCGCGGCCATCCTTGCTTCCCATCATAACGTCCACTTTTACCTTGACATCATGCGCCAAATTCGAGAGGCTATCGCTTTTGGACAACTCGAAAAATTCGCGTCTGAGTTGTCTGTGCGCTATGCTGTAGGGCCAGTCTGAAGCCAGCAACTGCAGTTTCTCTGCAGAAAGCGCAGCAACCCGTAGCAGGTTAAGCTTCAGGACGAGAATCTGGTGGGGTAGGGAAGCGGGGAGACTCCTGCTGCCGGGAAATAGTCGCGTTTAGTTTGTTGGTGTCGTTAGTTTGCAGTCGTCGTTCGGTTGCTGTTGCGCAACCTTTTTTGGGCCATCCGTTTCGAAAATTCAGAGAGGGCAGGGTTCCGGCGGGAAAATGGAAATTACGGCGGCATACATCTTCCAGGCAGGTGGCGTCGGCGCTATCGGCCAGCTACTTCTTCCCTTCCTGCTCGTTTTCGGAATCATGTATTTAATGGTTTTCCTGCCGCAGCAGCGGCAGCGCAAAAAGATGCAGGAGATGCTGGCAGCGGTGAAGAACGGCGACAAGATCATCACCACTTCCGGCATTTACGGCACAATCAACGGCATTGATGGTGACACCATCATCCTCAAAATTGCCGACCAGGTGAAAATTCGCATCGCGCGGGCAGCGATCGCTCAGGTGGAGGCATCCGAAGATGCCAAGCAATAATTCCCTTGATCGCATAGCCGGACGCCAAACTTTCTAACCATGAATCCTAATCTGAAGTGGAAAGCTCTGTTTATCCTTGCGGTGGTTGTTTTTTGTCTTTACGTCATCTTTTGCGCGCCGACATTTCCTACATCGCTCGCGCAGCTCAAGAGCAATTTCGAGCACCAGATCAAGCTCGGCCTGGACTTGCAGGGCGGCACGCACATGATCCTGCAGGTGCAGGTGCAGGAAGCCATTGCGCAGGAAACCGATCAGACCGTTGATCGTCTCAGTACCGCATTGCGCAGCAAAAATATCCGCTACGACGAAGTGCGCCGCGTCGACGACACCCACATCATCGTCCGCAATATTCCCTCCGACCAGGTCTCGCAATTCCGCGATATCGTCCACGATCAATATGAAGGTATTTGGGAACTCGGCACCGCTCCCGGCGATCCCAACGCCTACTTGCTGACCATGCGCCCCAGCGCTATTTCCCAGATCCAAGAAACCACCATGCAGCAATCGCTTGAGACCATCGAGCGCCGCATTAATGCTCTTGGTCTAACCGAGCCCACAATTCAGCCGCACGGCAGAAAAGACAACGAGATCCTTGTTCAGCTTCCTGGCGAAGGCGATCCCGCTCGCGCCAGGCAAGTCATTCAAGCCGGCGGACAACTGGAACTTAAACTTGTCGAGGATCCGAATCCTTATCCTTCGCAAGCCGCTGCCATGGCCGCACATGGAGGAGTACTGCCTCCGGGCACAGAAATCGTACAGGGCAGGAGCAGCGCTGCAGCTCCCGGTAGCCCTTCTTCCGTTGAAAACTGGTACGTCATCAACCGCACTCCCGCCGTCACGGGCCGGGACCTCCGCAGCGCTGTCGAAAATCGTAATCCCGAAATGCCGGGACAGTGGCAGATCAACTTCAATCTTTCCGCCGAAGCCGCCCGCCGCTTTGGCCCTTTCACCGAACAGAATAAGGGCCGCCAGATGGCCATCGTCATGGACCATAAGGTCTATTCGGCTCCCACGATTCAGAACCGCATCGACGATTCCGGCCGTATCGACGGCAATTTCAGTCAGGATACGGCGCACGACCTCGCGTTGGTCCTGCGCGCCGGAGCCTTGCCCGCGTCCATCATTTATCTTGAAGAACGCACCGTCGGTCCTTCGCTCGGCGCCGATTCCATTCGCCACGGTGTGCAGGCTTCCATCCTCAGCCTGTTGGTGGTCATGATCTTCATGGTCTTTTATTACCGCCTCTCTGGAGTGAACGCGGTATTGGCGCTGATCTTGAACCTGCTTATCTTGTTGGCCGCGCTGGCCCTCTTTGGAGCGGTCTTGACCTTACCAGGCATCGCGGGTGTCATCCTTACCATCGGCATGGGCGTCGATTCCAACGTGCTGGTGTTTGAGCGCATACGGGAAGAAATTCGCAATGGTAAATCGGCCGCCGCAGCGGTGGAGGCCGGATTCTCGAAGGCGTTTCTGACCATCATCGATACCCACGTAACAACGGTCGTTTCGGCCTTCTTCCTGTTCATTTTCGGCACAGGACCGATTCGCGGCTTTGCCATCACTCTGACGATTGGTTTGATTGCCAACGTATTCACGGCCATCTTTGTCTCGAAGACGATTTTCCAGTATCACTTGGCGAAAATGGACCGCCAGGCCGAACTCAGTATTTAAGAGGTCTCATAGGCGTCCTGGTACGGAATTCAGCCCATACCCGGGAACAAAGCCATACGCCTTGGAGTCTAAGGAAGGGAAGCACAAAACGGCATGATCGAGTTCTTCAAAGAGCCCAACATAGACTGGATGGGCAAGGCCAAGTATTTCTTTGCACTCAGCGGTCTTTTACTGCTCATTGGCTGGTCCGCGATTTTCATGAAGGGCGGCATCAAGTACGGAATCGATTTCAAGGGTGGCACAAACGTGGATGTCCGGTTCGCTCAACCACCCAATATTGACCAGCTTCGCTCCAGCCTTCAGGCCCAAGGACTCGGGAACAGCGAAATTCAGAGCATCAGCGACATCGCCACTCCAAACTCCAATGAAGTCATGATCTTTGTTGAGCAAGCCGGCAAAGGCGATGAGGCCCGGGACGAAAGCAAGGCCAAGGTTCTTACCGCGCTGAACTCCACCTATGGCGTCCAATCTTCCGGAAAGCCAGATTTCAACTCCGTCACTCCCTCCGCTCTGGCCAGTTTTCTTCAGCAGAAAGATCCGCTCAACCTCTCTGTCAATGGGGCCGACAAGTACACTCAGCTCGCCAAGAATCTTTTGGCGTTTCGTGACAAGACCAAAAACGGCGTTATTGCCAGTTTTGACGAACTTTCTCGCATCGATGGCGCGACACCCGCGGTGATCAACGCCCTCAAGAGCGACTTCGCCCTGGCTCCTTTTACGATTGCCCAAGTCGAAATCGTCGGACCTAAGGTGGGTGGCGAACTTCGCAATCAGGCCATTCGAGTTACCCTCTATGCTTTGGCGGGCATGCTGGTATATATTGCCTTCCGTTTCCAGTGGGTTTACGGGGCCGCCGCGGTGATCGCCGTGTTCCACGACGTTTTGATCACTCTGGGCTTGTTCAAAATTTTCGGTTTTGAAATTTCGCTCACGGTCATTGCTGCGCTGCTCACCCTGGTCGGGTATTCGATGAACGACACGATCGTTATCTTCGACCGCATTCGGGAAAACAGCCGTTTGTTGCGCAAGGAAGCTTTCGCCGACGTCGTCAACAAGTCCATCAATCAGACGCTCTCGCGAACTATCCTGACCAGCGGATTAACTTTTCTCACCGTGCTCGTCCTGTTCCTGATGGGCGGCCAGGTGCTCCGGGCGTTTGCCTTTGCCCTGGTGGTGGGGATTGTGGTAGGAACGTACTCCAGTTTTGGTATAGCTGCACCTCTCGTCGTGGCCTGGTACAACTGGCGCGGCCAGGGTTCGGTAGTAGGCACCGGAACCGCAGCCGGCAACAAACCTCGGGGAAGCGATGGCGGGCAACCGCGTCTCGCAACCGCCGGGAGGAGGTAGGAGTTCACCATGTTTGAAGAAATGGTCGTTTCCACTTCGCAAGCGAAGAAGACGAACAAGCCAACCACCGTTCTGGTGTCTATGGTCCTTCAGGTTGGTTTTCTCGCGTTGCTGATCCTCATTCCTCTTATTTATACGGAAGCGCTGCCAAGGGCGATGATGTCCTCGATCCTTTTGGCGCCTCCACCACCGCCTCCGCCGCCACCTCCCCCGGCGCCTGCACAGATTGTGAAGATAAAGCCGGTGCAGCACCTGATCGAGGCCGGCAAACTGGTCGCTCCAAAGGCCATCCCGAAGGAAGTCAAGATTATTAAGGAAGAAGAAGCTCCGCCAGACATGGGCGGCATGGCAGGCGGTGTACCCGGCGGCGTTGCCGGTGGTTCCATGGGCGGCGTAATCGGCGGCGTCATCGGTGGCGCTGGCTCCGGCGCTCCTCCTCCGCCAAAGGTCAACCCCAAGCGCGTAACGGTCGGCGGCAATGTGCAAGCCGCGCGCCTCGTCAATAAAGTTCAGCCTCTGTATCCTCCGCTGGCTCGCCAGACGCGCATCAGCGGCACGGTAAAGTTGCACGCCATCATCGGCAAGGATGGCACCGTGCAGAGACTGGAAGTACAATCCGGTCACCCGCTCCTGGTGCAGGCCGCACAGGACGCCGTTCGGCAGTGGCGCTATCAGCCAACCCTTCTCAACGGTGATCCCGTGGAAGTCGACACGGAAATCGACGTTATTTTCTCTCTGGCTCAGTAGTCAACGGAACGGCGTGGGTGTCGTGGGACCCGCGCGCCGCTCTGAGTTCGCGGTCGAATTACAACTCTTGTAGGTCTCGGGGTAAAGGGACCTCTAGGAAATAAGGAGCAAACGAATGTTCGCAACTCTGTTTGTCTACGCGGCTTGGCTACAGGAAGCCACAACCTCATGGGATTTGCGTTCCATGTGGACTTCCATGGGCCTTCTCGCCAAGATCGTCGTCGCAATTCTCTTCATCCTTTCGGTCTATTCGTTCGGCGTCATGATCGACCGCTTCCTCATGTACAACAACGCGCGCAAGCAGTCGCGTCTGTTCGTGCAGCAGGTTGCCGGCGCGCTCAAGGATGGCAAGCTCGATGAAGCGATCGCCATTGCCGAGCGCAACAAGAAGAGCCACATCGCCAAGGTTGTTGCGACTGGCCTTTCTGAATTCCAGTCGGCCTCCCAACAGGTTTCCGACGCCGAAGTGATTGAAGCCGCCAAACGCGGTCTGGAACGCTCCGTCGCCATCGTTCACGCCGAAATGAAGCGCGGTCTCTCCGCCCTTGCCACCATCGGTTCGACGGCACCGTTCGTCGGACTGTTTGGCACCGTCGTCGGCATCTTGAACGCGTTTAAGGGTATCGAATCTCAGAAGGCCACCGGTTTGTCGGCGGTCGCAGGCGGTATCGCTGAGGCGCTGGTCACCACCGCTTTCGGTCTTCTCGTTGCCGTGCCCGCCGTGTGGGCCTACAACTACTTCACCAACAAAGTGGAAGCCTTCGACGTTGAGATGGACAACTCCTCCATGGAGTTGATCAACTACTTCATCCTGCGCCGCGGCGCCGCCAAGAAGTAACACGGGAAAAGGAAAACCACGATGGCCTACAAGCCACAAGCCGGTGCACAGATGGCGGCCCCCAACGTTATTCCGATGGCCGACATCATGCTCGTTTTGTTGATCATCTTCATGGTGGTCACGCCCATGTTGCAGAAGACCCATCAAGTCGACATGGCCACCGTCAACAACGCGCGCGACATGAAAGACGCAGATAAGGACGATGCCGTCGTCGTGGCGGTCACTCGCGATGGCACGCTCTTCCTAGGCAACAATAAGATCTCCAAGGAAGAGATCACCGGTCAGGTGAAAGACCGCATCGCCAACAAACTCGACAAAACCGTTTACGTGAAAAGCGATAGCCGCGCCAAATACGGCGATGTTGTCGCGGTCGTGGACGAAATTCGTTCTGCGGGCGTCGATCAACTCGGCCTGCTGACCGAAAAGGCCAAGGCCCTCGGTGCCGGTGAACCACCCAAGCCCCCGGCTCGACCAACCACGTAGTGTTGTAGTGGTAGTTTCGAAGTACGCGCTGTTGCACGCATTCGTTTGCTGATCTCAAGGCCGCGCCGGTTCCCACCCGGCGCGCCTTCTTCTTCGGTCAAACCTGGCGGATGGCGCCACAGGAGGACTCGCAATGGGGATGGACGTTGGTACTACCAGTGGCGCGATGGCGACGCCCAATATCGTTCCACTAATCGACATTTTGCTGGTGCTGATCATTATCTTTATGGTGATCACTCCGCTCACTCCGAAGGGCATGGACACCCTCGTTCCGCAGCCCTCGCCCAACCAGCAGCAGAATCAGGAGCTGGAAAACAAGACCGTCGTCGTGCAGGTCGAAAAGAACGGCAAGCTCAAGATCAACAACGAAGACGCCACTTGGGATGGCCTGGGTCCACGCATTGAACAAATCTTCAAGGATCGCGCCGAAAAGGTTGCCTTCATCAAGGGCGATAACGACGTGCTCTTCATGGACGTTGCGCGCGCCATTGATATCATGCGCGGCGCCGGTATCGATCGTGTCGGTCTGATCACCGCAAAGCTCGAAGCAGGCCAGTAGACTTTCGCTCGCTCGCAGGATGTGAGAGTGCTCCTCGCAGGGTTTAACTCTGTATGCGAGGTGCCACATGGGTACGGGTTCTTTCGGCGGTAAACTCGGCATCATTGCGGAAGCCAACGTGGTTCCGCTGATTGATATTCTGCTGGTGCTTCTGGTGATTTTCATGGTCATCCCGCACCGGCAGTTTGGGCTCGACGCGGATTTGCCTCAGCAGGTAGATTCGCCGGTTCGTTACGATCCTCCGGCAGCGATCATCGTTCGCGTGGCATCCGATGGCACCGTTTGGATGAATCAGACGGCTGTAGATCGCCAGGAACTTCGCGGCCGTCTGGAAGCCTTGTTTGCTGCGCGGCTTGATCGCCTTGCGTTTCTTCAGGGGGACCGTTCTCTGCAGTTTCAGTTGGTTGCCCAGGTTCTGGATGTGATGCATTCTGCCGGAGCTTCTCCGGTCGGTTTGTTGACTTCCGAACTGGAAAAAAAACGCTGAACGTGATGGAATGGCACCTACACAGCGGACGTGAATACGAGTTGCCGACCTGCTGCACAGGGGAAGCGCTCTTCAGGGATGGACGCCTCGATGACTTATGCATCGCTCTCACGGGAAACCTCAAAAGGTTCAACCCGATTTGCCGGCCAGCTTTTTCTTCTGGCGGTGGTGTTAACTCTCGCTGGCGGCCTGTCCGGCTGCGCGAAGTTGCAGGCGCGCGACGACCTCAACAAGGGCGTCGCTGCTTTCAAGAACGGACAGTACGATCAGGCGGTCGAATTTTTTAAGCAGGCCAAGGAACTTGATCCTAATCTCCTGAACGCACGCCTGTATCTGGCCACCGCGTACGCTAGCCAATATATTCCCGGCGCTCCCTCTGACGAAAACATTCGCCACGGCAACGAGGCGGTCCAGGAGTACAAGAGCGCTCTCGAAAAAGATCCCAACAACATGAGCGCCATCGATGGCCTCGCCTCCATCCTCTATCAGATGGCTGGCCAGCCGTTCGATCCCAAAAAGTTTGATGAATCCAAGATCTACCACCTGAAGCACATCGAACTGAAGCCAAACGATGCGCAACCCTATTACTCCATCGGCGTTATTGATTGGGCGCTCGCCTATCGCGGCAACACCGAACTCCGCGCTGATTACAACAAGGCGCATATCAATAAGCAGGTGAAGGATACCGATCCGCTTCCTCCCGACGTGCGCACCGAGTACGTCAACAAATTCGGCCCGTTGGTTGAAGACGGAATCGAAAAACTGAAAAAAGCCGTCGAACTGAAGCCGGACTACGATGATGCCATGACCTATCTGAACCTGCTCTATCGCCGCAAAGCGGACATGGTCGAATCCGCCAGCGAACGCGAAGCCCTTACAAAACAGGCAGACGACCTGCTCGACAAGGTCAAAGAAATCAAGCAGAAGCGCGCCGCCGAGCCGGAAAAGCCAGCCTGATTGCTGCGGCAGCAGCAATCCAGTTGCTAAAGGGCCTCGGACTCGAGGCCCTTTTTCTTGTACGCCGCGCATGTTCGGCAGCGGCGAAGCCCTTGTGGCGAACGACGACTCGAACCTCCGGCCGCAAGGGCTCAACTTGCTGAACCGCCGTATGCGGACCCGCTTGTACGGTGGTGTGGGAGGGGCGAGCAGGTGACTGCTCCCCCTATCCCGATTCAACTTGGGTGGATTTGGCTGCGAGGTGCCATTTGAGAGGTCCTCGTACTTCACTCGACATTTCATTGCTTAAATAATATTTACATTTTAAATTAGCATTTCTATATTCAGCAAGTCAAAGCGTCGACTCGAGTTGAGGATATGGGAACGGTTTTTGTATCGCCCTTGGGGGGGCCACTTCGCTATCGGCAAGCGGCGACCATGGAAGACTGCCCCTCAGGGCGTTCGTCCAACGTCATCGCCAGTGCCCCATTCCGCAATCTGACCCGAAGTGCCGGGCCTTTCTTACTGCTGCTCCTAGCCCGGCGCGGCGTCGGACTTTGGTCTGCAAGGGGCTCCGCGCCGACCAATACCTTGCTTCCCATTTGAGGGGGGCGTAACATCGTCACTCAAAGGACAGGCGACCACCCTGGCGATGGACCTGAGGAGCGACTTTCCCCCTTGGATCATCACGAGGTCGCAGGTGGATTAGGAACGCCTGCATATGTTGGTCGACGATGCCTGAACCAAGCGTCCAACGCGGCCCGGCCCCTCCCTCAGCCCCCTACCTTGTTGGAAAGACCGTAGGACGGTTCTCCATTCACGCTCGACTTGGAAGCGGTGGGATGGGAGAAGTGTATTTAGCCGAGGACACTGGGCTAAAACGCCAAGTCGCTCTGAAGCGAATCACTTCGACGCTCTGCGGCGACGCCAAGTCGCGCCAGCGGCTATGGAAAGAAGCCGAATTGGCCTCGCGACTCAATGATCCCCACATCGCAGCCGTTTATGACGTAATCGAAGACGGCGAAGACATGTTTGTGGTGATGGA
>Ga0210384_10002634_pt1 | contig 21712 bp, 18 predicted proteins | sample IncBWH2MmetaG_FD_160574 | JGI IMG/M metagenome (GOLD analysis project Ga0210384, IMG submission 160574) | Forest soil microbial communities from Barre Woods Harvard Forest LTER site, Petersham, Massachusetts, United States - Inc-BW-H-2-M | ecosystem: Environmental > Terrestrial > Soil >...
GGGAAGGGCAAGCCGTGATTCTGTTGTTGGATAACTACGATTCGTTTACCTACAACTTGGCGCAGTATCTGGGGGAATTGGGTTGCACGGTGGAAGTGCACCGCAACGACAAGATTTCAGTGGAGCAGATCGCGCGAAAAAAGCCGCAGGGAATCGTGATTTCGCCGGGGCCATGTACACCGCAAGAGGCGGGTATTTCGATGGAACTGGTGCGGAGACTGGCGGGAAAATTTCCGATCCTGGGGGTGTGTCTGGGGCACCAGGCGATTGGGGCGGCCTTTGGCGGGAAGATCGTGCGCGCGCCGAAATTGTTTCATGGAAAGACCAGCGACATTCAGCATGACGGAAAAGGCGTGTTTGCCAAGCTGCCGAAGCCGTTTAAGGCGACTCGGTATCATTCGTTGATTGTGGAGCGGAAATCATTGCCACGGGAATTAGAGATTACCGCCGAGACGGACGATGGAATCATTATGGGACTGCGGCACCGGAGCGAGAAGGTGGAAGGCGTGCAGTTTCATCCGGAATCGGTGTTGACCGAGTCGGGCAGGCGATTGTTGGAGAATTTTCTGGAGTTGTGAGGGTTTGCGCGAAGCGCCCCAAAGGGCGGGCAAGTCCCACCGGTACATTTTGTGGTTCGTTTATTGCACACCGGCAGATTGATTGCGGCTTCGAACGCGCCCACGGGGGTGCTGACGCAGGCGATTGCGGCGCACTTGAACCAAGCGGCGAGGTTTGCGGGACGCTCTTTTTGGCGGGAGAAACACTGTCGACCGAGACAGGCGGGAGGATGGCCTGCGCGGGCTGGCGGTAGTCTTTTTTACGTTGGGTGCAGACAGCAAGGTGGCGTTGCACCGGATTGCACCTGGTGCTCACACGGATTGGCATGCCGGGAGCGTTTATTTTTTGGTGGGAGAACACGTGCAGATGCAGATTCACGCGCACGGAGCGATTGGGAAGCCTGCGAATGCGGTGTAGGCAAGCAGAACTGATGACCTAGAAGCCGCAAGATCGGATATTTCATTGCGGGCGGAGCGGTGGCGGGAGTTGTGGGATGGCGGATCACGATCCATTCGCAGAGCGGGATAGAGAGCCCGGCGAAACCGTGAAGGGAAGAAGTTCTTGGAAGAGTTCAGAGTAGCGGTGAGTTTTCCCGTGGCATGGAGTTGGTGAAGGCGATCAGCCGTTCTAGTTTGTCGAGGGCGGCGCCGGAACGGATGGCTTCGCTGGCGAGAATTGCGCCTTGCAGCAAATTGTTTGCGCGACCGGAAGCGACTAGAGCTGCGGCGGCGTTGATCACGACTACATCACGCCTTGGGCCGTAGTCTTGTTGGAAGAGGTCCAGGATGATGGCGGCATTTTCTGCTGCGCTGCCTCCGACCAGGCATGCCAGCGGGGCACGCGCGACTGCAAAGTTTTCAGGCGTGATGGTGTAGCGACGGATTTGCGTGCCTCGGACTTCCGCTACTCGGGTTTCTCCTTCCAAGGAGATTTCATCCAGACCACCGGCGCCGCTCACCACGAACGCGTGACCAATTTTGAGGGCGACCAAGGCGCTTGCGACCGGATCGAGCAGGTCCGATGAATAAACGCCAACAACTTGCGCTTCCGCTCCAACCGGATTTGTGAGCGGGCCGAGAAGGTTGAATACCGTGCGCTTGCCGATTTCTTTGCGCGCAGGGGCGGCATGGCGCATGGCGGAGTGCACCGAAGGAGCGAAGAGAAAGCCGATGCCTACTTCGCGAATGACCCGTCCTACCTGAAGCGGCGATAGATCAATTCGAACACCCAAGGCTTCCAGGACATCGGCAGAGCCACTGCGAGAACTTGCAGCGCGGTTGCCATGTTTGGCGACGGTCGCTCCGGCTGCAGCGGCGACGAACGCGGCGGCGGTGGAGATGTTGAAGGTGTTGCAACCATCGCCTCCGGTGCCGCAGGTATCTACCATCCATGCGGGACGAACTTCGCCAGAAGCGAACACGGGAGCGGCGTGTTGGCGGATTATGGTGGCAAAACCGGTAAGTTCGTTGGCGTCAACCGGACGTTGATTAAAGGCCTGCAACAAACGGACGAGCAGCGGCGTTTCCATCGTCCCGGAAAGAATCTGCTGCATAAGGAATTCGGCCTCATCGCGTCCGAGGATGCCGCCAGCTTCCAGTTTGTCTAGCAATGATTTGATGGAGAACATTTGTGTTTTTGACTGCGACTTCCGTGTCTTGCCCGTTGTTCGTGTCTCAAGTAGACTTTAGTGTTTGCGAAGCCTCAAATTCTAACATCTGTGCGCTAGGCAACGCGGCACAGAGCGCGGCCCGAACTCCCGGGGCTGCCTAGAAGGCAGAACCTCACATGAAGATTCACGAATATCAAGCGAAGGCGATACTGGCGCGTTATGGCGTGACCACTCCGCGAGGCGAGGTGGTATTCACAAAGGAAGAGGCGCGCGAGGCGGCGCAGCGACTGAAGTGGCAGGTGGCGGTGGTGAAGGCGCAGATCCATGCCGGCGGGCGCGGCAAGGGCGGAGGCGTGAAACTGGCGCGCTCGTCGGATGAAGCAGCGGAATATGCTTCGCAGATTGTGGGAATGACGCTGATCACGCCACAAACCGGGCCACAGGGAAGAGTGGTGCGGCGCCTGCTGATCGAAGAGGGATTGGACATCAAGCGGGAACTGTACCTGGGGCTTCTGGTGGACCGCGAGTCCGGCAGGCCGGTGTTCATGGCAAGCGCGGCGGGCGGAATGGATATTGAGGAAGTTGCGAAAGAAAATCCGAGCGCGATTATTCGCGAGCCGATTCATCCGGCAGTGGGATTGCAGCCTTATCAGGCGCGCAAGATTGCCTTCGCGCTGGGATTGCCGGGGGAATTGATCGGCGTGGCGACGCCGTTTTTCCAGGCGTTGTATCGCGCGTTTGTGGATACGGACGCTTCGCTGCTGGAGATTAATCCATGTGTGCTGACCGGTGACGGAAGATTGGTGGCCCTGGATGCGAAGATGACCTTCGACGACAACGCGCTGTTCAAGCACAAGGACCTGCGGGAATTGCGCGACCTGGACGAAGAGGATCCGCTGGAAGTGGAAGCATCGAAGTACGGATTGAACTACATCAAGCTGGACGGCAACGTGGCGTGCATGGTGAATGGCGCGGGCCTGGCGATGGCCACCATGGACATCATCAAGTATGCGGGCGGATCGCCAGCGAATTTCCTGGATGTAGGCGGTGGGGCTTCAGCGGAACAGGTGAAGAATGCGTTTCGCATTTTGTTGAGCGATCCAGCGGTGAAGGCTGTGTTCATCAATATTTTTGGCGGTATTTTGCGCTGCGATGTGCTGGCTACCGGCGTGGTGGCGGCCGCTAAGGATTTGCAGGTGAAGATTCCGGTGGTTGTGCGCATGGAAGGAACCAACGTGGAACGCGGACAGCAGATTATCCGGGAAAGCGGATTGAACTTTACGATCGCCGACGGAATGAAGGATGGAGCGCAGAAAGTGGTCGCGCTGGCTGGGGGTGCGCGATGAGCGTTCTGGTCAACGAGAAGACCCGGGTGCTGGTGCAGGGATTCACGGGGCGCGAGGGAACTTTTCACGCACAGCAGATGATCGAGTACGGGACCAATGTGGTGGGCGGAGTGACGCCGGGGAAGGGTGGAACGAAGCACCTGGAACGTCCGGTGTTTAACACCGTGCTGGAAGCGGTGAAAGCTACAGGAGCGGACGCTTCGGTGATTTTTGTGCCGCCTCCTTACGCTGCGGACGCAATTCTGGAAGCGGCAGATGCGCAGGTGCCGTTGGTGGTGTGCATCACGGAAGGAATTCCGGTGCTGGATATGGTGCGGGTCGCGCAGGTGGTGGATAAAGCGAAGACACGGCTGATTGGGCCGAATTGCCCGGGGATCATTTCGCCGGGTAAATGCAAGATCGGAATTATGCCCGGGCGGATTCACAAGCAAGGTGTTGTTGGAGTGGTGAGTCGCAGCGGAACTTTGACGTACGAGGCGGTACATCAATTGACGCAACTGGGGATCGGGCAATCCACGTGTATTGGAATCGGTGGGGATCCCATAATTGGGACTTCGTTTCTGGATTCGATAAAGATGTTCAACGCTGACCCGGATACCCACGCGATTATTTTGATTGGTGAGATCGGTGGGAATGCGGAAGAGCGGGCCGCTGAGTGGATCAAGATGCATGTAAAGAAGCCGGTAGTTGGATTTATTGCCGGGCAGACTGCGCCGCCGGGACGGCGCATGGGGCACGCTGGAGCGATTATCAGCGGCGGGCAGGGAACGGCGAAGGATAAATACGCGGCCATGAACGCCGCCGGAATTCACACCGTGGAAACGCCTGCGGACTTGGGATCGACGGTCAAAACTGTATTGAACTAGAGAGCGGCAGAGTGACCGCCGGCAGAAATTCGATAGCGAGAAAAAGGAGAATTTTGTGGCGATTGAACGGACATTTGCGATTATCAAGCCGGATGCGGTGGGGCGGGGGTTGCAGGGCGACATCCTAGCGCGAATTCATAAGGCGGGATTCCAGGTTGTGGCGATCAAGTCCATGTGCTTGACGAAGCAAGAGGCTGGCGGATTTTACGCAGTGCATAAGGAGCGGCCATTTTTTGCTGAGCTGACGGAGTTTATGAGCTCTGGGAAGATTTTTGCGATGGTGCTGGAGACCGAAGGCGCGATTTTGAAATGGCGCGATACGATGGGCGCCACGGACCCGAAGAAGGCGGCGCCGGGGACAATCCGGCACGATTTGGGAACCAGTATCGGGAACAATTGTACGCACGGGTCGGATGCGCCGGAGACGGCGGCGTTTGAGATTGGATATTTTTTCTCCGGGATGGAATTGATTTAGGCTTCTTTGCAAGAGAGCCTTGGCACTTCGAAGTTGTGACGCTCAACTTGGTTGCCGCAATCGCTCTGCTTGGTGCCGCAAACTGCGCAGCACTCCAGTCGGGATGACCACTAGAAGGAAAACGCCACCGAAGGCGTTTCTGAACGACCCGGAATTGCCGCGGCGAGAGCCCCAGCCTTACGCTGGTTTCCCTATTCCCCTTTGCAGTGGGTCTGAGCATAATAGGCAGGAAGTATAGCTGGTGCATGAGGGAGGTGGTCATGTCCCACATGACTCGCCGGACGTTTTTTGGACACGCCGCTTTCGGAGCCGCTACAGCTTGGTTGACGCCGCGATCGCTGGCGGAGCGCTTGACTGCAATTGCCGGACTAACTCAAAAATTCTCCGCCGCAGATACCGTCACGTTGGGTCATACCGGAATTCAGACGTCGCGATTGGCCATGGGCACCGGAACCAATGGAGTCGGGCACCGCTCCAATCAGACGTCGCTGGGCGTTGGCGGACTATCGCGGTTGCTTCTGAATGGAAACGACAACGGGCTACGATTTTTCGATTCGGCCGACAGTTATGGAAGCCACCCGCACGTTGCCGAGGCGTTGAAGCATGTCGACCGCACCAAGGTTACGGTGCTGACGAAATCCTGGGCGCGGGATGCCAGCGGAATGAAGGCGGACCTGGAGCGGTTTCGGCGTGAATTGGGCACGGAGCATCTGGATATTGTGCTGATGCATTGCGTGACCGAACTCGATTGGACCACGCGCTATCGTGGCGCGATGGACGTGCTGTCGGAGGCGAAAGACAAAGGGACCATCCGTGCGCATGGCTGCAGTTGCCATTCGATCGAGGCTTTACGGGCGGCCGCGGATTCGCCTTGGGTCGACGTAGATCTGGTGCGGATCAATCCGATCGGCTCACACATGGATGCCGATCCGGACACAGTAATTGGGGTGATTCGAAAGATGAAGGCCGCGGGCAAGGGAATTATCGGCATGAAGATTTTGGGGCAAGGGGATCTGCGCACGCGACAGGATGAAGCGCTGCGTTACGCGCTGGGCCTGGGATTGCTCGATGCGTTTACGATTGGGGCGGAGTCGATTGACGAACAACGGGATTTGATGCGGCGGATTGCAGCGGCGGCTTAACATGGATGGAGCTCGCGAGCTCGGTCGGTCGTTATTATTTCTTGGCGGGTTTATAGTCCTGGTTGGTGCGTTTTTCTTTTTCGGTGGAAGGCTGCCGTTGCGGCTTGGGCGCTTGCCCGGGGATATGGTTTATAAGGGCCAGAACACCGCGTTTTATTTTCCCATTGTGACTTGCATAGTTTTGAGTGTGGGGATCAGTCTGGTGTTGTGGCTAATTTCGCGATTTCGGCGCTAGCGATTTTGCTTCGATCCACCACCCGCCAGCAAGACGAATCTCTGCAAGGTGTAAATGGTGCGGACAAGGGGCGCAGCAGTGCTGCGTTCCTCGGAAGGCGGACTGGATTCTGCTTTGCCAGTAGGGCTAGAGTAAGAACTTGATAGGGCAGCGAGTGCCGGACGAAACCACCGCAGCGATGACCAAACTTACAGCACAATTCTCATTCAATCTGCAGCCGGAGCGGCGCGTTTTTAGCGTTGCCGAGTTGACTGCGCAGATTCGCGAACTGCTGGCCAAGAAGTTCACGGACATTTCGGTGCATGGCGAGATTTCGAACTGCCGGGAAGCGCAGTCTGGGCATTTTTATTTCACGCTGAAGGACGAGCGAGCGCAGGTGCGCTGCGTGTTGTTTAAGCAGCAGACACGGGGACTGAAATTCCGGCCGGAAGACGGGCTGCAGGTGACGGTGCGCGGGTCGATCAGCGTTTACGAATCGCGCGGGGAATATCAAATTTATGTGGAGTCGCTCGAACCGGTGGGACTCGGCGCGCTGCAACTGGCGTTCGAGCAATTGAAGAAGAAGCTGGAAGCGGAAGGACTGTTCGACGCAGCGCGGAAGAAGGCACTGCCGATGTTGCCGAGCCGCATCGGGCTGATCACTTCTGCGACCGGCGCCGCGGTGCGCGACGTGGTGCGGATTCTGACGCGGCGCTTTCCGAATGTGCATTTGACGTTGTACCCGGTACGCGTGCAGGGAGAAGGATCGGCGGACGAAATCCTGGAGGCACTGCTGCACTTTCACAAGAGCCGTTCGGTGGATGTGATTTTGCTGGTTCGCGGCGGCGGGTCTATCGAGGATTTGTGGTCGTTCAACGAGGAAAAAGTGGTACGAGCGATTGCCGCACTGGCGATCCCACTGATTTCCGGAGTGGGTCACGAGACCGACTTTACCATTGCAGATTTTGTGGCGGATGTGCGGGCATCGACGCCTTCGGCGGCGGCAGAGTTGGTGGTGCAGACGCGACGGGAGTTCGACAAACATATTTGCGATGTGCGGGAGACGCTGGAAAGTCTAATGCGATACCGGTTGCTGGAATTGTCGCGGCGGGTGCACGAGTTGGGGGCGCGGCGCGGGTTTCGACGACCGATCGACCTGTTGCGGCAGCGCCGCCAGCGAGCGGACGAATTGACTTCGCGGCTGGCGGTTGGCTTGCGCGGGCGGCTGGAGAAATCGCGCAAGCAGTTTTCTGTTTGCCAGCTGCGCGTGGCTTCGTTTGATTTTCGGGCGAAGATTTCGGGATTGCGGTTGCGTTTGCAGCGGGTGAGCCAGGGGCTGGGAGTTCGCGCCGAGCGTGTTGTGCGGGACAAACGCGACCGATGGGAGCGGCTGGCGCTGCAGTTGGAAGAGCGCGGACCATTGAAGGCGCTGGAGCGCGGCTATGCCATTGCGACCGATGCGAGTGGGAACATTTTGCGGGATGCGCAGCAGCTTAGGATCGGAGCGGAAGTGCAGATTCGCTTACAGCGCGGGAGATTGCGGACGGAACTCAAAGAGAAGTTCCCGGAGTAAGTGTGCGGCAAAACCATTTCCTCAGGGGTTAAAGCCCAGTTAGAGCCATGCCCCTAATGTTGGAGCTGAAGCTCCGACCTCCTAAACAGAGCCAGTGGAGTTAGTCTTCCTCGTCGCCGCTTAGGTTCAGGACGGCCAGGAATGCTTCCTGCGGGATGTCCACTTGGCCTACGCGCTTCATGCGCTTTTTGCCTTCTTTTTGTTTCTCGAGGAGTTTGCGTTTGCGGCTGATGTCTCCACCATAACATTTGGCGAGGACGTTTTTGCGGACGGCCGCGACGGTTTCGCGGGCGATGATGCGGCTGCCGATGGCGGCTTGAATGGGAACTTCGAACATTTGGCGCGGGATGAGCTTGCGCAAGCGAGTGACCAGTTCGCGGCCGCGTTCGTAAGAGGTGTCGCGATGACAGATGAGTGCCAGGGCGTCGACAGGCTCGCCGCCGACCAGAACGTCCAGTTTTACCAGGTCGGATTCTTTGTAGCCCGCGAGGTGATAGTCGAGCGAGGCGTAGCCACGAGAGACACTTTTCAGTCGATCGTAGAAATCGAGAACGATTTCGTTGAGTGGAAGTTGGTAAGTCAGCATGACGCGAGTGGGGGAAAGGTATTCGAAATTCTTTTGTATCCCTCGCTTGTCCTGGCAGAGCTGAAGAATGCCGCCGACGGAATCGTCGCTGGTGATGATCATGGCGGTGATGATGGGCTCTTCGATTTTTTCGATGTCGCTGGGGTTGGGAAATTTTGCGGGACTATCGACTTCTATAACGTCGCCGCCGACGCGGGTGATGCGATAACGGACGCTGGGCGCGGTGGTGATGAGATTGAGGCCGAATTCGCGTTCCAAGCGTTCCTGAACGATTTCCATGTGCAGCAGGCCGAGAAAGCCGCAGCGGAAACCGAAACCGAGCGCGACGGAATTTTCTGGTTCATAGAAAAAGGCCGCGTCATTCAGTTGCAGTTTGCCGAGGGCATCACGGAGCGGCTCGTACTCATCGGCCAGCACCGGGAAAAGGCCGGCGAAGACCATGGGTTTGGTGGCTTCGAAGCCGGGAAGAGGCGGCGCGGGATTAGCGGCTTCGATGATGGTGTCGCCCATGCGGGCGTCGGCGACCCGTTTGATATTGGCGACGATAAAACCAACGTCGCCGGCTTCGAGTTCCTGTAGAGCAACCGGTTTCGGCGTGAGCGTTCCTAGAGTTTCCACTTCGTAGACTTCGTTTCCCGCGCACAACCTAATTTTTGTGTGTGGCGTAAGGCGGCCCTGCTTCACACAAACCAGCACCACGGCGCCACGATATGGATCGAACCAGGAATCGAAAATGAGCGCCTGCAATGGCTTGTCGGCGCTGCCTTTCGGAGCGGGAACGCGTTGCACGATGGCTTCGAGAACGTCTTCGACGCCCATACCGCTTTTGGCGCTGATAGCCAAAGCATCGTTGGCGGGAATCGCCAGCACGCTTTCAATTTGTTCCTTGACGAAATCCGGCTGAGCTGCGGGCAAGTCAATTTTATTGATGACTGGGAGGATCGTGAGATTTTGCGCTGCGGCGAGGAACGTGTTCGCCACGGTTTGCGCTTCGACACCCTGGCTGGCGTCCACCACCAGAAGCGCGCCTTCACAGGCGGACAAAGCGCGGGAAACTTCGTAGGAAAAATCCACATGTCCGGGGGTGTCGATCAAATTCAAGCGATAGGTGTTGCCGTCTTTCGATTGGTAGTGAAGGCGAATGCTTTTGGCCTTGATGGTGATACCACGTTCGCGTTCGAGATCCATGGAGTCGAGAACCTGCTCGTGCATTTCGCGCTCGCTGAGAGCGCCGGTCATTTCGAGCAGACGATCAGCGAGCGTGGACTTGCCGTGATCGATGTGCGCGATGATGCAGAAATTGCGGATGAACTTAGGGTCCATTCGTGTCCTAGACCGCCAGGTAATTTCCTGATGGTGTTCCTGAGAGAAAAACGGCGGGCCCTTGTACCGGGGTGGTAGCAGTCACCCCGCCCAAACCATGCCGCGGAAACTACTAGTTTGCCACAAAGAGCGAGGCGCGTCAGCCTGAGCGGAAGAGCTGGCACAGCGACCTCTTGACGCATTGCCGACGGTTCGAGCGAGAGCGGTTTGGACCAGCCGAAACGCGGGTATATAGTGAAAGGGGAGTTCGTTTCAACGGCGAACCTATCCGCGCCGAAATCAACTAAAGCAATTCGAGGGCAACCGGGCCGATGGCCGCAGACGTTAACAAGCAGCTCGAGCGGGCAAAGAAATTCCTTGAGAAGAACCGCGTCGAGGATGCCATCGAGGCCTATCTTGGGGTGTTGGACGAAGCTCCCCAACATCAGGAGGCCTCGCAAGCGCTTGGGGACCTGTACACGCGCGTGGAGCAGCCGGATCGCGCGGCGGTTTACTACGGGCACTTGTTCGATCTGCTGATCGACCCCAAGGACGAATCCAAGGCGCTGGCGATCTACAACCGGTTTTTGCGCAATGCGCTGATCCCGCAGCCTCCGGAGCGCGTGGCGCGATATGCATTTCTGCAGCAGCGACTGAACCATCCTGAAGAAGCGATCGATCAGTATACCCGCGCAGCGGAAATGTTCACCGAAGCGGGGCGGGCCGAGGACGCACTGTTTTGCTGGGAACGCGCGGCGCAACTCGACCCGGACAAAATTGCACGGCAACTGAAATTGGCGGAGGTTGCCGCACAGCTGGGAAAGAATACCCTGGCGGCACGGTCGTTTTTGCGCGCGGGCCAACTGGCGGCGGCCACCGGAGCGCATCCGGACGCGATGAAATTACTGGGACAGGCGTATTCGTTGGCTCCCCACGAGCGGAGCGTGGCGCTGTTTTATGCCGAGGCGAAACTTCGAAATGGCGAGGCGGCGGAAGCGTCGGCGCTTCTGGAGCCATTCGCCGCGAGCGAAAGCGACATCAATTTTCTGGATACGTTTTCGGATGCGCTGCGGCAGGCGGGCCAATTGGACCGCGCGCGCGGCATTCTGGAAAAGTTGTTGCGGGAAAGGAATGAAGGCGTTACCCGGCTGATCGAACTCGCCGATGACTACGCGAATGCCGGGCAAGACGGGAAGTCCGTGGAAATTCTGCTGACACTGAAGCGGCGAATGTTCGCGGACAAGAAGTTTGTGGAGTTCACGTCACTGCTAGAGGCATTGGGAGCGAAGCATCCGGAATCGATGCCCATCCTGGAATTCTGGGCACTACTATACAACGAGTTAAACCGCGAATCGCAGTATTTCGAGGTACTGATCCGGTTGTTCGATGCTAACTACAATTCCGGAAACTTTGCGAAGGCCAGCGAGGTTCTGGAACGGCTGGTAGATATCGATTCCTATGATTACCGCAATCAGGAGCGGCTGGAGCGGCTTCGAGGGCACGTGGAGGAGGCGTTTCTTCGAAGAGTTGCCAGCAGAATGGCGAAGACCGTCACTTCGGGGAGCAACCAAGGCACGGCAGCGCGAACTCCCGCGAGTGAGAGTTCTGGGCATGCCGGCTCCGGCAGCGAAGAGAGCCGCAACATGCAAGCGCTGGAAGATTTGATCGTGCAGACCGAGATTTTTCTGCAGTACTCACTGCAATCGAAGGCCATCGATCGTTTGCAGAAGATTGCCGCGATGTTCCCGGGTGAAGAAGACCGCAACGCCCGGCTGCAAAATCTTTATCAGATGGCGAATTGGTGGCCTAAGACGGCGGCAAAAGTAGTGGAGTTGCCGCAGAGGGCGGCGCCTGCTCCTGTGGCCGCGCCTGTCCCGGCAATTGAGGCTCAGCCCGCTTCGCCCACGGTGCGCACCGGCGTCTATACCGCCGATACGTTGCGGGATCTGACGAAGATATCGGAAATCAATCAGAAGATTTTTCGGCAGCAGACGCCGCGCGCTATGTTGAATACGACGGTGAGCGAAGTGGGTGCGTACTTGAAGGCGGCGAGAACGTTTGCGGTGATTGGTTCGCCTGGCCGGCCGCCGGAAATGGCCGCGGAATATTGCGCGCCGCAGTTCAAAGCGGCGCCTGGTGCACAGGTGGTGTTCTTGCTGGCGCAGATGGAAAAAGCGACGCCGGATGAATTGGGCGGGCTGGTGGTGGAGGCGAGCGAAGGTTCAATTCTTCCAGAGTTGGGATTGGCGACGGCCTTGGGCGTAACCATCACGGACAAGGAAACGCAAGCGCCGGCAGGAATGGTAATTGTGGGGCATCAAGCGGAGCACCGTTGGAAGCCCAATGAGACTTATTTTTTGCAGGCTATCGGCGACCAGATGATGATGAGCGTCAGTCATACGCGATTGCGCTCGCTGGTGCGACGCATGGGCGTATCCGATGAACGCACCGGATTGCTCAGCCGCAGCTCGTATATCGGTTGTTTGTTGAATGAAGCGGATCGTGCGCGGACGCAGGGAACTTCGCTGGCGGTGGCGATTTTGCAGATCGATCGCGGAGCGGACATGCTGCGGCAGCAGGGAGAAGCCCCGCTGGAGAGATTTTTGGAGCAACTGGCGCGATCATTGCAGCCGATGGTGCGGCAGAACGACATGGCGGTGAAGTATACGTCCTGGTCGCTGGCGTTTATTTTGCCGGATACGTCGTTGAATGGAGCGCAGAACCTGGTAGAAAAGTTGCGTCGAGCGGCGGCGGGGGTGCGTCCACCGTGGGATTCGACGCAGATCACATTGAGCGCGGGAATCGTAGAAGCAGCAACGAAGCAGGAGTATGAGAGCGAGGACATTGTGACGGACCTGATTAACCGGGCGGAGTTCACGATGGATGAAGCGCGCAAGCGCGGCGGAGATACCGTTGTGGCGAGCGAGACTCGGCGCAACTAAAGTTGTTTGCAGGACTGTGTTGAGATGGAACGGGGCGACTTCCAAAAGCAAAAACGAAAGAAGGAATAATGTTTCCAACCGATGCGGTCATCGTCGCAGGAGCACGCACGCCCATGGCACGGTACACCGGGGCGTTCTCGGATGTGTCGGCGATTGATTTGGGGGCGCATGCAGCCAAGGCAGCCATGCAGCGATGCAAAGTCGACCCAGCGGAAATCGATCAAGTAATTTTTGGGAATGTGCTGCAGACTAGCGCCGACGCGATCTATGGTGCACGACATGTGGGATTGAAAGCGGGATTGAAGAATGAAGTGCCGGCGGTTACGGTGAACCGGCTGTGCGGATCGGGAATCGAAGCGTTGGTGCAAGGCGCGCAGCGATTGCTGCTGGGCGAGGCCGAGATGGTGCTGGCGGGCGGCATGGAGAACATGACGCAGGCGCCATTTGTGATTCGCGGCGCACGGAGCGGACTGAAACTTGGCGGCGGCGCGTTGGAGGATTTTCTGTTTGTGGGTTTGACGGATTCCTACTGCGGAATGCCCATGGCCTTGACCGCGGAAAAACTTGCGGAGCAAACCGGGATTAGGCGCGAGCAAGCGGATGAATACGCGTTACGTAGCCAGCAGGCAGCGGATGCGGCGTACCGGGCTGGGCATTTCAAGGACGAGCTTGCTCCGATCGAGGTGAAGCAGGGCAAGAAAGTGTTGTTGATTAGCGAGGATGATCACCGGCGGCCGGAAACGACGATGGAGACTCTGGGGAAGTTGCCGCCATCGTTCAAGAAAGATGGAATTGTGACTGCGGGAAATGCCAGCGGTATCGTGGACGGGGCGGCGGCGGTGCTGTTGACGCGAGAGAAAACGGCAAAAGAGCGGGGCATGAAACCGATTGGCCGGATTGTTTCGTGGGCGGTGGTAGGCGTCGATCCGACGATCATGGGAATCGGGCCGGTGCCCTCGACGCGGAAGGCATTGCAGAGCGCGGGGTTGAAACTGGAGCAGATGGATCGCGTGGAAGTGAATGAGGCGTTTGCCGCGCAATATCTTGCGGTGGAAAAGGAACTAGGTCTGAAGCGGGAAAAGACGAACGTGAACGGCGGCGCGATTGCGCTAGGGCATCCGTTGGGGTCGACTGGCACACGGTTGGTGATTACGGTGCTGAATGAGTTGCGGCGCAACGGATTGAAGTATGGACTGGCGACCGCGTGCATTGGCGGCGGACAGGGCATTGCCATGATCGTGGAAGCGTTGGGGAGCTGAGCGAAGAAGGCTTCCGCTGGAAGCTCTGATACACTTTTGAGGATTGTTTTCCTGCCGGGTACAGATGAATCCGCAGACGTGGGGATAGCGAATGGCGATTCAAAAAGTGGGTGTCGTCGGGTGTGGGTTGATGGGATCGGGGATTGCCCAGGTGTGCATCCAGGCGGGCTTTTCGACGGTCGTGCGCGAAGTGAGCGCCGAGGTGGTTGACAAGGGGCTAAAGAGCATCGAAAAAAACCTCAACCGGCTGGTAGAAAAGGGAACGCTCACCGAAGCAGCGAGGGGAGAGATTCGCGGCAGGTTGAAAGGCACCACCTCGCTGGAGGACTTGAAGGATTGCGACGTCATCGTAGAAGCGATCATCGAGCAGTTGCCGGTGAAACGGGAATTGTTTGGCGCGCTGGATGCGCTTTGCCCGGCGCACACGATTTTTGCGAGCAACACTTCCTCGCTGACGATTACGGAAATCGCGGCGGCGACGAAACGCCCGCAACGCTTTGTGGGCCTGCATTTTTTCAACCCGGTACCGGTGATGAAGCTGGTGGAGGTGGTGCGCACTATCGCTACGGACCCAGCGGTGTACGAGGAGATGGTGACGTTCGGGAGCAAGCTGGGGAAGAATCCGGTACGTGCGAACGATAGCGGCGGGTTCATCGTCAACCGCTTGCTGGTGCCTTATCTGCTGGATGCGATTCGCGCACTGGAAGAGGGCGTAGGTTCGGTGGTGGACATCGATACTTCGATGAGACTCGGGTGCGGCTATCCAATGGGGCCGTTTACGCTGCTGGATTTTGTGGGGCTGGACACGACCTATTACATTTCACAGATTATGTTTGATGAGTTCAAGGAAAAGCGCTTTGCCGCTCCGCCGCTTTTGAAGCGCATGGTGCTGGCCGGGTGGCACGGGCGCAAGACCGGCCGCGGATTTTACGATTACACGGATTCCAATAATCCGAAAGCCTTGGAGCTCTGAGGAAACGAGATGGCTTACGAAAATATCTTGTGCGAAAAGAGAGACGGCATCGCGTTCATCACGTTTAATCGGCCCAAGGTGTTGAACGCGCTGAATCGCAAGACCATTGAGGAATTGCACTTTGCTTTGCTGGATGCGCGCGATGACCACGCGGTTCGCGTGCTGATTCTGACCGGCAGCGGGGAGAAAGCATTTGTTGCCGGCGCGGACATCAACGAGTTGGCGCAGCAAACGCCGGTGAACGGCCAGGAGTTTTCACTTTACGGTCAGAGCGTTTTTCATTTACTGGAGACCATCGGCAAACCGTCCATCTGCGCGATCAATGGATTTGCGCTTGGCGGCGGGTGCGAGTTGGCGCTGTCCTGCTCGATCCGGATTGCCAGCAAAACGGCGAAGCTGGGACAGCCGGAAGTGAGGCTGGGGATTATTCCCGGTTATGGCGGATCGCAGCGACTGGCGCGGCTTTGTGGCAAGGGCATGGCGCACGAGCTTTGTCTTACGGGCGAGATGATTTCGGCGGAAGAAGCGCAACGCATCGGATTGGTGAATCGCATTTATGAGCCCGCCGAGCTGCTGGCGGCTGCGGAAGCGATGGCCAAGAAAATAATCGAGAAAGCGCCGCTGGCGGTGAAATATTGCATGGAGGCAATCGAGCGCGGCGTGGAGATGCCGCAAGAAGAAGGACTGTTCCTGGAAGCGACGCTATTCGGGTTGTGTTGTGCGACCGAAGACATGCGCGAAGGCACCAAGGCTTTCCTGGAGAAACGTGCGGCGCAGTTTAAGGGCAGATAATTTTCGCGATGAGGGACAAACTACAGCCAGGAAAGATTGTGGGTGGACTGAACGCAGCTGGATTGCGATTTGGCATTGTGGTGAGCCGATTCAACAGTTTCATCACCGAGCGATTGTTGCAGGGCGCGTTGGATGCTTTGCAGCGCAGCGGGGCGGCCGACAGAGATGTCGACGTCGTGCATGTGCCGGGAGCGTTCGAACTGCCACTGGCGGCGAAGAAATTGGCGGCGACGAAAAAGTACGATGCTTTGATTGCGGTCGGTTGCGTGCTGCGCGGCGAAACGACGCACTATGATTATGTTTGCTCGGAAACCGCAAGAGGATTGCAGCTGGCGCAGATGGACAGCGGCGTTCCAGTAATGTTTTGTGTGTTGACTTGCGACAGTTTGGAGCAGGCCATCGATCGTGCAGGATTGAAGGGCGGCAACAAAGGATACGAATCGGGAATTGGCGCCATTGAAATGGCGCAGCTATCGCGAAAACTTGTTGCGGCGAGCAAGCCGCAGCGCGATTTCAAGAAACGGTGGAAATAGAGTGTCTCTTCGCACCAAATCCCGGGAATTCGCGATGCAGATGTTGTTTCAGTGGGATATGAGCCAGCAGGAAATGGCCAAGCTGGAAGTGTCTTTCTGGAAGGGCGCCAAGGCGGCAGCACAAACGCGCACGTTCGCGAATCAGTTATTTGAAGGGGCCGCGCGCAATTGTTCGGACCTGGACGAGGTTATTTCGAGACACGCGGAGAACTGGCGGATCGAGCGGGTGGCGGCGATCGATCGCGCGATCCTGCGGCTGGCGTTGTTCGAAATGAGGACGAATGAAACGCCGCACAAAGTGGTGATCGACGAAGCGGTGGAGTTGGCAAAGAAGTTTTCGTCGGAAGAATCCGGCGGATTCGTGAACGGGATATTGGATACGTATAGAAAGACGTTACCGGCCGGCTAGCACCCGATCGAGATTCGCCGTACGCGAAGGGGCCCGCCTGTCTTGCTGCGTCAGGGCCCAGCAGAAGGCGGCGGCAATGTTGCAAATTAGGAGGCGATGGTGCCTTCCAGGACTTTGACTGCCGCGCCGCTTACGCGCGGAGTTAGCTTCTTGCCGTTTTGCGAGACTTCCACTTCAATTTCGCTGGGGCGGCCCATTTCCAATCCTTGTTCGATATGCAGGGTGTGGCCGGCGCTGAGTTTGTCGTGCTTCACCATGTAGGCACCCAGCGAACCGGCCGCGGAACCTGTGGCCGCATCTTCGTAGATCTCCCAAGGAAGCATACCGCGGCTGAAGGCGTGGCGCTCCGCGCCGTTGGCGAAACAGTAGGCCATGGTGGCCTGCTTGTTGAGCAGATGGGACATTTCGAAAATGTTCATCTGGATTTTCCCTAAGGCGGCGCGATTTTTTAGCGGCACCATCAGATTGAAAACACCGGTGGAAACGATTTCCGGTTCAAGATGGGAGTCGAGATCCTTGGTAGACAGGCCCAGTGCTGCAGCAAGTTTCTTGCTGGTGAATTTGGGAGACTTGAACGCGGCGGGCTTTTGCGTCATGGTCACGCGCTGCGGGCGGCCGTCCTTGAAACGGATTTCCACCGGAAGAATTCCCGCACCCGTCTGCTGCATTACGTGAACGCCGCCTTCCTGCGCGGGGACCACGCCCAGTTCCGCCAGCAGAAACCATGTGCCGATTACCGGGTGACCGGCGAGCTGAAGTTCCTGCTTGGTGGTGAAGATGCGCAGACGTGCCAGCGCCCGATCGTCGGTAGGTTTCTGGACGAACACCGTCTCGGAAAGATTCATTTCGCGCGCGATGGCCTGCATCTGGTCGTTGGAGAAGCCGTCGCCATCGGTGACAACCGCGAGGGGATTGCCGTGGAAGCGCGTGGTGGTAAAAACGTCCAGGGTATAGAAACGATGCTGCATAATTTCTCCGTATAGAGTCTGTGTACAGTGTAACTGGCTTACAGGCGTTCGGGGTGGCGCACGGTTATTTCGCTTGTGACGTTTCCGGTGTTCAAGGTACCGGTGGGTTCGATCAGAAGAATGTGAACTTCCTCATCGGCGACGGGGAGATGCTGCACCCCATGAGGCACGATGATGAATTCGCCCTCGCGGATGACGGCTTCGCGATCGCGGAATTTCATGCGCAGCGTGCCTTTCACGACCAGAAACAGTTCATCTTCGACTTCGTGATGATGCCAGATGAACTCGCCTTTCAACTTCACGGCCTTGATGGCGCAATCATTTACTTCGCCTAGAATTTTCGGGCTGCGATATTCGGAAAACTGCGCAAATTTCTGCGCCAGGTTAACGGTTTGCATGGAAGCCTCCTACAGGGCGTTGACAATTTCCTTTAGCGCGGCGAGAACGCCGGACGTGGTCTTTGCATCGTTGGTTTCGCAATAAAGGCGAAGGAGATTTTCCGTGCCGGAAGGCCGAACCAGCAGCCAGCCGAAGTCGCCGAGATAGACCTTTATGCCATCCATGTTTTCGCGTCGCGTTACCGGCCATTTACCGACGGCCTTGTGTTTTTCGTCGGAAAAGTGGGCGATGGCCTTTTCTTTTTGCCCAGGTTTGACGTCCATGTCCACGCGGCCATAGTGAAATTCGCCGAATTCCGCGTACAAAACGCGAAGCAGATCGCCGAGAGACTTGCCGTGCCAGGCCATCAGCTCCGCAAGGAAAAGCGCGGAAACGGTTGCGTCGCGTTCGGGTAGGTACAGGCTGGTGCCGATGCCGCCGCTTTCTTCGCCGCCAATGAGGATATCCCGTTCCAGCATGAGCTCGCAGATGTATTTGAAGCCAATGGGGACTTCGTGGAGTTGGCGATGGTATTTGGCGGCGAGTTTGTCGATCAGTTTGGTCACCGAAAAAGTTTTCGCGATATCGCCTTTCAGTTGGCGCGTGCCAACCAGTTGCCAGACCATCAGGGCGAAGATCTGGTGCGGATTGATGAAGGTGCCATCGCGATCGATGGCGCCGATGCGATCGCCGTCGCCGTCGGCCGCGAAGCCGGCGTCGCATTTGCCGGCCAGCACGGCCTGGCGTAGGGCGTCGATGTGCGGTTCTATGGGTTCGGGATGGACGCCTCCGAACCGGGGATCGCGTGTGCCGCGGATTTCCGTGCTGCTGACGCCATTGCGGGTGAACAGCTCCTGCAAAAGGCCGGCCGCGGAACCGTGCATGGTGTCCACGACAAAGCGAAACTTTGCTTCGCGCAAACGCTTCCAATCGATGAGTTTTTCGAGTGTGTCCAGGTACGGAGCGCGCGGTTCGATGGAGTGGATCAGATCCCTGCGTGGAGGCAGCGATGGCGCGGGTGAGTCTTCCAGCTGCTGCAATTCTTTTTCAATTTGCGAAACGATGGAGGGAAGGGCGCTGCTGCCGTAGCTGGCTTTGTATTTAATGCCATTCCAGGAGTACGGATTGTGGCTGGCGGTAACCACGAGTCCACCGGCGGCCTGGCGCTGACGCACGAGAAGCGAGATTGCCGGTGTGGGACAGGGCTTATCCGCAAGAAAAACCGGAGTGCCAGTGGAACTGATGACTTCGCTGACGGCAGTGGCGACCGAATCAGCGGCAAAACGATGGTCGTAGCCGATGAAGACGCCTTTGCGCGGATCTTCTCCGCGCACGACGTAACGCGCGATAGCCCGCGCGATCACTCGCGCATTCTCAAAGGTGAAGTCGTCGGCGATAATGCCGCGCCATCCGTCGGTGCCGAATTTAAGCTTAGCCATTTGTATTGAGTATACGCGACGAAATTTATTGCCAATACATTATGGCGGAAGAATGGAGAAAAATGTTGTAAGCCGATTTGCATATTGCAATGAAGCGCTAGAGAAGATCGGAGCGTTTCTTCGCTTCCAGCGCCCTGACGATTTTGCCGACGTCTTGCGCGCGCTCACGTGAGCAAATCAGCAGGGCATTGGGAGTATCCACCACGACGAGATCGTTAACGCCGATTGCAGCGACGATTTTGCCGGGGCTCCAGAGAAAATTTCCGCTTGCATCGAGAATCTCGCTTTGGCCGGTCGCAATATTTTCGCCCGGCCGTTTGGCGAGCAGTTCATAGACGGCAGCCCAGGAGCCGATGTCGCTCCAGCCTATTTCCGCGGGAATTACGAACACGCGAGATTCCTTGGCCGGCGAAGTAGCGCGCTCAAGGATGGCGTAATCCACGGAGATATTTTCGAGCTTGGGATAAATTTTCTTTAGCTCCGCGACGTAGGTGGATTTTCCGATGTGCCGGCTGAGTTCTTCCAGGTCACGATGCGTTTTTGGCAGGTATTCCTTGAGAGCGTCCAGAAATGTGGAGACGCGCCAGAAAAACATACCGGCGTTCCATTGATAGTTGCCGGAGGCGACGTATTCCTTTGCGCGGGACAGTTCCGGTTTTTCGGTAAAGCGTTCCACGGGGAAAACAGGAATGTCCGTGCCGCCGATGGACGCGTCGTTCTTGCGTTCGATGTAGCCGAAGCCAGTTTCGGGACGGCTGGGAGGAATTCCGAGAACCACCATGTGGCCGGGCGTTTGCGCCACACGAAGGGCCTCAGCGACGACGGTTCGGTAGCGATCCGGTTGCGCGATGAAATGGTCCGCGGGTAGAACCGCGAGTAAAGCATCGCCGTTCGCAGCGCGACGGACATGAATCGCGGCCAACGCAATGGCTGCTGCGGTGTTTCTGCCTACGGGCTCGATGAGGACTCGTTTGCGGGAAGGCTGCGGAAGTTGCTTTCGCAGAGCCACAAACTGCTCGATGTTCGTTACGGTCCAGATATGGTCCGCGGGGAAGAGCGGACCAAGGCGCGCCACCGTCTGCTCCAGCATGGTGGTCTTGCCAACGATATTGAGGAGCTGCTTTGGCGTGCGCGTTCGGCTGCGCGGCCAAAAGCGCGTGCCACGACCACCGGCGAGGATGACCGCGTGGGTGCTGAGCTTCGGTTGCATCTTTGATCGAGCCATGGGGAATCAGCTTACCAGCACTCGGGCCAGGGCGGATTCTTCGAAACCAAGACTGCGGAGTTGATGATGGAGCGTACGGTAGTCGGGAACGAACACACGAAGAAGAGAAGTGGGTTGATCGGGTTGCAGCAAAATCGTCGGCAATGATGCGGGCAGGAACCAGGCTTGGCCTGAACGAAACGGGTAGGATTCATCGGAGTCGTGCAGTTTTCCCGAGCCTTCGAGAATGACGATCAGTTGAAATTGTTCCGCTTCGCTTTCGATGAAAGTCATCTTGTGGCAATCCCAGCGTTCGGTAGCAAAGAAGTCACAGCCGACAAGCAGATGTTTGTTGGCGTCGGGTGAATGAAGCGCGAGTGGAGATCTTTTTAAGTTTTCAGTGGGCTGGAGTGAGGCAACGTACAAGGCTTTATCGATGTGCAGTTCGCGCGGCTTGCCGGCGGAGTCCACACGCCCAAAATCGTAAACGCGATAGGTAAGGTCGGAATATTCCTGGACTTCACAGATGACCGAGCCGGGACCGATGGCGTGGATGGTTCCGGCGGGGACGAAATAGGTATCGCCGCTGGACACCCAACGGTGAACTAGGAGGTCTTCGATGGTGTGGTGCGCGATGCTATCGCGCAGTTCTTTTTGGGTGATGGGAGCTTTGAAGCCGAGGAGAATTTCCGCGCAGGGGCGATTGGAAACGATGTGCCACATTTCCGTCTTGCCACGGCCGCCGGCGGCCTGTTCGTGCTCTGCAGCGTAGGCGTCGTTGGGATGAACCTGGATGGATAGTTTCTCCTCGGGGAAAATGAACTTTACCAGCAGAGGGAAATCGGGAGTGTTGGCCAAGCGAGTGCCACGCCAGTCCACAGGCATGCGCTGCCAAGCGTTGCCAAGCGCCAGGCCAGCGAATGGGCCATTGAGAATCGACGCTTCGCGAGCGGTGACCCAAGCTTCGCCCACGGGCTCGGCCAAGTTGGTTTTGTCGGGAAAGTACGGGGCGAGCGAGCGCGTCCCCCAGATGCGCGGGCTAAAGATAGGTTCGATTCGCGATGGAACAGGTTCCAGCACCGATCAGGCGGCGGCCTCCGCACGCGAGAAAAATTTTTCGAGCCGACGGAGACCTTCGTCAATC
>Ga0210384_10002635_pt1 | contig 21707 bp, 21 predicted proteins | sample IncBWH2MmetaG_FD_160574 | JGI IMG/M metagenome (GOLD analysis project Ga0210384, IMG submission 160574) | Forest soil microbial communities from Barre Woods Harvard Forest LTER site, Petersham, Massachusetts, United States - Inc-BW-H-2-M | ecosystem: Environmental > Terrestrial > Soil >...
ATACGCAGCCGAGTTGCAAAACTTACATGGTGTGCTGGTTGAGGGTTGCAGGGTCTTTATGGACCCATGCGGCGGGACCACCCTCAAACTGCCAGCAATCTATCAGAAATCGGCATAGGGCAGGTTCGCTGCATACGGCTCTTACCTCAGATATCTGGCGTTGAAGCGCAACACCGGACGTGCGTGCAGGATCGTAGCACTCGGGACCCACCGAGCGACAAGCGGTCCGATACGCTCCCAGGACCGTCCGACTTGGGCCTGAAAGCTCTGCAGGCTATCGATGTTGCCGAGCACCGCATGGTAGTTGAAGTATCCTTGTACAGCGGACCTCAACCACTTCCCGACTTCGACAACTGGTTCGTGCCAGCGCTGCCGAAGCTCCTCCCATACGGCTTTGAGTTTTGCTGAGGGTCGCTTGCAGATAGCCTTGCGATCGAATCCCATGACGATATCATCCGCGTACCGCGCGATTATGACGTCGCCAGTAGCGCGGTGTTCTCGCCAGTGTTGGGCCCAGAGGTCGAAAGCGTAAGGCAGATACACATTCGCGAGCGGCGGTGATACTACTCCTCGAACGCAAAAGATAACTAGGCTTCTGGGAGGCTCCGGCAGGGTGAGACCCTGCGCGGCGTACAACAGAAAGGCCCGGCGGTTTGCCAGGCCATTCGAGAGTGATTAGGAAGGAGAAGGCCGCAGCTGCACCAGGTTCAGAGCGCCAAGGGCTAGAAGCTAATTTTAGCGGCGATTTGTAGCCCGCGAGGGCCGCCGCTTCCCAAGAATGGATAGCCGATGCCAACGTCTCCAGTGGCCGTGAGGCGAAAAGCTCCAATGGACCTGCCGTTAGGGGAGATGCCGTTGACCGCAGGGTCAGCAATAAATAGCGGAAGGTAGGGATTCGCGAAATTCGGGTGATTGAATAGGTTGTAGGCTTCAAAACGCAGCTCTAATTTTATGCGCTCGGTTATCGCGGTGTCCTTGAAGATGGAAAAATCAAACTGGCGGAAATGGGGACCGATGAGGGAGTTGCGCCCTTCATTGCCGAAATGGCGCGTGCCGGGAATGCAGCTATTTGCGAAGCCAGTGCCTCCGGCGGCTGGATAAGTACATGGAATCGCGAACGAAGTGAGGTCCAGGAATTTTGCGGGATCGCTGGAGTAATGGATTGGTCCCACAACATCAGGGCGGGCGAAGCCTTCTCCGCTGCCATCAAAGTCATCTTCAAAGTTGTAATTCAGCTGGAAAGGCTGCCCGGATTGGACGGTGACGATGCCGTTGAGGCCCCAGCCATCGGTAACGCGCTGCCAACTGCCTTTGTGGTTAGGGAATTGATAAACGAAATTCCAGGTGAGGCGATTGCGGATATCAAAGTTCGAATTGCCGCGATTGGAACGGATGGGCGCGGAACTGTCGTTAGGTTGCGCGGCATTGGGGACATAGTCTTCGCCGTCGCTGGCGTCGTCGATGGAATGCGACCAGGAATAGTTCAGCGTGGTATTAAATCCGTGCCAATCGGTTACGCGCAAGCTGGTCTGCAAGGCGTTGTAATTGGAATTGGCGGAACCCTCCTCGTAGTTAATGTAGAAGAAAGGCGAGGTGGGGTAGCGGCGCGGAACGCCATAGATATTTATGCAAGCACATGCGACATCCGCGGCGTCAATTTGCGCCTGGGTCGGCTGATTTATATCGCGGAAGCGAAGCAGTTTGTGTCCATTGGAGCCGACATAGCCGATCTGGAAAACGGTCTTGTGGGTTAGTTCCTGCTGAAAATTCAAATTAAAATTCTGCATGTACGGCGTGCGGAGATGCGGATCTACTCCGAAGGCATCACCCATAGGGGTGGCGGTCCCGTATACCATAGATTTTGGGTCGAATGGACCGGGGTTAACATTCGCCGAAGAGATGGGGTTCGGGCCGAATCCTGAATAGGCGGGGCCGGGATCAAAGCCACTATTGAATGGCAGATGGCCTATGAACAGGTCCTGGGAAAACGCGTCATAAAAGATTCCATATCCTGCGCGCACAACGGTTTTACCCTTGCCGGTCACATCCCAGGCCACGCTGACACGTGGCGCCCAGTTTTTGTAATCCGGTTGGTACAAACGGTTTTGGCCCACGAGCACGCCTAACCCCGTGGCGGTGTCCACATTCGTAAAGTTGCCGTGCTTTTCCTGTATGAGGCCGAAATAGTCGTAACGCAGTCCCAAGTTAACGGTGACGTTTCTCTTCCAGCGGTAACTGTCCTGGATGTAACCGGCGTGAGAATTCTCAAAGGTGTTGCGGTCGGTGTTGCCCTGGCGCTGAGAGCCGCCCGTAGGCGTACCTGCGAGAAATTCCTGGAGGCCGGTTTCTGTGACGAGGCCAGTTGCCGCACTGGTCTGCGTGTTGAAAGAAAGGGTTCCCCGGAATCCGCGATTGAAGATTTGGGACACGGAAGTGCGCCTGAATTCATAGCCAAACTTAATGTCGTGCTTTCCATGCTTCCAGGAAATATTGTCGATATAGTGCCAGTTGGTATCCACTCGCTGGCGCGGGTCGCCCTTGTCGGCCCCGATGTTAGCAAGTCCTGAGACGCTTATTGCTGGGAGTCCGAAATTGTAGGGCGTGGCATTGGCGGTGCCCGGGCCTATGGTGTCCAGGCCGATGCTGGTGGGGTTGAAGCCGCGATCCTGGGGGAAGAATCCCTCGGCGAAGCGGTTCCAGCCCAGACGCGCCTCGTTGACGACTGACGGCGTAATCGTCGAAACGTAGGAAATCGAAACGAGTTGCACGCGCGTGGGAGTAGAGGTGTTATATCCCGGCACGAGTCCGCCACCGGTTAGCGCCAGCGGGAAGCTTTGCAGGCTGTCGCCGATGTAATAGCGGCCTGTTAAAAGATTATTGGCGTTTATGTTGTGATCGATTTTTACAATGGCGTTATCTACGCGGTTTGAGAATGGCGTGGCTAGAGAAACGTTGGCGGTCACGGGAGTCTGCCCATCGGATCCGTTGCTAAGGCATGAGCCGCCGAGGTTTGGTGCGGGCCAGGGATTTTTTGCCAACAGAGCAGAGCTAACGGGATTGACGGTTCCGCCGTTGGCGGCGGTTGCGGTGGCGATATCCTGCGCGGTAGGGACACAAGCGGTGCTGGCTTCGGCGCCCTTTTCACGCAAAGCTTCATAGTCCACGAAGAAGAAAGTTTTATCGCGACGAATGGGGCCGCCGATTGCTCCGCCAAACTGATTATTGTGAAAAGGATTTTGCGGCGTTCCGACCTGGTTGTAAAAATTGCGGGCGTCGAGAGCGTTGTTACGGAAAAACTCGAAACCCGTTCCGTGAAAGTCATTGGTGCCGCTCTTGGTTACAATGTTGACCACGCCGCCGGCGCTGCGGCCGTATTCGGATTCGAAATTCGAGAGCACGTTCAACTCAGCGATGGCTTCGATAGGGAGAATGGTCGCAGGCGTGCCGAAGACCCCGGCTTCGTTGATGGCCGGGTCGTTGCGATAGCCGTCATTCATGTCGGTGCCATCGAGCAGGAAATTGTTGGCGCGGCCGCGCGCTCCATTGACGGAGAAGACACCGAAAGAGCCGGGCGAATCGGTGATCTGGTCCGGCGAGCCGGCGACACCAGGGACGAGAAAGATCAGCTTCTGGTAATCGCGGCCATTCACGGGGAGGTTGGTCACCACGGTGGACTCGATGATGCCGCCCAACGTGTTGGTCGTGGTTTCCACCTGCGGCAAAGTGTCTCCGGTGACCTCCACCATCTGAGAAACATCGCCGGCTTGCAGCACTACGTCGGCGCGGCGCTCGGTGGAAACTTCCACGCCAATGCCATTTACTACGCCAATCTTGAAACCGGGCTTTTCTACCGTGACGCTGTAGCTGCCGATGGGGAGCTCGGGAGTACTGTAGTTTCCGTCATCATCGGTAGTGACCGTGCGCACAAGTCCGGTGCCGGTATTCTTGACGGTTACGGTGGCGCCGGAGATGGCGGCACCGGAGGAGTCGGTGACCGTACCGAGAATTGTTCCGCGAAAAGTTTGCGCATTCGCGGGCATGCTTACGGCCATTGCCATCAGGAGCGCGGCTACGGCAAAAAAACGCGCCGCGGCGAGGCTGCGGATAAATCCAATCATTGAACTCTCCTCAGTGTTTTTGTGTCTCACAGCACGCAATCCCAGAAACTTGCGGGCTTCCCTCGAAGAAGTACCGTTTTTATGCGTTACAAGTAGGATTACACTACCCGCGGGCCAGCAAGCGCGTCAAGCAAGTTAAAGATAAGTTTTCTAAATATCTGATGAGCTTAACGTTAGCAATTCCGAAGGAACTCGACTAAGAGCGGGCCCATTCGGTGTTCATTTTTGGCGGGTGGAGCAAGGTTTGCATAACAACGCAATATTGTTCCGTTTTTTCCTGCAGGGCCTTCATTTGTTCGAGAGTTGCCTGCGGGGCAGCAACATCGAATTGGACACGAATTTCCTGGAAACCCACGGGGACTTCTTTTGAAAGACCTAACGTCCCTCTTAGGTCCATGTCGCCGCTTACGCTAACCTTCACGTGCTCAGTGGCAATTCCCATCGCCGCTGCCACAAGCTGACAAGTAATCTGCGCGCAGGCCGCCAGCGCGCCGAGCAGCAGATCGCCGGAGCACGCCGAGGTGCCCGTGCCGCCAACCCCCCTGTGGGCTTCCGCTTGATAGATGGCGCGGCCAATATCCACGGAACAACTCATGGGTGTACCTATCTGCGACCCCGTCGCGGTCATGGTAATGCGCGAGGAATTCGGATCGCTTCGGTACTGTTCCTTCAGCGGTTTTTGCAGAGATCTAATATCCAATGGAGGCCTCCAAAAATTTGTTATGCTGCACCGATATTAGACGCGCGGTGCCTCAGTTCACAATGGAATCGGGCAATTCAATAAATAAACCGGCAAAGCGGGTCAGGACGGCTCAGAACGAGGCGCTGACGCTTCCCGCCGGTTCACGATTTGGCCACTATGAAATCCTTGGCCCACTCGGCGCCGGCGGGATGGGTGAAGTTTATCGCGCGCGCGACACGCGGCTGGGACGCGACCTGGCCATAAAGATTCTTTCCCGCAAGCTTTCCGACAGCAAACTAGATGTAAAGCGATTTGAGCGGGAAGCCGGTTCGGCTTCGGCACTCAATCACCCCAATATCGTGACCATCTTCGAGTTGGGACAGGTGGACAGTACTTACTATATCGCCATGGAACTGGTCGAAGGCGACTTGCTGCGCGAAATGCTGCGTGCAGCGCCAATTCCTTTGCAGGCGGTCATCCGCATCGCCGCTCAAATCGCCGAGGGACTGGCAAAAGCACATGTGGCAGGCGTGGTGCATCGGGACATGAAGCCAGAAAATGTAATGGTTTCTCGCGACGGCTTGGTAAAAATTCTGGACTTTGGTCTCGCCAAGCTAGTCAGCACGGATACGGACACGGACCCGCGGCTGGATCTGGAGACCGTTAGCACCTCGGAAACTAACCCGGGCGCGGTTCTGGGCACGCTTCCGTACATGTCGCCGGAGCAAGCCAGCGGTCTGCCGTTGGATTTCCGTTCCGACCAGTTTTCTTTTGGTTCGTTGCTCTATGAAATGGTGACGGGAAAACGCGCGTTCCCCCATCAGGGCGCCGCGCAGATTCTTGCAGCGATCCTGCGGGATCAACCTGAAGCAGCTGCGTCGCTAAATCCCCAGGCTCCCGCGCCACTTTGCTGGGTTATAGACCGATGCCTGGCTAAAAATCCCAAAGAACGCTACGACTCCACGCACGACCTGGCTAGAGATCTAGCGGCGATACGGGATCGGCTTCCCGAGGCGCCGTCGCGACATTTGGCGCCTAGAGTCAACACCCTGCCAAGCCAGGCCACGGCGTTCATCGGTCGCGAGCGAGAAGTGGCGGCAGTAAAAGAATTGCTGTTGCGCGAAGATGTTCGAGTGGTCACGCTGACGGGACCTGGCGGCATAGGAAAAACTCGGCTGGGGTTGCAAGTTGCGAGTGAAGTAAGCCAACGTTTCGACGGCGGAATTTGTTTTATTGCGCTGGCTGCGGTGAGTGATGCATCGCTTATTCCCTCAATCATCGCGCAAGGATTGGGAATACGGGAAACGGGCCGCCCAGGGAGCATCCAAAGCCTGAAGGAATATTTACAGGACTCGCGCTCGAACCTGTTGCTGTTCTTTGACAATTTCGAGCACATGCTGGCGGCGGCGCCGATGGTGGCGGAATTAATTACTGCCGCTCACCAGCTGCGCGTCTTGGTGACTAGCCGCGCGCCCTTGCATATCTATGGCGAATACGAATTCCCGGTGCCGACTCTGGCGTTACCGGATCTGCAATCCGGGACATCGCGTGAAATCCTTTCTACGAATCCCACTGTAGCCTTGTTCATGGCACGCGCAATTGCGGTTAAGCCAAATTTTGAACTCACCGAGGAGAATGCGCGGGCGGTGGCAACCATTTGCACGCGACTGGATGGGCTGCCTCTGGCGATCGAGCTAGCCGCCGCACGTATCAAGTTGCTCTCGCCGTCTGCGATGCAGTCGCGACTGGAAAGTTCGCTGCAACTTCTGACGGGTGGAGCGAAAGATCTTCCGATGCGACAGCAGACGTTGCGAAGAACGATGGACTGGAGCTATGACCTGCTCAGCCCGGCCGAGCAAACACTGTTCCGAAGAATTTCAGTTTTTGTCGGCGGTTGCACTCTGGAAGGTGTTGAAGCGGTCTGTAATACCAAGCAGGATCTTGAAGTAGATGTGCTGGACGGCATGGGATCGCTGGTCAACAACAGCCTGGTTCGGCAGATTGAGCAATCCGCTGGCGAGCCGCGTTTTGCGTTACTGGACACGGTTCGTGAGTATGGCCTGGAGCGCCTGGCTGCCAGTGGCGAGGAATCCGCGATAAAACGGGCACATGCGGCGTACTGCCTGGTGCTGGCCGAAGAATGCGCGTCGCAAGGCGCCGATCCCGTACAGACGGAGTGGGTAAGTTTGCTCGAAGTGGAGCACAACAATTGTCGCGCGGCGCTCGATTGGTTGAAACGCAGCGGAAACGCGGAGTGGGGGCTGCGTCTGGGAGCGGCGCTCTTCCAATTCTGGGAGACGCGTGAGCATTTGACCGAAGGCCGCGACCGGCTGGAAAAACTTCTCAAACTTGAAGGAGCTGCAGCGCGTTCTAATGCTCGTGCGCGGGTGCTCTTCGCTGCCGGCGTGCTGGCCAGCGAGCAGGGCGATCACCGGGCCGCTCGCGGGCTGTTGCAAGAGAGCCTGCAAATTGCTCGAGAGTTGAACGACACACGCGGTGTAGGCATCGCCTTGAACGCCCTAGCGGCGAACGCTCGTGACGACGGCGAGATGTCGACAGCGAAGTCCCTGTTCGAAGAGAGTCTGTCGGTCTGGCGTGGTTTAAATGATCGTGCGATGGTGGCGCGCGCGCTCAGCAATGTCGCCAGCGTAGTGAAGTCTCAGCGGAACTATGAGCTGGCCCGCTCTTTGCATGAAGAGTCCCGCGTGATTTTTGAGGAACTGGGCGATAGTACCTGCATAGCATGGTCTCTCAATTACGAGGGCGATGTGGCGCAGGAGCAGGGGGAAAATTCGGCGGCGCGCGAGCGATACGAACAGAGCCTGAGCATATTCAGGAAGCTGGGCGACAACTGGGGTATCGCGGGATGCCTGGTGGACTTGGGAAACCTGGCGCGCGAGCAAGGTGATGAAAAAAAGTCGCGGTTACACTTCGCTGAAAGCATGAAACTCTTTCAGGAATTGGGGCAGAAACGTGGTATAGCGCGCGTTCTCGATTGCCTGGCTTGTTCCGCGGCGCTGCAGTCTCAACCCGAGCGGGCGTTGCGATTGGCGGGATCGGCTGCAGCTATGCGCCGTGTTCTCGGCGTACCGCTCCCGATGGCGGAGCAAACGCGCCTGGAAAAAACTTTGGACCTGGCGAGGCAATCGATCCCGCCGGGTAAAGCGGCAGCCGCATGGATGGACGGTTGGACCATGGCAACAGACAAAGCGATACAAGAAGCCTTATCGCGGGGATGACTGATTCGGAAATTGCAGGTCTCCGGCCGTTCTCCGGCACAAAGGGCCGGAAAATTCGCAGCCAAATGAATTACTCGGCCGTAGTTGGATCAATCATCCTGCGCACTGCGGAGATGCGGTTGGCGGGAATCCCGGCTTTGTTCGCGTGGTTCTGGACAGTAGCTTCATCCGGGGCTAAATAAACGCAGTAAATCTTGTTGCCAGTCACGTAGCTGTGCAGCCATTGTATCTGCGGGCCAATGTCCCTGAGAGCTCTGATCGACTTCTGCGCGGCAGCACAAAATTCGGCGTCCGACAGATTGCCCACATTGGGAATTTCCCGCTCGATAACAAACTTGGGCATAATTCACCTCCAACAATGCACCGCGCTTAGATGCGGCTATGGCAAGAGCGAAACTTTATCCTCGATATAGTTGGCAGTCAATCGAGTATCCCTCGGAGAAGATACACGCTAGGCTGGCAAATTTAATATTTGCGACTACAATGGCAGCGGCGGATGGACCCAATGCCTCAGCCTGCTCATTTTTCCTATTGGATTATTTTTGGCCCCATCGCCGCGGTCGGCACATTTAGTTTGCTGCTGTTGGGTTTGGGCCGAACCGGGCCGCGGCCGCCTGATGCGGCATGGAAGGGATCGTTTTACTCCAATGCGAACGACCCGGCACTGCTGGTGCCGAAGCGCTTCGGCTTGGGTTACACATTAAATTTTGGAAATCCGTGGAGCTGGGCGGTCCTGGCCTTCGTGCTGCTGATTGTCGTGATGCCATTTATTTTGTTGGTGGGAACGTCACACCTTTTACCTGCTACGTCGAGATAGTGATATCCACAAAGTCCGCTGCCGCCAAGGCATATCCAGGAGTGAAGCCCACCTGCCCAACGGCGTGCCTTGTCCGGTTTTCTTCTGAAGGTTGACCGACAAAAATCAAAGTGCCTACCAGCGGTCACGATGGGTGGCCATGAGCTTGGCGGTTCCGAACCAGCTGGACATATGGATGTCGTGACCGCAGGCATGCATGGACTGGAATTGAAGTTCCAGAATCGCTTTTTAGGACAATCTAGCTGGCAAACGGTAGGCCGGTTTTTTCTTCAATAGGCAGCGCGTCCATGTCGGTGCGCAGCAAAACGGGGGGCCCGGACCGTTTCGCAGTATGGCGACGACGCCAGTACCGCCCACACCGGCAGTGACTTCGTTATCCCAGCGCCTTCATGCGTTCGGCCAGCTTTGCGGCGGTTTGCTGCTCGTGCAAGGCAAGTTCCGGGGAGCGATGCAAATCGATATACCACGACTCGATTTCTGGGTAGATCGCGTTCACTTGATCGGCCGACGGCGCTGTCCATGTTGACGTTTTTGTTTGGGCGGGGCTGATTGAGGCTAGAAGCACGCAGCCGAAGATGAAAGTGAAGAGTTGTCGGGCCATGACAGTTCTCCGTTGGCGGGAGATCTTACTTGAGATGGCCGGCAATTCGCTTTTTTTTCGATGAAAGTCCGCATCTCGTGGCTGGGTTAACCACCATGCGCGGGAGGGCCACGATTCGGCTGCGGCTTTGGACTGACGCGGCGATGCGGTACAGTTGTCGCACGTCCTGCTGTGGTTTTGCGCGATCCATGCGCGCGCGACAAATTCACACGAACGGCCCGCGACCCAATTCATGGCACAAAATTTACCATCGCTTGTAATTGTCGGGCGCCCCAATGTGGGCAAATCCACGCTGTTTAATCGCTTGACGGGAACGAGGCGCGCGATTGTTACCGATGAGCCGGGGATTACACGGGACCGCATCTACGGCAAAGCCGACTGGCGCGGGCGAGCGCTGGAAATTGTGGATACCGGCGGGCTGGTTCCCGATGACAAAGCGCTTATCCCCCAGGAAATTTTGCGGCAAGCGCGAGTGGCGATTGAGAACGCGGCTTTGCTTGTGCTGGTGGTCGATACGCATGCGGGAATTACGCCGCTGGACCAGGAGCTTGCGCGGCTGCTGCGCACTACCGGCAAACCATTCGTGATTGCCGCCAACAAAGTGGACGCGCGTTCGCAGGAAGCAAATATTGCGAACTTTCATTCCATGGGCGTGCCGGTGTTTCCTATCGCGGCGGAGCACGGCACCGGAATTGACGATTTGCTCGACGCCGCGCTGACGCAAGTGGAAGTAGTCGAGTCCATTGAAGAAGAAAAGCGCCCGAACGTAATTGAAGTCGCGATTATTGGAAGGCCGAACGTGGGCAAATCCACATTGCTGAATCGGCTGGCGGGCGAGGAGCGCTCCATCGTGTCGCCGATTCCGGGAACGACGATGGACAATGTGGATACCGAAGTGGTCCGTGACGATCACACCTACCGCTTCGTGGATACCGCGGGCATTCGGCGAAAAGGTAAAACTACGCTGGTGGCGGAAAAACTTAGCGTGGTGATGGCGCGGCGCGGATTGGAGCGCTGCGACGTGGCGCTTCTGGTGGTCGATGGTGAACAAGGCGTCACTCAGGGCGACGCACAGATTGCCAATTATGCGGAGCAATCCAACCGCTCGGTGGTGATCGTAATAAACAAGTGGGACTTGGCGGTGAAAGCGGCCCGCAACGCGGAAGCGCGCGATGCCGCGAGCGCTAAAGGCAAATCCCGCAGAGCGCCGGGCGAGCAACACAAGCCTGAGGACTTCGAGATTGGCCGATTGCTATTCGAGTACGAGAAAATGATTCGCGGCAAATTAAAATTTCTCAGCTACGCGCCCATCGTTTTTCTTTCGGCCAGCACCGGCGAGCGGGTGGAGAAATTGTGGCCGCTCATCAATCAATGCTGGAATGCGCGCCGCCGGAAGATCTCCACGCCGGAGCTGAATCGTTGGCTCAAAGAGGAAGTGGATCTGCAGCGCGGCACTACTCCGAAGGCTCGGCCGGTGCGCATCTATTACATGACACAAGCCAAAATCGCTCCGCCGACATTCCTGATGTTCACCAACCAGAAAAACCCTCTGCATTTCAGCTACGAACGCTTCCTGGAAAATCAAATACGTGGGAAATTTGATTTCGTGGGCACCCCCATCCGCTTTATCCAACGCCTCCGCACACGCCGGGACAAAAACAGCGACACCGAGAACTGAAGAGCTGCGTCAGTGGCGGCTAACCTGGTAACCCGCTAACTAGGAGCTAACCCGCGCAGCGAACTTTAGCGATGACAAATTTCTATTTCCCGCGTCTATTCAGGAGTAGCGCTGCGTAGTATGTCACGAATCGACAGCGCGTTAGGCACGGCTGAGGAGATTTGCCTTTGGCACCCTTACTTCCATTTTCGTCATCATTTCTGGCATTTCTTTTGGCTAGTCTAGTGTTGGCAATAGTGCCCGGACCTGGAGTTTTATACATTGTGACCAGAAGTATGACTCAGGGGCGTGTGTCAGGGCTCGTCTCGGTCGTTGGCGTGGCTTTGGGTAATCTCGGTAATGCTGTTGGAGCTGCACTTGGCCTTGCCGCATTGTTCGCTGCTTCTTCTTTTGCTTTTGCGGTCGCAAGATATTCTGGCGCTGCCTACCTGATTTACCTCGGTATGAAGACCCTACGTTCAAGCCATGCTGTACCCGTTAACTTAGAAATACCGCGTTCCACTAGTTCTTTCCGAGTTTTTCGGGATGGTTTCACCGTAGCCTTACTGAATCCAAAAACGGCGTTGTTCTTCGCTGCGTATCTGCCTCAGTTCCTGCCCATTTCCAAGGCGCCGATGGCCCAAACGCTAGTGTTCGGCGCCATCTTTGTTCTGATCGCCGCAACAACCGACAGCGTCTATGCTGTGGCCGCCGGAAGTCTAAAGCCATGGGTTGCAAAAGGGCAGGCGTTAGGTGACTTCGGTCACAAGCTGGCGGGTGGCATTTACATTGGACTCGGTCTATTCACCGCGTTAACAAGCCGCCGCCCGAAAAACTTGGTTCGATAACACCACGACCGAAATGAAGCAGCACATTCTCGATCGCGTGGCCGCGTTCCGAAACGGCCCTCTCGCCGACGATATGTCGCTCGTCATTGTCAGCATGCACCAACAGTTTGCGAAGACCCGACTGGGTGCCTGCAGTACAGAACTTCTCTGATTAGATAGTACGTCAACAGCCAGGAATCGCGGTCACGCAATCCGTCCGAGCAGCGCAACTACAAATCAATTAACGGGAGCTTACGTCGCCTTTTGTAATAGCTACGACCCTAGCCTTGACGGCACGAATGTAGTCTTCGGGAGCCAGCAAGATTTGCAGCCCCCTTATCCCTGCAGACACCGAGATTACATCGCAGATTTCAGCAAGCTCGTCGATATATACCGGATAGTCTTTCTTGCAGGCCAGCGCGGTAACTCCGCCGCGAATGTAACCGGTTGTAGCTTGCACTTCTTTCAAAGGAAGCATTTCCACCTTCCGATCCCCTGTCTGACGTGCGAGCGCCTTGAAGGCCAGCTCTTCGGTCGCGGGAATTACCGCTAAATAGATTCCGTTGCGGTCCCCCTGCACCGCAAGAGTCTTGAAGAGCTGCTGTGGCGGTATGCCGATCTTTGCCGCCACCGTTCCAGCGGACAAATCGTCGGGATCCACCTCGTACTCGCGCAACTCGTACTTGATCCCTAGTCGATCCAGAACCCGCACTGCGTTCGTCTTGACCACTCAATGCGCCGTCATCCTAGGGTAAGGGTCCGTCATGCCAGTCAGTTGGAGGCGTATCTTGTCCTGAAGAATATTGTACCTATGCATTAGGAGATGCCGGCGATGCAACGCAGGCGGAAGTGTTGGCAGCGAAAAAGGATCGGCTGCTTCCTGAGGATACAAGGATGTCTGCCGCTCATGCGTTCTGTCATCGAGCGCAAGCGAGAGAACGCCGCTATGGCGGTGGATTTGCTCGCTCCAGTCACGCAATACGAACAAGACTCACTAGAAGTTCTTTATCACCGCGCCAAAGCCTACCTAGCTGCAGGAGAGTATACCAAGGCTGCCGTCGAATTCGAGAAGCTCGTCGGTCATCGCGGATGGCACGAGTGGGAAGTGTTTTCTCCGCTGGCGCAACTCGGTCTCGCGCGAGCTTATACCATGCAAGCGGACCGCGAGCACAGCCGTAAAGCCTATGAAGATTTCTTCACCACCTGGAGAGACGCAGACCCGGATATCCCCATACTCCGGCAAGCCAAGACCGAATACCAGAAACTCACCGGAACGGTGCCCGCCTCTCTTCCACGCTAAAGAGCCAGACGTTCGGGCAACAGTCTGTCGACTGAAATGGCCTACCTCCTGATGAACGCTGCGAGCTAGCTGCAGCCGCCACCGCACGGAGCGGACTAAGCGATGGCGTCCCGGTTGTGTGGACAAAGGCGATTCTTGGACGAGCAAACACACCGGATTTGGCGGAAGTTAAGTAAACTGTTAGTTTCTACGCATCGGAGGGAAAAATGTCAGGCTCACCCACAATTATATCGCCCACAACCGTACCAGATGTTCCGCAACCACCTAAATTTGCCACGGCGGCCGAAGAGCGTTTGCATCGCCGGCGCATGCTTGCCGCTGCATTTCGCTTGTTTTCGCGTTTCGGATTCGATGAAGGAGTAGCCGGTCACATCACGGCGCGTGATCCGGAACGACTAGACCATTTCTGGGTGAACCCGTTCGGGATGCACTTCGGCCAAATCCGCGCGTCGGACCTGATTTTAGTGAACCATCATGGCCAAGTCGTCGAGGGCAAACATGCGGTAAATGGAGCGGCGTTTGCCATTCACTCGCAAATTCACGCCGCACGCCCTGACGTGGTTGCTGCTGCTCACGCGCATTCGATGTACGGGAAATCGTGGGCGGCGCTCGGGCGGCTGCTCGATCCCATCACGCAAGACGCCTGCGCGTTTTACGAGGATCATGGATTGTTCTCAGACTTCACCGGTGTCGTGTACGAAACATCTGAGGGCGAGCGTATAGCTAAGGCACTTGGTCCACACAAGGCGGCGATCCTGCAGAATCACGGCTTGGTCACAGTAGGCGAAACCGTCGAGGAGGCAACCTGGTGGTTCATCACCATGGACAGAAGTTGCCAGGCCCAGTTGCTCGCCCAGGCCGCCGGAGTTCCTGTGAAGATCGATCATTCCCATGCGATCGCTACGAGGCAGCAAGTGGGAAATCATCTCGCGGGATGGTTCCAGTTTCAGCCACTTCTCGCGCGCATCATCCGTGACGAGCCAGATTTACTCGACTAACGTCAATTTGCCGGAGCCTGACAGATTCACTCACCTAGCCATCATTGAGAAGAGTTTGAGATGGCAATAGGTACGTAGTGTTCTTCATTTTCGTCTGCCTATTCACGAGGCTGCAGCCGTTTCGTCAAGAGGTAGCGGTTATGGTCGACGAAACCTCGACGGCGATAAAGTTCGATGGCGCGATTTCCGTGGCTGACTTCAAGATGAAGATATTGCGCACCATTTTCGCGGGAAGCCGATTCGGCTAAATCGAGAAGGTACCCGCCAATTCCCCGTTGGCGATGATCGGGTTCGACGAAGAGCTCATCGACCCAAGCTCCTTTGCCTCGATATTCAAGGCTATAGTCAAAACAAATGACCAGGTAGGCGATGGCGCGATTGGCGACCTGTACAAAATAAATGAGGCCGTATACAGGGTTTTGAAGAATTTCGCCGAGATTGAATCGAACTTCGGATTCATCGAACGACTCGGACCAAGGTTCATCGAGCTGCATGCGTTGCATCAAGTTGAAAATCGATTCTAAGTCAGTGAGGCTGGCGAGTTTCGCTTCTTCAACCAAGGGCCCTCCATCGACGCATACATTCAAACTTACCAGGACTCCACTTCGAACTTATCGTCGAACGGCGCGGCTCCGACAATTCATCCGAGATCAGATCGGGCTGGCGAGCCATCACCAATGCCATATAATGACCCACCCATGGCCCTCGCGTCTGGTACGAAACTCGGTCCATACGAGATCCAGTCTCCCCCTGCGCGCGGGCGGGATGAGCGAGGCATATCGCGCCAGGGACGTCCGCCTGGATCACACGGTAGCAATCAAGGTTCTCGCTTCTCATCTTTCTTCCTTCTTCGCCGGAACTGAAGCAGCGCATGGAACGCGAGGCCCGGGCCAGGAAATTTGTGCACCGTGATTTGAAGCCAGGGAACATCATGCTGACGAGAGGCGGCGCAAAGCTGATGGATTTTGGTCTGGCGAAGTCCGTCGGTGCCGATTTGACCGCGGGACCATCGAGCGCACCTCTTTTGTCCGCAGCCCAGACGGTGAGCGAAGTCAGTCCTTTCTCTGCTCTGATGACCGCCGGCACCATGATCGGAACGATCCAGTACATGTCTCCAGAGCAGATTCAAGGCAAAGAAGCGAATGCGAAATCAGACCTGTTTGCGTTGGGTGCGGTTCTGTATGAAATAATAACCGGCGCGCGGCCGTTCTCACTGAACTTTGGAATGAGAATACTCAGTTGCCTATGCCGTATGTAACGAAGTTTAGATTCGCTACGATTCGTCTTTTGACAGTATCCTTTTCTGTCTTTGTAAATTTCATCCCGTTTGACTTCACATCATTTGCCATTTCCAATTTTTTAGAATTGCCGGTGGGATTCAATAGCGTCCATACATTGATCGGCCCCATAGAACTGGTTGAACCTTCGCAAACCGCACAACTGACTGTCACTTCCTACAACATCCACTCATGTGAGGGCCTCGACCTTCGCGTCAGGTGTGATCGCATTGCTGCAATTCTCAGTCGCACTCACGCCGATGTCATTGCTCTACAGGAGGTGCGCGCAGGCCAGGAGGAGGAGATTGCACGTATTCTGGGCTTCCATGTCTTATTCGCAAGGGCTGATCACGTGGGCGGCTACGAATTTGGCAACGCCATTTTGAGCCGCTTTCCCATTCGAAGGTCTGATGTTTATCCGCTCGGTGTGCCCCACCACGAGCAACGCGTGTGCCTGCACGCGGAAATTGCTTGGCCGGGCGACGCTAGCGCGATCCACGTGTTTAGTGTTCATCTTGGTCAGAATGAGATGGAAAGGCGGCAACAAGCGGAACGCCTTGCGTCGAACTCCATTCTCGAAAACCCTTCGTTCCACAATGCGCCACGCGTACTCTTGGGAGACTTTAACGAGAAATCGCGAAACGGTATCGTGAACCAGACACTCGCGAGTTTCCAATGCGCCACCGGAAGATCATGGACTGCATTTTCCCCTATCCTGTATCTCGATCGCGTGTACATCAGCAGTGACCTGAAATTTCATGACTTTCACATCGATAGATCCGGTAGTGCATTGATTGCCTCGGACCACGCCCCCATCACTGCCGCCCTACTAAAGGCTGCGGATTCACACTGAGCTGTGCACGATGTTGACTCGCCAGATATTCGGTGGAAAAGCGTCAATCGAACAGTTAGGAACCGCCACCGAATCGAAGGTGCATGCCTCGTTAATACGGTAATTGAAACTTGACGCAAATGCGAAACTTGTGCAGAAACACGATGGGGCGGTCGCTGTAAGTTCTACCGTGCTATGGTCATATCGCCGTTAGGCTGGAGCATGAATGAAGCGCCTCGAAATCTTACGTTTCGTTTTGGTTTTTACTCTTTGCTATTCAATGGCTGCGAGAGCGCAAAAATGAATCTTCTCTATCCTCGCGGGTCACCGGGGCACTCCGAGCGAAGGAACCGGACCGGAAGCCTATTGCGACTATCCAAAATCGGCTTCCTCTCGTCGCCAGTGAAAAAACGATTCTGGTTACCGTGTGGATAAGACCAAAGTCGAGCCGCATATCAGAACAGGTGGATGCCTCAATTTATGGAGTCGAGAACGCTGAACAAGCAGCGGCTTGGTTGAAGCCCCTTCGTATCGCGCAAGTGGCGCCTGGTTGGCATACAAGTATTTATCGTATCGGCGACGAAGGATATCTGGCGGAATACAAAGATGGGAATCGATTCGAGATTCAGTTTAGAAGAGGAAAGATTGTAAGTAAGATAGCCGCAAATGATTTAAATAAGGTTAGAGAATTTGCAAAGGTCATCGTCGAGCAAATCCCCAACGACTAAAAACATCGCGTGACGCGGTTTGCCTGCTGACCCAATTCCAGTAGCCGGGCAAACAAGCCAAAACCAGATGTCCGGTTGCGCGCTACGAGGAGTTGAGGTTGTTCAATGACCCGTCAATGAGCGATCAATCCGGCGGATATAGTTTTGAACGGAATACCCTCACGTGAGCCAGCACGCCTCACGTCATCGCCCGGCGACGGTCATTAAGCCGATACTCGCCGAGGAGATCAGCGAGAATCCATACTGCTCCGGCAATCTCGAAGGTCTCGGCGTTCTCGCTCCAATTCGTATGATTATGGGGATTCGAAAGAACCAACGGTACCCACACGAGCAGCCCAAAGCTCACGACCATCATTGTCAGCAGGCGACTAGCGAGAAGTGCCAAGCGATTCGCAAGAAGAGCTACAGCCGCGAGCGCGAACAAAACAGTCGTTGTTACCGCCCAAAACATCTGCGTTGGCGGAACCCACTTCGGAACAAGCTTGGCGGTTGCGTCAAGATACATCGCTTGTTCGAGGGTAAAGGAAGCGGCACAGACACCCAAGAGAATGCGGCCGATCTGATTAACCGTTTCCGGCGACCATGCTGATGACAAGCGCGCATAAACGATCGCCGTTCCGGTCAAGAGAGAGAACTGCTCGAAGAAGTTGCCCCAGCTATTGAAGATCTGCGGCGCGGCGACGATGCCTGGTACGCACAGTAGGACGAAGACAAGATAAGCCGCACCAAGGACGGCTGCGCCCGCTTTCGCGGTGCGACGGAGCTGAATCGTAGCGCCACCGAAGATCAGTGCGGCGGCTGCGGCGTAGACAATGTAACGCTGTTGATGCCCGTCGTTGTAGTCGTGCCAGGCCAGCGTGATGAGGCCAAAGGCCAAAGCCGCTACTCCAAAGACGTGACGGCCGAGGTTCGAATTAGGCGTTGATACGGTCATTTGTTTTCAAACACGTTCACGCAGGTGTGTCACGATGCGGGAGAACCGAATCGTCAGTAAAATTCCTTTACCGGGCGAATCGCAAAGCATGCACGGAGCCTTATACAACGGGATGGATTCAAGGGTATAGTGCCACAACGATTGGGCGGTGAAGGTGGATGTGCTCGCGGTAGATTCATGCGGGAGTCGCCCCAACTCCTGACTAACGTCATCGGAAAATCAAGAGACAACCAGGGAGAACCACTGGCACTATTGCTTTGTTGGGTTTTTGCCTGTGGATATAAGATGGCGCAGGAAAGTCAGGAGCAATCATGGCCCATCACGCACCACTTAAATATATTTTCTACATTGCTGCCACCCCGGAGAAGGTGTGGGAAGGCTTTGTGTCGCGGGAGTCGAACCGCATCATCTTCGCGGGCGCTGAGCTTCAAACGGACTTTAAGCCCGGTGGCTTGCTCGCATGGGTAGGCGCGGGACCCGATGGTGAGCCCATGACCTACGTCCGAGGGAAGGTCCTTCGGTTTGAGCCGCCAAAAGTCTTTCAGTACACCTTCGCAATGGGCCAAAATGATAAGGCGTCACGCGCAACTATCGAACTGGTGCCCGAGACCGAAGCCACAAAAGTAACGGTGACGCATGACGAGTGGGCCGAGGATGACCCCACTTACGCTGCCTGCGCCGATGGATGGCCACGTATTCTTTCCCGCCTGAAGACGCTGCTTGAGACCGGGAAGACCTTCAAACCGCATTGATACAAGGTGGCTTAGGTTGCGCCAGAAAGCAAGTCAACGAAGAGAACAGCTTGTGCGTCAACTCCCGATTAACGTTATCGGAAACTGACCCTGTACCCGAACTGAGGAATCGTTGACAAGTCCGTAATTTGGCTTAGGATTAGGAGTTACCGCCCTTGATTCGCACACTTGTTTGGATGAACTAGCGATGTCCACCAACGGCACAGCTGCGCAAAGTGCTTCAGAAAATTCCGAAGAAGGCTACTACCGCATCGGTGAGGTCAGCCGACTTACGGATGTAAAGCCATTCGTGCTGCGTTACTGGGAGAGCGAATTTCCCATGCTCGATCCGGTGAAGAGTCCCAGCGGGCACCGGCTGTATCGGCAGGAAGATCTGGACATGGTCTTCAAGATCAAGCGTCTGCTCTATGACGAAGGCTTCACCACCGAAGGCGCGCGACGGCACCTGCGCGAACAAGCGGGAATGGATAGTGGGGCGGGCGGCGGCTTTCCGCCTGCTGAAGACACGCCGCAAATTCTCAGCCGAAAAATGTTGTTGGATCTTCGCGACACGCTGCGCGCTTTCTTGACGCTTCTCGAAGGCCGATGATAGCCTTGATCTCCCAGGCTACGACAAATCATTTCCAACCGGTCGGGACGTAGCGAAGCCTGGTATCGCGCACCCTTGGGGTGGGTGAGGTCGCTGGTTCGAATCCAGTCGTCCCGACCAATTGTTCACACATCCAACTTCTTGTCGTCGGCGTAAGCAGTAAGCCGTTCAGAATATGGCATGAGCCTGTCACTCTGCCGACGATTACAGCAAAAAAGAGGAGAGCAAAGAGTTGTGAAAAACTCCCTCGCTCTCCAAAGACTGCTTATCTCATCGCCCCGATAGCGGAGCACCATCCTGAGTTTTAGTCAGCGCAGTCGAATGGGTAAGAGGCGCACGCCCTGGCTTCCTCTAGGAGACCGAATCAATCAGTTCTTTGGCGTGAGGATCGTTGATAGCCATGTTGCTGAACTGCGCTCCTGTCAGCAATTGTTTCATCTTACCAGCCGGCCTATCGCGTTGAGCAGTCCAGCAGGCGATGTGCTTTTCGAGGTTGCGATAAATTTCGTCGTCTTCGGAGTTGCTCAGGATCGCGCACGTTGAGACCGTCAGCGTGCTTTCCGCAAGTGATCCGAAGGGCGCGTTAATCTGTTTGTAGATCTGGCCAAGTTCGAGCAGGGTTGAGGGAATGAAGGCTCAAACTGTGGGAAAGAGCGTTCGGATCGAGCATTTCAAGGGCGACGCGGCCGTCATGCTGATAATCATCCGTCAGACCGAGCAGATACATCATCGTTGGGCGGACATCGGTGTGGTCCGTGAAGAAATCAGTGAGTTGGGTCACGCCGATCCGTCGCACGCCGGGGCCAACCATACCGATGAAAGTAGTGGCGATCTCGGGCTGAATGTCACCGTAATTCCACGCGAAACCTGTGCCAATAAACGGGTAGGAAATTTGCTGGACGTGAAGAAAAAGTTCGGATCACCGAAAAAGGTAAAGGTTGGGTCGCGATTCGAGTCCGACGCGAAACTCATATGCAGAAGCTTCTGACCTACTTTATCAACAATCGCCCGTTGCAAACTCGCGCCGAGATGGTTGCCCCAGTATGTTTTCCGCCAAGCCAAATCTCCGGATTGACAGGGTTGAGGATGGCCATGGCTTGCTCAAGGGTGCGGACGGATGGCGAGCTCGGATCCGGATTGTCTTGCACATAAACGGTCGCAGCATCGTCGAAGTGGTAGCTGAAGTGTGCGTACGTGAGCTTCTTCTCTGGAATCGGCGGAATTTCGCTGCCATCTACAGGCGTTCAAATCGAACATTACGTGCAATCCATGATGGATAGTGCCGGGGGCTTAGCGGATGATCCAGGTATTCAGCTTGGGTAAATGGGAGCCTAGTGTTGTCTACCCCGAGCTTAAAATTATCTGCCGGTAGCGCGGCTGCAGGATACGACGTTACTATGCCGGCCATCGTTAAACCTCACTCTGTCAGTTGGACCGAAGTGTTCAGACGCACCTGGAAAGAAACTGACAAAGATGATGTATTCGGGCGTTCTGCGCAGTTGGCTTATTATTTCTTTCTAGCTTTGTTTCCCCTTTTAATTTGTGTCGTCACGATATTGGGAGTCTTGGCCGGCAAAGACGCGCACGTTCAAGACGCGGTATTCAACTTTCTGGCAATCCTTCCCGGTTCGGCCTCCACGTTAATACAGAAAACCCTCACCGAAGTGGACCAGGCTCATGCCACTTCAAAATTGTCAATCGGGCTCATTTTGTCGCTGTGGTCAGCTTCGGCAGGTATGTCTGCGATTATGGACACTTTGAACGCGGCATACGAAGTTCACGAGCATCGATCCTTTATTAAAAGGAATGCCATCGCCCTCGGACTCACTCTGGCAGTCGCGATTCTGATTATCGTGGCCGTGGCCATCGTGTTGGCCGGCGGGCCGACCGCCGAAGCGTTTTCGGGCGGGATCGTGAAGATGGTCATCAAAATAGCGGAGTGGCCGGTTGCCATTGCTCTGGTGTTACTTGGTTTTGCTTTAGTTTATTTTTTTGCTCCTGACGTAAAGGAGCAAAAGTGGCATTGGATAACGCCTGGCGCTGTCATTGGAGTCGCTTTATGGTTAGCCGCGTCCTTTGGATTGAAAATCTATCTGCACTTCTTTGACAGCTACAGCGCGACCTACGGATCGCTCGGGGCAGTCATTGTTCTTTTGCTGTGGTTTTATGTGTTGGGGGCTTCACTATTATTCGGCGCGGAAATTAACTCAGTTATAGAAGACGCTGCTGCCAAAGAGGGAGAGCCAGACGCGAAGTTAAAAGGTGAAAAAGCGCCAAACGTTCCGGACCAGCAGGGACAGGCCGACAACAAGGCAAGTCGAGCCTCAGCGTAAATGCTCGGGCAGTCGCATGCGAC
>Ga0210384_10002636_pt1 | contig 21705 bp, 20 predicted proteins | sample IncBWH2MmetaG_FD_160574 | JGI IMG/M metagenome (GOLD analysis project Ga0210384, IMG submission 160574) | Forest soil microbial communities from Barre Woods Harvard Forest LTER site, Petersham, Massachusetts, United States - Inc-BW-H-2-M | ecosystem: Environmental > Terrestrial > Soil >...
CCCGCTGATTTGCCTGACGTGACGAATCGGCAGCGCAAATGTAAAAACCCACCCTTCACGGGACGGAAAGGACTGGGCGCCTGAATTCCATCGAATGTTAGGCCTGCGTAACCCGCCACGCAGTGATTGCCGCGCCCTGTGCGAGGGCATACTAACGATGCGCGCGGCGGATTACCCAGCGTCTTCGCAATCAGGTTTTCGGCTTTTTCGGTTTCTTCTTTTCACGCTTTGGTGCGTCTTTGTTTCCCATGCGCACAGCTTGCCACGGTTTCCGGCGCTTGGCTAGAGCAAATGGCCTGCAATGCGCTCCTTTTCACGTGAGTCGTAGCCTTGGAGCAGACATGTCAGGTAAGATGACCTCTCCGGTACCATCGCGGGGAGTTCGCTGAAGCGGAGGTGCCATGCCTGCCAGGTGGCCAATTGCAATTGTCGGTTTATTTTGCCTGACCTCGGCGATGTTTATTGCCGATCGAGTCGCGCCTCAATCCGCGCCATCCCCGACTCCCGCGCAGCAGCAGGGTTCCACGCAGTCAGGCTACGTGTTGAAGGTCACCACGCGGCTCGTGACGCTCGACGTCACCGCCACGGATTCCCGTGGGGAACCGGTGCGCGACCTCAAGCCGGAGGATTTGCAGGTTTTTGAGGAGCACAAAGCGCAGCAAAAGATCGAGCACTTTGAATATTTTGAAAAGATGAAAGCCGCGGGCCCCGCCGAAGATTCCGCCGCCGCGATTCGCGCGCGCGCGAACCTGTTATCTAATCAATTACCACTCGCGCAATTAAGGATTCCGCCAACCGTGTTGCTGGTGGATAGCCTGAACACGCAGACGGCCAACCAGCAGCAGGGCCATGCCCATATGCTCCAGCTGTTGAGGACTCTTCCGCAGGACACTCCGATCGCGGTTTTTCTTCTCGGAAGTTCGTTGAAAATTCTGCAGGGGTTTACCAGTGACGGCAGACTATTGCGCGCCGCCCTGGATCAAGCCGTGTCGGGAACCACGGCCATGAAGGACCCGCGCGACGACACCAACAGTACCTCCAACTACTTTCTCGAGAACACCGGCGGCACCGGCGTGGGCTTTGGGATAGCCCCTGCGCTCGGCGAGATCCAGGATTATGAAAAGGAAGAGTACGCCATGACTTTTGATCTCCGGGCGAAGGAGACTCTTGGAGCGCTGGCCCAAATCGGCCAATACCTCAGCGGCATCCCCGGCCGAAAGAATTTGATCTGGGTTTCGGAATCCTTTCCGATTTCCATCGCCCCCGACCCGGAGACGGGCAACAATTCGTTTGCGGGCATGCGGAATTTCACCGATCAAGTCAAAACGGTTGCCAACTCTCTCTCGGATGCCCAGGTGGCCGTATACCCCATGGACGTTCTCGGGTTGCAGGCCAATCAGGCGTTATCGGCTTCACAGAATATAACCATGCCCGAGTCGAGGAGGCGCGGATCAAGGACAGCCGCCCTCCTGAATGATGAAGACGCAGAACGATTGCAAGATCAAGGGACCATGGATGAGCTCGCCCAGGACACCGGGGGCAAGGCCTGTAAGAATCGCAATGACTTGGCCGGGTGCCTCATGACGGCGCTGAAAGACAGTTCCTCCTACTACGAAATGTCGTTCTACCCGCAAAATGTGAATTGGGACGGCAAATTTCACAAAATTTTGGTGAAGACTTCGCGGCCCGGAGTGAAGCTCAGCTATCGCCGTGGTTACTACGCCCTGGATGCAGCGTCTCTCGCGAAAAAACAGCAGCCGGAGGATCGTCTGCACCAGGCTTGCGCCGATCTTTTGCCCTCGACGGCCATCCCGATCACTGTGCAACCTTTTCCTTCCAGTCCATCCGAAAATCCGCAAGGTGGCCTGCAATATATGCTCATGATTTCGACGACGGGGCTGACTTCCGCTCCAGTTGGCGACAAGTACAGCTTAAATGTGCGGATGGCGGACTGCGAGTTTGCTCAAAAGAATACCATTTTTAAATTCAATGAAAGGGAGCTGTCAAAGACGGTCTCCGCCGATATATTCCGAAGCTGGCAGTCCGCCGGTATTCCCGAGCACATTGTCTTGAAGCCGGCCGCAGACAGCCGAAGAATCCGATTCGTGGTTCTCGATGTCTCTTCGGGCCTGACCGGCGCCATTGACGTTCCCGTGAACCCTTCGGAAATTGCAAAGTCCGCTCCACCTGCCCCGCCACCGGCCCCCATTGTGACGACTCCGTATGTGGAATTGCCGGACAAAGTAAAGCCGCCTTCGCCGCCCAAGGTGGTCGAGTCCTTGACGTTTCATTTGAAATCCGGCACGTCCGGAACTCTTGATTGGGGCGGTGATAGCCTGCTCTATCGTCAGGAGGGAGACATGCCCCTGGACCAGTCCGCCAGCGGTTTTTCCGGCTACGCATTCGGCGGCCGCTTTCATTGCCAGGATGGGCATTTTGTTCCCGTGGACCCTGCGGATGGCGCGCCTGAGATGCGCTTCACATTTCACAATCACAGCGGAAAGTTAGTTGTCGTGGACCTGAAGGCCGAGCAGCCTGTTTACCTGGGCGATCTTCCCGTTGATCCCAGCGCGCAGTCATTCTTCGATCGGGTGTGGAAGACGAGCCACTGCCAGGAGCAATAAGGCCCGGGAACGCCAATCTCCCGATTGGCAGGGGTAAAGACGCCAATCGTGAGATTGGCGTTCCCGGGCCTGCCAGACTAGAATCGCCGCTTATGGCCTCCGAAGCAGAGTTTCGGCTGGGCACTTCGGCCTTCACCGCGGCTGGCTGGGAAGGCGCGTTCTATCCCGCAGGGATGAAACCCGCCGACTATCTGAGCTACTACGCCACGAAATTCGATACGGTGGAATTGGACAACACGTTTTATCGCACGCCCGCGATTTCCACTGTGAAGGGCTGGTACGCGAAAACTCCTCCGGGATTTATGTTTGCGGCAAAAGTTCCGCAGATCATCACGCACGAAAAAGCGCTGGTGGACTGCGACGAGGATTTTCGAGATTTTCTGAAGGCCATGGATTGTCTCGGCGAAAAACTGGGGCCTTTGCTGTTTCAGTTTGGATATTTCAACAAGAAAGCGTTTGCGGGCGTGAACGAATTCCTCGCGCGCCTCGCGCCGTTTCTGAAAAAACTTCCCAAGGGCTATCGTTTTGCCTTGGAAATCCGCAACAAGAATTGGCTGGTGCCCGCGTTCATTGAGGCGCTAAGAGAGCGCCATGTAGCGCTCGCGTTGGTGGATCATGCGTGGATGCCGCGGCCCAAGCAGCTCTTCGATCGCTTCGACCCAATCACGGCGGATTTTGCGTATGTGCGCTGGCTCGGAGACCGCAAGGGCATCGAGGAAAAAACAAAAACGTGGGACAAAATCATCGTGAACCGGACGGCGGACCTGGGCGAGTGGGTCGAGGTATTGAAGAAAGTTCACGAGCGGAAAATTCAGATTCTTGCATTCGCCAACAATCACTATGCGGGCTACGGCCCCGGCACGATCGAAGAGTTTAGAGGGCTGTGGCGCCGCGCAACCGGAGAGAAGGTCTGAAGTGGAGCAGATTTCAGCCTGTGTGGGTTGGGCCCAGCAAGGACAAAAACCCACAAGCCGAGGTGTGTTCCACTAAAGCTCATCAGAGTCATGCCCCACGTGGCGCCGATTTTCGGAATTGGGCCGGTATCCGATAACGCTGCTTATATTGAGTTGGAAAAGCAATAGCAGGGAAGTTTGTGGGATGATTAAAGGCGGGACGGTGAAAGTGGTAATGAACGAATGTCCATTCAAATTGGGCCAGAGGGTAGTTTTCACGCCCAACGACCACGCCAAGGGATGGTCGCTTCACACTTTCGAACGCGTGCGATTGAAACCCGGGGACTCAGGTCTGATTACTCGTATCGAGAAAGATAGCTACATCTTTCTCGACGATGAACGAGGTGGATTTCATTGGGAGTGTTTTTCCGCAGCAAATTCAAAGTGACCCACATCTCGGTTTTCAATCTCTGTCAAAGAATTCAAATTAGTGCAGTACAGTAGACTCCGCGACGATACCGCCTCGCGTCTGCTCCGAGGGCAAATTGCTCCGCAGCCGCAGGCTCAAGAAAGTTGCCGTCGCGGCGCACAGGGCCGGAATCGATCCGGCCAGAAAAATTTCGCGCGGGCTCCAATCCAGCTTCAACATCACGCCGCCGAGCATGGGGCCCACAATCGAACCGATGCGTCCAACCCCGAGGCACCAGCCGATTCCCGTGGAGCGGATCGAGGTCGGATAGAACGTGGCGGCGACCGCTGACAGGCCTCCCTGCGCGCCCTGCACCGCGAAACCCAGAACGAATGTGATCGCCATGGTGAGCGGAAACGCATTCGAGTATGCCAGCGAAACGATGAGCAGCGTGGTGCAGAGGAACTCCGTCAGCAAAACCGTGAACGCGCCCCAGCGATTCATCAGGTTCCCTTCGACGAAGGATCCGGCAATCCCTGCGACGCTGAACAAGAAGATCGCCGTGGCGCCCGCGGAAACGGGTTTGCCGGTTTGGCGCAGCAGCGCCGGCAGCCAGAACACCACGAAATACAACATCAAAAGATTCATAAAAAAGGGAATCCACAGCAGGATCGTTCCGGCCGCGCGGCCTTCCGTGAACAAACTGAGGACCGGAGCGTTTCTGCGCTGATCCTGATGCTGGGAGCGGGACACGGCCGTGTTGCCGAGTTCAGGCGAAATGCGCGCCAGAATTTTTGAGATTTTCCGCTGGTCCGCGCCGGAAACTTCCAGGTAGCGCACCGATTCGGGCAGGATGGCGATCAGCAGCAGCGCCAGCGTGAGCGGCAAGACTCCTCCCGCGTAGAAGACCGATTGCCAGCCCCAGCGCGGAAGCATCACCGCGCTCACCCGAGTTGCCAGGACGGCCCCGGTCGGCATCCCGCAGAACATCATGCTCACGATGACCGCCAGCAGGCGTTTAGGCGCGTACTCGGACATTAGCGCCACGGAATTGGAAAGCGCGCCGCCCAAGCCCAGGCCGGTCAGGAACCGGCAGGCGAGCAACTGGTTAAACGTAATGCAACGCGGCGTGAGCGTGGCAAACACGCCGAAGATCAACGTGCAAGCCACGATCGGCCATTTGCGGCCCCAGCGGTCGGCGATTGGGCCGGACGACATGGAAGAGATCATCAAACCGATCAGCGCGGCGACGAATATGGGGCCAAAAGTCTTGATTGGGATGTGCAGGGTATCGGCCATGGACGGAGCGAGGAAACCGATACTCTGCGTGTCAAAGCCGTCGAGCACGATGACCATGCCGCACAAGGCCATGGTCCAGATTTGATAGCGGCTCATGGACCGCCGGTCGATAATTTCGCTGACAGTCGGAGCGCGCTCCATGCCTTCTCCCGGGAATTTCACCAAGCAAGTTCGTTAGTGAATGCAGAATACTACCGTTTCACGAAGGAATGATAGGGGACCAAGTGGCGCGGGCTTCAGCCTGCGGGGGTTAGTCTTTGCAAGGCCAAAACCCCGCAGGCTGCCCTTCCGAACTGCTCAGGGTAAAAAGCCCGCGCTACAAAAAACGTTCACTCATTGCGAAGAATTTCAGTTTTCGCGCGCGTCCGCGGCAAAAACGGAACAATCATTACGGAACGATAGCCACAGCTTCCCTCATCATCCCGAAATTGGCGCTCCCTGGATCCAGCGCGAGCACCTGCAATTCCAGCGGTCCTGGCGCGGTGACGGGCACATCCACATGAAACGTATTCTGCGCCCCCGCATACGTCATCGGGATTTCCGACTCCACTTTGCCGTCCCGCAGAAGCCGCGCGACCACGTGGATCTTGTTGGCGTCCCACAGGCCGTCCGGCTCCGTCGGGCACCCGCAGGCCATCGTAACCGTGGCGCGAACTTCAAACGGCGATCCTGCCTTGACCTTGGCATCCTGCAGCGGCGCCAGCGCCGTCACGATGAAGCCGTGAATCTCCAGCAGAACTCCTTCGCCCAGCACATCTTCGCCCGGCACGAGGAGAAGTGTCTTCGACGAGCGTTGCGTAGCCTGCGCGTTGCCGAGCGGCCCCTCGGCCGATATCTCCACGACGGTTGGTTTATCCAGGTGTAACACGGCGAGGTAACCGGACGCGTCCCCGGCGCTGAACACCGTCATTCCGCGCGCGTGAGGCTTTTTCATGATCACGTCGGTATCGCCCGTCCCGCCTTGCTGAATCCCTTGCGCCAGAATTTCTCCGGTAGCGACATCCTTGACTGTAATTCGCGCGCCACCCACGTGCGTTCCAATGACTTTGGCATCGCGCGCGATCGCACGAACCATCACTTTGGTTTCTTTGCCGCCGGTTTGAGCAAAAAGCGGGGAAACGAAGATCACAATGGCAAACGTAATCGCACTGAACAAGCCTCGAGTTTTCATCAGCGTCCTCCGTTGACTGCACAAAACATATCACATTTCCGGGCCGATCGAAGGCGGCTGCTTGAGCGGTTGCAACCAGCGTCATACGGTGGACGATGCCGGATATTCCAGCGTATGATTCATGCCAGCCGAAAATCGGACGGTCGCTTTTGTGCCGGTGCGACCAAAGGAGAAAAATCCATGAGCGAATTTTCACGCCGAACCTTGTTGGGCGGAGCGGTCGCCGCCGCAGCCACAACCATGTGGAACGAGCCGGTGCACGCCCAATACGTGTGGCAAAAACCCGATTGGCAGGCCGCCGAGTTCGATGCGTTGACGCATTCACCAAAACGGATCAAGCAGGCGATCCACGGCTTTGGCATCAACGACGGCAGGTTCCTGAAGAACGCCAAGAACTCTCTCAACGGCCTGCGATTCGGAGCCGGCGTCCCCGCCGACCAGATTCAAATTGTCTGCGCGCTCAACGGGCCGGCCAACATGGTGAATTACACCGACTACGTCTGGGAAAAGTACCGCATCGGCCAATGGACGAAAGAGAACGATCCCAAGACCGGAGAGCCTGCCGTGCGCAACTTTTATTATCCGAGCAATGCCGGCCCTTCCCTGAAGTACACCTCCGACGATCCCAGCAACCCGGATTCCGCCGCGCAGGACTTCAGCGTTCAGGGCCTGCAGGCGCGCGGCGTGAAGTTTTTGAGTTGCCACTCTTCCATCGAAGAGGCGGCCCGCGCGCTCATCAAGATGAACAATTTGACCGCGCCGCCAGAGGAAGTTGTGAAGGACATCCAGGCGCACATCCAGCCCGGCGTCCTACTCGTTCCGGCATTGGCGTCGGCGCTGGCTCTGCTGCAGGGTGACGGACACTACAGTTACATGACCGCTGGTTAGCCGTTTGGCGACCAACCTTAGAAGGTGGGACTGAATGGCGGGTTCTCAGAATTGTGTTTCAAGACGTTGCTGGCTGAAAACGCTCGGCGCTGCAAGCGCCACTTTGGCCGCCGGCGAGATTTTTGGAATAGCGAACGCAGTGGAGCAGGAACCTTCCGGCCAGCAACCGGCTCCAGAGTTTACCGGGCCGGGCGCCAATCCGTATTGGACTTCCCCAGGGCAATTTGCCACGTACCCTCAGAAGGCGCCTTTGATCCTTCTGACCGACCGCCCGGTGCAACTGGAAACTCCGCGCCAATATTTTCTTTCCACCTTTACGCCCAACGATGCGTTTTTTGTGCGCTGGCATCTTCAGACCATCCCCAATGCGGTGGATTTGAAGACGTGGCGCTTGCATGTGGAAGGAAACGTCGAACGTCCGCTGGCGCTCAGTTTTCCGGAACTGGCTGCTCGATTCAAGAGCGTATCCGTGAACGCGGTAAACCAATGCTCCGGCAATAGCCGCAGCCGGCTGCAGCCCCGAGTTGCCGGAGGGCAATGGGGCAACGGCGCGATGGGCAACGCCGCGTGGACAGGAGTGAAACTCCGCGACATTCTCGATGCCGCCGGGGTGAAGAGCGGCTCGGTGCAATTGCAATTCGAGGGGCTGGATAAAGGATTGGGACCCAAGGACCTGGGCTCGAACCGATTCATGAAGTCGCTCGATTTGACGAATCCCGTCTTGGACGAAGTTCTAGTCGCTTACGCGATGAACGGCGAGCCCTTGCCGATGCTCAATGGGTTTCCCGCGCGTCTCATCGTGCCCGGCTACTTCGCGACATACTACGTGAAGAGTCTTTCCTGGATTCGCGTTCTCGATGCGCTGGACGATAATTTCTGGATGAAAGCGGCGTATCGAATTCCCGACACGCCGCGCGGCAACACTACCCCAGAGGACATGAAATCCGGAAAAGTCGCGACGGTTCCCATCGCCAAAATGCCGGTCCGGTCGTTCCTTATTTCCCCGGATGGTTCGATGAAGATTCCCGCGGGCTTTCCGCTGCGATTGCAGGGAATCGCCTTCAGCGGTTACGGTGCCATTAAAAAAGTGGAAGTTTCCGCCGACAACGGAGCGAACTGGAGTGAAGCTCATCTGGGACAGGACGCCGGAGAGTATTCCTTCCGGACGTGGTCGCTCGATTGGACGCCCAAAAGCGCCGGGCGTTATCCCGTGGCGGTGCGCGCGACGGATGCGAAAGGGAATGTGCAACCCGACGAAGGGGTCTGGAACCCCGGCGGGTACCTGTGGAACAAGATCGAACGCCAGGAAATTGTGGTGGGAGACGCGAGCTGACAGGAGCCGGATGTGCGAACACGCATATGGTATTTCGGGGTGGTTATCGCGCTGTCCATCAATGCGGCCCGCATCGTATATGCCGATTTTCGCGCCGGATATTACACGCCGGCGGGACCGGAAACAATTCACCAGATGTTGGCCGGCCCGGTTTCTACCGACTCCACCTATGATGCGGGGCAGTACCCGATTTATTATCCAGAGCTCGCTCCCGGCGACGGCAAGGCCGATGTCGAGAACAACTGCGAACTGTGCCACAGCCCGCGTTACATCACCATGCAACCGGCCATGCCGGCGCAAGCGTGGTCGGACGAAGTTAACAAGATGCGAAAAACATTCGGCGCGTCGATCCCGGAGGATACTGCGCAAAAGATTATCCAGTATCTCGGATCGCACTACACTCCGGAAACGCGAACGCGGTAGAATAAGCGCCATGGGATCGGCAATTCAGCGCGCTTGGGGAGGTTGTCCATGAATCGAGTGATCGCCTTGCGATGCGGCTTGGTCGTCACATTGCTCTTTTCCGCTCTCATTTTGTTTTCGTCAAGCTCGATCAGCTTTGGCGCGCCTCCTGTTCCGCAGGCTGCCGACGCATCCAAAGCTTGGGTCGCGCCGGACCCTGCAACAATCCCCGCCGGGCCGCTCGGTGACACCATCCGCCTCGGCCTGCACGTTTTCAATGACACACCGAAGTATGCAGAGCGCTATGTCGGAAACAAGATGAGCTGCACGCATTGCCACATCGAAGGCGGCACAGTTTCAAAGGGAATGCCGATGATTGGGCTACCGGGTGTATTTCCGATGTATCGCGACCGCGAAAAAACCGTGATCACCTTTGAAGAGCGGATCCAGCAATGCTTCCAGCGCAGCGAATTTGGCCACCGCCTCCCAAATGACGGTCCGGAAATGACGGGTCTAGTCGCCTATGCGCAGTGGCTCTCCAAGGATCAAGTGACCGGAAAGCCGTTTCCGGGACGAGGTCTCGTCGATCTTCCTGAACTGAACGGTGACGCTGCGAAGGGGAGCCAGATCTACGCGCAACAATGCGCCCTTTGCCACGGAGTGGACGGCGCCGGGAAACCTCCTACGATCCCGGCCCTCTGGGGTCCGGATTCGTACAGCGACGGAGCCGGCATGCATCAAATCGCCAAGATGGCTGCGTTCGTGCAACACAACATGCCGCAAACTGACCCTGACAGCCTCACACCGCAAGAGGCCTACGACGTCGCGGCGTACGTGCACAGCAAGCCGCACACCGTGTTTAATATGAAAGACCACATGTAATGGCTTGGTGGGGTCTTACCGCGCGCGCTCAGTGCGTTGTTCTCCCTTGGACTAGCGAGAACTTCTGAACCCGCCTTCCGGTTTCAACCTCGCCCGTGTACAAGTTGCCCTTGGAATCGGAAATGATGGCGTGCACGTGGTGGAACTGGCCCGCGCCGCGTCCGGCATGCCCCGTCGTGCCCTGGACGGAACCGTCGCTGCGCAGCAGCGTCCAGATCACGTTGTTTTCGCCGTCGGCCACGAGCAAATATTTCTGGGCCGCGTCATGCGAGAACGCCAGATCGTAGGCCGATCCATTGCCCAGCGTCTCGGGCCGCAGAATGAATTCCTTTACGAACTTGCCTTCTTTCGTGAAGACCTGAATTCTGTCGTTCACTCGATCGCAAACATACACGAAGCCGTCTTGCGAGATGTGGACCGCATGGAGCGGATTTCTAAACAGCTGGCTGGGCTTGTCTCCGGGAGAGTACGGCACAAGATCGGCGTCGCTCGGCGCTTTGCCGTAGGCGCCCCACATGCGTTTGAAGGCGCCCGTTTCGGAGTCAAAAACGATGACGCGCCGGTTAAGATACCCGTCGGCAAAATAAATTTCGTGCGCCTTTTCGTCCACGTCCATTCCCGCCGGGCGGCCAAGGATGGTGGTGTCCGAATTATTCATGGGCGCGGCGGAAGGGTGGCCGATCTCCAGAATAAATTTTCCGTCGCTCGTGAGCTTGATCGCCTGGCGGTCTTTGGCGCCGTTTCCGGTGATCCAGACGTTTCCGGATTGATCGACGAAAATGCTGTGCTCTGAACCCGGCCAGTCATAGCCCGAGCCCGGACCGCCCCAGGATTTCAGAAGATTGCCCTCGGCATCGAACACGAGGATAGGCGGCGCGGAAACGCAACATTCGGAAACGGGAGGAGTTTGCGCCGCGCCGAGATCATCCTTCGTGTTCGAGCCTGGACGCTGCAGCACCCAGATGTGATCTTGCCGATCGACCGCCATCCCGCCGACCTGGCCCATGATCCAGTTGTTGGGCAGTTGTTTTGGCCAGGAGGCGTCAACCTTGTATGCGGGAGGCGCCTGCGCTTGTGCCGCGGGGCACGCACCGAGCGCAAGCAATCCAATACCGCTCGAAAATAAAAGCGTTTTCATCCATCCATTGATGATGGCCATGACGCGCCCTCCAAATCGCAAGCCGCGATTTTTTTAATTGATTTCCGGAGCGACCAGGAATATACACCCGACTGTCTCCGGCGAGGATGTTTCGGTCCAGTTTTTCGTAGCGCCGGCGTCTCGCCGGCTCTTTTGCATTGTCTGACAATCAGAGAAATTGCCGGCGAGGCACCGGCGCTACGAAAGACATGCGTTCATTGCTGAGTTGGTGAGTCATGTTCCACCGATCAGGATTGCCGTGAGTGAGTCATGGCTTGATACGCGACAGGTCACGCCGCCATTCGGATGCTGATATTATCTGCCACGGCCTTGTACTCGCCGGGGCTGGTTTCTACAATATGAGACAAAAATTCGGGAATTCTGAGTGAAGCGACGGGGTTTCCATGTCCAGAGGAGGCTCGCTATGAAAAAGAAGACGAGTTTCGTTCGAATAGCGGCCGTGTCCGCAGGTTTGGCCATCGCACTAGCGTTCTGGTGTTTTGCTCCGATGCACGCGCAGGGCAATCCTCCCAAGTTCGAAGTTGATCCTTCCTGGCCCAGGCCGTTGCCGAATCTCTGGGTGACCGGGGGCATCGGCGGCCTGTGTATTGACTCCCGGGACCATGTATTCATCCTGAACCGGGGCGATTTGACGGACAACGACCTCGACGCCGGTCATCAGGCGCCCGTGGTGATTGAGTTCGATCCTGACGGCAACGTGGTGAATTCCTTCGGCGATCCCGACACGACGCCGAACAATCCTCACGGCTGCGCGGTGGACGCGGAGAACAACCTTTGGGTGACCGGCACGGGCGACGGCATCGTGCAGAAATATGCGCACGACGGAAGCAAACTCCTTCTCCAGATCGGCAAACAGGGCGTGGTCGATTCTTCCGACGGCACTGCCAAAGGGAAAGCTCTCAACGCCAGCCACGCCGCGTTCTTTAAACCAGCGGGGATCGCGATCGATCAAAAGAATGGCGACGTCTACGTGGCCGACGGCGAAACTCCCGGCGGCAACCACCGCATCGCGGTGTTCGATCGCGCCGGGCAGTTCCTGCGCCAGTGGGATTTGCACCGCACCGAGGCCGAAACCGGCGACGCGTTCGTGCCCGTGCTGCACTGCGTGGCCCTGGACAACAACGGCTTGGTCTACGTGTGCGACAGGAGGGGCCATCGCATTCAAGTGTTCGATAAGATGGGCAACTTTCAAAGGAACATCCCGGTCGAGTTCGAACCAATGTCCAAGCTCCAAGCCCGCCCCGAGCACCATTCCGGTGCTCTAGGTTCGGCTGTGTGGGTCGGCTTTTCACACGATCCGGGACAGAAGTACATGTACGCGGTCAATCAGGACAACGAGAAGATTGACATCCTCGATCGCGCCAGCGGGCGGATTCTGTCAAGTTTCGGCCGACCGGGGCACCAGGTGGGGGAATTTACGTACGCGCATTTCCTGGCGGTGGATTCGAAGGGCAACATTTACGTCACCGAGGTGGGCACGGGCAAGCGCATTCAGAAATTCAAGATGGTGGGCGGGCGATAGCCGACGGATTTCAGTGGCGCAAGCTTCAGCGTGTGGATTTTTGGCCTTGCAAGGACCAAACCCCACAGGCTGAAGGCCTGTGCTACTGGCCCTACAGATGCAAAAGCTTGATGGCGTTTCCCTTCAAGATGCGCTCACGTTCCGCGGCCGGGTAATTAAACTGGTCAAGGACTAAGCTCGGATACTGCACATCCAGCGCGGCGAAAATATCCGTGCCCACGACGATGCGGTCCGTGCCCACCATCGTGACCAGGAACTGGAACGCCTCGGGATAGTAGATCAAATAATCGTAGTAGAATCGCCGCAAGTACTCCCTGAACGGACGCGCCAGCGCGACATGTTGATTGGGGAAATGAGAGAAGAAATGCTCGATTCTTCCGGCGAGATAGGGGAAGGCGCCTCCCGAATGCGGCAACACCATTTCCAGCTTAGGATATTTGTCCAGTATCCCTGACATCATTAACTTCGTTGCCAACACAGTGTGGTCGATGGGCGCATCGAGTCCCGCCGCCAGATTGGGCGGCCCGGAAACTCTGTCGGCGCCGTAATTGTTGGGAATTCCGTCCATCTGATGAAAAATAATCGGAAGGTTCAGTTCTTCAATGCGGGCCAGCACCGGCTCAAAGTTCGGATTGATGATGTAATCGTGACGCTCGATCGAGTCCGGCAGATGGACGGCGCGCACTCCCGGCTGGCCCGCGACGCGGTTCAATTCCTTCAGCGACAGCTGCGGATCGCGAATGGGCAGCTCGGCACCCAGCACAAAGCGGTCGGGATGCTTCTGGTGCACCTCAATTCCCACGTCATTGATGATTTGCGCGAGATGCGCGCCTTGTTCCGCCGAGGTCCATTGCCACGGCATCGAGCCCGACAATGTGAGGCAATGCATCAGGACGCCATGCTCGTCCATCCACTGCAGCCGCTTTTCGAGATCGTAATTGAGCGGGTAGGGGTTGACGAGCGGATTTCCGAGATCAGCCAACGCCTTGTTGTAAGGCTCGGGCGACCAATGCGAGTGGCAGTCAATCGCGACCGGTTTTCCCACTCCAGCCTTCCCTGGCTTGGCATCCCACCAGTCCACGCCTTTCTCTTTGGTCTGCGCAGCCAGGCCGGCGGGAACCGCAGTCATGATCGCGCCGCCGGCGCCGATTTTCAAAAAGTCTCGCCTTCCGAGAGCGGAATCCGATACCGGTGCGTCCGAATTTTTCATCGTCGATTCTCCTGAGATGCTTCCTTATATCACTAGCGCCTGGAACTCTCTGAATTGTTTTCCAGCCGGGCATATGGGCCGGCCGCGTAAACGATCTTGCCGCCGACCATGGTGAGCAGTGATTCGATGCCGCCGATTTCGTCAACTGGCACCGTCATGTAGTCCTTGGTCAGAACAGCAAGGTCGGCGAGTTTTCCCGCCTCAAGCGAACCTCGTTTGTTTTCGTCGAATGAAAACCAGGCGCTGCCGATGGTGTAGGCGCGAAGTGCGTCCTCGCGCGTAGGCGTTTGCTGCGGTCCGCGCTGCGCGCCGCCGGCGTTCTTGCTATCGAGGAGCGACCATTCGAGCGCGGTGAACGGATTGTAGGATGCCACGCGATGCGCATCGGTCCCGGCGCCCATGTTCACGCCGAGTTCCTTGGCGTTTTCCACCGATGCGGCATTCGGACGCTGGATGGTCCAACCCACGCCCATCGCCTTCATTCGCTGCAAATTCTGGGCCGATGCATTGGTCAAATGAGCGACCGACCAGCGCAAATTCTTGACGGGAAATTCCCCATTCACGCGCTCATAAATGGAGAGCAGCGTGTCCGCGGTTTCGTCCTTCGGCCAATGCATGGTGACCGGCATCCCATGCTGGGCTGCCCAGCGGACGATCTGGTAATACTTCTCCTTGTCCTCGGCGGTCGGATGGTCGTTGTTGTTCATGCCCCAGGTGACGCGTTCCCCGAGACCGTTGAATTTCAGCATGTCGTCGCCAAAACCCTGCGGCAGCATTTGCGTCAAGCTTTTCAACTCTTCAAATTCCTTGCCGGCAGTCGGGCCGCACAAACTATAGGCAATCCGGAGCGTCAATTGGCGCTGCCGCCAGATCTGGAAGAGGGGCTGATAGTTTTCGGGGTTGAGATTATTTCCGCCGGGATCGCCGACTCCGGTCAAGCCCAACCGGTTCAGCTCGCTGAAAAATTTCTTCGTTCCTTCAACTTGTTCATCGAACGTCGGATGCGGAAGCTTTTCAAACAGGGCGATGGCCACATCAAAGCCGCCGCCATCTTCAATCGCTCCCGTTGGATTACCGCTCGCGTCTCTTTCAAACTTGCCCGGACGCGGCAGGTCGGCTTCGCTGCTAATCCCCATGGCTTTGAAGCCCGCGGGCGTCATCACTTCCCAATCGTAATCTTGCTGCACGTAGACGGGATTGTCCGGCGCCGCCCCCACGAGATCCGCCTGCGTTGGCCTGCGCTTTTCTTTGAATTGCTCCGCATGCCAGCCGCCCGCGACGATCAGCCAGGAGCCCGGCTTCTTGGCCAGCGATGCTTCGTGGATCCGGTGCATGGCCTCGGCAATGGAGGCTGCGCCCACCCAGTTCACCTCGGTCGTAAACGTTTGCCCCGCACGGATGGCGTGGATATGGGAGTCGATGAGGCCGGGAATTACCGTGCGCCCCTGGAGGTCGATCACTCGCGTCTTCGGTCCCGTCTGCTTTCGAATTTCCGAGTTGCTTCCCACCGCCGTGATTTTGCCGTCGCGAATGGCCACGGCTTCGCGAGTTGAGAATTGGTTGTCGACGGTCAGGATCTTGCCGTTCACCAGAATGGTGTCGGCATTTTGGGCACGCGCCGGAAAGGCCGCAGCAAGCGCGATGATGGCCAGCAGCGCGGTGCGGATGAAATTCGCGAATGGCATTCTCATTTCGGTCATACCTTAATCTTTCCAGCAGTCATTTCACAAATGGTACGCCATCCGACCTCGATAAGGCGTCAGAGGCTAAAGCCCTAGTTTTCACGTCCCTGAAAGTTGCGGCTGAAGCCGCGACCCACAAAGACGATTTTTGAGCTAACTTCTAGTTCAGGCGTTTCGGAGCGCCGTCTTTTTGGTACCAGTCCAGGGTCTCGCCGCTCGTATTCACCGTGACGGCGCGCACCTCGGTGAATTGATCGAACGATTCGATTCCTGTCTCGCGGCCCATGCCGCTGTTCTTGAAGCCTCCCCACGGCGAAGCAGGGTCGAGCCGGTGATGGTCGTTCACCCAGACCATGCCGAAGAGCAGGCGGCCGGCCACGCGGTGAGCGCGCGCGACGTCGCGAGTCCAGACCGATGCGGCCAGGCCGAACCGCGTGTCGTTGGCGATGCGAATCGCGTCGGCTTCGTCTTCGAACGGCATGACCACGGTTACTGGCCCGAAGATTTCCTCCTGTGCGATCTCAGAGCGAGGGTCGGCATCGCAGAGCACCGTTGGCTCGATGAAGAATCCGGCAGGCAGACTGCCGGAAGCCGCCTTGCCGCCCGTCAGCAGCTTTGCGCCCGCGGCTGTTGCGCGTTCGAGCATCGCCAGAATGCGCCGCCGCGATTTTTCCGAAATGACCGGCCCTAGCTGCGTGCGCGCGTCGGCGGGATCGCCCAGCCGGATCGCAGCGGCCTTTGTTCGAAAGCGTTCCAGGAACGGCGCATACAGGGACCGCTGAACGAGGATGCGCGATCCGCACACGCAGGTCTGCCCCGCGGCGATGAACGCGGCAAAGGCTGCGCCGTTCACCACCCGCTCCATCTCCATGTCATCGAAAATGATGACTGCCCCCTTGCCGCCCAGCTCCAGCGTGGCCGCCGCGAAATTGCGCGCAGCCGCGGCGCCGATCGAGCGGCCAACTTCCGTGCTCCCGGTGAAAGTGACCTTGCGAATTTTCGGATGCGCGGCCAGCGCGGCGCCCGATTCGGCGCCTGCGCCGTTGACCACGTTGACCACGCCCTTGGGTATCCCGGCGCGATCCAGAAGCTCGACAAGCCGGATGGACGTGAGCGGCGTCTGCTCGGAGGGCTTGATGACCACGCTGTTGCCCGTCGCGAGCGCTGGGGCCAGGCTCTTGGAAAGGATCATTAGTGGATGATTGAAGGATGTCATGAGCGCGACAACGCCGAGCGGGACGCGCTCCGTGTAACACAGGTACGAACCTTCGACCGGGATCACGTCACTGCGGCGTGTAAGGGCCAGCGCCGCAAAATAGCGGTAGAACTGCGGAAGGCGCGAGATCTGCGCCCGCGTCTCGACGATCGGGCGGCCATTGTTGAGCGTTTCGAGCTTGTAGAACGCTTCCAGGTCGGCCTCAAACAAGTCGGCGAAGCGGTTGAGCACGCGGGCGCGCTCGTGGACCGGCGCCCTGCTCCATTTTCCATCGTCGAAGGCGCGCTGCGCGGCTGTGACGGCGCGGTCTACGTCGGTTGCACCGGCATCGGCCAGGCGCCCGATCACGACGCCCGTTGCAGGGTTGACGATGTCCATCGTCTTGCCGCTCGCTGCATCGGTGAACTCGCCGTCGATGAAGAGCTGCGCGTCGTAGGTGATGGGCAGGACGCTCATGGATTGCGCACCTCGGCAGGGAAGGGAGTTGCTGACGGTTCCGCCTCGATTTCCTCGAGCCGCCGTTTTTTCGGTTCGACGCCGAGGGCGAGGACAACCAAAATTTCCACGACCAGCAGCCCGATCATGAAAACCAGGACGCCTCCGACGCCGTGCGATTTGAAAAGCGCGACAACCAGAAAGGAAGTAAAAATGACCGCGCCGCGCCCGAACGTGTTGCAGATTCCCGATGCCCGCAGCCGCACTTCGGTCGGAAAAAGTTCCGGGATGTAGATCGCAAACAAAAGCGCCACGAGGACGTAAATCGGAACGATCAGTAGAAAGCCCGTCACCATTAATATAGCCGGGTTTTGGATAAATGGATAAAAGCTTCCAATCAGAATAGTGAGAAGGGAAGCGCCGACGATCGTGGGCTTGCGTCCCCAGGAGTCGGCGGTGAACGCGCCGATCGCGGACCCGATCGGCGCTCCGAGGGCCATGACCAGGGAATAATTAAACGACCTGACGATGCTGAGCCCCTGCTGCACAAAAAAGGTCGGCAGCCAGGTCACGAATCCGTAGAGCAAACTGTTGATGACGATCAGAGAAATCGATCCCAAAATCATGCGCGGGAAAATCACGGGGCTGAGCAGCGAAGCGAGTTTCCGGGATTGTTTTACCAGGGTCGAAAGCGTGGGCGGCGGCAGAGGGGAATGTTGCAGCGAAACTTCGGCTTCGATCGACTTCAGCAGGGCCTCGGCTTCTTCGGTCTTTCCGACGGACTCGAGCCAGCGAGGCGATTCCGGCAATTTTTTCCGCAAGTACCAGACGACCAGCGCGCCGAGCCCGCCCAGGACGAACATGGTGCGCCATCCGAGTCTCGGGATGATGAGTCTTCCCAGCAGCGCGGCAACGGGCAAGCCGGTGACGACGAAGACGGTCATGAAGCCCAGCCATTTGCCGCGGGATTCAGGGGGTACAAATTCAGTTAATGTCGAATAGCCAACTACATTTTCGGCCCCCAAGCCAAATCCGATGAAGGATTGAATCAAGATTAAAACCAACATGGAGGGCGCAAAGGCGGCGGCGATGGATGCGAATCCGAAGATGGCAAGATTCGATTGATAAGTGAAGCGCCGCCCGAACCGGTCGCCGAGGAATCCGGTCACAAACGACCCCAGCGTCATCCCCACAAAAGTCACCGAGACAAAGTACCCATTCTGCGCGACGGTGGAGAAGCCGCTCTTGACTGTGGCGCCGAGGACGATTCCCGCAAGATAAATATCGAAGCCGTCGAAAAACATTCCCGCGCCAATCAGCCACATGATCCGGCGATGGAACGAGGAAATCGGCAGCCGGTCGAGTCGCGCTCCTGCGTTTACGGGCACGGCTGGCTCACTTCTGCCTCGAAAGCACGGCCAGGCTGCCCACCGTCAAAGCTTCCGTGGCCAAGCGGCAGTTCTGGTCAAACGAATTCTGTAGCGCCGTCTGGAAAAATTCCTTGCAGTTCCGCGCGGCGTTGGGATCGAGGCGCAGGATGCTCTCGACGATGGCATCGACGTCGGAGGCGAGGCGGTTCGCCGGGCTCACGTGCGAGATCAGGCCGATTTGCAGCGCCTGCTGCGGCATGAGGGGATCGCCAAAGAGCACCAGGGGAAACGCGAAGCGCGGCAGCGCGTACTCGCCGAGATACGCCATGATCGCGGCGGGCGCAAGACCGAATTTCATTTCGGGGAATCCCAAGGCCGCGCTCTCGGCGACGTAGACGAAATCGCACACAATGGCCAGGCCGAAACCGAAGCCGAACGCGTCGCCCTGCACTTCCGCGACGCTGATCAGCGGCGAAACGCGCAAGGCGCGCTTGAATTCGATGAGTCGCGCGGATTCGTGATGGATCGCCGCGGCGTCCCGCCCCGCGCGCTCGCGCCCGGTGCAGAAAACCTTGCCGTGGGCGCGAATGCGCAAGACTCGCGCGCTGGGATGCGCTACCTCGCGGCGAAGTTCGGTGAGCATGGCGTCAAACATCGCGCCAGTCACTTCATTTTCGCGCCCGGAATTGTTCAACGTGAAATTCAGGACCTCGCCGGCCCGCTCGATCAACACACCGGCCTGGGCATCCGCGCCGGCAAATTCCACAGGTTTAGATGACATTCCCACACGGTACACACGGAGTGCAAGCGATGTCAACCGCCGGCGGCGGTCCGCACGGTGTACGATTTAGGACGGTTTTTCCTCGCTGCGCTCGATCCATAATTCGCTGCTATGGAGTTTTGCCAACTATCCTCACAAACTCATCATTCGTCCCGACACGTCCATGGATCGGCACGCGCTGCGCGACGTCAAGTTTCAGCTTCAATATGTGCTGATACAGGGTGCGCATGCCGGGAGTTGGCGCGGGGGGCTGCGCGCCGGGCAGCGGCGGCGAATACAGATCCGCGTTCACCAGGATTTTTTCTTTCGGGAGATAGGCCATCAACATGTCGGCGCTGTGATTGCCCTGGCTGTAGGGTGGATCCCCTAACTCGTAGGCCATATCCTGCACATGCATGATTTCCATCAGGCGGGCGCCATCGGTCACGACATATTTTCCTTCGCCGCGCGTGTCTCCGCCCACCGTGTCAATCGGAGCGGGGCGCCTGCTGATCATGTACATCGGGCTGAAGATCGCCAGGCGGTCCGGCGCCAGCGTTCTCGGCGCCGGGTAGAATATGATGTCGAGGTAATACTGCTTGTTGGATTCGTGGGTCACGACGGCCGTGCCTTGCGAAAGATACGTGCGGAGACCGCCGGCGTGATCCATGTGGTGGTGTGTATTGACCAGGCACGGGATCGGTTTGTTCGAGACCAGGCGGTTTATTTCTGAGATCACCGCGACCGACCGCGCCTCGTTCTGCGGCGCTTCGACCACCGCGACGAAATCGTTGAACTCGACGAGCACGTTGTTGTGGGATCCGCCGCCGAGCAGTCAGACGCCGTCCGCGAGCTTCTGGCTGTCCACTTTGACCGGCGGCGCCGTCGCCGTCTTCACCGCGTCAGGGACCGGCATCGGAGCCACCGCTACGTTTTCTTTCACATCTGTTACATTAATCTCATAATAATTATGCGCAGGATTCAGCCGTGGATCGCCCTGGTGAACATGGATTTGCCCGGGAAACATGATGCCGCCGAAATTTTTGTATTTCGTGTAGCGATCTCGTAGTCCATGTCGCCATACATGGGATTGGGAAACCAGGTGTCCACCAACTCGACCAGATTCTGGTCGTTGATCGTGCCGTTGAACTTGTATTTTCCCAGGGTGAAGGAGACGATCGTCACTTTCCTGCCGAACTGCGAGAGGCCGATGTCCGATGCTCCTATAATGGGCAACGAGATCGCGGTCGCATCGGTTTCCGCCAGCGCTGCTGTCAAAACCCGTGCGGCGTCAGCACAATCTCCATTTGCCGCAGGTCGGAGTACGGCACGCCGTCCATGTACATCCGCATGAGCGGGACCGGCTCGTCTCCGTGGATGTCCCAGGCGTAGTTGCCGCTCAGGATGGAGGTGACGTGCTGCTCCGGCATCGGAGTTCTGCCGAGCAGAGGAAACTTTCCCTGCCTGTGGGTGTAATCCTCGCGCGACCATTTGGCGTCGTAGTCGATTACGCGCGTGTAGTCCGAAACTTCGTAATGCGGCCAGTCTTCGGCCAGACCGTACGTTTGGCCGATTTGCGAGAACCAGCCGCTCGCGGTGTATTGAATGGTCTTCAGATTAGCCAGGCCCATGGCCTTTGCGGACGCCTCCAAAGCCTTCCGGGCATCTACCGTTTGCCCTGAAGCAGTTGCCGCGAACAGGAAGGAAAGTCCAACAAGAATGCAGAGTTTTCGGCTCATACGTTTTCCTCATTCACAGAAATTCGGCTTCGGGACCAAAAGCCTGAATCTCTATTTCGACAAGCCGAATGGGCACCCTTATACACCCGAGGCCCTTCAGACTGAACCAAATGTGTTCCTGGTCGGAAGATTTTCGAGCGCGGGAAACCACTAGCCTGGTACGGGGGAATCGCCTAGATGTACTCCACAATACAAGGAAGCAAGGGTAGTCAGCACATCCCGCAATACATCCGAACATCAGAGCTCGACAGTCCTGTCCAAAATCCGCTTTATTGGAACAGGTTCTTCCATTGCGACGAGCGCTGGAGTCCCGACTATTGAGCGCTATCCTTCAATTCATAGAGGGGCAGGATCGCTGAACTCTGAGGCAGGGGTTGCGCTTTGCTGCCGGCGGCGTCGACGAGCCAGTGGCGGCTCGAGCCGCAGGCCTTCTCGGAATTTGACTCCAGGGCAATCGCGCCGTTCGCCGTGATGCCAATGACCTCCAACGTCTGGCTACAGCCTGGCGGTGCAACGCGCTTGAACTGCGCCTGGAGGTCAACGATCGGCGCTTGGGCGTCGCCCAAATGGTAGTCGAAGAGGAATGTCGTTGAATACTTGCCGCCTTCGGCGAGAATTCCGAGCACGCGCTTGCCGTCTTGAGAGAAACCAGTGAGGCGCAGCGACAAAGTTCGGCCGTAATCGCCATCCGAAGAGAGGAAATCGACTTCT
>Ga0210384_10002637_pt1 | contig 21699 bp, 25 predicted proteins | sample IncBWH2MmetaG_FD_160574 | JGI IMG/M metagenome (GOLD analysis project Ga0210384, IMG submission 160574) | Forest soil microbial communities from Barre Woods Harvard Forest LTER site, Petersham, Massachusetts, United States - Inc-BW-H-2-M | ecosystem: Environmental > Terrestrial > Soil >...
CGATTCTGCGCAGCGAGGGGATTACCCGTTTCCCGCGGAGCGTTTTGTGAATCGTTGGCCCGCGAAGAAGCACGATCACTTTCTGATCCCTGCCGGAACCGTTCACTGCTCGGGAAGGAACTGTATGGTTTTGGAGATCAGCGCCACGCCCTATATCTTCACTTTCAAGCTCTGGGACTGGGATCGTTTGGATCTCGAGGGTAGACCAAGGCCGATCCATTTGGAGCACGGCCGCCGGAATATTCAGTGGGATCGGGACACCGGCTGGGTTCGCCGGAACTTGCTGAATCGAATTGAAAGAATTTCCGAAGGCGACGGCTGGTGCGAAGAGCGCACCGGCCTTCACGAACGCGAATTCATTGAAACTCGGCGGCACTGGTTCACCGGGAAGGTTCCTCATCATACCCAGGGTGGTGTCAACGTTCTGAACCTGGTGGAGGGCGCTGAAGTAGTAGTCGAAAGCCCAGAGGAACGCTTCGCGCCCCTCGTGGTGCATTATGCGGAGACCTTTATTGTCCCGGCTGCGGTGGGGCCATACACGATTCGTCCAACCTCGCCAAGCCGTTGTGCCACGATCAAGGCCTACGTACGGACCAATCCATGATGTTTGATCCGGGATTGAATATCCGCGTGAACGAGCGCACTTTGGGGTTCAGCTTCGGGCCGGGAATATTTGCTCCTCCGGTCGAGTACCGCACGTTGGACGCCATTCGACCGAGTCTGCGCGACCCCGATTGCACTGGGCCTGATCCGGTCTACGCCATCGCCATGGACGTGGGAAAATCAGAGCATCGCGAAGAGCTGAAGAAGAGGATGCTTCTCTACGGCTTGGTCACCTACGCCGCAGGCCGGCTTGGCAAAGAACCCGTGCGCAGCCAAGGCCACGTTCATTGCGTGGCCGCGCACAGCGGATGGTCGCCGCCGGAAATCTACGAAATCTGGGCCGGCCGGGCGGTTGTCTATATGCAGGAGTTTGCCGCGGACGATCCTGGCCGCTGCTTCGCCGTCACCGCCGGGCCCGGAGATGTTGTTGTGGTTCCGCCAGGATGGGCGCATGGCGCGCTCAGCGCTTCGCAGGAATCGCCTCTCACGTTCGGAGCGTGGTGCGATCGCGATTACGGTTTTCAGTACGACGAAGTTCGGGCCCGTCGCGGATTTGCGTGGTACGCTCTGCTGAACAACCGCGGCCAGCTCGAATGGCAGCGGAACTCCAGGTACGTTTCGAGAGAGCTCATCATTGGGCCACCTGACAGTTATCAGAAGCTCTCCTTGCAAAAAGGCGTGCCCATCTACACTCAGTTCGAGAGGAATCCGGAAACAATGCAGTGGGTGTCGGAACCCGCGAGGATGTCCGGCGTTTGGCCAGACTTTATCCCTTGCACTGGGGTTGCGAAGCTTTCGGATGTGCCGTAATGCACGCTACTTTCTTCAACGCTCCGCGTGCTTGTTGAACGAGGCTCAATCCGCGTGAAACAGCAAGCCTTGATTCCTGGCTCCCCTACCGCTTCCGCCGTCCCCAACGGCTCGGCCCGGATGATGGTGGTCCTGACCGCCGCCATTGCCGCGTTGGGCGGGCTACTGTTCGGCTATGACACCAGTGTGATTTCCGGCGCCATGCTGTTCCTCCGAGCGGACTTTCATCTCACCGATGTCCAGTTGGAATTTGCCGTGGGTATTGCGCTTGCCGGCGCGCTCGTCGGAGCGGGGGTAGCAGGCTATTGTGCCGACCGCTGGGGCCGTCGGGCCACTCTCTTGGGGACCGGCGTGGGTTTCGGTGGGTTTGCCATACTCAACGGTCTCGCCACGGGCCTGGTCCAATTTTCGATAGCGCGTTTCTTCGTCGGTATGTGCATTGGGGTCGCATCCCTAGTAACACCGCTTTATTTGGCGGAGATGTCCCCGGCGAGAATGCGCGGAGCGCTGGTTTCGTTGAACCAATTGGCAATCACCATCGGCATCTGTGCCGCCTACTTCGTCGATTACGAACTGGCCGCCGCGCAGAACTGGCGTTGGATGTTCCTGACCGCGGTATTCCCCGCGCTGGTGCTTATTCTTGGCATGATATTTTTACCGGAAAGCCCCCGTTGGTTGGCTCTGGCCGGATTTCGCGACCGCGCTCTCGCTGGTTTCCGCCGGTTAGGCCGTGGTGAGGAGGCCGCGCTCGAACTGGAGGACGTGGAACGTGTTCTCACCGAAGAGCAGAAAGGGTTCCGGATATTGCTTCAGCCGGGCTTTCGCGTAGCAGTGTTCGTGGGTATTGGCCTGGCCATTTTTCAGCAAATCACCGGGATCAACACCATCATCTATTATTCGCCGGAGATACTCAGGATGTCCGGTTATTCCTCGGCGAAAGCGGCGATCTTCGCCGCCGGAATCATCGGTGTGGTGAATGTTCTGATCACGGTGGTATCTGTTCTTTTGGTGGATCGCCTGGGTCGCCGCTTCTTGCTTCTTTTCGGAACCGCCGGAATGGCGGTGGCGCTCATGGTCGTCGGATTGGCCTTCCATCGGCATACCACCGGCGCTGCCGTCTCTTACGCCATGATCGCTTACGTCATTTTCTTTGGCATCGGCCTGGGCCCCGTGGTGTGGCTGCTGATTTCTGAGATTTACCCAATACGGATTCGCGGCAAGGCGATGTCACTGGCGGTCCTTACCGTATGGGGCGCAAACTGGCTCGTCGCGAGCACGTTCCTTTCCCTTATCCACGGTGCTGGACCCGCCATTACGTTTTGGATTTTCGCTGCTCTCTGTGTACTCGCGTTCGCGTTCTGCTCTGTTTTTGTTCCCGAAACCAAGGGCAAATCCTTGGAAGACATCGAACGGCACTGGGTCCGCTCGGCCGCAAAGCCGCCCGAGTGATAGCTTTCTTGCGCCATTGATGCGCCGGATGGTGCCCGCCGCTCTATGCGTTTCGTTTGACTGGAGAATCAGAGGAACCGTGTGAATTTGGTGTGCCCGAACCGCAATTTTGAAAGTGCGTGCATCCTCCGTCTCAATCGGCTGCTGATCCCGTTCGAGCGCATCCGTAACGACGATCTTGCTTATCGATAGGAGTGGCGAATGGATCGTGCCGGGCCATCCGCAGCAAAACGGCCGGCATGAACGCATGCATCTCACTTTGAAAAAAGAAGCTACCAAACCAGCGGCCGCGAATTTCCTTCAGCAGCAAGCGCGCTTCGATAAGTTCATCGAAGTCTTCAACAAAGAACGACCGCACGAGGCGTTAGACATGAAATGTCCTGCCGATGTCTACACGGCCTCCACTCGCCCGTACCAGGGGTTGCCGGACATCGGTCAGCACCAGATGTAGTTGTGTTGAGTGAAACCTAGTCTCTTCTGCCTATGATTTCCCTCGAGGAATCTTATCGGAGCGGCGCCCACGGTTTAGTGGGTTTTTTCCAGGTTAGCTGTGAGTTGCACTTCCGAGCCGGATTGAACAGTTATCTCTCGGGTCCAATCTGTGTATCCGGCCATCTTCACGACGATCATATGCTTGCCTGAAGCAAGCTTCACCCCGCTGCTTTCCTTTCCATCGCTTCGACTTCGCGGATGAGTGAGTCGGCCTCTTTTTGATTCGAGCGATAAGTAAAAATGACATTGGCGCCCCGCCCTGCAAGATTCAGCGCAGTGTTGCATCCCAGGCCGCGGCTTCCACCAGTGATGATCGCGGCTCTATCCTTCATAGTTCCCACCGTTCGTTTGCCATAGGTGCCCCTTTACCTTTTGCTTTAGTTTCGGCGTTGCGTTTTCTACAGCATGATCTTGCGACATGCGTTTTATACAGTCCAAATCCTTAACGGTGCGATCGGGTCGCGTGCGCGGCCTGTTCAGGTTCGAAATAGGTCCCTCGCTCAAGGTCGGCAATGATCCCCGGCTGCTTCGGTTGCCATTCCAGCTTTTCCTCAGTTAGCTTGCTTGACGCGGGGCAGTCAACACCAACGAAGTGTGCGAGCCATCCAAAATGATGGACGGCCTGCTCGGGCGACTTGCTGACGACCGGCACGTGCAGGCGTCGGCCGATCACGCCAGCGATGTCCTGGAAGGGCACGCCCTCGTCGCCAATGGCGTGGTAGCTCGCTCCCGCGGAACCCTTCTCCAGTACCAGCCTGTAGAGATGAGCAGCATCGAGCCGGTGCACGGCGGGCCAGCGGTTAAGACCGTCACCCACGTACGCTGAATTCCCTTTCTCACGCGCGAGCTTGATGAGAGCCGGAACGAAGCCATGATCGCCGTCCCCATGGACCGATGGAGGAAGACGCAGCACGGAAACGCGCACGCCACGCGAGGCCATTGCTGCCGCCTGTTCCGACTTGCGCGGAAAACTGGGAATGGGCGCATCCTGTTCCGTTGCGAGCGGGCCTTGGCGCTGAATGAGCAGTGTTCCGGAAGTGACGACAAACGGGCGCTCCGAACCCGCGAGCGCATTTCCCAGTGTCTCGATAGCGCGCCTATCCTTCTCGGCAGCAGGCGCATAGTTCGAGAAGTCGTGGATAAAGGCCGTGTGGATCACTCCGTCCGCAGCGACCGCTCCGCTGCGCAAGCTCTCGAGATCTTCCAGCGAACCGCGATGTACATCGGCTCCTGCGGCGGCAATGGGCGCGGCAGCCGCATCCGAGCGAGCAAGGCCGAGCACCTTATGTCCCGCATTTATTAGCTCCCGAACGATCGCGGAGCCGACAAAACCTGTAGCACCAGTTACGAATACACGCATTACGATTTCTCCTTTACTTCACTTCATGACGATGGACAACTTCTCATTCCTAAGCATTAAATCTGACGTCTAAAAAGACTCTCCAACCATTTCTTCACTCTTCTTCCAAAGGGCTTCCGCGTTGGTTGGGTCCACCGCGTATGCTCGAACTCCTTCGCTGACCACGGTGAGGGCGAGGTCCTCTGGGACGATGTTGCCAACGTGGCAGTTCTCGCAGTAACGAGCTCCGATTTCGTCCGCAGGAGCAACTACGCCGGCCCAAACAGATGTCGCAGCACCTTGCGGAATCGTCTTCCACTCGAAAGGCCCTTTGCCTTCCGCAGCACGCTGCGCACTGATCTGATCGACAAGTTTTTGAATTTCGCCGTCGCCGATGTGGCGTCCAAGCTCGGTTTGTATGCCTCCGGGATGCACGGCAGCGGCGCGCACGCCACGCCCGCGATGCCGCTTGTCGAAGCCGACGGAAAAGAGGATGTTTGCGGTCTTTGATCGACCATAGGCGACCCATGGGTCATAAGGTGTCCGCTCAAAGTTGGGATCCTGTAGATCAACGTTGGAGAAACGGTGACCTGCCGAGGACAGGTTGATCAACCGACCTCCGGCGCGGATCAGCGATGCAATCCGGTTCGCGAGGACGAAGTGGCCCAAGTGATTGGTGCCGAACTGCGTCTCGAAGTGGTCCGCGGTGTTGGTAAACGGTGTGGCCATGACGCCCGCGTTGGCGATGACCACATCGAAGGGTTCAGCCTTTTTGAGCAGCTGATCGGCACAAGCGCGCACGCTTTTCAGACTGGCAAGATCAAGCGCAACGAGCTCGAAACTTCCGCCATTGGCATCAGCGTCCTTTCGCACCTGCGCGGTTGCCGTTTCGGCTTTCTTTAGATCCCGCGCCGCGCCCACAACCTGTGCGCCATGCGCGGCGAGTGAGCGCGCCGTCTCTACACCCAGCCCAGCCGAAACGCCGGTAACAAGAACCCGCTTGCCGCGCAGATTAATCCCGGACAAAACATCTTCTGCTGTTGAGGTTGCTCCAAATACGTCCACCATTGTGTTCCCTCCTTGTACTGGCCCGTTCGAGTTCCGTGCCCACGCCACCGGTATTGACGGGCCGCCACGATTTCGATAAAACGGAGAGTGTCTCCGAATCCTTAGATAATCGGAGGCTGTCTCCAGTTACATGGATTTTTGCGATGCCTAAGAAACAATCCCAACCTCCCGGGCGAAAGCGGCGCAGCGACGCGCAGCAGAATCGCGACCGCATTTTGGAAGTGGCCAAGGAGGCGTTCGCCAGGTCGGGCGCAAATGCCAGCTTGGACGACATAGCGAAACAGGCGGAGGTTGGAGCGGGAACTTTATATCGTCACTTTCCTACGCGCGATGCGCTTCTTGAAGCGGTTTATCGCGCCGAGGTAGAGAAGCTGGCTGCAGCAGAGCGGGAGCTTTCCGCGAAATTGCCTCCCGTCGAGGCGTTGCGAGGATGGATGTTGCTCTTCGTTGACTATATCGCGGCCAAGCAGATCATCGCCTCAGCGCTGCATACGCTCGTTGGAGGGCCCTCGAAAGTATACGAAGGTTCCCGCTCCCAGATCCAAGGAGCCATCGAAACGCTGGTGCACCGTGCAATCAAAAGCGGCGACATACGTAGGGACCTCGACCCATTCGATTTACTTCGCGCGCTGATTGGCGTCTCTAACGTAGCCACCGGCCCCGATTGGCAGGAAAGTGCCAGGAGACTCGTGGAAATCCTGGTCAAAGGTTCGCGGCCAACGAAGTAGAGTCCAAGCAAGATCTTAGCATCTTGTTGATTTGCCGCGCCTTAGCTATTTCTTGATAGTCAGTTTATGGTCTTGTTCGGCGCCAGTTGTTCCCAAGTTTTGGGGTGAACCCCTAAGCTGGCACAGTTTTTTTGGACACAGCTTCCGCTTTTGACCCGACCCCTTTTTTGAGACAGTTCAAGCGTTTTCACTCCATTCTTTCGGCAGTCTGCACCCAAATCCCCGACACCGAGACTTATGCTTTATGCTGATTAGTTTGCCTGACAGGCAAACAGTTTGACACATAACATCATATTCTTATACTTTGTGCATAGCAGTTTGCTTCCTGGGCGAACGAATGCGCACAAACCATAATTCGAACCTGAAAACGAGCCGCAATCGCATGGCGAGTCTTTTGATGGCTCTCTACGATTCGGGACGTACTACGTTCACGACGGCAGAGGCCGCCCGACTGATCGGTCTTACGATTCCGCTCGCCAGCAGTCTGCTTCACAAGGCTCGAAAGCGAGGGATTCTCACCCAGCTCAAACGCGGGCTCTTCGTGATTGTGCCGCCGGAGCTTGGACGCTCGGCCGAATACGCGGGAAATCCCTACTTGATTGCGCGCTATTTGGTGGACGGTGTCCCGTATTTCCTTTCCCACGCCTCCGCGATGGAACTTCATCGTATGGTGACACAGCCGCAGCTTGTCATTTTCGTATCGAGCACCAAGCGCATTCCCAAACAAACGCTGCTCGGAACCCAATTCCGTTTTGTCCTGCTGAAGCCCAATGGTCTTTTTGGTACCGCGAAGCACTGGGTCACAAAACAAGAATCGGTCGAAATCAGTGACCTCGAACGCACGGTCCTCGACGGTCTCCGTCACCCCGATTATTGCGGCGGAATCACCGATGTTGCCGAAGGTCTCTGGATGCGCCATGCCGACATGAGCGTCGCGAAACTCCTCGACTACGCGCATCGGCTTGGTGTCGGTTCCGTCTACCGTCGCCTGGGATATCTCTTAGAACTCTTTCGCATCGGCACGCCGGCGGAACTCCAATCGCTGCGCGACGCTTTGACCGAGGCTTACGTTCCTCTCGATCCCTCGTTGCCACGGGAAGGCTCACACGTTGCCAAATGGCGCCTGCAACTGAACATTCCCGCCGAGGAACTGCTCTCGGTACGGAGCACTTGATTGATCGCCCAGCGAAATATCTCCCTGCTCTCCAATCGGCTTGCTGCCGGCGGAGGACTGCGCATTCGCGAAGGTGGCTTAACGAGATAGGTTAACTATAAAAATAATCTAAAATACTACTTGACAGGTCAAGTTAATTAACTAATATGGTTAATAGACTGAAGGCGTATCCAGAAATACTTAACCTATGACAGTTATCTGAATCACCCCTTTGGCATCGAGAACCAAGGAGAGTGTCATGTTTGCACGCAAAGTTCACATCCATCTGAAGCCCAATAGTGTTGCGGAGTTTACCCAGAGCCTGGAGAAGGACATCCTTCCGCTGCTTCGAAAACAAAAAGGATTCCAGGACGAAATCACCTTCGTTGGCGCGGGCGGCAGGGAAGCGTTCGCGATCAGCTTGTGGGACAAAGCCGAGAATGCCGAGACTTACAGCCGTGGAACCTATCCAGAAGTGACAAAGATCCTCGCGAGGGTAGTTGATGGAGCACCTCAGGTTGAAACCTATGACGTCGCTAACTCGACGTTTCACAAGATCGCCGCTGCCGCAACAGCCTAACGCAGGCAAGTCTTTTTTGTTCGGAGGGGGCGGGTCAAGTCCCCTCCCCGTACTCGTCCGACGAAGCGTGAACTCGATGGCGAAACGAGGTTGCCGATGGTCCGGAAATTATGGAATGGATGTCCATTGCTGCGTTGCTCTTCGCGGTGACATGGGGCTGCTTCACGAGTTACTAACTACCGGTGGGCTTTGTGGTTTGCGGGGGCACTCGCGTGGGGGTCCTGGCTTTCCTCAAACACGAGATGAAGACTCACTATGACATCGATAACAGCTCCAGCCCGGCGAGGCGAGTCACTGTGAAGCTGCGAGCGTGACAGTCCTGAGCGACCCCGAGAACGCGGTGCAGATGCTAATGCCAGACACAATCAATACGAGACCCAAAAGGATCAAGGAAGGCGCTCTTTTGCCGGAACCTGTGCGACTTGAGAGCGAGCCCTGGACCTCTTTCTACATGGCCGGTGAAATTATTCGAGAATTCAGGAAGCAGGAAAACGAACGGGTCAGTGCCACTGCAATGAAAAATGACATGAGGAAGGCGGCTTGAAGGACCACCGATTATAAAGATTGAGTCCAAGGGAAACATCTCACTGCCGCCGACAGTTGCTGCCAAACAATGTGCCGCGGTAGATGCAGAGAAAGAGCAAAAATGCCAGACACCATCAAGGGGGGAACCATCCTGATTAAGGAGGGCACACCCTTGCCGGAAGTCCTGCGAATCGAAAGTGAGCCCTGCGCACCTGGCTGGAGATTAGTCAAAAATCTCGATGGGCACAGATTCGGTCGAAAAATCCACGATGCGGGCTGGACATTCTCCTGGCGGCCCGGTGAAATCGGAGCGACCGTCTTCGGTCTTGACGAACAAAAGACCCTCCGCAGGGCAATAGAGCAAATCCTGGTGCACTCAGAGTCGCCGGAATTTAACTCCTTGGAAATCATGCGAGTGGCCTCGGAGGCCTCGAAACGTTTTTTGGGAGTTCGCTATGTGACTGTCTCAGCTCAGTCACGAGATATTCAGGAAAGCGCGCCTCTTTTCGGGGCCAGCGATCTTCCGGTCAGGAACCGCACAAGATCGGCTGCCGCTTGAACCAAAGCAGAGGCCTTGCAAGGGGCAACGTATTGCATCAGGGAGAAACGATCGCACGGATTGAAGTGGAAACATTTTTGAATCTTTAAGATTTCGTAGGGGAGGTGTTCACATGAAAATGATGCGCAGTGTGGGCATTTCCCTCGCTATGACCCTGCTTTCAGCTCCTTTAGTTGGCGGCCAGGATCTTTCCAAATATAGAGACTTCCGGCTGGGAATGAGTCTGCCCGAACTATCAAGCCAGGTTGACCTAAGGCCGCTGCGGACAAAGCTGATCCAAAAGCATCCAGCGGTAATTCAAGAGTTGACGTGTTGGCCGGGCGGCTTTGCTGACTATTCGCGGCAAACAGATTCGGTTTGGCAGATTTTCGTCAGCTTCTACAAAGGCAAGCTCTTCAGGATTTTGGTGACCTATGATCAGGACGCAACACGTGGGTTAACTGCCGAGGACATGGTAGAAGTCATCTCAACAAAGTACGGAGCTGCAACAAAGCCTGTTGGCGAAATCAGTTTCCCAACTAACGAATTGTATAGGTCGGCGCAAAAGGTCCTCGCCCGCTGGGAAGATTCGGATTACTCGATAAACCTTGTCCGTTCTAGAGTTCTGAACTCCTTTGCGCTTGTCATGTTTTCGAAACGGCTGGATGCACAAGCTGAGGCAGCGATTGCCAAATCTTTGAACATGGATGGGCCAGAGGATCCGCAGAAAGAAATCGACCGCCAGAATAAAGAGAACGATGACCTCGAAGCAGCGCGACAGAAGAACCGGAAGATTTTTCACCCGTAGTGTTGGCATAGAGCCACAAAGAGTTGGTTGTTTTAGTTTCTGGGATGGATTAAACGGAGGTCAAAGAAATGACTGTCAATATCACACCACTGCATGACCGGGTTCTCGTACGCAGGCTGGAAGAGAAAGAAACCGCCAAGGGAGGGATCATTATCCCCGATACAGCTAAAGAAAAGCCCCAAGAGGGCGAAGTAATGGCCGTCGGTGCCGGCAAGATGGAAAAGGGCCATCGCGTTCCACCCGATGTGAGGGTCGGCGACCGTATCTTGGTCGGCAAGTACAACGGCAACGAAATCAAGATCGACGGACAGGAATATCTAATCCTCCGCGAGGAGGAAATTCTGGCGAAAGTCAGCGGAATTGCCAAGGCAGCATCCGGCAAGAAGTAGTAGCTCCTATCCGAGAGCATTGGACGTAGGGGAAAGTTCGATCACCTAGGAGGGTGAAGGTTATATGGCAAAGCAAATTGTAACTGGTGAGAATTCACGTCAGGCGATTTTGCGCGGCGTAAACATTTTGGCTGACGCGGTAAAGATCACGCTCGGCCCAAAGGGGCGCAATGCGGTGATCGAGAAGAAGTTCGGGGCACCCATCATCACAAAAGACGGGGTGACCGTGGCAAAGGAGATCGAGCTGCAGGACCCGCTCGAGAACATGGGTGCACAGATGGTGCGTGAGGTTGCGTCCAAAACCTCGGATGTGGCTGGCGATGGCACCACGACCGCGACAGTGCTGGCCCAGGCAATCTTCCGTGAGGGTGTGCGAACGGTTGCCGCAGGTGCCAGCCCGATGGCACTCAAGCGCGGCATCGATAAAGCCGTGGAAGTGGCCGTGGCAGAGATCAAAAGACTTTCCCGCGAAGTGAAAGGCGACATGATCGCGCAGGTCGGCACAATCAGTGCCAACACCGACAAACAAGTTGGCAGCATCATCGCGGAAGCCATGAAGAAAGTGGGCAAGGATGGCGTCATCACCGTGGAGGAGTCCAAAACGATGGAGACCACTCTCGAAGTGGTCGAAGGTATGCAATTCGACCGTGGTTACCTATCGCCGTATTTCGTCACCGATCCGGAGCGCATGGAGTGCATCTTTGAAGATGTTCGCATTCTGATCCATGAAAAGAAGATCAGCTCGATGAAGGACCTGCTGCCGTTGCTCGAGCAGGTTGCCAAGCTCGGCAAACCCCTGCTGATCATCGCCGAGGACGTCGAAGGAGAAGCCCTCGCGACTCTGGTCGTGAACAAGCTGCGCGGCACCCTGCAGTGCGCCGCGGTGAAAGCCCCGGGCTTCGGTGATCGCCGCAAGGCCATGCTGGAGGACATTGCCATCCTCACCGGTGGGAAGGCCATCACCGAGGAACTCGGAATAAAACTCGAAAACATGAAGATTGAGGACTTGGGTAGCGCCAAGAAGGTGACCATAGACAAAGACAACACAACGATCGTCGCGGGTGCTGGCAAGACCAGCGAGATCGAGGGCCGAATCAAGCAACTCCGTACGCAGATCGAAGAGACTACATCGGATTACGAAAAGGAGAAGCTCCAGGAGCGCCTAGCTAAGCTCGTCGGCGGGGTCGCAGTAATTAAGGTGGGCGCGGCAACCGAAACAGAGTTGAAAGAGAAAAAGGCTCGCGTCGAGGACGCCATGCATGCCACCCGCGCCGCGGTTGAGGAAGGCATCGTCGCCGGCGGCGGTACTGCCCTTCTGCGCTGCTTGCCAGCTCTCGAAAAGCTCAGGCTCCACGACGATGAAGCCATCGGGGTAAACATCCTAAAGCGTGCGCTCGAAGAACCTTTGCGTCAGATCGCGCAAAACGCCGGGCACGAAGGCGCTTTGGTTTTAGGACGCGTGCGCGAATCGAAGGATGAAAACTTTGGCTTCAACGCAGAGACTGGTGAGTTCGGCGACCTGGTCAAGGCCGGTGTGATTGATCCAGCCAAAGTCACTCGTCTCGCACTCCAGAACGCTGCGTCCATCGTCTCATTGATGCTAACTACAGAAGTCCTGATCGCCGACTTTAAGGGAGAAGAACAGATGGTCGCAGCTGGCGCAGGAGGCTATGGCGGGGGGATGGGAGGATCGTACTGAACACTTCTCGGTTCGATCGCCCCTGCCCTCAGTTGATAGGGAGCTGTTAGGTGTGGGTCGTCGAATCCAAACTCCTGATGAACGCGAAGATACCGAAGGGTTCGAACATAGGAAGAGATTAGCGAGGCGGCGGGAGCCAGTCCGTTCGAAAGAGCACCGATTCCTGAGGCCGCTATCTTCCCGGCGATGCTGCGTTCGCTTTGTCGGGCTTCACGCCGGCTGCTACCTTGGGCAGGAAAATTTCGAGCAGTTCGTTCTTAAGGGTCGCAGTTGTCGTGGATGGATCGACATCGAACGGTAAGTCGCGCACTCGGAAGATGTGCCGCGGCTTGCTCTCCGTAAGAGTCCCCTCGCGGTGAGAACGACTGAACTCTACGTCTTTTTCACCGCTCACAATTAACCGGCGCGGCTCGATGCTGATTTTCAGCTGTTCAGGAGTGAACGAACCCGGCAGCATAACTCGTAGAATGATTGCTTCTTTTGATTCATCCATCTCATATCGGCAAAGATAGATAAGTTGCCTCTCAGCCTGAATCCAATCGTCAACATCATGGCCGGGTAGACAGCCCCGGCGTTGAAATAGCTCGTGGGCGCGAACAGCAATCATGTCGTGTATTTTATTCTCTAAGCCAACCAAGTCATGTGCAGGGACAAGCTTCACAGGTTTAACGGAGTCGTGCTGCATACTTCACCTCTCACTGCTTAAACTTTTCGGGAGGTTTGAAGTGATTGTCCTCCTGCGTTTTGTGGGATGCAAGCGGACATCGCCCGAGGATACGGAACCCGGAAATACGGCGGTGAAGATTTTTTTTCTGTCCACAATTACGGATAGCGTCACTCCGTGCCAGCAGCCGACCGCCAGTAGCTGAAGCTTTCTTCTGAAATTCGCGACCTGGGCGCCGCAAATTCCTTCCCGTAGAGGCCTTCCAGACAACGGAACGACGCGCGGGCTTCTTCTTCCAGGCCCAAGAGCCGCAGCGATTTCAAGACACGCGTGATCCGCAGGTGATTGTGATTCGACGGGGTCAGCCAGTTTTGCGCCCGCTCCGTAAAATCAGCGGTCGGCACTACGCGGAGCGGTTCGTCTTCCAGGAGACGAAAGTCGAGAAAGGCAAGCATCCGCACGAATGAGGCTCTAAGGCTCCGGCCGAGCTCGGGGTTCAACGTGTTGTTCGCCCTAATGTTCGATGTTCCGGCAGGGGCCGGTCTGTGGCTGCGGGAAGAGCGCATGCGGAATTTGCTGCGTTAGTGGCCTTCCACTGTTCCGGGTTATCTCGTCTTCAGCCTCAATTCAGTGTTTGTCCAGGAGGGGCGCTGATAACACACCCGATGGCTTTCAATACCTGGACGGTATAGTTAGCGGACCTCACCAAGCGAAGCTGACAATCACTCCAGTTCACGTCCTGCCAAAAAGTATCTCCCCCGCCATACACTACTTCGCAACCGTCGAACGCACAGTTCACCAAGGATTTTCCGTCAAGTTCAACCGTCTCCCCTTTACCGAATCGACGATTTTCGATCTTTTCTAGCCCCACGTTCGCTCGTTGAAGTCACGGAAGCCCTCTTGGATGGTCGAACATAAAGCCCGGGGACTATCCCGATCGCACGACCGTGTCGTTCGCTATTTTAACTCGCTGGCACGAAAAGTCCGATGCAGATTGAACCGCCCTGATCTATTGCTGCGGGACTCTCGGAGGAAGAAATGTTCAGGCCCTCAGTGCGATGCTGAGTGACGTCGCGACCCGAAACTAGCCAGGGCTTGGGCTTCGTCGTCAAAGCTTGGGATAATGTCCAGCAGGTGAAATACAGTCAGCACCTGCAGCACCCGACCGACCGGGCATAGCAGTTTTAGGTCGCCGCCGTGCCGCTTGAGGGAAACGTACGTCTCTATAATGATGCTGACGCCAGAACTGTCAACCTGCGACAGGTCGCCTATATTCAACAATAGCTTGCGCACACCCCCGACAACCAGTTCTTTTAGATGGCTGCTCAATAGCTCGCTCTCGCCGCCCATGACAGTCGATCTTCCCTGAAGGTCCACTATGGTGACATCGCTGGATTCACGGATTGATACATGAAGGCCCATAAGGTCTTTTGTTCGATGCGGCATGGCGGTGTTCGTTACTTCACCGGGAAGACCAAGCCGCCATAAGAGGTTAGTTACACTGCGAATGGCAGATTGGTATTCCAGCACGGCGTTGGCTACGATTCCGCGAAGCTATTCGATTCCGTGCGCGGCCTTGCCGGCCTGCGCTAGTTGAGGTAGGTCTAATTTGCTTATTGCGGACAAGCTTGTGAGGGCGACGTGAGATTGTTGCCGGGATAGCTGTAGTCTCCATCAAAAGCGCTCGAAGGACTCTCACGACTGAACCATTGAAGCAGGGCTTCCGTTTGCGGGTGATAGAGAAAACCATCGATCATGACCGGGAAACTGGCGTTAAGAAGATTTTCAATAGGATCTCCGGTCTCCAAAACGTTGGAACAATTTCCCGGAGGGAAGCCCGGAAACTGCCAGGAAGGGACAACGTTACCGCCGAAGGGATCATTGTAAACCTCGGTGAGCTCGTGACTGAGCGCGAACACGTCGGCAAATAGTGTGGAATCGCCCGAAAGATCATTGGCAACAGCAGCGTCAAGCCAAGTGGCAAAGGTGAGGAGCTGGACGAAAACGGTGTTGCCCCGCTGGCCGGTCTCAAACGCGGTATGAAAGCCGCCGACGCAGCAAGTGCCGGAGACAAAGTCGGCGTACACGGTGTTGTGAGTAACGAAAATGGGTATCTCGTCGACGTGCAGGTCTTCCGTCTGCACCAGCGTGTTCAATTGCGAGTTGAGGAAGTTGACGTCCACGACAGCGAAAATGTTGGTGCCATCGCTAAAGACTTGGGAAGAGCCGATGGGCACCTCGACCGTGATCGGTGTGAACTGCCGGGGGCGTTCCAGGAGGGTGTGCCAGGCATCGTCAGAATCGTTCCCGTGCGGATCCTTCAATACCTTGAAAAATTCCGCCCGCTGAACAGCATCACTGAACTGCGTGTGGCCGGTGGTGTAGGGAAAGCGTTCGAAATCCGGACCGTTCAGGAGGTTTTTGGTGATCGTTGTTGCGTCGATGAAGATATTGTTCCCATTGTTGTCCACAAACTCGTCAAAGAAGAAAGAGATCGCGAGATACGAAGTTTCAATCCGCGTGGTTCCTCCCGCCTGTGGGCGATGCCCCAGCATGGTGTAGGGAAAGGTCTGATTTTGAAAGGTAAGCGAACCGTTAAAAAACGGAACGGACCTGATGATGATTGGCTGGACCGGCGCGCCTTGGACCGCCGCTCGAGTCGACGCCGACAGCGTGCTGCTCGAGGGATGCCTGGCGGAGATAGAGCCTTTGATAAAATTGCGAACTTGACTCGCATCCAGCGGATGACGAGTGGTTCCCGCTGAGCCTTGCAGGTTTTGCCCGAAAGCTGCGCTGCCCGCGGCCAAACAGAACGCAGAAAGAGTCAGTGAGAGGGAAAGTCTATTCATCGCAGACCTCGTTTTTCGATTTTGTGCGAGCGCGCGGGCCAACGACTTCGCGAGAAACTCTGAAGCAAAGAAACGTTGTAGTCAACTGCTCAATTGTAACAAACATAAAAAGGGAGTCCGAAAACGTTCCCCCTTTGAAACTGAACAACGCCTATGGTGGCAAGCTCACTACCGGGAAATATTTGTCGCAACCATCATCACGGACTCTTCCTTCTCGTGGTTCTGGGCGAGCCGGACTTAAGAGTTTTTATTTTTTGCGACCTATACCCACTTCCTGGCATTGGCCGGGGGCCTGGGAACCACGTATTGGTTACCTACTTTCGTGAAACGACTCACCGGCTTGCCCATCCATGAAGTGACGTTGCTCGTCATGGTTCCCACGCTGCTAGGCATCCTGGGAATCCTTCTCAATGGCTGGCACGCGGACAAAACCTCTGAACGCCGCCTGCATACCGCCATTCCGCTTCTCGTGGCAGGAGCCTTGTACGCTTTAGCGATGCTGATGCGCCATAATGTTTATGCCGCAATCCCACTCGTCCTGTTGGGCTTTGCATTTTATTTCCCCTACTACCCCACTTTCTGGTCCATCCCCACTCTCATCCTCACTGAATCGGCAGCCGCCGCCACTTTCGGTCTGATCAATTCCGTGGGACAACTCGGCGGACTTGCTGGCCCATATATCATCGGCCGTCTCAACCGATCACACCCACTCGCTCACTGCCAGCATCGCATTCATAGCCCTGTTATGCCTCGCATCAGGATCCATAATCCTCAGTCTGCGCACTCGCGATCCGGTTTCTCCGATAAGGAGGCAAAGCGTAGCGAAAAGCTTGGGCTGGTCTGAAATAGAAGGGAGGAATGAAGAAATTCCGACGTTTTCACACCCTAATTTGAGCCATGTCTTGAAAAGCAGAGATGGCCTCAAATCAGGAATGGGAGGCCAAGAGCGGCCTCCACTCCTTACCGAAGGTGCTTTGCATTTGCCTAGCGCCTGGGGCCTAACGCCTTGGGCCTGATTTATGGCCCTCCACTCCGTAGGGAATTGATTCGCGCTTCGAAAGAGCAAATGGCAGAATCAGGACACCAGAAACGCAGAAGAAGATATGGAGTCTCAGGGGAAACCAATGCAGCGAAAGATTCTCAGGACGATCGCATTAGCAAGCTTTGCGTCGGTTGTCGGGCTCGGCGCAGCGTGGCAGGCGCAAGCACAGGACGTCAAAGCACCATATCCGAGCATGGCGCCGCTTGATCAATACCTGATGGAGCGAAATGCCGAGATAGCGCTGGCGCGGAGCGCTGCCCCGGAATCCATCTCACGGGATGCCGAGGTCAGGGTCCTCGGACGGCATGGTTACGAAGCGGCCGTCAAAGGCAAGAATGGTTTCGTTTGCCTCGTGGAGCGATCGTGGATGTCTCCGTTTGACTTTCCGCAGTTCTGGAACCCCAAGATGCGAGGTCCGATTTGTTTCAATCCCCCCGCTGTGCGATCCATTCTGCCACTCACTTTCAAGAGGACGGAGTTGGTATTAGCCGGACTCTCCAAATCTCAGATTATCGACGGCATCAAGGCATTCGATGTGAAAGAGCTGCCCGCCCTGGAACCTGGCGCAATGTGCTACATGATGTCGAAACAAGGATACCTTAACGACTCCGCCAGGCATTGGGTTCCTCATCTGATGTTTTACGTCCCGCTTACAGATCCGAAATCTTGGGGAGCGGATCTGCTGGGCTCTCCAGTTATGTTGAATCCACAATTTCAAGGTGCTCCGGAGCCAATAACCGAGTTCATGGTCCTGGTGCCCAACTGGTCAGACGGAACAGCTGCACGTTAAGGATGCGCACTGAGGCCGGTGTAACCTACGAAACCGTATTCCGTCAGAACCGAACTCCAGACCTCTACCTAATTAAGGTAGCGTTCAGGCGAGATAGGGAACGGTTTACATGACCGTTGCAGGCGCCAGACGGTTTCAGGGAATCCGCCCACAAAGCGCATATATATAGAAGCTAGGCGTCTCCCAGGAAGAATTCGCGGATATGTGCAGGCTGGATCGTACCTACATTGGCGGGATTGAGCGTGGCGAGCCAAACGTGGCCCTGGTCAATATCGAGAAGATCGCCAAAGGCTTCCGCATCTCACTGATGGAAATGTTTCGGGGCGTCTAACGGCATGCCGATGGAAGAGCTCAGCGTGGCTGGGTGGCAGCGGGGTGGCTTTCAGCTGGTTTCGTTCCAATTGCTGGTAGTTTTGCCGTACAGGTTTGTATCGCCTCTTCAAGAGCCATGATGTCGGCGTCAAAACAGTAGAACCCAACGCGCCATTCTCCGTGGCCTTCCGCTTCGGAAATACGCAGCACCCCGAAGTCCACTTTACTGTTCTCGGTCATCGTAGGGAAATCCATTCCGACGTAATGAGCCGAACGCAATTTCAATAGGCTGCCGACCTCTTCAGATGACAACACAGCGCGCAACATTCCCGGACCTTTGTTAATTGCGTGGCAAAAGTAGATATTTGGCATGACCTCATCAGTTTGACGGACGCATCACGGAGGCGCATATAGTACGGTGATTTTTGGGTGGCCCGATTCGCAACATAGCAGGAGCCGAATTGACTTCAATAATATTTATCTTCGAGAAAGGTCGATCTCACCGTAGCGCTGCGGCGCATGCAGTACTTCTCTTTTTTCAGAAATCCCCATACGGGCCACAAGGAGAAAAAGAGCATCTTTTTCGAGAGAATATGGCTAAAGCAAACAAAGCCACACGCATAGTGAGGATGGACAGGATTCAAACTCCACCAAGACTGGATAGCAGAGACGCACATATATATTAGCTCACTCTTGACAACTTCACATATTGTGAAGTAGGATCAGAAAGTGCACATCGTGACGAAGAAGCATCTGAAAGAGGCAAGCGAGGACTATCCGGAAGCGGCGAACGAGATTGAGGCATGGGTAGCAATCGTCGAAGAGGTGAGATGGCACAATTTTCCGGAGGTTCGCGGCACGTTCGAAGACGCCGACAATGTGAAGGGATATGTGATTTTCAATATTCGGCAGAATCGGTACAGACTCGTCACCGTGATTCACTATGCGAAAACGACGAAGGAGAGACGCACGGAAGGTCACGTTTACATCCGATCCTTTTTGACGCATAAAGAGCACGACAATCCCGCAAATTGGGACAGGAGATTTGGAACAAAATGAGCACAGTGTTAGCAGACCCGGCAAAAATGATCGCAAAGGGAGCGCCCCATGTCATCCACAATGACAAGGAACTGGAGGCGTATACGAGTGCCCTTTTCGAATTGACTGCTTTAGAAAATCCATCTCGCTCCCAAGAAGAAGCCATCGAACTTCTGACATTGCTGATCGAGCGCTACGAGGAAACGCATTATCCGATTCCGGCGGCGAATGCAGTTTCAGTCGTACGCTTTCTGCTCGAACAACAGCACCTAACGCAACGTGATCTGATCCCACAATTCGGGTCGGAAAGCGCCGTCTCGATGTTTCTAGCTAAGCAACGGAAACTCACTTTGGACCAGGTGCGGAAACTGAGCGCACGCTTCAAACTTCCTGCTGACGTTTTTGTCCGCCACCGATAGACCTTCTCCCCCTTTGGCGCGCTAGCGCATATACCTGTCGCCTTCGCCGTTCGCCTCCCCCCTGTGGCGCAGATGCGCATAAAGATTTTCTCCACGACGTTGTCTTTATTGTGAGATATTCCTTTCTCGATGGCCTAATGCCTATGGCCTCTGGCCTGCTTTTAGGGCCTGTGGCCTGCTTAAACGAATATTCGCCTCACAAAGGAGTGTTATGCCCAGAAAAATCGATCCGCTCAATAAAAAGCATTACGGTGCGGTAACGGCAATGCTAACGGTGACCGATGTGAAAGCCGCGGCCGCTTTTTATCAAAAGGCATTCGGCTTTGCCAAACGAGGGATCATGAATGGTCCAGACGGCAAGGCGATCCACGCCGAGCTGACACTCCGCGGCACAACATTAATGTTGGGGCCGGAAATGGCGCAGATGGGTTCCCGCAGCGCGAAAGCAATCGGAGCCTCGCCGACAAGTTTGTATCTGCTGACGGAGAACGTGGACAAGACGGTTGCCAAGGCTGTAAAGCTCGGCGCCACAGCTAAGGGACCCGTGATGGATATGTTTTGGGGCGACCGCTGTGGTGCCGTTATCGATCCCGAGGGATACATTTGGATGGTCGCCACCCACCGTGCAGAACCCACACCTAAGGAAATGAAACAGAAGATGAAGGAACAGATGGCCACCCCACAAGCGGCCCGCGCTGCGAGTGGCTCATAGGAAGAGCGCTAGATTCTCCAAAGTTTCTGGGGGAGCGTTCGTGGTTCTTGTCCTCTCGTTTCGGCCTTCTCTTTCGCCTGTGGTGCGAAGCGCATAAAGCGGCCCCAACGGAAGACAAGCCCCGACGTTTGAGCCGTTGATTGGAGCAGCGCCTGGGATCTTCGGCGCTAGTCTTGCTAATCCTTTATATGTGGGGTGCCCACAGCTTTTCCCTTCTGTGGCTATCTTGCCGTTCGCAGAACATCAAGCAGGCCACATTACGGCAGCGCATTATGGAAGATCTCGACTACCAGATTTAGCCCAACGCGGAGTAACATGGTCCGCTCAGAGTGGACATCGGACCTCAGACGTCAGAACTCAGACGAAGGACCGCTGGAGATACTGCAGCCTGAAATCGAATGTCGAGGGATGAGATCCGTTCTTCCCGGAGGATCGCCAGGTGAAATGGACTATCCCTGCTGTTCTTCTACTTCTGCTCGTTCCATTCTGTTTGGCCGCTGACAAAAAAGAGGAAGAACCGAAACCCGCGCAGTCCATCGACGAACTCCGCCAGCAGATCGAAAAAATCCTCAAGGACACTCACACCAATGGAGTATCGGTCGCAATCGTTCATAAAGACGGGCCGGAGTGGGTTACGGGCCTTGGCATGGCCGACCTGGCGAGTAATCGTCCCGCCACCGCGGACACGTTGTTCCGCATTGGTTCCACGTCAAAGGCTTTCGCTTCGCTCTCCATACTGCTGCTGGCCGATCAGGGCAAACTTTCTCTCGAAGATCCTGTTCACAAGCTCGCTCCCGATGTCTGGTTTGAAAATCACTGGGAATCTACGGATCCTGTGCGCGTCGTGAACCTGCTTGAACACACTACCGGCTGGGACGACCTTCGCCTTCGCGAATACGCGAAGCAAGCCCCCGATTCCATGAGCGTGCGTGAGGGCCTCGACTACGACCATCACTCGCGCACATCACGCTGGCGTCCCGGGACGCGCATGGCCTATTGCAACGCAGGTCCGGCGGTCGCTGCCTACGTGGTCGAGAAAATAACGGGCCAGCGGTTCGAAGACTTTGTGCAGCAGAATCTTTTCAATCCTATTGGGATGAAGACCGCGACATACTTCGAGCCTGCTCCCGGTACGGCGACCACGCTTTATCACCCCGACGGCAAGACTCCTTTTCCATACGGGCACATCATCATGCGCCCGGCCGGGGCCATCAACGCGTCCGCCAACGACATGGCTGCGTATCTGCAGTTCTATCTCAATCGCGGCGCGGCGAATGGAAAGCAGGTGGTCCCCTCCCCCGACATCGATCGTATGGAGAGTCCCAAGAGCACCTGGGCCGCCAAAGAGGGTTTGAAAGCCGGATACGGCCTCAGCAATTTCTGGAGCGTTGAAGATGGCTTCGTCTACCACGGCCACGACGGCGGAGTCGATGGAGGCCTGACCGACATATCCTACATGCCTGACTACGGCGTCGGATATTTTTTCAGCATCAACAGCGAAAGTGGGGATGCCTTCGAAAAAGTAGGCAAAGCGGTCCGGGCTTACATTACGCACAGCCTGCAGAGACCGCTGGTGCCGCCAGTCGCCCAGTTATCCGTCAATGCAGCGGACTACGCTGGATGGTATGAGCCCGATTCCCCTCGCACCGAACTCTCACATTTTCTTGGACGCCTCGTGCGTCTGAGCCGGGT
>Ga0210384_10002639_pt1 | contig 21695 bp, 19 predicted proteins | sample IncBWH2MmetaG_FD_160574 | JGI IMG/M metagenome (GOLD analysis project Ga0210384, IMG submission 160574) | Forest soil microbial communities from Barre Woods Harvard Forest LTER site, Petersham, Massachusetts, United States - Inc-BW-H-2-M | ecosystem: Environmental > Terrestrial > Soil >...
CCGCGGGTGGCGGCGCGCGATTGTCAACCGGTGCGGCAGCCGTCTTGGCGCCCGCGACGGACGCATTGGAGGCGGAGGGATCTTCGAGGCCCGGCTCCTTGCCCGCCGACGCCGGCGCAACCGGCGTCGTGACAAGGCGATCGCCTTTCAATGTGCGATCGACGCTGGGAAAATCGGATGCCTGATAGCGCGGCGGCGTCTGCATGATCGGGTTGCGCGTCACCGAACCCGTGATGTCGATGCCCTGGTTGTCGAGGCTTGCCAGCCGATAGGTCGCGGATTGCGGCGTGGACGTTCCGATCGGGCGGCCGAAGCTGTAGGTGGCGAGCTGGATCGAGCTTGCGGCGGAGAACACGCGCTTCTGCCAGCGCTCGGCGACGCCCGGCTGCCGGGCCAGCAGTGAGGCGATATCCTGATATCCGATCTCTGTCGGCATCAATGCGAAGACGCAGAGACCGATTCCGAAGGACGCAAAACGCGCGCCCTTCGGATGGTTACGCAACACTAACATCGATACGCTCACGCAACGCTTACAAAGCTGAAGGTCGAATGCAGTACATCCGTGCAATTCGATCTTTTTTGGTAGTATCGAATTTAGGTTGCCGCGGGGTTAATCGGCGTTGCGCGCGCGACACACGCAAGCAATCCGCGCGTTTAGCGCGTTTCGATCGAAAACGTTGGTAAATGGCGCCTCCATCGAAACGGTAAATATCCGGTCAACGGAAATGATGAAGAAATTGGCGCACCAATATCTTCGCGCGTCATTCCGGGGCGCGAGTGGAACGAGCGAACCCGGAACCTCGAGATTCCGGGTCTGGTCCTGCGGACCATCCCGGAATGACGGGGTTCTACGCCTGGCTGACGACGCTCTTGCCGAGCGCGGCCTGCGCCGCCGCAAGCCTTGCGATCGGCACGCGGTAGGGCGAGCACGAGACGTAATCGAGGCCGATCTCGTGGCAGAACGCGACGGAGGCGGGATCCCCGCCATGTTCGCCGCAGATGCCGACCTTGAGATCGGGCCGCGTCTTGCGGCCGCGCGCAACGCCGATCTTCACAAGCTCGCCGACGCCGTCGCGATCGACCGAGATGAACGGATCGATCTCCAGAATTCCCTTGGCGATGTAGGTGCCGAGGAATCCGGAAGCATCGTCACGGCTGATGCCATAGGTGGTCTGCGTCAGATCGTTGGTGCCGAACGAGAAGAACTCCGCGGTCTTGGCGACATCGCCGGCCATCAGGCACGCGCGTGGCAGCTCGATCATAGTGCCGACCTGATAACTGAGCTTCGTTCCGGTCTCCTTCATCACCGAGGCCGCGGTGGCGTCGATCCGCGCCTTGACCAGATCGAATTCGGCCTTGGTCGCGATCAGCGGCACCATCACCTCGAGCCCGACCGCTTTCCCCGTACGCTTGCCGGCTTCGACGGCGGCCTCGAAGATGGCGCGCGCCTGCATCTCGGCAATCTCGGGATAGGCGATCGCAAGCCGGCAGCCGCGGAAGCCGAGCATCGGATTGAACTCGGCGAGATCGCGGGCGCGATCGGCGAGCCGCCGCGGATCGGTGTTCATCGCGCGCGCGACTTCCTCGATCTCGTGCTGGGTATGCGGCAGGAATTCGTGCAGCGGCGGATCGAGCAGCCGGATCGTGACCGGCAGTCCCTTCATGATCTCGAACAGCTCGACGAAATCCGCGCGCTGCATCGGCAACAGCTTTGACAGCGCGGCGCGGCGGGTCTGCTCGTCCTCGGCGAGGATCATCTCGCGCACGGTGCGGATGCGGGTCTCTTCGAAGAACATGTGCTCGGTGCGGCAAAGCCCGATGCCCTCGCCGCCGAACTTGATGGCGGTGCGCGCATCGTCAGGCGTATCGGCGTTGGCGCGAACGCCGATCTTGCGGACGGAATCGGCCCAAGCCATTAGCGTGCCGAATTCGCCCGACATTTCCGGCTCGATCATGGGCATCCGGCCAGCCAGCACCTGACCCAAAGAACCATCGATGGTGATGACATCGCCGGTCTTGAAGGTGCGCGGGCCAATACTCATGGTGCCGCGGCCGTAATCGACGCGGATGGTACCGCAGCCGGAGACGCAGGGCTTGCCCATGCCGCGCGCCACCACCGCGGCGTGCGAGGTCATGCCGCCGCGCGTGGTCAGGATACCCTCGGCGGCGTGCATGCCGTGAATGTCTTCCGGCGAGGTCTCGATCCGCACCAAAATGACTTTGCGGCCGTCGGCCTGGAGTTTTGCGGCCTCATCTGACGAGAACACGATCTCGCCGGATGCAGCACCCGGCGAAGCCGGTAGCCCCGTCGCGATCACGTCGCGCTTGGCCGCGGGATCGATGGTCGGATGCAGCAACTGGTCGAGCGAGGCGGGATCGATCCGCGACACCGCCTCCTTCTTGGAGATCAGGCCTTCGTTGGCGAGCTCGACCGCGATGCGCAAGCCGGCCTTGGCCGTTCGCTTGCCGCCGCGGGTCTGCAACATCCACAATTTGCCCTGCTCGACCGTGAATTCCATGTCCTGCATGTCGCGGTAGTGCTTTTCGAGCAGCGTGTAGATCCGAGTCAGCTCCTTGAACGCCTCGGGCATCGCAGTTTCCATCGACGGCTTGTCGGAGCCGGATTCCTTGCGCGCGTCCTCGGTGATGTCCTGCGGCGTGCGGATGCCCGCCACCACATCTTCGCCCTGCGCGTTGATCAGGAACTCGCCGTACAGCTTGCTCTCGCCGGTCGAGGGATTGCGCGTGAACGCAACGCCGGTCGCCGACGTCTCGCCCATATTGCCGAACACCATCGCCTGCACGTTGACCGCGGTACCCCACGATTCCGGAATGTCGTGCAGCCGCCGATAGGTCACCGCGCGCGCGTTCATCCAGGACGAAAACACCGCCCCGATCGCGCCCCACAACTGGTCGTGCGAATCCTGCGGAAAATCATGCCCGGTCTCGCGCGCCACCGCATCCTTGTAGCGGCCGACCAGATCGACCCAGTCGTCGGCGGTCAAATCAGTGTCGAGCGAATAGCCCTGGCTGTCCTTGAAGGTGTCGAGGATGTCCTCGAAATGATGATGCTCGAAACCGAGCACGACGTCGGAATACATCGTGATGAAGCGGCGATAGCTGTCATAGGCGAAGCGGCGATCGCCGGACAATTCGGCGAGCGCCTCGACCGTCTGGTCGTTGAGGCCGAGATTGAGCACGGTATCCATCATGCCGGGCATCGAGGCGCGACCGCCGGAGCGCACCGAAACCAATAGCGGATTTTTGGAATCGCCGAACACCTTGCCGGTCAGCTTGCCAACATGATCCAGCGCCTTTTCGACCTGCGCCTTCAATTCCTTCGGATAGGTTTTGTCGTGCGCGTAGAAATAGGTGCAGACCGAGGTCGGTATCGTGAAACCGGGCGGCACCGGCAGGCCGAGATTGGCCATCTCGGCCAAATTGGCGCCCTTGCCGCCGAGCAGATCGCGCAGGCCAGCTTTGCCTTCCGCCTTGCCGTCACCGAAGGTGAACACCCATTTGCCGGACTTCACCGCCTCGGCCGCAGGCTTTGCCGCGACGACTTTACCCGCAACCTTCGGCGGCGCTTTGGCTGCGCTCTTCTTCAGCGCCGTGCGGGCTGAGGGCGGCGGTGCGGCCTTTGCCCGTACCGGCGCGGATGGCTTTGATTTCGCTGCGATTTTCTTGGGTCTAGCGGCGGCTTTGGCCATGGCTGACAGACAATCCGAAGGAGGGAGGGGAATTGCGCGCCTTACACCATTTTGGGCGGGCCCGCGCAAGCCACAGGGTTCCGGTTTCTGGGCGTTACATGTGGAGCCATCGGAGCAGACCGAGGCCGATCAGGCCGTTGACGATCAGGAATATCGCGACGATCAGGTTGAGAAGCCGCGGCATGATCAGGATCAGCACACCTGCGATAACCGAAATGATCGGTGAGATATGAGCGACAGTCAGGGTCATTGAAACGTCTCCGCGACGGCGATGTTGGGAAATGTCGATTCGAGGATGGGCATCTTAACTTCGCACGCGGTTCCAGCATAGGAGACGCCCATGACTTGAATGAGTTCCACCGGCGAATCACTGGCCGCGAAAATTGCCCAAAATTGCCACTGAAGAGATTGCATTTCTGCGGGAACGATGCGGCGCGCGAGGCATTGGCAGGTTGAGTGCGTGCGGGCGCGAGCTCGCGCGCGCGTTCCCCAGAGCGTTTTCGAGCGAAGTGGATACCGGTTCGCGCAAAGAAAACGCGTCAAAATCTAGAATCAGGGCCTCGGTTCTGATTCTAACAGAACCGAGGCCCTAGAGGAGTTGACCATGCGAAACAGAATACTTGCCATCGCCGCGGTCGCGGCCGCCATCGGCGCACCGGTCGCGGCGCAGGCGCAAAGCGAGATCACCACGGGCGTCGTGCGCGGCGGCACGGTGATCGTCAATGACGATGTCGGTATCGCGGTCGACCAGCGGCCGGCGTTCCGCGAATATATTATTCGCGAGCGCGTGCCGAATTACACCATCCCGGACCGCATAATCGTCGGCGGCGTGCTGCCGGAGACCGGCGTCACCTATTACGACGTGCCGCAGACCTTTGGCGTCACGCCCTACCGCTACACGGTGGTGAACGGCCAGACCGTGCTGGTCGAGCCGCGCACGCGGCGCATCGTCGAGGTGGTCGAGTAAAAATAAAACAAGGAGATATCCGGCCCGCCCTCGCCGCCCCGTTGGCTTGAGCCGGATGTGAAGGCCCTGCCCGGTCTCCCCCGCCCGGGTAGGGCTTTTTTCGCCACGATCATTTCTTGCCACCATCAAAAGTAAAGTGGCGGAAGCTGCGGGGTCAGTCCGAAAACTTTGCCCAGACGTGACGATGCTGCGTGTAGACGGCCTGCGAGGGCTGCGGAAATGCGGGATCGGCAAAGCAGCCGACCGCAACGGCAATCGCCTCGGGGACGCGGCTCGGCTCCCAATAGACCGACGAACCGCAGTTCGGACAAAAATGAAACGTCACGGCAAAGCCGCTATCAGCGGAACGGGTAAACTGTTGTGCCTGCCCTTTCGGTTCAACATCCGCGCGGCGAAAGAATGCCGCGATGCCATGGCTGCTGCCGGTCCGCTTTTGGCATTCAAGGCAATGGCACAATGAAATTCTGGTTGGCTCGCGATGGCACGTCACGCTGAGCTGTCCGCAGGCGCAAGTTGCAAGTCTTGAATTGCCAAGTCTCGACACAGCTAGCCCTCCGCCTTTGTATCAAACCGACAGTTTAGCTCTTCTTTTGCGCCACGAGGCGGTGAATTGTCTTGGCCGAAGAAGCGCTGGTCACCTCCTCCTCCAGCAGCAAAGTCGTCGCCGACAGTTCGGCCAACACCAGCGACGCATCGAAGGCCGCATAGAGCCGGCGATGACCGTCGCGAAGGTCGGCGCCGGCGGTCACGCGCCAGCTCAGATAGAAGATACCGCCGGGCCTTGCGATATCGAGCATGCGGCGGATCGCCGGCGCAATCAGCGCGCGGTCGAGATGCATGATCACGGTCTCGCACAACACATTGTCGTAGGTGTTGGCGGCAATACCCCGCAAATCGGGCAATTCGGCGTGCGAGAACTTCAGGTGCGGGTAGCGCGAGTGCGCTTCAGCCAGCAGGCCATCCGACGCATCAAAACCCTCGGCCGGAAATCCGTTGGCGCTGAGCCAGGCGACCTCGCGGCCGGAACCGCAGCCGATATCGGCGGTGGCGCCGCCCTTGATGAAGAAGCGATTGACGACGTCGTGCAGATCGACCGGCGCCGGCTGCTCGTGCCAGTCCTTCGCAAACGCCGCCGCATCCCGATCGTAGGCGGCAAGCGTTCGACGATCCACAGGACTTAGCCTTCGATTTTGGAAAAGTCGGCAACCGAACGTGTCGCGGCGCGGATTTCGTTCAAGAGTTTCAGGCGATTTTCCCGCACTTTTGGATCGTCGTCATTGACCTTGACCTTGTCGAAGAAGGCATCGACCGCCGGGCGAAGCTTTGCCATTACGCGCATCGCGGCGGCGAAATCTTCTGTTGCCACCGCAGCGTTCGCCTCCGCCTTCACCTGCTCGATCGCTTTCGCCAGCGTCTTTTCCTCGGCGAGCTTGTACAGCGCCGGATTCGGCGCGCCCTCGAAGGTTCGCTTGTCCCTTTTCTCCTCGATCGCAAGAATGTTGCTGGCACGCTTGGTGCCCGCCAGCAGGTTCCTGCCGTCATCGGTGTCGAGGAACTTTCCGAGCGCGTCGACGCGGCGGACCACCATCAGCAAATCGTCTTGGCCCTCGAGCGCGAACACGGCATCGACCAGATCGTGCCGCGCGCCCTGCTCGCGGAGCTGGACCTTTAGGCGATCGGCTAAGAAGGAAAGAAGATCGATACATTTTTGATCGACATTTTTTCCGGTCCAATTCATCAGCCCTTGACCGGGAGCAGACATACCCGCCCCAGACCTACTTGCAATAGATTCAAGTACCACGGCGATATGTTCGTCGAATATTGGTACGAGCTTGGAACGGATGTTATTTTCGACAATCAACCTGATCACGCCCAGCGCAGCGCGCCGCAACGCAAACGGGTCCTTACTTCCCGTCGGCTTTTCGTCGATCGCCCAGAAGCCAACTAGCGTGTCGATTTTATCGGCCAGCGCCACGGCAACACCTACGGGATCGGTCGGCACGCGATCGGCTGGCCCTTGCGGTTTGTAATGTTCCTCGGACGCCGCGGCGACCGACGCATCTTCGCCTTGCGCCCGCGCGTAGTATTTGCCCATCAAACCCTGCAGCTCCGGGAATTCGCCGACGATTTCGGTGAGCAAATCCGCCTTCGCGAGCCGCGCGGCGCGCTTTGCTTTTTCGACGTCGGCGCCGACGAGTGGCGCGATCTCAGCCGCCAGCCGCTCGATCCGCTTAATCCGCTCGCCCTGGGTGCCGAGCTTTTCGTGAAACACGATGCTGTCGAACTTCGGCAGCCGGTCCTCAAGCTTGGTCTTCAGATCGGTCTCATAGAAAAACTTCGCATCGCTCAGCCGCGCGCGAATGACGCGCTCGTTGCCGGCGACGATGGCCTTGCCGCCGTCGCTCGCCTCGATATTGGCGGTGAGAATGAATTTGCTTGTCAGTTTGCCAGTTTTGACATCGCGGACCACAAAGCATTTCTGGTTGTTGCGAATGGTGGCGCGGATCACTTCGCTAGGGATCGACAGGAATTCCTTATCGAACGACCCCATCAGCACCACCGGCCATTCGACGAGGCCCGCGACCTCGTCGAGCAGCCCTTGATCCTCGACCAGCTCAAAACCCTGCGCGAATGCGAGCTCCGTGGCGTCCGCCAGGATGATGTCCCTGCGTGCCTGCGGATCGAGCACGACCTTGGCGGCCTTCAGCTTGGCTTCGTAGTCCGCAAAGCGGCGCACGGAGATCGCGCCAGGCGCCATGAAGCGGTGACCATAGGTGGTCTGTCCGGCTTCCAGGCCGTCGACCGAAAATTTCACGACGTCGGGGTCTTCGGTCTCCAGGCCAAAGGTCGCGATGATCGAATGCAGCGGCCGCACCCAGGAAAGCGCGCCGGGCTTTGCCGAACGCTCGCCCCAGCGCATCGACTTCGGCCACGGAAACGTCCGGATGATCACCGGCAGCATGTCGGCGAGCACATCGATGGTAGCGCGGCCCGGCTTTTCGATCAGCGCGATATAAAAGTCGCCTTTCTTCGGATCGCTCTGGATTTTTGCCTCGCTGATCGAAGCAAGACCCGTGGCTTTGAGAAAACCCTGGATCGCGGCATCCGGCCCGCCGACGCGCGGCCCCCTGCGCTCCTCCTTCAAATCCGACTGACGCGCGGGAATGCCGTGCACGGTCAGCGCCAGCCGCCGCGGCGTGGCAAAAGCTTTGGCGCCCTCATAGACGAGCCCCTCGGCAACCAGTCTGTCGGTCACCATGCGGCGCAGATCATCGGCCGCCTTCGCCTGCATGCGCGCCGGAATTTCCTCGGAAAAAAGCTCGAGCAGCAAATCGGTCATCTATCTTACTCCCCTCCCCCCGCTTGCGGCGGGGAGGGGTCGGGGGTGGGGGGTCTATCCGCGTTCACCGCTGCGTCAATCATAGAGAGAACGCCAGACATGTTTTCCAAAACGTCGTTATTCCAAAACCGCAGTACACGATAACCGTTCGCTTCTAGATATCGTGTACGCACCTCGTCAGAGGCACTGGCGGAATGCTGACCGCCATCGACCTCGATGACAATTTTGGCCTGATGACTGGCGAAGTCAGCGAAGTACGGACCGATCGTCGCCTGACGCCGAAAGTGGTGCCCCTTAAAAGGAGGTTGCCCCAAATGTTGCCAGAGTTTCTTTTCGGCTTCGGTCGCGTCATGACGCAGTGCGCGAGCACGGGGAACGCGGTTGTCAACGGGTCGCTGCGTTCTACGTGGCATCCACCCCCCACCCCCAACCCCTCCCCACCACGCGCTTCGCGCGCCGAGGGAGGGGCGCAGATATGCGCTCGTCCAATTCCAATCCAAAATCGCACTCACCCGGGACCGTCCGCGACCGCCCCGCCCGCTTCGGTGTGCACCCAGGCCTCGCCGCAGGCTTTGGCGAGCTCGCGCACGCGCATGATGTAGCTCTGCCGCTCAGTCACCGAGATCACGCCGCGCGCATCCAGCAGGTTGAAGACGTGGCTCGCCTTGATGCACTGGTCATAGGCCGGCAGCGCCATCAGATGCTTTTTCTGGTTGGGACCGCCGACCCATCCGGCCGCGAGATATTTCTTGCAGGCCTCCTCCGCCATCTTGAACTGCTCGAACAGCATCGCGGTATCGGAATATTCGAAATTGTGCCGCGAATATTCCTGCTCGGCCTGCAGGAACACGTCACCATAGGTGACGCGCTCGGCGCCGTTGCGGCCGTTGAAATTGAGATCGTAGACGCGGTCGACGCCCTGCACATACATCGCGAGCCGCTCGAGCCCGTAGGTGAGCTCGCCCGCGACCGGCGCGCATTCGACGCCCGCGACCTGCTGGAAGTAGGTGAACTGCGACACCTCCATGCCGTCGCACCAGCATTCCCAGCCCAGCCCCCAGGCGCCAAGCGTCGGGCTTTCCCAATCGTCCTCGACAAAGCGGATGTCGTGCAGATGCGAATCGATGCCGATCGCTTCGAGCGATTTCAGATAGAGCTGCTGAATGTCCGGCGGCGACGGCTTCAAGATCACCTGGAACTGATAGTAGTGCTGCAACCGGTTCGGGTTTTCGCCATAGCGGCCGTCCTTCGGCCGCCGCGACGGCTGCACGTAGGCGGCGTTCCAGCGTTTAGGGCCGAGCGCGCGCAGCGTGGTTGCGGGATGGAAGGTGCCGGCGCCGACTTCCATGTCGTAGGGCTGCAGGATCACGCAGCCATAGTCGGCCCAATAGCGCTGCAGCGTCAGGATCAGGCCTTGGAACGAGCGTTCCGGACGCATATGGGCGGGCAGGGAATCCATTGTCGACTAGGTCTCGGGTCTGAAATCGCGCGGGACCGTATCGGCGGGGAGGCGTGGAATCAAGCAAGGGCCGCTGTCGAGAGCGGCCAAATCGCGCGAAAATCAGCCGCGTTTCAGCCCGGGCGATAGGCGCCGGTGACGGGATCGCGTCGCAGCGTCGGGATCTCGTTCGACCTTGCGGCCTCGGCAAGGCGCGCCAGCCGTTGTTCTTCCAGCTCCTGGTTGATCCGGACGGCGGTTCGATACGCCCAGCGGACCACGGCCAGCCCACCCAACACACCCGCAAATGCGATCAGCGGCGGCATCGGTCGATCCTTATTGCTCATAGGTCACGCCCCCTCTCCATATTGTCGCGCAAGCCGGCCGAGCCCGCAATCACAGTTCCGAGACCAGGCAGGGACCAAATGGCGCGGGCAAATCAGCGGTCAAAACCCGAATTTGGCCCAAATTGCCCGGCTTTCCAGCGCAGAAATCAGCCCTTCCGGCAACCCAGCGATACCGTCGGCCGAGGCAAGCGCATCGGCACCGGCCGATCTGCGGCCGAACAGGCCCGACAGCATGCCCCTTGCCGGCGCAATCAGCGGCATCTCGACCTTCTCACCATAGCGGGCGCGCAGGGTCGAGCGGATGTCGCCGATCGCGTCCGCCAGCCCCAATGAGATCGAGGTATCGCCCGCCCAATATTCGCCGGTGAACAGCACGTCGTCTCCGCCCTTGAGGCGGCCTCCCCTGCTCTCTTTCACGAGCGCAATAAAGATCGCGTGGATCTCGTGCTGGATCGCCTTCAGCCGCGCGACATCGTCGGGGTCTTCGGGGAGGAACGGATCGAGCATCGCCTTGTGCTCGCCCGCGGTATAAAGCCTGCGCTCGACGCCGACCTTCTTGATCAGCTCCTGGAATCCGAAGGTACCGCCGACCACGCCGATCGAGCCCAGGATCGATGACGGATCGCAAAAGATCTCATCGCCCGCGCAGGCGATCATGTAGCCGCCGGAGGCTGCGACATCCTCGACGAACACCAGCACCGGCAATTGCTTTTCCGCAGCGAGTTGGCGGATGCGCAAATAGATCTGACGCGATTGCACGGGCGAACCGCCGGGCGAATTGATCACCAGCGCCACCGCCTTGGCGTTCCTGGTGGAGAAAGCGCGCTCCAGCGTCCGCGCTACGCTGGCCAACGTCATGCCGGGCCGCAGCGGCGTCACCGCGCCGATCACGCCCGAGAGGCGGACCACCGGCACCACGGCCGTGCCCCTGCGCAGCCGCGCCGGAAGCATCGCTATCAGCCTGTCGCGCAAATCGGCCAGTGCTCCGTGATCACGTTTTTGTTCCAGCATACCGTTACCTCGAATTAACCATTTTTTATCCCGCCAGTGTCATCAAGGCGTGTGGAACGCCTTTTGCTTCGGGACCGTTGTGGCTGCAATGGTGCAGCGGAGAATGACATGAAAATCTACCTGCTGATGCTGCTGATCGGCACCCTCTTGACCGCAATTCGCTTCACTTCGGTACCGGAACAACGATCGGATACGCTTCCGCAGTAGGTTTTCCTTCCAAAACGCGCGGCGAAGCTCTCCCTTCATGGAACCGCCAGCGGCAGAACTGCCTTCCCGGCCAATACATCCTGCACCTGTTTATTAGGCACGGCTGACTCATCATTGAGCATCACCCCGGCAAGGATTCGGGTCGGTGCCTTACCGCCCTTGGTGGCGCGAACCAGCACGCGAATAGCAGGTGCGGTTGCGTCGCCATGAACCGGCAAAATTGCAAGACCGCCGAAACCGCGATCGAGCGCGGTCAACACTTCCGTCATTCCGTCGGCGCGCCAGATCAGTGTCAGCGTGCCCAGCGATTTGAGCACCCGCCGCGCCGCGTGAACCCAATCCGCAAGCGTTGCGTCTGTTGCGACATGCGCAAGGGCGCGCGCGCTGTCCGGCGAGACGCGGTGGCGCGACGGATCATTGAACGGCGGATTCATCAGCACCACGTCGACGCTGTCGGGCGCTAGGCCCGCGGCGGCGAATTGCTCGGGCGCAGACGTCACGTCGAGCACGATGACGTTGGCAGCAACCCCGTTCAAGGCCGCGTTGGCGCGGGCGAGTTCAGCGAGCACGGGGTCGATCTCGACCAGCGACAGCTCGATTGAAGGTACGCGCCTGGCAAGCGCAAGGCCGGCGGCGCCGACGCCGGCGCCGAAATCGACCACGCGATGACCCGATCGCGCCGGCGTTGCGGCCGAAAGCAGCATGGCGTCGTGGCCGGCGCGATGACCCGATTTGAGTTGCCGCAGGCGCAATTGTCCGCCGAGGAATGCGTCCTCGCTGGTTTCGCCCGATCGCTCAATCATCGGCGCGCAATTCGTGGGCGAGGCCCGCATCGGTCAGAAGCTGGCGCGCCTCCAGATTGTCATCCTCATGCACCAGGATACGGCGCGGCAGCACGCCCAGCGAACCCTCGATGATGCTCATATTCTGGTCCAGCACCAGATGATGGATGTTAGCGCCATCAAGCAACGCACCGATGGCCGAAACCAGCACCATATCGTTGGTCCGCACCAATTCCCGCAACTTGCGCTCTCCTTCGCCAATTGCCGCATGCGACGACAGGGCAAATGTCAACCGCTTGCCGTGCTGCGCGGCACTTCCTATTGTCTGAGCGGAAGACTAGCAAAATTCGGAGACCGGCGTGGCGGTTATTGTACCCTTCGAGAGCCCCTCGAACGCTTCGATCGACCAACTGGTAGGGCTCGTTGCCTCCGACATGGAGCGCGTCAACGCCACCATCCTGTCGCGGACCGGCTCGGAAGTGACCATGATCCCCGAAGTCGCCAACCACCTGATCTCCTCGGGCGGGAAGAGACTGCGTCCGATGCTGACGCTGGCGATGGCGCATCTCGCCGGCTATTCCGGCGACGGCCACATCAAGCTCGCGGCCTCGGTCGAGTTCATGCATACCGCAACGCTGTTGCATGACGATGTGGTCGACGAGAGCGAACTGCGGCGCGGCAAGCTGTCGGCGCGGATGTTGTGGGGCAACGAGGCGAGCGTATTGGTCGGCGATTTCCTGCTCGGCCAGGCGTTCCGGATGATGGTCGAGGTCGGCTCGCTGCGCGCGCTCGACATTCTCTCTTCCGCTGCCGCAACCATCGCCGAAGGCGAAGTGATGCAGCTTGCCGCGGCGAAGAACACCGCGACCACCGAGGACGAATATCTCGCCGTGATCCGCGGCAAGACCGCCGAACTGTTCGCCGCCGCCTGCGAGGTCGGTCCCGTGATCGCCAACCGCCCGAAGGCCGAGCAGACCGCGTGCCGCTCGGTCGGCATGAATCTCGGCATCGCGTTCCAGCTTGTCGACGACGTGCTGGACTACGGCGGGAAGGCGGCAAAACTCGGCAAGAACATCGGCGATGATTTCCGCGAAGGCAAGATCACGCTGCCGGTGGTGCTGGCATTCCGCCGCGGCAACGATTGCGAGCGTGCGTTCTGGATCAAGGCGCTGGAGCGCGGCGAGATCGGCGACGGCGATCTCGATCACGCCATCGGACTGATGAGCAAGCACCGTGCGCTCGAAGACACCATCAACCGCGCCCAGCATTACGGCGCCATGGCCGTCGACGCGCTAGCGCTGTTTCCGGCTTCCCCCATGAAGATCGCGCTCGAGCAGGTGGTGGCGTTTTGTTTGGCGCGGTCGTATTGAGCTAACGGGCGTCGTCATACCCCGCGAAAGCGGGGTATCCAGTACGCCGGGGCTTCTCGATTAAATCACTTACGTCTCGGAATACTGGGTCACCCGCCTTCGCGGGTGACGACAGCTTGCCTAACTCAACACCCCCGCATGCACCCACCATTTGGGGTGATCGACCTTTATCTTCCGCGAGGCGCGCTCTGCCTCGGCGGTGTTTTCATAGATCGCAAAGCAGGTCGCGCCCGATCCCGACATCCGCGCCAGCCAGGCCCCATTGGTGGCGTTGAGCGCCGAAAGGACCTCGCCGATCACCGGCTGGATGCGCATCGCCGGCTCCTCGAGGTCGTTGGAACTCAAGCTGAGCGCTTCGACCCAGTCTTCAAGCGACGCACCTTCTTCCGGCCAGGCCGACGACTGGAGCACGTCGCTGGCGCCGACCAGCAGTTCGCCGCTCCGCAAGCCCAGCGCTGCGAATACATCCTTGGTCGGCACCGGAACGCACGGATTGACCAGCACGCAGGGCATTTTCGGCAACGCAAGCGGCAACAGGCTCTCGCCGACGCCGGTCATCTCTGACGCGCGCGAGAGCAGGCACACCGGAACATCGGCGCCGGTCAACAGCGCGACCTCGCGCAGACGCGGGTCGTCGAGCGAAAGCGAGTTGAGCCGCGCCAACAGCCGCAGCGCCGCGGCGGCATCCGCCGAGCCGCCGCCGATGCCGGCTGCGACCGGCAGCACCTTGTCGAGGGCGAACTCGCCAAGCTTCAGGCCCGGCACGCGCTCGGCCAGCAGCAGCGCGGCCCTGAACACCAGATTGTCCGATGCCTCGCCGCATTCGCCGGCGAGCGGCCCGGTCGTCGTAAGTTTCAAATCGTGCCCGGGCGCAAGCGTCAGGCGGTCGGCACAATCGGCGAATGCCACCAGGCTTTCGAGATCATGATAGCCGTCGGTGCGCCGGCCAACCACCCGCAGGGTCAGGTTGACCTTGGCGCGTCCTTCCTCAACCAACGCTGGCACAGACAGCCCCCAAAAGCCCGATCAGCCGCCCTTGCCGTCTTCCTTGCCGTCGTCTTTTTTCTTGTCGGCAGCGGCAGCAGCGGATGACGGATCATCCGGCAGTCCGTTTTCGATCTTGGCCTCGATCTTCGGCAAATCGTCCGGCTCGGGCTTCAGGTCGCGGGCATGCGACCACTGGAATTTCGCTTCCAGCGTGCGGCCGACGCGCCAATAGGCGTCGCCGAGATGGTCGTTGATGGTCGGGTCCTCGGGCTTGAGGTCGATCGCGCGCTCGAGATTCTTGACCGCTTCCTCGTAATTGCCGATCCGGTAATAAGCCCAGCCCAGCGAATCCACGATGTAACCGTCGTCCGGGCGCTGCTCGACCGCGCGCTTGATCATCTTCATGCCTTCGTCGAGATTGACGCCCTGGTCGATCCAGGAATAGCCAAGATAGTTCAGCACATGCGGCTGCTCGGGCTGCAGCTCGAGCGCCTTGCGCATATCGGCTTCGGCCTTGTTCCACTGCTTGGAACGCTCCTCGCAGATGCCGCGGTAGTAGTAATAGACGCTGTTGGACTTGTCGTTATTCGGCGGCAATACCTCGATGCCTTGCGAATAGGTCACGGCGCAGTCGGCGAACTTCTTGCGGCCGCGCTCGATATTGCCGAGCGCCATGATGGCTTCGAGGTCCTTCGGGTCTTCCGCGGTCACGCCCTTGAGGATCTTGATCGCTTCATCGCTGCGGTCGGCGGCGTCGAGATCGGTGGCGAGCTGGATCTGCGCGTTGCGCTTCAACGGCGAGCTCGCCGGCACGCGCTCGTAGACCTTGATCGCCATCTGCGGCTTCTTCACGGATTCATAGAGGTCGGCGAGCGACAACAGCGCCAGCGGGTGATTGGGCGCGAGATGGAGCGCAAGCTGCAGGTAGACCAGCGCGAGGTCCTCGCCGCCGCGGCGGGTCAGCGAAGCGCCGATGCCGTACAGCGCTTCCGCAGCGCCGGCCTGCGGCGAGTCCACCAGCGACGGTATCTTCTTGCCGGCCTTGGTTTCGCGCAGGCCTTCCTGCACCAGCGGGTGCCGCGCGAGCTTCTTGTCGAATGCCTCATAGATGCCGGAGGCGGCGGCGTCGTCCTTGTTGCGCGACAGCCAGCGGGCATAGGAATCAGCCACGCGCAGCATGGAATCGTCGAGCTTGTAGGCGCGCTCGAAGCGGGTGCCGGCGTCCTTTTCCTTGCCCGCGAGGTCGAGCATCATGCCGGTGTGCAGGTCCTTGAAGATCGGATACCATTCCGGACCGGTCAGCTTGTCGATGCTGGCGACCGCGGCCTTGGTGTCGCCGGCGCCGTAGATGGCCCAACCCGACAACAGGGTTGCCACCAGGTCGGTGATCGGCCCGCGGATCGACTGGTTGATGTTCAGCTGCGCGGCAGGGTATTTCTTCAGCTTGAGATCCTGCACGCCGATGACGAGGCGCGCGACACGGTTGGATTTGTCGATCGTCAGGATGCGTTCGGCGAGCTTGACGGCCTCCTCGATGTTGCCGTCGGCGACCGAGGAGATGAACGCGCGATCCAGGAGCTCGTTGTTTTTCGGATCGGTGCGCAGCGCCGAGAGGTAGAAGGCCGACGCCGAGTTGGCGTCGCGCTCGACGCTGGCGTGACGGGCGGCCAGATAGCTGCCTGAGGTGGTCAGTAATTTCAAATCGTTCCGGGTCGGAAACTGTGCCGAATTGTCCGTGGGATGATCGGGCGTCTGTGCGCAAACCGCGCCCGGAACCGTCAACGCGGCAACAGCGAGGGCAGCAACGGTCCAGCGATTGAAACGGGTTGAAAGCATCACGGTTCGCCTAGCTCCAGATTTGAACGGCAGGATTCCCGAATGCGAAGCCAAACGGCGGCATCAAGGCAAGCGACAATGCCGCGTTTGGCGCTCAACCGCAAGGATGCGCGCAACGGATACGAATGGCAGAAAGGGCCCCCTCTACCGCCGATCGGGCCTTACCTACCGGGAAACGCTTTTACTGTGGCGGTATCGTGGCCGGTACCCGGGCCTTCCCGGAGCGCCGGCTCACGCAATCGTGGTCATTACTCAGGCAATTACATGGCCTCGTAATTGGGTCCGCCGCCGCCCTCCGGTGGAACCCAGGTAATGTTGCCGTTGGGGTCCTTCACGTCGCAGGTTTTGCAGTGGACGCAGTTCTGGGCGTTGATCACGAATTTGGGACCGGCCGCCTCCTCCACCCATTCATAGACGCCGGCCGGGCAATAACGATTGGACGGTCCGGCATAAACGTCGTGCTCGGAGGCCTTCTGCAGGTTCATGTCGGCGACCTTCAGATGAACCGGCTGGTCCTCTTCATGGTTGGTGTTGGACAGGAATACTGACGAAAGCTTGTCGAACGATAACTTGCCGTCCGGCTTCGGGTACGAAATCGGCTGGTGGCTTTTCGCCGGGTCCAGCGTCTTGCGGTCGGGTTTTGCGTGCGACTGGGTGCCGAACAGCGAGAAGCCGAGCGTGTTGCACCACATGTCGAACCCGCCGAGCGCGACGCCGATGATGGTTCCGAATTTGGACCACAGCGGCTTGACGTTGCGGACCCGGTGCAGGTCCTTGCCGACAGCGGAATCGCGCCAGGCATTTTCGTATTCGACGAGTCCATCGTTGGCGCGGCCGGCGCCGAGCGCGGCAGTGACATGTTCGGCGGCGAGCATCCCGCTGCCCATCGCATTGTGCACGCCCTTGATGCGCGGCACGTTGACAAAACCCGCCGCGCAGCCGATCAGCGCGCCGCCGGGGAACGTCAGCCGCGGCACCGACTGATAGCCGCCTTCGGTGATGGCGCGCGCGCCGTACGCAAGCCGCTTGCCGCCTTCGAACAGGTTGCGGATCGAGGGATGGGTCTTGAAGCGCTGGAATTCGTCAAACGGCGACAGATACGGATCGTCGTAATTGAGATGCACGACGAAACCGACCGCGACCCGATTGTCGTCATAGTGATAGAGGAACGAGCCGCCGCCGGTCGAATTGTTCAAGGGCCAGCCGAACGAGTGCTGGATCAGGCCCTTCTGGTGTTTCGCCGGATCGATCTGCCACACTTCCTTCAGCCCGATGCCGAATTTCGGCGGCTCGCTGTTGGCATCGAGCGAGAATTTCGCGATCAACTCCTTAGTGAGGCTGCCGCGGGCGCCTTCGGCAAACAGCGTGTATTTGCCAAGAAGCTCCATGCCCCTGGTGTAGGAATCCTTGTGGGAGCCATCCTTGGCGATGCCCATGTCGCCGGTCGCGATGCCGCGCACCGCGCCCTTTTCGTCGTACAGCACTTCCGTGGCGGCAAACCCCGGATAGATTTCGACACCGAGCGCTTCGGCCTTCGGCGCTAGCCAGCGGCAGACATTGCCGAGCGAGCCGATATAGCAGTGATGATTGTTCATCAGCGGCGGCATTATGAAGTTCGGCAGCCGGATCGCGCTACCCGCCGTCATCCAGTAGAAACGGTCGTCTTTAACTTGCGTCTTCAGCGGGCAATCGGCGTCCTCGCGCCAATCCGGCAACAGTCGATCGAGCGACACCGGGTCGATCACTGCGCCGGACAGGATATGCGCACCGACCTCCGAGCCCTTCTCGACGACGACAACGCTGAGATCGGCATTGAGCTGCTTCAGCCGGATCGCGGCGGCAAGGCCCGAGGGGCCCGCGCCGACGATCACGACGTCGAATTCCATGGATTCGCGCGGCGGCAATTCTTCTGATGTCATGATGATCTGGTCTCCGCCCGGTCAAAAACGGCTTTGTGTTCTGGGGGCTTTGTTTCCGATTTTTACCGCGAGGACAACCATGGAAATCGGCCGTGAGGCGTTTCGCGCGAGGGCGATCCATCCTAGATTGGTGGGATGGCCCCTACCCCCGACCCCATTCCTAATGTGCAGCAATTGCTGGCCTTTTATCTGGAGGCCGGTGTCGACTGTGCGTTGAGCGAGGAACCCGTCAACCGGCTGGCCGATCCCGATGCGGCGGCTCCGCTGCGGAAAGCTGCGCCCGCCCAACCAGCCCGGACGATCCCCACAGCCGTTCCGGCGGCCCGCATCGAGGCAGCGCCGGCGCCGGAGGCTGCGATCGCATCGGCCCGGGAGGCGGCGCGGACCGCGCCGACGCTTGAGGCGCTGCGCGAGCTTCTGGAAAAGTTCGACGGCTGCGCGCTAAAGCACACCGCGACCCGCCTGGTGTTTTCCGACGGCAATCCGAAGGCGCGGATCATGTTTGTCGGCGAGGCGCCGGGGCGCGACGAAGACCTCGAAGGCCTGCCCTTTGTCGGACGTTCGGGCAAGCTGTTGGACCGGATGATCGCGGCGATCGGGCTCGACCGCGGCAAGGCCTATATCGCCAATGTGATTCCGTGGCGACCGCCCGGCAACCGCACGCCGACGCCGCAGGAAACCCAGATTTGCCTGCCGTTCATTCAGCGCCAGATCGAGCTCGTCGATCCGGACATCCTGGTCACACTCGGCAATCCCTCGACCCAAACGTTGCTGTCGACGCGCGAGGGCATCATGCGGACGCGCGGCAAATGGTTCGACTACGACACCGGAACGCGCACAATCCGCGCGATCGCGACGTTCCACCCCGCTTATCTGTTGCGCTCGCCGTCTTACAAGCGGATGTCGTGGCAGGATTTGCGCGCGATCGCGAAGGCGCTCGCCGCCTGAGCGTAGCTCGCCTCGCCCAGGACTTGCGGGAGCGAGCCTTGGGGCGGATTCTAATCCATCTCGCGCTGCAGTTCCGCAAAATCGCTGCGGTGAAAATTACTGCCCCTTGGGCCGCACGATCGCCCAGCCGATCCGCAGCAAGGGCTGGCGGCCGTTTACCAACCACTCGAAGGCGCGCGGTACTTCCGGCACCAGACCGGGGAATTTCTGCGCGATTTCGGCCGGCGGCGTTCCGGCGGTGTCGGACGCGCGCCAGACCACGACGCCGCCAGTCTCGTTGAATCTCGCCAAGGATAGCCATGGCGTCCGCTCGGGCGTTGCCTGAAGAAACAGATGCGGACGGCCGTCGTCCAGCGCGACCAGGCTCGCGAGTTCCGCGTCGCCGGTGACGGCGCGCAGCCGCTGATTGGTGCGCCGCTCAAAACTGTCGCCTAAGAAACGCGCTATCCCCCTTGCCGGCAGCGAGGTCGCAACCTCGCCGCTGCCGGTCCAGGGCAGGAACAACGACACCAGAATCAACGAAACCGCGGGCGCCGCGATGGCAGCCGCCCAGATCGAACGCAAGACGCGCTGACGCCGCAATTGGATCAGATCGCCGGTCGCGACGATGGCGGCCAGCCCCGACATCAAGAGCGCAACGCCCGAGCCGCCGACCACCTGATCGAGGCCGAACAGGCCCGAGATCAGGCTTCCCGCGAGCGCAGGCGCAATCGCAAAGAAATAGATGAAATCGCGCGCCATGGGCTCAACCGGCGGGCGATAGATGATGGGCGCCTCCTCCTCCCTGGTGCCGAACCAGCCGGAATTGAGCACCATCAGCAGCAACATTCCCGACATCGCAAGCCCCAGGCCGACCAATAGCCAGGCCCAGTTCAACGCCCTGGTACCGAGATCGGCTACCCCGGGCAGCGGCGGCATGCCGAGCGCCTGGGCGCGGATCACCCAGATCAGATACGGCAGCGCCAGCACGACGATCACGAGTAGCGCAAACAACGGATCGAACGACAACAGCGTGCGCCGGCCGCGCTCGGTTGCGACCGCAAATGCCGCGATCAGCAGCAACAGCACGATCCCTGCGGAAGTGGTGAGCAACAACAGGCCGGCTTCGATCGACCATGCGAACCAGACGTTGCGCCGGTTCTGGCCGATCAGTTGCCACGAATGCATCAAGAGCAGCGCCCACAGCGGACGCGCCAGCACCGCCGGGCCGAATTCGGCGGTGGGCGAGCCGAAGGCGGTGATCGTCATCGTCAGCAACACCGCTAGCACTGCCTGCTGGCCGCCGACGATGTTGCGCGCGAAATGATAGAGGACCCAGAAAGTCGCGACCGAGCACACCTGCGCCAAGAGATAGACGCCGAACATGTGATTGCCCGCGATGCGGTAGGCGATATCGGCGACCCAGAATGCCAGCGGCGGGCCGAGATCGGTGCCGACCTGATATTCCCGGCCAAAGGCGAGCACGGTGGCGAGATCGCCGGGCGGGCTGCGATAGAACACCAGCGGCACGAACAGCCACAGTGCTGCCTGGGACAGCACCACGATCCAGACCACCAGCCGGGGGCGGGCCCGGATCAGCTCGATAACCAGGGAGGTGAAACGCATGAAACGCCTGAAATGCGGGGCCAACCCTGTAAGCCAACCCCATTTTGTCCCGGACGTTTGATAAAGCGCGTGAGCCTCCGAGGCAACCATAGCGTTTTCGAGCGAAGTGGATACCGGTTCGCGTTAAGAAAACGCGTCAAAAAATCAAAAATTGGAACCTCGGTTCTGATTTAATCAGAACCGAGGCAACTAGCGTTATAGATTCGCCGAAACCTCGGTGTCGATCGACGTATCGACGGTGAAGAGGTCGCGCCCGGCGGCCGACGGATTAAGCTTTTCGCGCGCGGCGACAACGGGCGCAAAGAAGCTGCGGTGATGCGCGCTCGGCCCTAACCGCGCCAGCGCCTCCAGATGTTCCGGCACCGCATAACCCTTGTGGGACTCAAAGCCATATCCAGGGCAGTCCTGCGCCAGTGCGCACATCAGCCGATCCCGCGTCACTTTGGCGATGATCGAGGCCGCCGCAATCGACATCACCAGTCCGTCGCCGCCGATCACCGCGTCGCAGTCGCAACGGATATCGATCCGGTCGCGGCCGTCGACGAACACATGTTTCGGGGTTTCCGGCAGCGCATGCACAGCCCGCGCCAGCGCCCACAGCGAGGCGCGCAATATATTGTCGCGGTCGATCCGCGCCGGCGACGCAAAGGCGACGGCAAATGAGGCTGTCGCGCAGATCTCCTCAAATAATTCCTCGCGCCGCTCGGCGGTGAGACGCTTGGAATCGTCGATTCCCTTGGGAATCCGCTTCGGATCGAGCACGACTGCGGCGGCCACCACCGGACCCGCCAGCGGGCCGCGGCCGGCTTCGTCGCAGCCGGCCACCGGCCAGACACCGCGCTTGATCAGCGCGCGCTCGCGACGGAAACTCGGCGGCGCAACCGCAATGACGCCTTTTGGAAGCTTGGCCTGATCTTTGGCCGACTTGTCACGAATCATGCCGGGATGGTGCTGATCGCAAGCCCGCGGCGCAACCGGGAACTCGAGACAATTCCCGTTATTCAGTTGGAGCGATCAATCCGGCAGATGAACGCGCCGGTCTTCACCGACCTCGAAACGCGGCGCCACCACCGCCTCCCAGGCATGTCCATCAGGATCGGCAAAATATCCGGAGTAGCCGCCGTAGCTGGTTTTATGCGGGGCCTTGAGCCGCAAGGCACCTTTTGAGATCGCGAAATCGATGACCTGATCGACTTCCTCATTACTCCGGCAATTCCAGGCGAGCGTC